>Ga0209002_10004726_pt1 | contig 10648 bp, 7 predicted proteins | sample Rifsed16ft2_FD_184010 | JGI IMG/M metagenome (GOLD analysis project Ga0209002, IMG submission 184010) | Soil microbial communities from Rifle, Colorado, USA - sediment 16ft 2 (version 2) | ecosystem: Environmental > Terrestrial > Deep subsurface > Rock core/Sediment | place: Rifle, Colorado...
CTTTGTCGGAAAGCCGCTCGGCGATGATTTTCTGAATCAGCAGCGGGTTCTGCTTGAGCACGGCGGCCTCAAGCTTTAATCGTTCAGAGTCGGCAGCCGCAGTGACGCGGATGCGGTTGGCTTCGGCGTCGGCCATCAGACGGCGACGCTCGAGCTCGGCGCGGCTGTCAATCACCTTGGCCTCGGCGGCGGCTTCGGCGTTTTTCACCGTGGCCTCCTTGCGGGCCTCGGACTCGAACCGCGTCTGCTCGATCTGCTTCTGCTTGAGCGGCAGCGTGTACTGCATCGCGTCCGCCTCGGACTTGGCCTGCAGCACGCGGACCTGCGCAGCAGCTTCGGCCTGTTTGATCTCGCGGATCTTGTCGGCATCGGCTTCGAGCTCAGCGATGCGCACCTGCTTTTGCTTGATGTCGGTCTCAAAGCCCAGCCGCTCGTTCTCTTGCACCTTGAGCAGCAGGCCATCGAGGCCTTTGGCGTACTCGGCCGGCAGGGCGATGTCGCGGAGCATCACTTCCTTGACCACGATGCCGTCGGCGGCTAGGCGCGCGGTGATGGCTTCAGCGGCCTTCTGGCGAAGCTCCTCGCGGCGGGTGGAAAACACTTCGCGCACCAGGTAGCCCGGCGCCGCCTGACGGAAGACGGTAGCCACCACCGGTGCGACAATCTGCTCGTCCACCGGCTGGGGGAGGTTGGCGTGGATGTAGTCGAGGCGGCGCGCGTCCAGCCGGTAGCGCACGGCAACGGCCAGACCGATGGTCAGCCCTTCGCGCGCCTGCACGTTGAGGACTTCCAGTTTTTTCTTCGGGTCGGGCGCAGCCGCAGTGGTGAACACAACGTCGCGCAGGTCGTAGGTCACCACGCGGTCCACCAACGGGACGATGAAGTGGACACCCGGGTAGAGTGTGCCCGCGCGTACGCCGGAGATCTGGCTAACCCGGACGCCAGCGGCCCCATCAGGCACGACCACGATGGCCAGTCCCAGCAGCAGCGGCAGCCAGGCAATCGCCGCAAGCTTCCCCGCTATCAGCCAGCGAACCGGCCGCGCGGTGTGTGCGGGAGTTGGCAGTGGCCCGGCCCCACCAGCCAGGATGCGCCGGCGCTGCACGGCCAGGTAAATGTCATAGACAACGACGGCTGCGGCCCCAGTAAACATCCCGGCGGCAGCGGCGAGTAACAGGTATTTCAGAAGAAGCATTGAGGTTCCCCCCTTGTCTGATATCCCCGGACGCGTTGCGCGCCGCTCATGCAGCGTGCGGTGGCACCCGGGCTACATTCGTCTGCGGATACGCTCGCCTCGGCCGCAGCGCGATCCGCACCGGCGGCCGCCTCACACCGGGCAGCAACCGGAACATCGCTTCGAGCAGGAGCCGCGTCAGGCCCAGCGCCAGGCCCACGGAGAGTGTCAGTGCCCCGGCCAGCCCGATGAATTCGCCCAGCGCTTCCATCACAAACCTCCTCAGGGCATGGTCACAGCGGCCACCACCGCAATGGCTGCGGTGCTGCGGCCCTTGCCCTGTTCCGCGGAAAGCGTTGCCGGCGCCCGCGGGACGCCGAAGATCTGCGCCAGTTCGTTTGTGCGCGCGACGTGCAGCTCGACGCGATCCCCTGCGCGCACCCGCTCGAAGAGGTCCTCAACGTCGCGGTTGCGCATGCGGATGCAGCCATGAGAGGAGTTGCGACCAATGGACCAAGGCTCGTTGGTGCCGTGGATGCCGAAACTTTTCTGGCTCAAGCCGAGCCAGCGCGTGCCCAGAGGGTTGGCCGGGCCGGGCGGGATTACTTTGCCGGGGGCGTAGTAGGTCGGCTGCGGAATGCGGTGGACAATCTTGAATTCGCCGGCGGGGCTGGGGCTGACCTCGGCGCCTACGGCAACGGGGTAAATCTTCACCACGCGCCCGTTTTCCAGCAGCGCCAGCTTGCGGTCAGGGATGCTGACGACGATTCGTCGGTCCGGCCGCAGCTCAGCAGCCAGATTGGATTGCGGGCTTGCTCCCGTGCGGCCGCCTTTCTGCTCCTGCGCCAGCCCTTCAAGAGCCGCCACGAAGAACGCAGCCAGCAGGGTCAGGAGCTTGTGGCCTGCTTGTTGGAAGTTCGATTCGCCGCTCCGCCGCATGGTGAGCTCCTTTTGCTCGGCTTTGCACCGCAACCAGGGGCACACCCCATGCCATAGCTCACCTTACTGAAAACACTTGGCTTATAGAGACTCAACGAAGTGGTCCGCGTGTCGGGCGAAACACGCTGTGGTGCGGCGAACACGCAAGGAAATTCCGTTATACTGGTGAGCTTAACAATGCCCGGCTGCAGATCAAGCCTCGTTCTTGAGCGGAGAAGACCAGATGCCTTCAGAGTGGATGGCGTGGATGTGGTTCAACCTGTTTGTGCTGGCGATGCTGGCGCTGGACCTGGGCGTATTCCATCGCAAGTCGCACGAAGTGAAGATGAAGGAGGCCCTGGTCTGGAGCGTGGTCTGGATCCTTCTGGCGCTGGCCTACAACCTGGGCATCTACATCGGCTGGTTTGGCGATTTCCCCGCCGCCGAGCGGTCGCAGCGGGCCATGGAGTTCCTGAGCGGCTACCTGATTGAGAAATCGCTCAGCGTGGACAATATCTTTGTTTTCCTGCTGATTTTCTCCTACTTCCGCGTGCCGGCGTCTTACCAGCACCGCGTGCTCTTCTGGGGCATCCTGGGGGCACTGGCGATGCGCGCCGCCTTCATCGCCGCAGGCATCGCGCTTATTGAGAAGTTCCACTGGATGATCTACGTCTTCGGCGGCTTCCTGATCTTGACGGGCATCAAGATGGCCCTGCAGAAGGACAAGGAAATCCATCCGGAACGCAATCCCGTCCTGCGGCTCTTCCGGCGCACCGTGCCGGTGACGGAAAACTTCGAAGGCGACCGCTTCTGGGTGCGGCGGGCGGGAAAGTTGTTCGCAACGCCGCTCATGGTTGTACTGCTGTTCATCGAGATGACCGACGTGATCTTTGCCGTGGACTCGATCCCAGCCATCCTGGCCATTACGCAGAACGCCTTCATCGTGTACACGTCAAACGTCTTTGCCATTCTGGGCCTGCGGGCGCTCTACTTCGCCCTGGCCGGGATCATGCAGCTCTTCCACCATCTGCACTACGGGCTCTCGGCGATCCTGGTGTTCGTCGGAATCAAGATGGTGGTCGTGGATATCTTCGGCAAGATCCCGACGGGGGTTTCGCTGGGCGTGATCGCGGTCATCCTGGCGCTTTCCGTGATTGCCTCGCTCCTCTGGCCGAAAAAAACTGTCTCGCCGCCAGCGCTGCCGGAGCCCGCGCCACGCTGAAGCCTGTCCGAGCGTAGCGCGAATCGCGGCGTCGCCCAGTGGACTCCGCTATAATCACGAGGAGAGGAAAGACGAGCTCATGCCCACCTCCGGGATCAAAATCGGCCGCATCTTTGGCATCCCCATTTACCTGCATTCGAGCTGGTTCATCATCTTTGCGCTGATCACCTATTCGCTGGCCACGCAGTTTGCCAACGAGCACGAGCAGTGGAGCGAGCTGCAGCACTGGGCCGTGGGCGTCCTGACCAGCCTGCTCTTTTTCGGCTCGGTGCTCTTCCACGAGCTGGCGCACAGCGTGGTGGCGCTGCGGTACAAGATCCCGGTGGTTTCGATCACGCTGTTTGTCTTCGGCGGGGTAGCGCGGATCGGGCGCGAAGCGGCCAGCGCCCGGCAGGAGTTCAACATCGCCGTCGCCGGGCCGGTCTCGAGCTACGTGCTGGCGGGGGGCTTCTGGCTGTTGACGCACATCTTCCCGTCGAGCGAGATGGTCGGGGCGCTGGCCGGCTGGCTCTCGTGGATCAACTTCATGCTGGCCACGTTTAACCTTGTGCCGGGCTTTCCGCTCGACGGCGGGCGCATTTTCCGCGCCATCATCTGGGGCGCGACGGGCGATTTCACCCGGGCCACACGGATCGCCGCAGGCGCTGGAAAGCTGATCGCCTACGGGATGATCATCTACGGCGGATGGCGCGCGCTGAACGGGAACCTGGTCGGCGGTCTGTGGCTGGCGTTTATCGGCTGGTTCCTGCTGACTGCCGCTCAGGAAAGCGTGGCTCAGGTGGAAATGCGCGGTGCACTGGCGGGACTGCGCGCGGACGATATCATGCTGAGCGAGCTGCCCACGGTCGAGCGCAGCATTACGCTCGAAGACTATATGCAGGAGCTTCTGCACACCGGCCGGCGGTGCCACCTGGTGGTGGCCAACGAGCAGTTAGTGGGGCTGATGTCCATTCACACGCTCAATAGCGTGCCGCGCGAGGAGTGGGCGACGACTTCAGTGCAAGCGGCCATGGTGCCCCGCGACAAAGTGATCTGGAGCCGGCCCGACGAGCCAGCGCTGGCGCTGCTGGAACGCATGATGAATGAAGACGTCAACCAGATGCCGGTCGTTGAAGACGGACGCGTGGTGGGTCTGGTGACGCGCGATTCCCTGCTGCGCATGATCCAGACGCGCACCGAGCTCGGCCAGCTCGCGAAGCACTAGGTTTTTCTTTCCTTCGGCTCACTCGCAAAGATTCCCCGCCTCCCACCTGTAGGGGCGCAGCATGCTGCGCCCCTACAGCTGCCTGCCTGAAACGCGGAAAGCAATTCCTAGCGATTTAGCGCAGAAGCGAGCCGACTTTGCGCATCCCGGCGGCGAAGCGCGTGGGGTTATAGTTCGAGGGATTTTCGAGCTGCTGGAAGAGCGCGTTGATGGCCGCGCGAACTTCCTCGGCGTTAGCCGCTTTTGCGCTGCGACTGTAGGCGATGTAGAGCGTATCGAGCGCCATGGCCGCCTGCTCGGCGGCGCGCTCGCCCTGACCGGAGATGGAGTCCGCCTGAGCGCAGATGCGCTGGAGCAGCCGCAGAGTCGAGGGCGCGTCGTAGGTTTGGGTGTTGAACCACGCGGCGAGCGGCGCAACGATGCCGGCGGCGTTGCCGGCCAGCGTGACAACGGCGTCCCGCTCGGGGTTGAGCCGGCTCATCGTCTCCCACAGGCGAGTCATCTCCGCATCGAGCTTCCCGGCTGACTCTCCATCCGTCTGGCGCACCAGCTCGCGAAACACGGCATAACGTGAGGCGTTCCACGGCGGATTCCCCGGACGCCGGCCCGGGTAGCCGCGCTCCTGCCGCCAGCTATCTTCGGCGCGGGTCAGGTTGTGGTGGCAGGCGAAGCACTGCAGCTCGGCGTACTCCGGCCAGACCTTGCCACGGGCGCGGTCAGCCAGGCGCTCGAGCGAGGCGCGAAGCTGTACGGCCTGCCCTGTGCCCCACTCGCGAACGCCCAGCCAGGGATCCTTCTCAAGCGGCTGCTTCCAATGTCGCGGCATCACCGCCGAAAACGAATCAAGCTCGAAGTAAAGGTCGGGGTGACCCGCGGCGATCAACTCGTGGTCCACAAATTTCTCAGGGGTGCCGAGGTGGCAAGTGAGGCATTTTTCGCTGCGGCGAACAACATCGTCGGTGTCATACATCCCGGAGCGGGCCTTCTCCGCACCAGACAAGCTCTGCCATTCCTTCGTGGTGTGCCGTCCAAGCCACTGCGAAGCCGGGCCGTGGCAGCTTTCGCAACTGACGCCTTCGCTCAGATCAAAGGTGCGCGCGCGCGCGGCGGCCGGCACGTCGAGCGCATGACAGGCGAGACACCGCGGCGCCTTCTGCGGGTCGCCCAGCCCTAGGATGCGCGCCATGCGCACACCGACCGGGCCGGCAAGGATGCTGTATGCCTTTGAGTGTTTGTCCCTCACAACCCAGATGCTGTATTCGTTCTGCAGGACGCGCGTTTCGTCGCGGGGCTTGACGCTGCCATGGCAACTGGTGGAAGCGCACGAGCCCGGGCCGGTGTATTGAGAACTCGTCGATTCCTGCACAGCAGAGGATACAGGTGCAGCCGGGGCGCCACCCAGCTGCCAGGCGCCCAGCGCCAGGAGCGCAAGCAGAATAGCTGAGGCGAGAAGAAACGGAGGTTTTCCCTCAGACCCTATGTTCATCCGCGCTCCGGGGAAGAAGCACTTGTGCAGCCCGCGCCGACAAACTTACGCGCGCCCGTGTGCTTATACCGCCCACACCAGGGGAAGTCAACGCAGTCGCCGTTGTGTTTTTCGGCGCGAGTGTACAATTCACAGCCGGGCAAACTGGACAGGCCGAGGACGGTCTGTTATATGAGGTTGCGTCCCCTCCGCCCCTGGCAAGCGAGCGGCGTTCGGGAAAAGTTTCCGCGGGTCCGGCGAGGAACATCTTGGAAACGTCCCCCCGATGCGCACGATGACGAGCCGCCGGCGCAGCGCCGCCCTGCTCGCCACGTCCAGACCGTGCACCCCGCGCCGGGGCGTGCGGCTGTGATCTTCGAAGAGCTGAAGGCGATCCAGCGCCAGCACGGCTACCTACCCGCCGCGCAACTGGAATTCCTCTCCAAGAAAATTGATGTTCCGCTCTATCGTCTGCACGGCGTGGCGAGCTTTTACCCGCATTTTTACCTGACGCCGCCGGCGCGCGCCGAAGTGCGCGTCTGCGCCGACATGTCCTGCCACCTGCGCGGGGCGTGCGAGCTGAAGGCCGGCCTCGAGCGGCGCTTTGCCGGCGCGAGCGCAAAAGACGTGACCATCCGCGACGTCTCCTGCTTGGGCCAGTGCGACGGCGCCCTGGCCGTCTCCATCAACGACCAGATTTACCGAAACGTGAGCGACTCTGAGGCCGAGGTAATGGTGCGCGGGCTGCTCGCGGGGCAGCCGCTACCGGAGCCATGTCACGAGCAGGTGCGCGTTGAGCTGGCCTCAGACCCCTATCGCGGCAGCGAGAAATACGGCATCGTTCGGCAATTGGTGCGCACGCGCGACTGGGACCGCGTCATGGCCGAGCTCAAGGCCAGCGGGCTGCGCGGCCTGGGCGGCGCGGGCGCATCAGCAGAGATGAAGTGGTCGGCTGCGCGGCGCGCGCCGGGGCCGGAGAAATACGTGGTCTGCAACGCGGACGAAAGCGAGCCGGGCACGATCAAAGACCGCTTCATCATGACTCACCTGCCGCACCTGGTGATCGAAGGCATGATCATCGCCGGGCTGACCGTCGGCGCGCAGAAGGGCATCCTCTATATCCGCCACGAATACGCGGCGCAGGAGCACATCCTCGAAGAGGAGGTTCGCCGCTGCCGCCGCGAAGGGCTGCTGGGCCCGGGCATCCTCGGCACGAACCTGGCCTTCGATATCGAGGTGTTCGTCAGTCCGGGCGGCTACATTTGCGGTGAGGAAACGGCTCTCCTCGAAGCCATCGAAGGCAAGCGCGCCGAGCCGCGCAACAAGCCTCCCTTCCCCGCCGAAGTGGGGCTGTGGGGCAAGCCGACGGTGCTCAACAACGTGGAGACGTTTATCAATGTTCCGCAGATTCTGGCGCGCGGGCTGGACTGGTACCGCGCGCAGGGGCAGGGCGGCGCGGCGGGGCTGAAGTTCATCGGCGTCAGCGGCGACGTGGTGCGGCCCGGCGTGTACGAAGTGGCCATGGGCACGCCGGCGGCTGATCTGATCTTCAAACATGCGGGCGGACTGCAGCCGGGCAAGAGACTCAAGGCGTTCGCGCCGTCGGGGCCATCCTCTGGCTACCTGCCGGCATCGATGGCCGACGTGCGCCTGGACTTCGACTCACTAAAGGCGGCCGGCTCGATGCTGGGCTCGGGGGCGTTGGTGGTCTGCGCCGAAGACACTTGCATGTTGGACATGGCGCTCAATGCCGTGCGCTTTTTCCGCAACGAGTCCTGCGGCAAATGCGTGCCGTGCCGCGTGGGCTCGCAAAAAATGGTGGACATCCTCACCGGCTGGACGCAGGGCCGCGGCACGCAGGCCGACTTCGACCTAGTGGACGAGCTTTCCGAGGTGCTGCGGATGACCTCGATCTGCGGTCTGGGCCAGGTGGTGCCCGCGCCGATTGCTTCGGTGCTGAAGCATTTCCGCGAAGAAGTCGAAGCGCACTTCCTGCGACGGGAGTGCGCGACGGGCGTCTGCCCGGTGGGCGGAGGGAGACCGACATGAGCGCGGGCCTGGTCGAACTCACCATTGACGGGAAAAAAGTCAGCGTGCCGGTCGGCACAACTGTCTTCGACGCGGCGCGACTCCAGGGCATCACCATCCCCACGCTATGCCACCAGCAGAATGAAACCCCGGTGGGCGTCTGCCGCGTGTGCGTGGTGGACGTGAAGGAGCGCGTCTACGCGCCTGCCTGCACGCGGCCGGTGCGCGCCGGGATGGAAGTCACCACCAACTCAGAAAAAGTGCGCGCAGCGCGGCGGACGCTGGTCGAGCTGTTGCTGTCCGACCACCCCGCGCCCTGCGCGCGGCAGCAACAGTCAGGCGACTGCGAGCTCGAGTCGCTGGCGCGGGCCGAAGGCGTATCGCAGCCGCGCTTTGCGCGGCGCACGAGCGGGCGCGCGAAAGACGACTCGTCGCTTTCAATCGCGGTGGACTTCGACGCCTGCATCCTGTGCGACCGCTGCATCCGCGGCTGCAACGAAATTCGCGGCAACCTGGTGCTGGGGCGCATGGGCAAGGGCACGCAGGTCGGCATCGCGTTCGACGACAACAAGTCGATGGGCGGCTCGACCTGCGTTTCCTGCGGTGAGTGCATGGTCTCCTGCCCAACCGGCGCGCTCACCAACAAGCGCATTGTCGGCACAGCGCTTGGCATCGGCCAGCCGGTCGAAGCTGAGCGGCTCCTCGAGCTGCCCATATTCCAAAACGTCTCCGGCACATTCCTGGAGTTGAACAAAGGAGCGATCGTCGAGCGGAAGTTTCGCCGCGGTGACGTGGTCTGCCGCGAGGGCGAGTACGGCTCGACGGCGTTCTACATTCTCGAAGGCAAAGCGCAGGTCTCGATCGCCAGCCCCATCGCGCACGTCAAGACGCAGGGCGGAACAACGGGCTGGCTCAGCAAGCTCACCAGCCAACTGGCCGGCCGCGGCGAGGACAAGCGCGAGGAAGAGGTCTTCCAGAAATACATCCCCATTGATGCGCCGGTGGACCTGGCCTATGAAAACCCGGTGGCCGAGCTGGGGCCGGGCGATCTGTTCGGCGAGATGACCTGCCTGAGCTTCTACCCGCGCTCGGCGACGGTGCGCGCGCTCATTGACTGCACCATGCTCGAGATGTTGCGCAACGTGCTCGACATCCTGCAGAAGAACAAAACCTTCAAAGCGCAGCTCGACCGCACCTATCGCCAGCGCGCGCTCGCCAGCCACCTGCGCGGCGTGCCCATCTTCGCCAGCTTGACCGACGAGTTTATTGAGCAACTGCGCGACCGCGTCGAGCTCATGCGCTACTCGCCCGGGCAGGTGATCTGCCGCCAGGGCGACCCGGCCGATAGCTTCTACTTGGTCCGCATCGGCTTCGTGAAAGTGTCGGAGACGTACCCCGGCGGCGAGCTGGTGCTGGCCTACCTCTCGCGCGGGAACTACTTCGGCGAAATCGGCCTGCTGGGCGGCGGCGTGCGCACGGCCACGTGTACGGCGCTCGACCACGTCGAGGTAGTGCGCATCAGCGCGGAGGACTTTGCCCGGATGATGGAGCAGTTTCCCGCCGTGCGGCAGAGCCTCGAGGTCGCGGCGCGCGAACGGCGCGAACAAAACCTCGAGAGGCATTCCATCGTGAGTTCGGTGCCGCTGCAACACTTCCTGGCGCAGGGCCTGATGGAGGCGCAGAGCCTGCTGATCCTGGAACTCGAGAAATGCACGCGCTGCGACGCCTGCGTGCGTGCCTGCGCCGATGCGCACGACGGCATCACGCGATTGGTGCGCGAAGGGCTGCGCTTCGACCAATACCTGGTGGCCACCTCGTGCCGCCAGTGCCGCGACCCGCTCTGCATGGTGGGCTGCCCGGTGGGCTCGATCCGGCGGCGGCATTCGCTTGAAGTCATCATCGAAGACTGGTGCATCGGCTGCGGGCTGTGCGCGAACAACTGCCCGTACGGCAACATCAACCTGCACCCGTTCTCGGTGATGACCGACGACGCGGACCAGCCCGGGCGCAAGGTGGCCGGCGTGCGCATGAAGGCGACCTCCTGCGATTTGTGCACCGAGCACGCCGAGCCGAGTTGCGTGTACGCGTGCCCGCATGACGCGGCCCACCGTATCGAGCCGTTGCAGTTCTTCAAGGACAAGCTGGGCATCACGATTTCCGAGTTGAGGCGCTAAGGTGCTGATCGACGATACGCACAAAAAGTGGGTGGTGGCCACGCTGGTGATCATGGGTGTCTCCACGGCCATCTATATCCCCTACGCGCTGACGGCGCCGAACGGGCCGAGTGGCGGGAGCTGGCTGGGCCTGACTTACGGGATTGTGGGCTACGGGTTCATGGTGTACGCCGGGCTGCTGATGGGCCGGAAGAAGAGGCCCGTCTGGCGGGTGGGCCGGGCGCAGACCTGGATGCGGGGCCACCTGTGGCTGGGGCTCTTGAGCCTGCCGTTGATCCTGTTTCACAGCGGGTTTCATTTCGGCGGGACGTTGAGCACGACGCTGATGGTGCTGCTGTTTCTGGTCATGGTGAGCGGGGTGGCGGGGGCGGCGCTGCAGCACTTCTTGCCGCGCCTGATGACCACCGCGGTGCCGATGGAGACGATTTACGAGGAGATCGACAACGTCCGCGGCCAGCTTCGA
>Ga0209002_10004727_pt1 | contig 10646 bp, 13 predicted proteins | sample Rifsed16ft2_FD_184010 | JGI IMG/M metagenome (GOLD analysis project Ga0209002, IMG submission 184010) | Soil microbial communities from Rifle, Colorado, USA - sediment 16ft 2 (version 2) | ecosystem: Environmental > Terrestrial > Deep subsurface > Rock core/Sediment | place: Rifle, Colorado...
CTTTTTACAAATGATTCACCCGCATCACAATGACCAACTGTGTAATATTTAGGGTCATAATCAAAATTTAATTTATTTGGTAAACCTTCAAAGGTATCAAAAAGATATACTTCTTTTTCTTTATTTTCTTCCCTTATGATGGCTGCGGTGGCACCCTGATAAACACCAACCTCAACAATCACACCCTCGATATTGGGAATTTCTTGGAGAGTTTTCCTAAATAGTTTTATTTCCCCTGGGGTCTGATAAATTTCTACATCTTTATATCTCATGTTTTTCAAATTCTTTTAATAATAATGGAATAACTTTTTGATTGAGATGAATACTGTCTTCTTCCCTTATTACATAGTAACTCATATCAGTTTTTAGATTGTGCATAAGTTCTTCTAATATTGATATGTATAATATTCCCACCCTATCTGCCCTCTTTTTACATTCATTTGTAAATTCCAAAGTTACTTGATTTCTTTCTTCCTCTGTTCCTTCACAATTTTTATCCATTGAACTACTAGCTGGTGGTAGATATAAAATAATGTTATTTGTCATTCGTGCCATATCTATAAATTTGAAATAGTTATCAACTGTTTCTTTTATGTTCAATTTCTGACTTAGATACATCCGGCAATCTATCTCCCCAAATGATAACATGGCGGTCGTATTGGGGGGAGTAATGGCATAAAAATCATCTATAATTTTATTCTTGATTAAATTATGAGCTGTTCGTGGCCCGATTCTACAAACCGTAAACTGATGACCATTTATTGTCAGGGGGCTATCTATATATTTTGCTCCCTCCCCAAGTAAGTCATTAGTTCCCCTAAATACCCCAACATGGGAATCACCAAATACATATATCATTTCTTTAATATTCTCAATATGCCAGTTTCATTAAATAAATTATCTTGTTCATATACCTGAGTATATCCAAATTGTTCAAATATATTTTTATAATTTCTACCCCACAGGGTCTGTTTATATCCATTATTGGCATCATACTTACCCTCAAATAAGAAGAGATATTTTTTCGCCATTCTCGCTATCTTTTCAAAGACCCATTCATTCTCTCTGGGGATAAGAAATAGAGTTGACATGGTATAGATAATATCGTATTGTTTTTCTGGCACATCTTCTATAGCAGTTCCATTTTTCTTATCTATTCCATCAATATTGAGGAATCCATTTTCCTTTAATTTGTTAATATTTCGATTATCACCACTGCCTATTTCCAGAATAGTATCATTTGGTAATACCCAATCTTTAAATACATCTACTAATAATCTCGAACGTTCATCTGGGGTATCTATAACTCTATATATTTTTTTTAATAAGTTCATGGGTATTTAATCCTAATCCCCCCTCTTCAATTACAATCTGCTTCCGTTCTTCTTTTAATTCATCGGGGTTGGCTAGTTGTTGACCAATAGTTTTTCTCAAATTCCCGAGTGATGTTCTTTTTGAAGCCCTTGATATTACCCTGCGATAAGTCTCATATCTTGGGTCTCCACCAAATGATTTCGGTTCCCATTCCTCCATGATGACCACTGGTATATCCATAGCCTGAGCTATAAGTTCGAAAGTAGATTCAGAAATCCCAACAACCAAATCAGCAGTAGAAAGAACATCGGCACAAATGTCAAGGTGATTAGCATCATCTCTTCGGGATGCAACGGGGTTGTCAAACTCTTCTGGATTATGGCTTTCAATAATTTTAGTAATGACATTGCAGTTTTTTAATTTCCTTAATTCGTTTCTAACTTTAATATTTTCTTCTACGGGTCTATCCCAATGTTCTGGGCAAAATACTATATTTATTCCCCCATGTTCTTTTCTGGGTTTGAGATATTTGAACACAGTAGCTCCGACAACTTTAATTTTCTTCGGGTCTTGCCCAGCTTCAATGAGAGCTTCCTTATCAGACTCACCCCATACCATGAGTATATCAGCTTTTATTTTTTCATTAAATGGGGAAAAGTATTTAGAAGTTCCCCTTCTTCCATGTTGATAGACTAAATTTTTTTTACCCCTCGATTTGGCAAGATTTATGATCCCTCTTTCTATTGGATTGACATCATTCCAAAGGATCACCGTTTTTGCTTTATCAAAATCTTCAGTAGTTCCTAAATCTTTTAATACTGAATTATGATCCAGGGTATAAATCATTAAGATTGATTTAGAACTTTTAATCCCTTTATACCTTCACCCTGTAAAGCTAGTTCCCAGGGAAGACCAATGGCATCAAGGCTTCTATTTTTGTGAACCCAATCTTGCTGTTTTTTTCCGAGTTTCTCTCTGAATTCCTTATCCACAATGAGTTTCTCAAGTTTCTTATACCAATCTTTGTAAGTATTCTTGGTTAAATATCCTACTTCTTTTGAATACGGGAGAACATCGGACGCCAATACAGCCGTCCCCACCGAAGCATATTCATAATATTTAACACAGGATTTTCCAGCATTAAATGTGGTATCTTCAAGTGGGGCAATGCCAATATCAAAATCACACCTCGAAAGAACTGATGGATGTAATTCTGGCGGCATGAATGGAACGTGCATTGTCTTTAAATCCTTGAGTTGTTCTGCGAATTTAATGGCCGAACGATAATATTCATTTTTCTCTGGTGCAAAATTTCCAGCTAAAGTTCTTTGATAGAAATACATAGCAGCCTCAAGGGGTTCGCCCGTAAGTCCATAAATAGCAAACAGGAAATCATATTTCTTTGCTAGATCATTTACTACTTGTCCAATGAGATGTAAGTCTCCCCAATGAGAAGCGGCCCCCATATATCCAATTACAAGTTCTTGATGAATATGCGGTCTTTCAATATAACTAGCTAAGTCTACACCATTCGGACAAAGATGGATTTTCTTCTTAAAATATTTTTTGAATTTCTTTGCTAAAACCTCTGATGGCGTAATAACAATATCAGCTTCCTTTATTTGACTCTCGTATTGATCTTTTAGGGCATTTGACACAAGTACACTGGGATTATTTTTTGCCACTTGCCAAAAATCATCATCCATGTCGTAAATAACCCTTACCCCTTGGGCTTTAAATTCCTTCATCCACTTGACTGGGTTATATTGAGTTGGATAAGTTCTGCCGAATACTACAACATCTGGCCATTCGAGCAATTCTTTTGGAATCTCTGAACCTATTGACATCTGCCTAACAGCGTGTCCTCTTAATTTAAGAGCTTGGGTGGGGAGATTTATTCTATGAAACCAAATTCCATGAATATATGCATCCGGGCGATCCGCTACAAATAAAACTTTCACGGCTATATTTTCCTTAGAAAAGTTAATAATTTATCTTTCGACTTTATTTCATTTTGGAGTTGAATAAGTTGCTTTCTTTGAACACCAATAAATTCAGGAGGGCCACCACCTAAAATGGTTTCAGTTACGAATTCTTCCATTAATTTATCTACTTCTTTTAGGTATAGATACCTATTTTTTAATCGCCAGATAGCGAGTAATCTGTTGAATTTATTTAACATATATTTTATTATTAACTTATAAGATAGTTGCTTCCTCAATTGTGCTCCAGATCGTATACCTCATCGAGGTTTGGATGCGATAGGAGCACAAACAACTTACCTATTAGCCAGTGAAGGCTGTCGGCATAGAAAGGTTAATACCTCTCTCTTTGTTCTTCGTTGTAACAGTTGAACCGTATACAGTCCAGAAGATGAAGTTTGAACCTAACATATCGTCTTTAGGCTTGATCTCCAAACCTGGAGATTTCTGCATAGCGACGCTGATGGTACCTTTTCTTCCGAAGTAAGAAGCACGTCCAACGGTTGTACCGGATGCGCCAGCACCAGATAGACCGCCAATAATGCCGTTACCCGCTGCTGGGGCGATGGCTGAAAGGTTTCCTGATGGAAGGTTGTTGGAAATATAGACTTGGAAGCCCATGAAATCTCCAGCGTAACCATTCCTTAAGGTTGAATCTGCTACATTGAAACCGACCGTTGCGGCCTTTTTTTCAACTTGAGATGCAATCTTCGGGGAAACAATGCAACACCAATCTCCTAATTCTTCAACATTGTGATCGCGGAGGAACTTTCGAGCTCCCGCGAAGACATTGATGATGTTTGCTGAACCGGCTGAAACTGGAGCACCATTGGTGGAACCAGTACCGATATCAAGGTCGTCTGCTGGCATAAAGCCATCAGCTCCTGTGATATTTTTCAGAACATCAGTGTCAATCCTATTTTTCAGACGGAAAGCCGCTTCTGTGGCAAGTTCCCTTGCAGCGTCAATATTAGTCTGAATTTTGTGAACATCGTCCACATAGAAAGGAGCAACAATGTAAGAAGAAATAACGAGTGTGTCATATGCCCAGTCTTGAGCTACGGCAGAAATAGTAGTCCCAGCGGTATAAGTTGTGGCAGAAAGATTTCCGAAACGTGGAATGTGGATGGTATCAGAATTACTGTAATCACCCAATTTCATGTCCGCAATTTCTAATGCAACCAAAGACTTATACAAAGGAACCTGCACCATTTTTGACCATAATTCAGGAACTATAGCAGATACATCGTTTGTAATTACTTGTGTCATTTAATTTATCCGATATTTTTTCTGTTTGGATTTGGCCTGGGACTTTTATAAAGTCCGGCTTCTTCCAACATCTTCTCCGCACTGGAGAGATCAGCTGAACGTAGTTTATCCATGAAGGATTTAGGTTTTTCCATTTCAGATTGTTTACCGGATGGCGTTAATGATTTTTCTTTTTCGACCTTTTCTCTTTTGGCTTTAAAGGCCAACTGGATATATTCATTTTCAAGAGCTTTAGTTATTTCACCTGGCTCCTTAGACTTCGCATATTCAGTCGCAAAATCAATTTCCTCATCCGAATAGTCTTGTAGCTTCTTCCCCAATTTAATGAAGTCGAGAGCATCTACTGGTGATTTATCCTGTTTAACCGCAGATTTCGGTTGTTTCTTAAGTTTGGCAAGTTCGTCATTGACTTCCTTGAACCTCTCATAAGGAACTGTTTTGTCATTTCCAGGTAATGACATTTCGGGTGTTTTTTCGACTTCACTGTCGTTCTCGATAACCTCTTCGGGTGATGACCCCCCGATTACATCTTCAGTATTCATAGTTTACATTTTAACGTCTTAAGTGACGAACTATTGATAATATATATATTATACTACGAGTTTTTTACTCGTATTGATTTTTCCCTTTTTCTGTGGTCTTTTGTTCTTCCATAAAAGAGAATAATTTCCTGACAAGTTTGATTCCGTATTGTCTTCCCTCCATTTCCTTGAGGGTTTTACAAGATGATATATCATCAATATTGTCAAGTTCTTCTTTTAGGTATACACGAAGAACCTTACCGAATCCGCTTCTTCCAAGTTCTTCTAAAATTTTCTTTTGTTCATTAGTCATTAGACTGTTTGAGGAGATGCGCCGGGTACTGCTTGTCCAAGAGCAGCCGAACTTACTCCACCACCCGAACCCTTAGCAATAGGTGAAAGTCCTGGAACCATTCCATCAATAGACTTTTTTTCTACATCAAAGATTTCATTGGGATTGACACCTCCATTTTCAAGTGTCATATAGATTATTTTCTTCTTGATAGGGTCTTGGGTAGCTGTTGGATCTGCTGTGATAGCCTGAAGAACAGCAAAGATGGTTGCTTGGCGAACACGAGTATCAATAGACTCACCCGTAATATCAATATCAACATCATATTTGACATTCTTATAAAATCCTTTTGGAATCTTTAGAAGTTTCTCTCTTTCTTGTTTGATTCCCTCTGAGATGGCAATCTCCATAACTTCCTTTTCCTCTTGGGTTGGAAATGGTTTACCTGAAGTTACTTGTCGGATGATTTCTTTGAGAACCAAGTTATTCTTAACCATCTCAATAAACTTATCAAGATCTTTTCCAACCAAACGCAGGGTATGTTCCGTGTTGTTTTCTTTCTCAAATTGCGGGATGATTACTTCATAGAGTAATTCCTTGATAGCCATAGCGATATTTTCCTGAATCTGTTCAAAGTAGGAAAGTGTCTGGGTCATGGCAATCTGAGCAGAACCCAATGGAGTTCCCGCAGGAAGTCTTTCACCCTGAACCACATCATATGAGAAAGTAAGTTCATCCCTATTTCTCATCCACTTCTGATCTTGCTGATTGAAGAAAGCAAGATTCTCTGAAGAAGCCATATTAATTGGGGTGATCTCTGAATCAACATTCAAGACTTCACCATTTCTAACATCAGTTGAAAGATTTCGATTTACAGCTTGATCGCGAGTCTGGAAAAGTTTAAGAGCCGCCCAATAAGAAGATTTATTCTGAAGATTAGTAGATTGATTAAGAGCGATTTGCGGCTCAAATAGTTCCTCCACAACACCAACACCGAGCCATCTTCCAGAAACCTTATTCCAATGAAATTCCCAATATGGATTATTCTCCATACCCCATTCATCAGAAGATAATTCAACCCCCTTATATGGAACAGTGAGTCTTTCATATTGGTCATATTGATCTACACCAACATCGGCAATGAATATTCTCCTAAAAGAATATGTTTCTTTTTCTTCATCATGAACTTCTCCATATCTTTCATAAAGCCTAATGTGTGATGTATCTTTCATTTGATGAAAGAGTTCAATGACTTCATCAATCTTTTTCTTTTCCCAGCCCATTTTTTTAGCCACGCTTTTAAATTCCTGCTGGGTATAATTATGAATTTCTGTTATATAGTTTGCTTGCTCTAGGGTATCGGCACTTTGTTCAATGACAAAATTCCTCAAATCAACGAACATTGGAGTCCCGTCAATGATCTTTAAAACAACAGAGCCATAAATAGGAAGTTCCATAAAAATACGATTAAGCACTTTACCAAATTGCTTATCTCGCATCCAGAACTTAAGATCTCTCTCCATAAACCATGTCTTGAGGGAATCTCCCCCCTCGGTAGTTAAGAGACGAATATTCTTCGTATCAAAGTCAATAGACTTAGAACCAACCTTGCAGGGATTTCTGTTTATATTATGGAAATATTTCCTATCTCCATCAGCATCAACTTCGCCCGTTTTATATTTTGAGTTATAATAGAAATAGATTTGCTGAAGTGTTTCATATTGATTGAAAAACAAACTCGGAACAATCTGAATTTGTCTATTCTTGAAATCATTTATTTCCTTATTTATTTCCCTGAGAATCATTTTATTTTAGCGCCATATTTCTTCGCCCACCTTCTTGCAATTTTGGGTTTATTGGCAAATAAATATTTTCGTTGTTTTACGCTCTTAAAAGGCATTAATTTTTCATGGGCATATCTCGAAGACTCATCATCTTCTTTTTTCCCATTTTCTTCATCTTTTTATCACTCATCATTTTACCATTAGGCATCTTATGCATTACATGTTTCATAATATATATTATAACACTTAATTATACTTGGGATTTCTTCTTCCCCAAGTATCCGTTTTTCTATGGCATGGTTTACATAATGTTCGTCCATTATCTATTGCGAAGCGGAGTTCGGGGAAATCCGAAAACTTCTTTATATGGTCGGCTTCAAGATTTCCTCCCTGGTTATTTCCACACCAAATACAGGTGTGTTTATCTCTCTCAAAAACAGCGGTTCGCCAGAGTTTGTATTCCAAAGATTTACGAATCCTTTCATTTTTTGGAGTAATCCCGCCTTTCCAGAAATAATGTTTTTCACCTCGAACCTTATCATTAGCCGTCTGTGGTCGCCTCCAATGTTTTCCCAGGGCGTTCTTATTTCCCAATCCATTCTTGTTACCCAATAGGGCTTTTCTAATCCTGTCTTTATGGACTTGGGATTTTTTTCTATTCTTGAGCAATTTACCAGTTTGATTACCCACCTTAAATCCAAATGGTGTTCCATCTTTTCTATATCCTTTAGGCATGAATTGATTATATCACTATCAGAAATATTGAAATCTCTTGGCAAAATGTGGAACACTCTTATTCGCCCTGATTTGTTCTATTTTCTCAGGAGAAAAGGACCAATACGCAAGAAGAGTAGAGATAATATCGTCATCGTGAAATCCCTTGGCAGCACCCGCCCCCTGCATAGTAGCTTCATTACTCCACATGAAAGACTTCATTTCTTCTATGGTATTGGCATCGAATATCCTCACCCTTTTTTCCCTTAGAAGTCTGGCAAAGTTGGAGATTAACTGTTGTTTGGAATCCCAAGACATCCTGAATCCCAGAACCTCAGTTTCTTTATCGTATTTATATTCTGTCTTCTTTCGTTTGTAAACATTGAGGTCTCTTATCTCTCTGATTAAAGCGGCACCGGCTGAATTAGATTCTGGTATGATGAGTGGTTTGCGATACTTGTAATATAGAAATTTCACCTTATCAGCCAAAGCGATTATGGGAACCTTCCCATTAAACTTGGCTACTTTTCTTCCCTGTTGATCTATAACCGAAATAGAAGATGGGTCTACAATTCCTTCTGATGGATCTACACCCATTTGGTAAACACCATCCCTTACATCCTCATAAATCTCGCATCCCTCTTCAATCTTAATTGGAGTTTTCCTCATGGTCTCAAGGAATTGAATATGCTCCCTAGCAAATACAGTTCCTTTTAAGAGAACATCAGTAGTCCATTCACCGAGAACAAATCTCCTGACATAATCACTACCCATTGACAACTGCTTTCTTATGTAGTCCCCAGGGAGATTGGGGTTATATAACATAGAAGATTCATAAAGAGCTGAGGTGCTTCCCGGATCATCAACCCACTTACCATCATCATTACGTTTCTGTTTATGTTTAAAGAAATGATAAGCCCAGAAGTTAGCCGGATTACAGTCCATATTACCCTGTCTTACTGGAACATCATTCCTTCTAAGACGAGAATTCAATACCTCAAAAACCTCATACTCAACCTCCTCCAATTGGTCTATAAAATAAGCTCCGAGGTTAAGTGATTTTAATTTCTGTTGAGCCTTCTTAATATCCGCAATATTTCCTGACTGCATAGCATCCAATCCAAAGAGAATAATCTGACTCCCATTAGAGAAGTTAATCAAACCGTCCTTCACCCTATGCTCATACCAGGAGGTTGGAATTAAATCAAAGAGTTCCGGCAACACCGCCCTATCAATATCACTCAACGTCTTTCTTCCAAGAAGAACCCTATTACCAGGGAAACACTTACAGAAGAGAATTAACTTTATATAAAGCGCCAATGATTTACCCGCACCATACCCCCCGGAGTTCAAACAGAAATCACTCTTAAAATCACAAATGAAATCCCCCTGAACCGTCTTAAACTTCTTTGAATATTCCTCCGCCCTATCAGTATCCCAATTATTCTTAAGAGCGATAGCCTTAAACTCATCCTCCGTATAAGAGAATCTAAATTCCTTTCCTTTGAGGGTTATTCTATCAATCTTCTTTCCCGCCAATAGTTCCTCACCTAACTTTACCCAAGCTGATTTATAATTTGCCACAATCTTTTAATTATACCCCGAGACCCCACACCAAATATTTATTAATACCTTAACCTTTTATTTATTGACTTAATTGATTTTTCATTGTGTAGTAAAGTCGTATTTTTAGAATGTGGGAAGGGGCTATATTATAGTATTCTAATAACTTTCTCACTCGTCTACCCTCCCCCCGTATCAATTACTCAAAAAACATTCAATATATTGGTTATTTTTCATTTACACATTACCAACAATGTATATTGTGCGACGCTGGATGATACTTTATGAGATTGTGTGTGTAGAGGAACTTAGTCTATGTCTATGATCTCGCTACTGTGCTAGTCTTTGTATATACATTGTATATAATTACACTCTGATCAAGATGCCAAGGAAGAGCAAGATTACATATCTCTTGGTGTTATTGCTGTTTACTTGTCTGATGTCTTGTTTTATTACCCTTCTCTTTATCAGGTCATTCCCTGATTATTGATAGTCCACTGCTCGGCAGTCTCGCTATCTTCAGACGCTCTTCATTCACTGCTTAAAAGGTGTTATTCAAGAGTTGTATCCATCTATTATAGCATATAATATATGGCTCTTATACCATATTCGGTGCTTGACGAAATTGGTTGTATTGTGTTGTATTTGGTTATACACACTTGTTCTTCTTGTCGAGCTTGCGTATGCTGGTGTATACTCTTACTAGAGCCCAGTTAACGGCTCTTCGAGCCTAGTCGAACTCTTAAAAATAATTGGAAATTGAATTAAAATTATGATTGGAGAATATCAAAAGAGGAAGAATCAAGAGAAGTTTATCAATAGACAGCTGGGTATTGTATTTGTAGTCCTTTCGATATTATTAGTAATAGCCTTATTCAAATAATGGAAAAGAATGAAGCAGCCAGAATACTGGCTAAAATTAGGTGGTCTAAAAAGTCAGCCGAAGAGAGGAGTGCTTATGCACGAATGATGGCCAAGGCTTCTGCTAAGGTAAGGGCTAGGATCAAACCAATAGAGGAGTTAGAGATAGTATTTAAAGGATAGATGGATCAAGTTAGTAAAACAAAAGGCCTTATAAGCGATTATAGGGCCTTTGATTTTGCTTATTCAGCGTAGAACGACCATGACTTTTTCTGCTTCTATGTCGATGTTGGTTGCACCAGTTGGTTCAATTTTGTCAAGGGCTATCTTGATTGCTGCATTCTTC
>Ga0209002_10004734_pt1 | contig 10636 bp, 5 predicted proteins | sample Rifsed16ft2_FD_184010 | JGI IMG/M metagenome (GOLD analysis project Ga0209002, IMG submission 184010) | Soil microbial communities from Rifle, Colorado, USA - sediment 16ft 2 (version 2) | ecosystem: Environmental > Terrestrial > Deep subsurface > Rock core/Sediment | place: Rifle, Colorado...
CACTTCCTGCAGCGGCCGCAGAACGCGTTGGCAGCGGGCGAGGAGGCGATCACGCGCGTCGCGCCGCCGGGGGACGAGCCGATCAAGGTCCACCTGCGCGTGATGGGGCTTCCGCGGGACCTCCGGATCCTCGTGCGCGATCTTCGCGCGGAGCACCTCGGGACGTACGTGACGATCGAAGGGCTCGTGCGGAAGGCGACGGAGGTCCGTCCGAAGATCGTCGACGCCACGTTCCAGTGCCTGCGGTGCAACGCGATCATCAAGGAGCCGCAGGAGGGGCAGGCGTTCCGCGAGCCGCTCGAGTGCTACAAGGACCAGGGCGGCTGCGAGCGCACGGCCGCGAGCACGAAATTCAAGCTGCTGGGGGAGATGTCGCAATACCTCGACACCCAGAAGATCGAGGCCCAGGAGCCGCCAGAGATCCTCCGCGGCGGGGAAGAGCCGCAGCGCATCGAGGCCTACATGGAGGACGACATCGCCGGGACGATCACGCCGGGCGAGCGCATCGTCATGAACGGCATCTTGAGGAGCGCCCAGCGCGGCCGTCCGGGCGCGCGGTCGACGATCTTCGACATCTTCGTGGACATCAACAGCGTCGAGAAAGAGAGGGTGGAGTTCGAGGAGATCGAGATCTCCCTCTCGGACATCGAACGCATTCGCGAAGAGGCGGCGAGGCCCGGGGCTCTGGACCGGATCGTACAGTCGATCGCCCCTACCATCTATGGGCTTGAGCGGGAGAAGGAAGCCCTCGCCCTCCAACTCTTCGGGGGCGTGGCGAAGATCCTGCCCGACGGCACACGCATCCGCGGGGACACCCATGTCCTGCTAGTTGGGGACCCTGGGACCGCCAAGTCACAGCTCCTGCTCTACATGAGCCACATCGCGCCGCGCGCCATCATGGTGAGTGGCAAGGGGACGAGCGCCGCGGGACTCTTGGCCGCCGCCGTGAAAGACGAATTCGGCGAGGGCCGCTGGACCTTGGAGGCGGGCGCGCTCGTCCTTTCCGATCGAGGTTTGGCTTGCCTGGATCCCTCTGCGGAAGTTCTTGTGGACGGCTCCCCGGTTTCTGTTTCCAAGCTGTTTGACGAACAGAACGCTGTAGTCGCACGTGCGGGCGGGCGAGACATCGAAATCTGCGATCTCGGTCGAGGGGTTGTCGCCCTCGACCAAGTCAACCTGCAAACGCGGGAAGCGAACGCGACCATGGTCACGCGTCGCTGCTACTCGGGCGAGATGCTGCACATCCGGCTCGATTCGGGGTTCGAGCTCCGAGTCACACCGGACCATCTGCTCTTCGACGGCGAGACGCTCTCGTGGCAGCCCGCGCGCGACATCCGGCCCGGAAGCCGTCTTGTCGCAGTCCAACGATTCCCGCCTCGGGGCAAACCTGTCCATGTCCTCGACATCCTGCCTGACGACTGGATTGTTCAACCCACGAGTAGCGAGAAGACCGTCCTGCGCCAGATGTTGGAGTCGCGGTTCCCGTCCCTCGCTGCGGCTAACCGCGCCTACAGAATCCCCTCGGGGGCTATCAATGGGAGGAGCGCCCTCCCCCTTCGAGCCTTCCGGCAGATCCTGCACGACTTCGGACTCTACGACGCATGGAAGACCCGAACATTCGAATATGGGCGAAGCGGCGCTACCGAGAGAATCAAGGCCGCTGAAATCACACCCCACATGGCATACGTCTTGGGCTTCCTGTATGGCGACGGCCACGTGGCAATCAGCGGTCGGCGTTCGTCCCTCTCGATCACCCAGTCGCGCGTCCACTTGGGATACATCCGGCGAGTTCTGGAGTCGACGAAGTCGTTTACATTTCGGAAATGGGGCATGCACGCGCGCGAAACCAAGAGAGACAACCTCATCCCAGGGCGAATCGTCAGGAGCCATTCCTACCAGATGCACATGGGATCCAACCTGCTCGGATTCCTCTACGACTGGACCGTGAAGGACGACCTGGAAAACCTCCTGTCGCTTGATGATGAAGCGCTCAAGGGCTTCATCGCAGGCGCGATGGACGCCGATGGTTGCATCTCCGTCCGAAAATCCCGGAAGGGCAAGCGCGACTATGCGAACGTGATGATCGCGTTTCTGCTCACTTCGAGCGAGGCCGCCAACCGTCGGTTCATGTACGCGTTGCGACGCCTCGACGTTTTCGCTCGCATGCGGAAGGCCGTCGGGGTCGGCACTGTCGAAATCACCTCTCGTCACGACGTGGAGACACTCATCGCGGCAATCTCGTCGTACTCCGCAAAGTGCAAATCGATTCCGCCCCGGATCTCGGCTATCTCGCCCAGACATGAGGAGGTGCCCCGCGTCCGCGTTCAGGACCTCCTCGGAGGAATCAGATTGCCCGCCGGCCCTCTCTTCTCCTCCGGCCTCTGCAGTACGTTCTACGAACTCCGTACCGGGACGCGAAGGCCGTTCAAGGGAGCTCTTGAGGCCCTCGCGCCTGTCTTGGAACCATGGAGCTCCCGCGAGCAGAGGAGGGAACTTCGTGTGCTGACGAGCCGCGACTATGCTCTTGACCGAGTGGTCGAAGTCCAGTCCGAGCTCTACGAGGGCTTCGTGTACGACCTTCGGGTTCCCGAGGGGGAGAACTTCCTTTGCAATGGTGTCGTGGTCCACAACTGCATCGACGAGATCGAGAAGATGAACCCGGCGGACCGCGGCAGCATCCACCAGGCGATGGAAGAGCAGATGGTGCACATCTCGAAGGCCGGCATCACCGCCACCCTTCCCGCGAGGTGCGCGGTCCTGGCGGCCGCGAACCCGAAGTTTGGCCGGTTCGTCCGAGAGAAATATCTAGGCGAACAAATAAATCTCGACCCGGCGCTCCTGTCCAGATTCGACTGCATCTTCGTCATCCAGGACATCCCGCAGCCCGCTCGGGACCGCGACATGGCCGAGCACATCCTGCAAGGACACCTCCTAGGTGAGATCGCGAGAGTCCAGGAGGAGGGTACCCAGGTGCCCGCGGTCGACCTCGTCCGCTCGACGCACATCCCGTACTACGACCCTGAGTTCCTGCGGAAGTACGTGGCGTTCGCGAAGCGGTTCTACCCCGTCATGACGAACGAGGCGAAGGACCGGATCCGGGACCACTACCTCGCGATCCGCAAGGAGGCGGAGGCGGGCACGGTCCCCATCACGCCCCGCCAGCTCGAGGGCTTCGTCCGGCTCGCGGAGGCATCCGCCCGCGCCCGGCTCAGCCCGCTCGTCGACGTGCAGGACGCCGACCGCGCCGTGGCAATCATCGAGTACTGGCTCCACGAGGTCGCCTCCGAGCGTGGCACGGGCCCGATCGACATCGACATCGTCGCGACGGGCTTGCCCGCGTCCCAGCGCGAACAGGTCATCCGGCTGCGCGACATCATCGCCGAGCTGGGCGGCACGGAAACGGGGGAGGGGGCCAACCACGAGGACATCCTCGAGATTGCGGAGCGTCGCGGCCTCGTTCGGGAGCGCGTGGATGCATGGCTCCGCAAGTGGGTCCAAGACGGGGATCTGTACACGCCGGCCGGGGGCCGCTACAAGCTCGTGACGCGGCTGTAAGGGCGTACGTTCATACCCCGCCCCTCCCTGTTTGCTCCGAGGCGAGCGGACGATCCTTGTGAAGGTGCACACGCGAGGCGCGGAGGTCCTCGTGGCGGCGTGCGACGAACGGCTCTTGGGACGGACGCTCCGCAAGGGCGAACTCCGGCTCCACGTCTCCTCGTTCTACGGGGGGGATCGCATGACCCCGGAGGAGTTCATCGCGACCCTGAGGGCGGCCACGATCGCCAACTTCGTCGGCCGGGAGACGGTCGGGGCGGCGCAGCGCGCCGGGTTCGTGGGCGAGGACGGCGTCTTGTGGATCGAGGGGGAGCCCCACGCGCAGATGTTCGTGATGACCGCGGGGGATTGACGAAGGGGTTATGACCCGCCCCCGCCATCGTTTGGCGGCATGGCGTTCTGCGTGGAGTGCGGGGCCGAGGGGGCCACCCTCGAGAGCCTGTGCGCGGACGACTTCGGGAAGAGGCATCCCCTCGTCCGCGCGCCGGAGCGGATGAACGTGGCGAAGTGCGCGCACTGCGGGAAGCTCGAGCTGTCCCGCGGCTGGACGGACGCCACGGTGGAGGACGCGATCCCGGGACTCCTCGCCGCGCATGTGGTGAAGGACCCCCACGTGACGAAGACCGCGTACACCTGGGTCTCGCGGCAAGAACACGAGAACATCGTCGGCCTCACCGTCAAGGCGAAGTGTAAGGTCGGCGCGTGGGACCTCGCATCGTCGTTCCGCACGAAGGTCCGCATCCGCGGCGGGGCGTGTCCCATTTGCTCGAAGCAACGCGCGGACTACTTCGTCGGCACCGTGCAGGTGCGGGCGGACGGACGCCCGCTCACGGACGAGGAGGGGCGGATGGCGACGAAAATCGCGGGCCGGGCGGCCTCGGGCGGCGAGGATTTCGTCTCGGGGATCGAGCCCGTGCCGGGCGGAATCGACGTGAAGGTGGGCTCGAACCGCCTCGCGAAGCGGCTCGCGCGGGACCTCGCGAGGGAGTTTGGCGGCACCGTGGGATCGAGCGCGACCCTCCACACGCAGCGCGAGGGACGCGAGATGTATCGGTCGACGTACGTCGTGCGCGTCCCCGCCTTCCGGGAGGGGGACGTCGTCCGGTGGCGGGGCGCGCGATACCGGGTCCGAGGCCTTGGCGATCCGGTCCGGCTCCAGCACGTGGACACGGGCGCGATCGAGCGCGTGCGGATCCGCGACCTCGGCACCGCCAAACCCGCGGGCGAGGGGCCTACGCGGCGACGCCCTTCGGGGCCTTGAGCACGGACTCGAGGAGACGGAAGGACGTGTAGATCAGCTCCCGCACCCGGTCGAGCGGCGGCGCCTCACGGGATGGATGGGCCGTCCGGTTCCGCGCGTCGACGGTCTGGTGCACGAACGGTTCGACGTCCTCCTCCCACCGATCCGGGTCCGCGAGGAACATCGCGCGGTTGTGGTCCAGCAGGTACAGCAGGTTGCCGAGGCTCAGGCCGGCCCACTGTTGCTCCCACCCGCGACGCCGCACGTTGATGTGGCCGCGGTCCCCGAGGAGGACCGTCGCGCCTGGAGGCACGAGCACGCGAAGGCGATGACTGAGGTACTCCTCGAGCGAGTAGAAGTAGACGAGGAGGAGGGCCTTCCGCCCGCTTTCCGGGAGGCCGCGGAACAGGTCGCTCGAGACGCTGGCCTCCGCCTCGCTCAGCAGGCGGTACGAGGCTCCTTGCTCCCCGAGGAGGCGCGCAAGACTCCCGAGGCGGACGTCGGCAAGCTTGCGGCCGTGTGCGAGATTGACCTCCGGACTTTGAAGCAGAGCCCGCGCGAGCGCACGGTACAGCCCCTCAAGGTGTGGGTCCAGCCGACCGCCCTTGTCCTCCGGACCCTGGACAAGACCGAGAAACCGTGACTGAAGCTCGTGCTCGTACGCCTGGCGACGTACCGGTTCGTGCTCCACCCGGGCCTTCCCGATGAGCTCGATGATCTCCCCGACCTCGCGATCAATCGCAGCCGCGGATGCAACCCGTTCGCGGCGTCGCCGGAGATTCCCCCAGAGGACGACTCCCGCCACGGTCAGGGCGAAGAGAATTGAGAGGACGAACCGTCCGTTGGCGGTTGTGAAGAACGGCGGGAGCGTCCTGACCGTCTCCGGAGCGGATGGCGCGGATGCCTCTCCATCGACGACCGCAACGACCCAGTACACGTACGGGCGATCAGGCCGGAGCCCCGCGTCCGTGTGCCGCGTGCTGCGGGTGACCGCGACCAACTGGCCCGGATCCGTCTCGTCGTCTCCGCGGATCACAATGTACTCGATGTCCGCCCCGGGGGGGATCGGGCGGCTTGTCACGAAGATCGTAACGGGGTCCCAAGAAAGGGTGACCGAGGTCTCCTGGCGGTCTACAACGACGAGACGGCCCGGCTGGGACGAAGGCGCTCTTCCCGTCGTGAACGTGAACGTGAAGTCCGCGCCCATGGAACGGCCTGCGCCGCAACGATCGCGGGCGGACTGCCCGATCGTCACGACGTACGGCTGACGGTCCATCATCCCGCCAGGGTCTATCCTGATGGCTGCGTCCCCGTTAAGCCATTCGAACTGGGCGCCCGCCAGCGGCGGCACGGAGGTCATGGCAGCCTCGACAGACCCCCTGTCCATTGGCTCGGAGAAGACGATCGTGATGTCGCCCGTGAACAACACGTCGACCTGCCCGTCACGCGGGCTCGTCGAGAGCACGGCAGGCCGCCAGGTGTCGATCCGGAACTCCTCACTCCAGTTCCGCGAGACGGCGCCCGCGGAGTCCTCGACTACCAGCGACACGTTCGTTGTGAGGTCCACCGTCGGAAGCGTCCACCCTTGGCCCGCGCTGGACGGGAAGCCCGTGACGGGCCCCACGATGCGTTCCGTGGCCGTCCCGTTCCAGTACGAGAGCGTCACGATCAGGTCTTCGGGCCGATCGGTATCGTCCCCCATGGACCACGCGATCGTCACCGTGGACCCTCCGTCCAGGCAGCCCGTGGCAGAGAGCGAGGGGGCGGACACGCGCGGTGGCTCGTTGACCGTGAACGACCACGGGTTCGGGACGAGGCCGGGAATGAGGTCGTTTCCCTGCCGATCCCGCCCCGAGACGGTGGCCGTGTATGTCGTGTTCACATTGAGGACGGTCCGCCCGGTGAGGACCGTACCGTTTCCGCTCCATGCCGTAACCATCGAGGACGGTGTCGGGTTCAGGAGGAGTCGGACCGATAGGGAGTCCATCGGCTCGCTGAACGTCAGGACGAGGTCCCGACCGACCGGCACGTTCGTTGCTCCGTCCGCGGGCTCGGTCGCCACGATGACCGGGCGGTCGCAGGCGCTCAGAAACGACCAAGGGTTCGGAACGAGCCCTTGCACGAGCAGGATGCCCTCGTCCGCGTCCCTTGCGCCGACTTGGACATCGTAGGCCGTGCACACCGTAAGTCCCACGGTTGGGCTGAGACGGAGTGTATCCGGCTGCGGCCACGACTCGAGGACCGCCAGGGTAGGCTGGATTGCGTAGACGAGTGTGCTCGCGTTCATCGGCTCCGAGAACCGGACCTCGATGGATGTCGTGAGGCTGACGTTCAATTCGCCGGCCGCGGGAACCGTCGAGAGGATGGACGGGGGAGCACTGGGTTGCGCCCACTCCTTTCCGGCAGGAACGGGCACCGGCAGGACGGCAATGAGCGCCAGGAGGAGGAGCAGCGCAACCTCACAGCTTCGAGCCACAGACAGAGCATTCCGCATCGGTCGGCTTCACCATCGTGCTGCAGTTCGGGCAGGCGACAAAGTCCTCGTCTCCGGCGCCCGCGGGCTCCTCTGGAGATGCGCCGGGGACGCTTTCACCTTTTGGTTTTGCGGCCTGCTCGGGGGGACTCGCCGGAGGCTCCGCGGGCTTCGTCCTGCGCAGGAGCAGGATCCCGAGGATCAGCAGGATTACGATGAGTGGGCCCAGGACGAGAAGGGCATTGATTTCGCCTCTCGGGGGAGTCTCCGCCCGGGCGAACACCGGCTCGCTCAGCGGGCTTTCCCGGTTCTCCCTGTCGACCACGGTAACCGAGTAGTAGTACGCCTGGCCGGCCGTGACGTTGGTGTCGACAAGCGCGGGCGCCGCGCTCGTGGCAATCCTCACCCGGCCTCCGGTCTCGGACGTGGCCCGGAAGATCCTGTACTCCACGACGTCCGCGTCTGTGAAGATCGAGCCGTCGTTGTAGGTGCCCGGGCGGTCCCACGACAGGGCGATCGCGGTCGACGTTGCGGACGTCACCCGCAACCCCGACGGCGGGTTGGGCAATTTCGGGCCTGAAGCGGTGGCAAAAGTGAGGACGAAATCGCTCGCCAGAGACAGTCCGGGGCTGCACTCGTCGCGGGCGCCGGTCCGGATTCGGACGCTGTACACCGTGTTCGGATTGAATCCGGCGGTGATCGTGAGCACCGTGTCCCCCACGGACCAAGCGAACGAGGCGCTCGCGGGGGGGCTTATCGCAATCGCCGCCTCCGTCGCCATCCGATTCATCGCCTCGCTGAACGTGAACTCGACCGGCGTGTTGGTGGGCACGCTCGTCGCGCCCTCGGAGGGCGCGAGCCCCGTGACGGTGGGCCTCTGCGAGTCAATCTCCACGGCACCGCTAATGGCCTGCCCCCTCTCGCTGACTTCGTCGGCAACGACGAGGAGGATTCGGACATTGCCAGTGAGTGTGTTCGGGGTCGACCATGTGGAGATGAAAGGCGGCGAGAGACCCGTGAGGGCGTCCGCGATCGTGCCGGAGAGCGCCCCGGTCGCATTCAGCCACACGACGAGGCCCCCCTGCGAGGTTTCCACATCGCTCATCGACCAGGGTATGACAAGATCGAAGCCGCCCGAGCGGCATACGCCGACAAGCGTCGAAGACGGATCAATCGCCGCGGACGGTCGGGTGTTCGTCGTGAAGGCGAACGGGTTTGGGACCGGGCCCGCTACGAGTGCATTCTCGTCCGGGTCCCGCCCCGTGATCGTGACCGTGTAGCGCGTGCCTTGCGCGAACGAGACGAGGAGCGTGAGGGTCGTGTTGACGGGAGTGTTCCAGCTCTGGGTGGACGTCGCGCTCGGGGAGAACGTCACGCCGACGCTCGTCGTGTTCATCGTCTCGCTAAAGGTGATCACAACCCGTGCGTCGTTGCGAACCTGCGCCGTTCCGTTGGCCGGGCTCGCAGAGACGATGTACGGCGAGGGGCAGACGACCGTGAACGGCCACGGATTCGGGACGAGGCCGGGGACGAGGTTGTTACCCGTGAGGTCGCGCCCGGCAGTGATCGCCACGGTGTAGGTAGAACAGTCCGTAAACGGATTCGTGTGGTTCAGGGTGAGAACCGAATCGCCCGCCGACCACACCGGTACCAGGACGACGCTCGGGCCGATCGACCACGTCACCGTCGCTACGTCCATCGCCTCGCTAAAGGTGACGACGACCGGTGCCGCAGGGGAGACGTTCGCCTGGCCCGCCTGTGGATCGGTTGCCAGAATCCAGGGGGAGACATCCGCAATCGTCACGCATTCGATCTCAGACCGGCCGGTCGTGGTGTACACCGCACCCGCCCCATCCCGGCGATAGTTGACCGCGAGGTTGTAGCAATGGATGCCGGGTCCGAGGCCCGTATGATTGTGCGCGGGGAACGCCCCCTGACCGACACGAGCGACGGTCGAGAACGGCCCCGCGGGGGACACCGCGTGGTAGAGCTCGTACGACGCGACATTGCCGTTCGGGTCCGAAAGGGCAGGCCATGAGACGTCGACACTGTTGGCGCCTGCCGAGACGCTTACGGGGGGCAGCGCCTCAAGCGTCCCGTTCCCAAAGTCCTGTACCGTTGGCCCCGTGCGGAGAGTCCCTTGGATCGAGGCCGTGTAATTGACGTCGGTCCATCCCCCCAGACCGCGCACGGTTTCCAGCACGCCAACGACGATGTCCCCGTCCATCCAGTTCCACGGAGACCCGACGTCCGCGGCCCAGAACGCGGGGTTCGTTCCGTCGGCCGCCGTGAAGGCGTCCGCGCCGACGACGAGCGAGTGCGACGGCTGACTCGTTGAGTAGAGGACGAGTCCAGCCGAGTTCGCGGGGTTCAACGCGCCGGGGTCTACACGCCCTCCCGGCCCGAACAGGCCCCCGGCAACGACGTGGTTGGGCAAGGCCTCCGTGCTCGGAACGAGAAGCGAGGCCCAGGCCAACCAGACCACGAGGAGAATCGTCACGGATCGGCCGCTCATCGCCGTGCCTCCGGGGTCCGCAGTCCCCCTTCCCAGCAACTGGACGTAGTCTTGAAACGAACGCTCGGGCCGCCTTCCCCCATTTCGACCCCTCCGAACTTCGGGGCGTTGATCGGTGGTAAATGAAAGGGAGAGGTGCAAGTACTTTCTGGTCCAATCCTCGTGCGCCCGTAGTTCGGCGCCCAGGCCAGAGACGACGCCTGTTTGAGCCCCGCCCGGAACCAGAGGGTTTTTGGGGGATGCGATGCATGCACACAGGGGGAAGTCCGGTTTGAATCCCCTTGGCGGCGGGGCGGTCCGGTGTTGCGCGGTTGCCCTCCTTCTGGCAGCGACATCGCTCGTGATCCCGCCCGCCGCCTCGGACAGAGGGGGCCCGGACGCATATGGGTACGTATGGGTCGACAGCCGGGCCCCGTCCCCCGTCGTGCCCTTCTCCTGGGTGGAAATCACGACGACCGGGACCCGGGTTGCATTGGCCGCCGACGACTGCACGTTCGAGTTGAGCATGGGCTTTCAGTTCCGCTTCTACGGCGTCCTCGTCGATCAGGTTCACGTTCTCGCGCACGAGCCGCTGGGCCTTGCGCGTGAGCGGGACATCGCGGTCCTGGGCCTCGGCGAAGGCCAGCAGCAGCTGTACCGGGTCCTCGCGCAGCTGGCGCACGTGGGGGATCTCGAGCTGGCCATCGGCCATCCGGAAGGGGCCGGCGGGAGTCACGCGCCGCGGCGCCGGACGCCGGACGCGCGCGTGGCACTGCTCGATCACGAGCGAGGAATAGCTCCGCACGGCGCGGGCGTCGTACGTGAGGCGACTGTTGGACGAGGAGGCGGCCCGGCTGTAGGGGCCCGGTAGCGA
>Ga0209002_10004737_pt1 | contig 10633 bp, 19 predicted proteins | sample Rifsed16ft2_FD_184010 | JGI IMG/M metagenome (GOLD analysis project Ga0209002, IMG submission 184010) | Soil microbial communities from Rifle, Colorado, USA - sediment 16ft 2 (version 2) | ecosystem: Environmental > Terrestrial > Deep subsurface > Rock core/Sediment | place: Rifle, Colorado...
AAGGCAAAGAACAACACAACTACGGCAACGCCGACAGCCAGCCATTTCATGCCGCTCATCGCGTTGCCGAAACGGTTCGGATCGGCCGCGTCCATTGCCGCCCGATGCGCCGCGGCTTCCTCCGGCGTCATCCGGTATTCCATGGTCGATGGACAAAAGCACGGCGACGTGATGCAGGTACACTCGCCCAGGCCTCCACCGCCATAACCGGCGAGCCCAGATCGAGAATGGAAACTCGCTTTCACCGCGGTAAGCTCTCAGGATCGGGAAGCGCCGGCAAACTGGCCGGCGAGCCGTCCGGATTCCGATTCCACGCCATGCTCTGCAGGAACTTTTGCGCAACCTGCAAGCCCACCAGTGCGAGCGGTAAATACCGGTCGGGAATGATCGCGGGCGCCACATCCGGCGCGCTCAGATGCGCAACAAGCGCGCCCCCGATCGAGATGGCCAGCCACTGGAGCCGGTCTCCAACTTTTTTGTTCAGCTTCACAACAAGCCCCCTATTCGTTTTCCGGCCATTCCCAGCCGAGCAGATGCGCGTGAACGTAGTTTGTGCCGCCCGTGGCTACGCCCGAAGTGAGAGGAACTGTCACCAGCGCCTCGAGGTAGTTTCCGGCTGAAAGCCGGATGCCATCGGGAACCGGATAGGGCAAGTCGAGCGAGCCCAGATGCGTGGTCACTTGCGCAAAATCGCGAACAAAATACCCGCTGTTCAAGCGCAAGGAATAGTAGAGGTCCGTAGCAAGGCCCTCAACCGGAGGGTTCGAGCCGATGTAGGTCAGAACAAGCTGAGTGATCACGGAACGAAACCCAGCCGGACAGGTGTAATCAACAATCGGCTCGTCCGTCGTTCCAGCGGCCGGACAGACAAGCGCGGCCCGGCGATGAATGTACTGGCTGTTCAGCGAGGGATTACGCCAGCTCGCGCCGCCAGGAACTGGAATCAGACGCTCCGCGCCGCGTTGGATGTCCTGAAGCACGCCACAGTTGCCGCTCATCCTCTCACCTCCGCAACGCACAAGATGATCTGCACCCGGCCGGACGTTGCGAGTGTGTTCCAGAATTCACATCGGAAGATTCCCGGCGCAACGACCGGATACAGCTCCGGCAAATACCAAGGCCGCGCGTCGATCGATTCGTTTTCGATGGGGATGTTGAAAAGCTGATGGCCCAGCGACAAATCGGTGATCTGCAGCCGGAAGCGCGCGGCTGGGTCCAGATGCGAAAGCGCATAGATGAAGGAGCCAGCCGGAATTGTGACCTGGCCAGAGGCATACTCGCCCGCGGCGACAACTTGAGAAGCGCGGCCAGGAGCGGAATAGAACTTTGGCTGATACTCACACTGATCGTTGGCGGGAAGGATTGCCTCAATCGACTTGTGATCCCAGCGCCCCCAAGTGTTCCGAAGAAGCCCCTGCAGTTCGAGTTGGTTCATCGCGTGGCCCTCGCTTCCCGCTGGCCGTGATAGTCGCGAACGTGCTCAGCCTGCAGCTTCAAAAACTCTGTGCGCAGATCCGCGATGCTCAGCGCAATCCGCCAGCCGAGAGCCAGCAGCCCAAAATTCAACACGACGCCGACAATCTGCACGCCGGCGAGCACCGATTCAGACGGCATTGAGCAAAACCCCCCCGAACTTGAGCTGAAACGTAGTTGGCCCAATGCCCGCAGGCTCAAGCAAATCGAGGCGAAACGAACCGTTGGGCGGAATGACCGCTTCGGGACTGACCAGGCCGGGAAACGCCCGGTTGTCGGACTGGAACAGCATGCCCATGTCAACGTAGTCGTTCATAAACGAGCGGCCGTTCTCATCGCGAAGTTGAATCTTCGGCGACGTGGCAGGCGGCCCCACCGAAAGCACATAACCCACGCAAAGAGTGCGGATCGCAAAAGCGATATTTTCAAACGGCAGCCGCAGGGGAACCGTCACCCGCTGATTGGCGGCAAGCGTGATCGTGCTGCAAAGCTGGTACGGCGTTGGGTTGTAGGCGGGAGCTGGAGGAGCTTCCACATTCAGGTAACGATGCGAGCCCGCAAACACAATGTATGTCGTGTCGTCAGGCGCGGCCGTCGCCGGATTCGTGATATCCCAGGCGAGCACGCTTCCGAACGGATAGACCACGGGAGGCCAGATCGGCAAAGGCGTTGGCTTCCATTCGTTCGTTTCGATATTGTTCGAATCAACGTAGTCCGATTGAAGGTAGTTGCCATCCGGCCGCCGAATCTTCACTCGAAATTGGTTGAGCGCCCCAAAGATCGAGATGCCGCGCAGGTAAAAGTCGGCCGGTTGTGCATCAACCCGCACGGACTGACCGATGACCGGCGAACCGACAGCGACCGTCTGCAAAGGCGTGGTGTAGATGGCCCAGCGGTCTAACATTTGCGCGTACCCTCGCGGTAGAGTTTGAAGCCCCAGAACACGATCTGAAAATCACAGCCGCCCGCGCCCGTCACTTCCAAGAGATCAAACAAAATGACCGAATCGGGAGGATAAACCAGCATTTCGTTTTCAAGCGGCGCAGGGTAGCCAAACGAGCTTGCGAAATTCTCCATCCAGACCGGCTCATTGGCGATTGCGCGGCCATTGGCGTCTTTCAGCAGGATGGCGCCCTGTCCAGTGCCGTCCGTCTGGCCGGAAATCCCCGTCAGGAAAAAATCCGCGTTCGGATTGAGAATCCGCACCGGCTGATCGATCAGCCGGCCACTCGCGGCAATGCTCGCGAAGTGATAGACGTTGTACTCGACCTGCAGGCGGCGCCCCGGTTCCACGGCTGTCATTTCGCTGGCCTCCGTTGGATGCCCCTCAGCACCACGTTTACATGCAGGTTGGCCGAGTTCACTTCGTAAAGATCGACCGTGATCTGCGAGCCGCCAGGCACAATGATGGGCGGCAACAGTGGCGCCGAGTACTCGCCCGGCCCCGCAAAGCTCATCGCGTGCAGCGGTTCGTTCGACAGGTAGCGCCCCTCATGATCCTGGAACCAGATGTAAGGGGAATCGCTCCCGCCGGGCACGTCGATCTGAATGCCCGTGAGGAGCCAGTAAAAGCAGCCCGCGCCTATGATGTCGATGGGATTGTCAAGAGAGTTCGTGTCGGCCACGAGATCGACAAGCAAAGAATATTCGTAGTAGTCGTCCCGCATGCCCGGCGGCGCGGCGTATAGCTCCGGCTGCAGCCAGGGCGGCGCCAACGGGTTCAGCCGCTCGATCAGCATCATTTCGGCAACTCCCTCAACTTCACGCCCAGCAAAACCAGATTGCCCACCCACGCGGAGGCGTCCGTATTCTCGGCTTCGATGCTCACGCGCCCGCCAGCGGAGATGAGAATGTCCTGTTCAAACACCTTCGAGCCCCATCCGGCGCCCACGGCCACATACCAGGCGAGCGGAACGCGCGCGTTGCTCAGGTAGAAGTCATTGGCTTCCAGCCGCACCAGCGTCGTAGTGGGCGCATCGGCGCCGGCCATCAGGCCACGCCACAACCAAGGCGCGTCAGAATCGACGATCTGCTGAATGTCAAACCGGACCTGGCCGGCTGCCAGCGAAATCGGCACCACGTAGTTGCGCACCAGCCCGACGCAGCCCGGCCGCGCCGAGGATTCGCGGGTTTCGCATTGGCAGTTGGAACCGTTCACTCTTCACCAGGCCTTTCGATGGACGGCCGGCGGCGCCCGTGGACGCCGCCAGCCCTTCAATTGCGCTTGCTACGCGCTTACTGCGTTGCCGCCTGGCCGATCCAGCCTTCGAGGATCGTGCGGATCAAAAGACCCGTGCCAAGCGTCGTGCCGCCCGCGGCATCCGTGGTGAACGTCGTACCGTTGAGCTGCGCTTCGAACGTTTCACCCTGGCCAATGCCAATCGGCTTATCCAGGATGAGTTGCGCCGAAGCGGAAGGAAGGCCATTGCTGAAACCCAGCGATGTGGTCGTCAGCGCGAGCATGGCCGTCGAAAGTTGGCCCTGGAACTGCGGGCCGCCGCCGGCGGGGAAGCAAGACAACGGCGCCTGGATGTACTCGTCATTGTTCACAAGCAGCGTGAAAATGAAGTTCTTAAACAGGCGGAACACGTCGTTTGGAGTGGCCAGGCCCGTGAGGCCGCCCACTTCCACGCGGATCGATTTGACCCACATGTCACCGGCGACAAACGGCAGTTGCCGGGCCTGATTCAGGTTCGTGTCCTGAATCTGTTTGGTGCCGGAACCGGCTGTGGGCGAAGTGCCCGAGCCAATCTGCGCGGTAAAGAACTGTTGCAGCGAGCCCGTCGCCACGGTGTGGGCGATTGAGATTGTGTCGTAGACGAACTTATGCCATTCGCTACGAAAACCAGGAACTAACGGCATGTGTGGTTCTCCTTAAAATTCTCGTCAGTGAATGGCTCTACATCGCCGCGCGGCGCCGATAGTTGCCCATCGACACCGGCGCAGGAAGTGCGGCCGGAACAGCCCGAATTTGACTCGGGATGATCGGGTTGCGGTTGTTGTCATAGGCGAGCGGGAGCGGGAAGTACGTGCGATCGCCGCTCAAAATCTCACCCATGGCCATGGCGTCACCCAAGCCCTGCAGCGCAAGGTACTTGCCGATCGGGCTCATGTGTTCCTGCACGGCGCGCGTGATGACATAGGCGCCGCCACCCGCGCCGGCGCCCATGGCCGCGCGTTCGCCGCCCACGCTGTTGGCGACCATCGCCGAGCCGATCGCCACGGCGATGTTGGCCAGGTAGCCCATCATTCCCGTGTTCTTTGCGCCGAGCAACAGTTGCGGAATCTGGCGTGTGAGCGCGAGGCCCACCACAACCCAGAAGCCCATCAGCATGATGTTGGAAGTCTTACCGACCATGCTGCTGGCGGAATTGCGCCGCCGCCGCCGCGTGGCGCGGTTGAGAGGATTGCGCCGGCGACTCTTGCGGGTGCCGGCGGATTGAGAGCGATGCGTGTTGCGCTTCGCCTTCTTGGACCGTCGTTTGGCCATAGGCCCTCCATTTGGATTCACCGGCCCCAAAAGCATGAGACTCGGGTTCGTCGACCGCTCGCGCGCCGACATTGCGCGCCGCTTCTTGGACCGCTTCGCGGTCTTGCCGCGGCCCAAAGCTCGATTCGGGTTGTGGACTCGGGTTTCGCGGATGGTGACCATAGCGATTAGTCCTGAGTCTCTTCAACGGCCGCATCGGCAACAGGCAAGCCCGTCACCGGCGGGAAAAAAGAAATCGGGGGGCGAACCGGCGCCGGAGGCGCATCATCGGCCAAGGCCGTGTCCAGCTCGCGGAGAATGGCAGCCCAGACTCGCGGAATCCGCGTGAGCTGTTTGAGGTAGTCGCCCGGCTGCGCGCTTTCGTTCAAAACGCCGTACAGGGCCTCATATCCGACCATCGCGCCGTGCGCGAAGTCCTCAACGATCTGAGCGCAGCTTTGCCGGTCATTGCGGCCCGGAAACGCAAACAACAGATAGACGCCTTCGCTGGACGGCACACCCGCCCGCTCGATCTCTTCGAGCGTCTGCTCTTGCGTGATGCCCCAGCCCTTGCCATCGCCCTGCGGATGGCAGACGATCTCGGGGCGCGGGAATCCCATATTGACCAGAGCGCGAGCAAGCTCCTTCGCCCGATCAACGCTGAAGTTCCATCGCGGGTTGATCGCCTTGAAAATGTTCACATCAACAGTGGGCATAGCCCCTCCTTCTCAATCTGTGATCCCGGGCGCGAGGCACTGATAGGACCCACCAACCAAATACATGAGCTTCGAGCGCACGTCGTAGCACAGCGTTGGCAGCTCGCCGCCCTCTTCGCCAAACTCGTGAAAGTAGTTCAGCGTCTTGAATCCGTCGAACTCTTTTTGCGTGACGTACTCGATCTCGAAAACGGGACCGATCACGACATGATCTTTCGGGAGCTGGCCCGCCATGCCGAGCTTTGCCAGATTCAACGTCTGATCGCCGCCAAGGAAATAGATTTGGCCGCCATCCTCGCTCATCGCGACCGTCACGCCTTTTGGACGCAGCTCCACGGCCTCCATGGGGAAGTCGTCAGGCATGATCACCTTCAGGTAGCTCAGCTTTCCGGCTTCAGCCAGGTGCGCGTGAGAGTGAACCGCCGTCTTATAGTCGATCGCCTTCGTCGAAGGCTTACCGTGGAACTTCTCAAACTGCGCCTTTGCGCCTTGCGCGGGGTTCGCCTTGCCGCGGCGCGGCTTCTTCCACTTCAACAGCACACGGCGCGAATTCTTCTTTGCCGCCCGCTTGCGCGGCTGTCCAGCAACACCGCCTTTGACGATAGTGGCCGACCTCGCCTTTTTCGCCGATGGGCGGCGTCGACGCCCGCCAGCATTGGCGATGCGCGATCGCTTACCAGCGGATTTGGCGATGGGTCCGGAAGCACGCTTCGAGCCGCCACGCTTAGCCCGAGCCGCATGTTTCGCGGCCCGGGCCTTGCGCGTTGGTTTGACGGGACCGCGTGCCGGCTTCACACGCTTGGCGCGCTTCGCCGTCTGCTTCAATGGTTTCCGTTTGGCCATTAGAGAGCCCTCATCAGCAACAGGCCACCAACAAGAACCAGGGCGCCGAAGACGATTCCCGAACTCAATTGCGACTGCTCATCCCGTTCGCGTTTGAGCCGTTCAGTTTCGGCGTCGACGCCGCCGTAGAAATCGACCATTTCGCCCGTGTAGTCGCGCCATTGTTCGACGCTCGTCTGGCCCGGAGATGGAGCGCCAGGCGCGGCCGGCGGATCGGGATAAACGCGCTTAGTGTCAGCGCCCGGATAGAGCCCGTATTTCATGGCCGATTCGGTAGGTGTGTCGATCCAGAACGGCACCCACGACGGCCGGTATGGGTCAAAGTAAGAATCGGAAGGATAAGCTCCGAGCGCGCGGCAAGTCATCGGCGACGGTCCCCCATCGCTTTGAACAGAAAAATCAGCAGCACAAACGCACCAGCCGCATAGATCGCGTTGTAGCCGGAGCCCAGCCACTTCACCGGATCAAAAGGCTTCGCCGCCGCCGGATCAGCCGGCGTCGGCTTCGCAGCAGTCGGCGCCACTGAAGAAGCAGGCTTCGGCGTAACCGCGTTCTCAATACCGCGCAGGAGCTTGCTTAGATCGATTGAGCTGATCGAGCCGCCCGTACGTTGATCGATGAAGTTTCCTGCGAAGTCCGAGCAAGCGCCGTTCATGTCGCTCCAGTCCGGATCGCAGCCAACCGGCCAGTCTGTTTTGCCGTAGGGTCCAAACGCCATCGCTAGCGCGCCCCCTTCGTCATGAGCGCAAAGGCGATCGCCACGCCGAAGACGAACAGCACCGCCTTGGCATCGATAGAACTGCTCGAGGAGCCGCCCGCGCATCCAGCGGCGCAGGCGGCCCGATTGCCATTTCTACGTTTTGGTATGGCGTTGCAGCGCAGCCAGTCCGGCCGCGCGTCGATCATTTCGGCTTCGGTTGCCGTGAACTCGCTGAGAAGCGCAAACGCGGGTGGACCCTCGCACCCAGGCGCGCCAGGCGGCACAAGCGCGCCGCCACATTCATAGTTGATGTTGCGCGCGTTCGGAAACGGTTCGCAGCGCATCGTCGAAGGGTCCGGCGACGTGCCGGGCGCACAGCTTGCCGCGAATGGAAGCACCGCGCCCGTATACGTCAACACATCGCCATTGGCGAGCCGTTGCGGCGCGGGCATGATCGACGGGTAGCGGATCCCGTTATCAGTAACCATCGCGAAACCCCGCAACAATGGCGGCCAGACCCGCCAGGCCCGCGGCTGTGCGCCGCGCCAGATAGGTAGGCGCGTCGATCGGCTCACCCCGGTTGTCCGGATCAGTGAACAGATCCGTTGTCGTCTCCACGCCCGTCGCTTGCCACCGGTAGTGATTCCAGGCGTCCGCGCCGAGTTTGATGCCCCGGTCTTTGCTCGCCTGCGCGGCTGCAGCATCGCCCGAGGCCGCGAGCTTGATCAACGCCAGGCGCGTAGCCTCATCCATCGGCGCGGCCGTGCTGGCCGGAGGAGAAGCCGGCGGCACCGCCGGCGGCGTAGCAGGAGGAGCGACCAGGTCACTCCCGAAGCTCGGTAACGAAAAGCCCGTCGCTTTGATCAGGAAGTAACCGCCGACTCCGAGTAGAATCCATTTCATCGGGTTCATCGCCGCCGCCCCCTTGCGCGTGTGCGCTTCGGTCCAAAAGCAACCGCCGCAACTCGCTCATCGCCGGAAAGCGCCGCATAGACACCAAAGGCCGCCAGCCACACCCACCAAGGAAGCGCCGCGAGCGCGCTGGTAAAACTCCCGCCGCTACAGCCGCAGCCGCAACCGCCAGACGCCGGAGCCTCATAGCAGCGCGGCAGATCGAGCATGCTTGTTCCTGCCTGCATCACCGCTTCCCTTTCAGAAGGTAGAAGCCCACCGCGCCAGCGCCCGCAAGCCAGATCCAAGACGGCATGCCGGCATCGGCCGCCGCGGCTTGCGCCTGCCCGGCGATCGTAGACACGTCTGAAAGAATCTTCGAAACCGCCGAAGAGCCGACCGTCTTAGTTGGAGAGCCAGGCGGAGGAGACGCGGGAGGAGGCGTCGTCGTCACAGTACCTACCGGCCCGGTTTTGGGCATCGGCGCGGGAGACTGTTGGGACGTCGGCGCCAGGTACTGATAACCAGATGACGGTGAGAACTGCGGCGCATATTGCATCGGCGCGCCCGCTACCCGGCCCGCTTCCACGGCCGCGATCTCAAACCCGGAGCCCGTCAACAGAAGCGCCGCATCCTGGCCAGGATTGCCGTTCACCGTGCAGTCCGTCCCATAGACCTGCTGATTGTTGTTCATCAGGTCCCCGCCGAGCGGGAGCATTTTACAGGTGATGTTTAGCCCACGCGCCGCGCCCTCGCGTTGCGCATCGGCGGCGATCTTTTGCATCACGGCCGGATCGGTGGAAGTGCGGACAACATAGCCGGAGCCTGTCGTGTAAAGCGCTTCGGCCTGTGAGCGGCACTCTGTGCGCCCGGAGGAGGGATTGAGCTTGGAGCCGAATGGACAATCGAGAGTTGGCTCAGCGGCGCCCGTATATCCTACGATCGTTTGGGAGGATTCATCGAGCACGCCGCCCGCGTTGAAGTAATCAAAGGCGTCCACTTCAGGCGGAACATTCGAACAACCGCCGCCGGGCGATTCGTAAGGAGCAAACGACGGACAAGCGCCCAGGCCGCGGCGAGCTGCGCGGGCGAGCTCGCCGAGCGCGGGCGCGAGCGCGCGGATCTGAGAAGGAATGATCGGCGCGCGGTCATTGGCATAAGCCAGCGGCAGCGGAAAGTAAGTCCGCTCGCCCGAGAGGATCTCGCCCAAAGCCATCAGCCCGCGCGTTGCGCGGATCTGGGAAGGGATGATCGGCGCGCGGTCATTGGCGTAAGCCAGCGGCAGCGGAAAATACGTCCGCTCGCCGGACAGCATTTCGCCCATGGACACCGCGCCGCTCATAGAAGCACCGCCGCCGCGATCAGGCCGCCGCCAATGAGAAGCGGGAGAAGCAAGCTCTCGCGATCGCTACCATCGCCGCCGCCAAAGATGCTCGAGAACTGATCGGCGATGGAGCCGCCGACTGTGGGCGCGGCAACAGGAACGTCGTTCGCAATCGGATCGCGGTAAAGAGTGAACCAGTCGCACCCCGTGCCAGTTGGACACCACGGGGCCGAGCCGCCCTGCTGGCGTTCGGAGATGCAGCGGCGGCCGGGCTCGCCCATTTCGGGGATGCCACAACCATCGAGCACGTACTGCCAACCGGCATCGAAATTGGCGAGCGCCTGCGCCTGCGCTTCAGGCGTTCGCGGCCCTTCCATGTAGCCGCGAAGGTTATCCTCCATAAGCGGCTCGATCTTGTTGACGATCTCAGTAGTCGCAACTTTCTGCCGCGGGCCTTTGCGGTTGAAATAGAGCATCAGCGCAACCGTCACGCCAGCGACCGCGGCTCCCACAATCGGAATCGCCGCCGTTCCCCAGGCCGCCGCCGCGATCGACGTAGTGCCGCCCGCCGATGTCGCCACCGTTCCGCCCGTCGTGAGGATTCCGCCAACAATCGATGGAACCGACATCACGATGTTCTTTTTGGCATCGCCGCCAGCAGAGAGAACATTGCCCGCGGCGTTGGCCGCCACGTTGGCAATGGGCGCCACGTTGATGTTGCCGAGCGGATAGTAGGCGGCCAGGCTCATTTGCCGCCCTTTCGCATAAGAATCAACATCAGCAGCAGAACAAATCCGCCTAACAGCAACACGTTGCCGCTGATGCCGCTGAAATCCGCTGAGCCTCGTACATCGGTGACGGGAACAGCCGCGGGCGTCTGCGAGCTGCCACGGCTGATAACGCCGCCTTGGTTGACTACATAGGTGTTCTCAGGAAGCCCGTACCGGCCCTGCAGAAAGTCGATGCCCCGATTCGCGAGTTGCTGCCACCAGGGAACATCAGATGGCATTGCCGCCGTCGCCGTGGTCGAGAAAAACGGAACGTCAGGACCAGCAAGACCAGCTCTCACGTCGTCAACCCTCCATAAGCGCCGCTTTCCAAATTCGTTGGGGCATTCCCAGCCAGGCCGCGAGCCGTGAGACGCATCCACCGCAACATCGCCGCCCGGCAGGTGCGCAACGACGTACACATGGGAGTAGCGGGCAGGTTCGAGCGGA
>Ga0209002_10004740_pt1 | contig 10631 bp, 9 predicted proteins | sample Rifsed16ft2_FD_184010 | JGI IMG/M metagenome (GOLD analysis project Ga0209002, IMG submission 184010) | Soil microbial communities from Rifle, Colorado, USA - sediment 16ft 2 (version 2) | ecosystem: Environmental > Terrestrial > Deep subsurface > Rock core/Sediment | place: Rifle, Colorado...
CACGAGATCAATGGGTCATCGGCTTTCCAAAGAGACCTATATTGGCTTCACAGATCAGTCGTCTAATGTCTTGACTATCCCGTTGTGCACGGGTATGATCGTACGCGCAGGCAGATTTGAATCGAAAATTCTGAGTTAATGTCTAGCGATTAATGTCTAGATGGTGCGGGGGAGGGGATTCTGACCCCAATTTACCAGCAAAACGCAAACCTTGTCGCTTGGTTGTTCAGGTCTTTGAGACTAGAAATGGTGGCAGTGCAGGCAGGAAATGCGTGCTCGTTGGTCGTGACTTACCGTGATTTGGGCCATTTGTAATCTAGCCCAGTGCGTTTGAGGAGTACTCCTGCCGCGATTCCAAGACACGTGACCTGGCGAAGATATTCGGGGCTGAACGAACGGGCTGGCAAGGTTTCACTCCTTATACTGCATGTACCGAGCGAACAACCGTCACACAGCCGCCTATGGTCTTCAAACACCTTGTGCATCAGATCATCTTTCTTGGCTACTAGGTAGCGTTTTGATGTATCAAACATCGAGTTTTTCCTGAATCTTGCGTTGGGATACTTAGCTGTGAGATGTACGAAGCCTTCCCCGTACCATTTGCGATGGTCGAACAGCTCCCTATGCGAGGAGGGGTGATGATGGTATACCACTGCCCTTGGCTCGAAGAAGACCTTCGGTTTCTTTCCGCGCAGTTTCAAGTGTAGCTCGATATCGTCACAGCTGGGCAGATCCTCACTGAACGCGTTCTCAAGAAACAGCTGTTTGTTCAAACTAAGGTTACTAACGGCACCAGTGAAGAACTTGATCGTGCCATCCTTGTTGATGTTATCAAACCAAAATTGCGTCAGGAACTCGCTTTGAATTACCCTGGCCATTTGCGAAGCGGAAGCGCTCCGAATTACTCCTTGAACGCCGTCCAGATTGTCATTCGTCGAGTATGCTCGGAGGTGATAGTCGACAAGCATTTCATCTGCTTCGCAATCCGAGTCCAGAAAGAGAATGACGTCAGCTTTGGCATTCTTTGCTCCCACGTTGCGAGATGCACCCGGATAGTGCCCCCGTGCCCTAATCACAACCACATTTGGGAAACTCTTCGCAATTTCCCATGTTCCGTCCTCAGAGCCGCCGTCAACAACCACTACCTCAAGAGGCTCCGCTTTCTGCTTTGACAAAGAGGAGAGACAGCGTGAAAGGGTTCTTGCTGAGTTGAATGTCGGAATAATGACGCTGATCTCTGTTTGGTTCACGAAAAAATCTTCCAATTTGGGTTGCTGATTGCCATTTCCTTAAATACCGTTCGACTTATTCACCTTTTACTATGTTCGACGAGGCCTTAGCTCCCCGAAAGAATCCGTCTGTTGTAGAACGAAGGGGAAACGAACTGTTGCTCTTCAACACAGACCTGGGTACCTTGTACGAGGTTAATGAGACAGGAAATGAAATCTGGCTCCTCTGCGACGGTCGACATACAATTGCGAAGATGAAAACGCGACTTCTCAGAAGCTATGGACGGAGAAAACCCATCGATCAACATCTCAACAATTTCATAAAGCGCCTAGCCCATCTTGGCCTCGTCAAACTAAGTTCTTCCGTGCGCAAGAACCCTCACGCCGATAAGAAAGGTCAGCAGGGAGCGAGGCAACATTTCGTTAGAGGAACCGAAAACAGGCCATACAAGTCACCAACTGTAAGGAAGTTGTGGAGCGAAAAATCTGCAACTTCCAACGTATTCTTAGTCGAGATATGACCGTTGACGGTTGCCCCAGCATACACAAAACAACTTTTCAGAATCCATCGGCTTAACATCTCCGTATCTACCAACAGCACATGGATAGCGCATGAAACTCTTAGAGACCTGAAACATTATCTGGTTTCATCCCCTCATCACGGCCACGCTCAGGCTAACTTGAATTTCCATGTTGCGGACCGGGTTAGATCCTTCAACATTGGAAGGAACGCTGTAAGAGACGTATTCGCCGACCATATCGAGATATTCACGGGAGGACCTGAAAGATACATTCGTCTCGGCCCCACCGGCTCCAGCAGTTTCGTAAGACTACATCTGGACAGAATTCAAGTGCAAGGCCGGTTGCATCGAAATCATGAAAGGTCGCCCATGTCCCGGGCTTTACTAAAATGGTCAATCATCAAGGCCTTTGAGAAGAAATCCGTAATTCCGATACACTCCTCCGGAGTTTCAAATGATCACAGAGTCCGATTATTCGTGGGACGAACCGGTTCGGGCAAGACTTCGATACTTGTTCTATTTCTTCTAAACCGTCATCGTATGCTTGCAGACGATTTCCTATTCTTTCAGGGGAAAACGCTCTATCCGTTTCCTATTAGAAGTACACTGCACCCAGACACCATGAAAAGACTCGCGCAAAAGATCAGAAAAACATCACTAAGCACAAAACTCGCCACACCCCTAAGCGACTTGACCCGGATTTTCGAGACGGTACGCCACAAGGTGGACACGGGGGCGGTCTCCATCTATTACATTAGAGTGTGGAACTCAACACGAACAAAGGTGATCCCACTCAGTCCGAAGAAAATGCTGGGTTTCATGATCGACAGCTATTTATCAGAATTTGATAACTCCTATTGGTTCGGCTGGCGGAGACTGGAAGTTATCAGGAACATTCTGGAAGCCTACAGTCGCTTGGCGGAACTCGCCGAATGTTTTGAAGTTCGCGCCGGAGAAGACCCAGAGGATCGCTACAAGAAAATCGTGATGGCCGAATGAAAGACCGACTGAAAGCTGGCCTGGTCGGATGTGGCTACGTGTCGACCGCTCATATGGAAGTCTACTCTATGTTGCGCGACAAGGTTGAGGTCGTAGGCCTCTGCGACAGTGAGGCCGGTCGTGCTCGGACCTTGGCAAATAGGTTCGGCATTCGTGATACTTATTCCGACCACAAGGAACTGCTAGAAAGGAGAGATCTCGATTTCATAGACATATGCACTCCTACTCCTACTCATGCACAAATAGCCGTCGATGCTGCGAAAGAAGGCGTGAGAATCATTACAGAAAAGCCTATGGCGCGAACCAGTGATGAGTGCAGGCAAATGATCGAAGAGGCTCAGAAGAACAATGTGTCATTGTGCGTCTGTCACACAAGACTCTTTTCACCATCCGTGTTGGCCACCGGGAGAATAATCAGCGAAAACAACTGGAAAGTGCACTCGTGTACGATTGCTACAAAGTACAGCGAGGTTCGCTTCGGTCGTAGGGACTGGACCCTTCAAAGAGAAAACGGTGGACCGCTGTGGGAAATGGGTTCACACGCAGTCTACCTTCAAAGGCGCTTTCTTGGCGAAATAGGGTCAGTATTCGCATCTTCAAGGAACCTGAATTTTCCCGCTAATGATCGGTTCGGCGTTCTTATGCGAGCTGATTCGGGAGCCATTGGCATGATAGAGCTCGCATACGGAACCAGGAGAGGAATCGAGGTGTACACATGCTCAATAGAAACAACGAGCGAAGACGAGATATCTCTTGATCTTACTACCGAATCCGTCAGCGTCAACCGGGCGACCGCAAAAAGGGGATTCGCGATAGGCTGGTCTAGGAAGATGGCGGAAGATCTGAAGAAAATGTACAAATCAAGAATCGTCTTTGCGGCACGATTCATAATGTCTCCGACATCTTTCTATAGGCGCTCCCACCTCAATCTGATTAGCAGTTTCGTAGACCGCATCAAGTCGAACAGCAGACCGCCTGTATCGGGGGAAGATGGACTTCGAAACATTCAGGTATTGGAAGCGATAGAGGCTTCTGCCGAAAAGGGAATTCCGGTCTCAGTTTGAGCAACAAACGGTTTAGTGGTGTCCTCCCGGCTTGGGCAGCATCATTCGCAATAATATAGGACCCGGAGAGACGGGTCTGCTCATACGGTCCATCGTCGAATCAATTTCAAAGCAAGCGTACAAACCACTAGGACCTACGTTTAATGTCAGCCGCGAACATGCCACCCGAATCCTCGATACCGCGCTAAGAAATGACGTATTCTACCCTGCCTATGTCGCACTGAGAGAATCAGTCTCTGGCAAAACTGCCACTAAACGGAATTCATTCGAAAATTTATCTTACCAGTACCTAGCCGCGAACGCTGTTTGGCTGACGGAATCATACCATGTCCTCCGCCTTTTCGTGGAGAACGATTTGAGGGTGATGCCAATGAAGGGCTTTCTCCTGGCTCACTTCTATTATCCAAACAAGCTCATGCGGTTTGCTTGGGATACTGATCTTCTTTTTGTCTCAGAACGAGAGAAGATGGAAGCTGAGCGGCTCCTGCTGCAGGACAAATTCCATGTTGACTACTCATCTCCATTCGAGACGAAGTTGACGAAACGGTTTTCACGATTCTCGGTGCATGTTGAAACTCACAGTTGCCCTGGCTCCCTCATGTACGCCTTCGAGTTCCCGAAATGGAACGACCTCTGGGCAAACTCTGCCCGCGTTACTATCGCGGGGTCAGCTGTTGACGTGATGCAGCCCGAGGATGCCCTTCTAGTCAGTTGCGTCAGCGTATGCTCAAGAGGCATGCTCACGGCGAAGGACTTCTTAGATCTAAGGCAGATAATCAGGACGAGTAAGTCGTTTCGATGGGACATCATAGCTGGGATCGGGCGAAAATCGATTTGGCGACACATTCTTCTGATTCCGCTCCATCTCGTCGACATCATAGCGAAGATTTACCTGAATGAAGCGCTCGTGCCAAAGAATGTTTTTGAAGACCTTGCCCGTTACGGTGAACCAGACGTGGTCACCAATCTTCCTACAATCGCCCGCATGATTGAGAGAGCAGGCCTACCCGTCGACTACCGCGACATACTATATTACATCGGATACGCGCGCTCGCCGCTTCTCGCTAACTTTCTTTTGTGGCCCCCGGAAAACCCAACGCTGATTAAGAGAATCCTTCGCGTATTCGTTGAAGCCCTTAACATTCTAACTGTTGTGAGGAGGGAGCATGGTGATCGTTATGCGGTCAGCTGTTTACCTTCTTGGTTCTCTGCGTACGTTGCAAAGTTTTCAAGAAAACGATTTTCCGAAAACCTAAGGGAAACCTTACATGCGTCGTAGGTTGTCTTAAATGCGGACAGACAGGCTACACGTCAAACCTTCAACAAGTCCCGGAGGATTGTGCCATCTCATCTTCCAATAAGATGGTTGCAAACGCCAATTTCGTCAATGCGGTTCATTCGGCGTGCCAAAAAGGTGGAGAATTTGTTCTCTCCCGAATCAACCAAAGGAGGTCGGTAGACCTTGAATTGTTTGCGCTATGCAAAGTCCCGTTGGCTCTTTACGCCACCGGCTTCGAGCAAGAAGCCCGAACCGAGTTATCCTCTATATTGCGGGAAGTTCTCCGTGATGGCAACATCAATCCAAGATACTTGCACGACAGAATCACAACTCGCAATTTCGTTTCCTACCACCTGGCTATGTTAGCTCTCGCAGCCCTGCGGCTGAAAGACGAAGAGTCCACGCGCGCCTTTGGAGAATCTGTCCTGCAATTTCAAGACCCGACCTATGGGGGCTTCTACTCGATTTACGAACCCCCCGAACGCAGAGTGATGCATGCGGTTATGACGTCGATTTGTGGGACAGTCTGCATTAGGCTCGGAGAAAAAGAGCGCGCGATAAGGGGGGGTGAATCCTTAGTTCATTTATTTGAACTTCAGCCTGACCAGAACCGTTTCTACTATCGATTCGATATCAAAGGAAGTTTGATACTGGACTATGCGATTGACAGGAGGAAGACAAAGCAGAGATACGCAGTGCTTGGCAAGATAATCTGGTTTCTGGTAAACCTCTACCTTGAAACTGACAACTTCAGGTATTTGGAGACGGCTGAGCGAATCTTTCGGTTCGCGGATTCCTGCCGGGAAGACAGGCACGACAGGCTCAGCTCTACAATGATGGCGCCAGCTGCGGCGGTGTTGCATAACGTCACAGGCGATAGCAGGCATAGATCTGCGGCGGTCGATGTTGCAGAATCAATTGTAAAGCGTCAGGAATCGGATGGATCTTGGTCTATCGGATGGCTTTTCGATGAACTTGAGAGACCTCTCTCGATTACCGATGCCATTAAAGGCGTCTTTCACAAGGACTCTTTCAATTTGGACCGCACAAGCGAATCTGTAATCTCCTTGTTCGAGTTCATCGAAGCCTCTAGCACTTGGAACTTGTGAAAGCGCTTGGTCCGGAAATATTGACCGAGATAACTGCGGTTCCCACCGTGAGCGTTCTTGTAGTCGCGGCGTTGGGAGAGGAAGTAGCGTTCACATCAAGTTTGCAATCGCAGAATTATGATAAGCCCTTTGAGGTCGTAGTGGTACAAGGAGGAAATAGAAGCCAAGCTAGGAACATCGCTATTGCCGCGTCTAGAGCCCCGCTGATAGCTTTCATCGATGCCGATTGCGAAGCACCCCCCGACTGGCTAAGAACCCTTGTCCGGGCCTTACCGAGTGACGAAACGACAGCCGGAGTAGGCGGCGTTAGTGAGCGCCATGATTCTTCCGGAAGCTGGCAGAAGGCAATCGACACAGTCTTCTCCACCTATCTTGGTACCCTTGACTCACCAAGCCTAATCAGCGTCCCAAAGCTCAAGAGACGCCTGGTCAAGGCACTATCAAGCCACAGCTCTCTGTTTAGAAGAGACGTGCTTATCGAGGTCGGTGGCTACGACGAACGATTCGAACTAAATGAAGATACAGACCTCTCCGCGCGCCTTAGGGAAAAGGGCTACAAGCTCATACTGGACCGAAGCATCTACGTCTACCACAGAAGAAGAGCCGGCCCCGCAAGTTTTGCCAAGCAGTTCTTTAGATATGGCGTTGGAAGAATGCGCTCCATGCTAACGCACTCTAGATACGTCGACCTAAGGATACTTTGCCTCTTCATTGGGGCAACCGCGCTCGCCTCGACTTCACTAATCTGGCCCACTCTCGTCCTGTTCGTATCTGCGGTCTACTTCGTTGCGATTTTTGCCAGTTCCCTGATTGCTGCAACGCAAATAGGGTTAATCCGACTTTTGCCGAAGATCCTGATGCTATTTCCCGTTGAACACTTTTCATATCTCGCCGGAATGTTAGCGGGCTTACTTCTCGGAAGCTGGAGCCCTGCTAGGCCCCCAAGGGCAGAATATCGAATCAAAATCCTGCACAGTCCAAACCCTTCCGAGCCCCAGTAGGTTCGACTGCGTCCCACAGACCGCGATAACGAATTTCGCTAACCAAAACTGAACTAGGATGGACCAGATTGATATGAAAACGCTTCTACTTTTGGGGTTGGGGCCCCAGTTCGCAGCGAAACCTGCCGAGGAACGAATTAACTGGATCATCGGCCGAAACATCTTGTACAGGCGACTAGAGATTCAGATCGCCAACACGTTCGCTAGATCTTTCGACAAGGTGTATCTTCTCACGTATGAGGATCAAGAGTACGCGAAACAGTTTGCCGCATGCGTGGCTGCGAGTGTTGAAGTGCTCTTTAGGCCAAGAGGAATCCCGCTGGTTGCATACGGCCCCCTCGCACCGCTAATACATCGCCGCCAGTTTCGAGCTGCTAGTGTTTGCGAAACCCTCGAACTCAGGGGGGCTATAACCGCTTTGTTATGCAAGCTACTTTACGGCACGAGAATTGTCGTCAGGCAGGGCTACCAAATCTCAGAAGTCATCAAAACAACGCAAACCAGCGGGTCTCGCCCTTTGCGTTCACGAATCCATTGGCTCCTAATGACTGCCTACGAACTCATAGTATGTCATGTAGCGGACGCGGTAACAGTCGCGTCTCAGGTCCACAGAAACAACCTAACCGGCAAATTCCGCGTTAGCGCTAGCAAAGTCTTCCTCGTCCCCAACTGGGTTGACACCAACCTATTCAAACCCGCTCCCAAAATCCGCAAAGAGAAAGGTAGAATCGCATTCGTGGGCAGACTCCACTACGTCAAGAATGTCCTGGCTTTGGTTGAAGCAGTGAGAATGATTCCTGAGGCGAAGCTCTACTTGATCGGCGACGGCCCCATGAGGAACCTGTTGGAGCAGAGGCTACGTGAATACAAGATCAATAACGTGCTGCTTGCCGGCAGAATACCACACGAACGATTACCATTCGAACTGCAAAAGTCAGAGATCTTCGTCCTTCCCTCGCTCACCGAGGGAGGAAGCCCTAGGGCGTTACTTGAGGCAATGGCTTGTGCCTTGCCCCCAATTGGATCGGATATCGAAGGCATTAATCCGATAATTGCAGAAGGAATTACGGGGCTGTTATGTGACGGAAGTCCGGCCTCGATAAGGAAAGCAATTACCTGCTTACTCTCAGACCGAAACTTGAGGGTCAAGATTGGGTCGAACGCAAGGGGACTGATAGAGAAGACCTACGCGCTGAAGAAAGTGCTGGAAGCAGAAGCCCGGATACTCGATTCAATAATGTAGAGTTCTCACAATTGTCGCTGCCACGTATTTCATCCACTTCCAAAGTGCAGTGCAGTGCTGAGCTACGGAGTCAGCCGCTATCGGGATGACATGCAACTCATTTGACAACCTTTTCTCTTTTCGTGCTGGCAGATTGCTGTCACTTTCTAATTACAAAACTCCCTAGGTACAATTCGTCCAGACTCGAAGTGAAGAACGTTCTAAGTGCGTCTTGTGGTGAGCAGACTATCGGCTCTGGGCCCACGTTAAAGCTGGTGTTAAGAACTACCGGCGTGCCGTTTATTTCTTCAAGACTTTTGATGAGCTTCCAGTAACTCTCATTCACTTCGCGCCTTACTGTTTGAGGCCGTGTTGAACCGTCAATGTGCACTACTGCGGGAATCTCCCTTCGTTTTTCTGGACGTACCTGAAAAGCGAGGGTCATGAAGGGGCTCTCACGGGCGTTTTCCAAATACTCATCTTTAGCTTCGAAAAGCAAGCTTGGAGCTAGTGGTCTCCACTTTTCGCGAAGTTTTAGCTCATTCACGCCTTCCCAGGCATCGACATTGGTGGGGTCGGCTAGAATACTGCGATTGCCAAGTGCTCTAGGGCCGAGTTCCATCCTTCCTTGAAACCATCCAATGATTTTTCCTTCCGCGATCGCCTCAGCAGCAGAGCCGCTCGCGTCTCCACATTCTTCAAAACGAATTCTGGTTTCTCCCAGGATTTGTTCAATCTGGCTATCCGAAAAGCCAGGCCCCCAGTAAGCATGTTCGAGTCTGAAGCTCACGTTTTCATCCACCTCCGCCGCGCATGCAAGCGCAGCCCCCACGGCAGTACCGCCATCGTTGGCACCCGGGAAAACAAACACGTCTTCAACGAAATCGGAATTCAACAAGACCGAATTCGAGGTGCAGTTCAGCGCCACTCCTCCGGCGAGGCAGATTTTGTTCTCTCCTGAAGAGCTTACAACCTCCCTGCCGATTTTCTTCATTGCCTCTTCGAGCAGTTTCTGCACGGCATATGCTAGGTTCGCATATGGAGGTCCAGTCACTGGGATATCCATGGGGCGTCGCGAGAAACCAATTAATCTTTCAGAAAGCTCACGTTGCGTGTTGCCATCGAACCACCTGCCTTTTCTGGGGTCTACCAAGGCGTAGAGCTTCTCCGAAAATTCTTTGTCCGGTTTCCCGTAAGGGGCCAAACCCATAGTCTTTCCTTCAGCCCACGGTCCAAGGTTCAGATACCTAGTCACAGAGTCGTAGAGCGTGCCTAGTGAGCGGGATCTTGGCTCTTCGTGAATCTTCGCGATCGAATTGCCGCTTCCCAGCCATGAGACGGTAGCGTTTCCCTCCCCTGCACCATCAACAGTAATGATTGAAGCATTCTTCCATCCCGAACAGTAGAAAGCGGTTGCCGCGTGAGCGTGGTGGTGCTCATAATAGCGAATCTCCGGAAGTGAAGAGTAAGACCCAAGGGCCTCCTTTAGGAAGAAATCGTAATAACCCTGTTGCGGAAGGGACCGCTTTTTGCGGAATTTTCTTTCTGATTTACGAAATTCCGGCCCGGCAAGTCCAAAAGCTGTGTTCAGGATGAAGAGAAAGTAGTACCTTACTGTCCATTTGTGGGTGACACAGTAATTCAAAAGTAGGCGAGGGTGCCACGGCACTGCAATGTAATCTACTTCCTCCATCGTAATGCCGCTTTCGGAGAGGCAATATTTTATGGAGTTGATTGGCGCCTCGCGCGAATGCTTACGTCGAGTGTAACGCTCCTCCTCAACAGCTGCAACAAGCTTGCCGTCTTTTACGAGGGCAGCGCAAGTATCATGACCCCAGCGAGGATAGACCCCCAAAATATTCATACCCCCACTCTCCTCCCCTAGAAGGCACTCCGACGAGAATCATGATCAATGAGAGTGCCAGATTGAATCCCGCTTCTTAGTCTTAGAGGGTTCGTAAACATCCAGTTGTGGCCTCGATGGCAATGTTCGATATTCAGTTTTGATTGCTGAACAAGCTCCTGTGTCCTTCGCATAATGCGTTTGTGGTTTCAGAACGTTGACTGCTAGGGTCACCCCATACAAGCATTTCCAATGGTGCGGGGGAGGGGATTTGAACCCCTGAACCCCTGCGGGACGAGGTCTCTTAACATCAGGGTTGATGTTCCTGAGCTTCACGTACGCACTTCTCTTGGTGAGTGCATCT
>Ga0209002_10004743_pt1 | contig 10627 bp, 9 predicted proteins | sample Rifsed16ft2_FD_184010 | JGI IMG/M metagenome (GOLD analysis project Ga0209002, IMG submission 184010) | Soil microbial communities from Rifle, Colorado, USA - sediment 16ft 2 (version 2) | ecosystem: Environmental > Terrestrial > Deep subsurface > Rock core/Sediment | place: Rifle, Colorado...
GTAGTTTTTGCAGAAAATATGGAATCAGAAATTAGAATTACTCAATATGCCTTAAGATGTTGTAGATTAGGTAAACCTAATAAAATAGCTAATATGATTATACCTATTATTTCCAGTGATATATTTACGAAATCAAACAATACATTTACTAAAGTAATTAACGTAATCAGGAAAATGTCAGAAGATGATAATTCTATTTTGGATACAAAATTAATATCGATTTCCACAAAATTTATTAATAAAATAAATTTTGTAGATCCTAAGTTAGATTTAACTAAAGATATGACAGAATTAATAAAATTAGAAATAAAACATAGATTAACTCTAATAAATACTTTACCACAAGAATATGCGAAAATTCGACATTATAATAAGAGCCAAAAATTCAAAACAAAAAAAGAATATGATTCTGTAGCCTTATCGCATCCGTTTTACATACCAAATCCTCATATATATTTCTATGATATATGGATAAGTTATACACACTTTTTAGGAATTAATATAAGTTTGTACGCACCAACAATTCCAGAATGGAAAAGAGTATGTGAAAAATATAATATTAATAGTTTAAAAGATTATCAAGATAAAGTGCAGAGTATTCCTGAATTACCATTAGAACCATCTGAACACTATAAGAATTTCTCAAGCCTTCAAGAGGAATTAAATATTTGTGATAAACTATCAAGAAGATAAGTTTTTTGTTATTAAAATATGATAAAATCGAATAATAAATATATTATTTAATTAATTTTTTGTTAAAATTATATTAAAAATTGATTTTAAATAATATTATAAATATAAATGGCTACTAACCATTGGTTAATCCGTGTTGGTGATGGTAAAAATTTTAGAAAAAGTAAATTGACTATTTGGGGTGTAAAAAAATGTCATAAAGGAATGGTAAATAAATTTAAACCTGGTGATATTTTATGGTTTTTAGTAAATCAAGATTGCGGAGGGAAAATAATAGGCATGGCGGAATTTACCAATTTTTATGATCGTAATGATGAACCATTTTTTCCAATGAATACGATTACGAATGCTGAACAAGGGTGGGAAGGATTTAGTGAATATGACATACAAATACACTATAAAAATTTATATAATACCGAAAAACAAAATATAAAAATTTGTTTAAAAGGCCGAAATACTATATTGAATTATGAAATAGTGAAAAGTAAAATTAAAGATGATTTAGTTTTACATTATAATAATTATAAATTTTATGCGGAAATTCTCCGATAAATCCGGCGGAGGGGATGAGTTAACTAGTTAAATAAAATTGAAAATTATATAACTAAAGTAAAATTTGTGATGGCATATTATTTGGCCCAGATTTATGAAGGAAAATCATTCGAGTTTCAACACCATTTAATAGATAGTATATATATCACGGATAAAGGATTATTTAGTCTTAAAACAAGACAACCAATATTAATTGGAAATATTACAAAATTTGTAATATCCAATTGGGAATCGATTAAATTCGATGATTTTACGACAAATGATGTAATGGTTGAAAATAATTATATATATATCTGTCAAAAGCTACAAGCATCTGAAAATAAATATATAATTAATATTAGATTTATTAAAGCATCAATAAATAATGGATTCATTGATGATCAACAAGAATGTACTATAACTATTGATACTAATGGACAGGGTATCAAATGTTATAAATTTAAAAATTTATTTTTAATTAATGCAAAACGAACTGATATTTATCAAACATATATAATTAATTTAGATAATTTAACGTTTGAAAAAATACCATATTCAATTTATGAGTATCCTACTTCCAAAATAATTAAAAATAATTTATTAATGTTTAATACTGGGTCATTCATTTTATATGATTTGGAGATTAATTCAGTAACTAGATTTATATTTTCAAGGGCTAAATATAATCGTATGAACATTATTGATGATAGTATTATAGGCTATTATGATAATAATTGTGATATATTTGAATTAAAAGAGCAATCTAATATTAACGAGGAGAACCAATGTGCTATATGTTCCAATTATACCGAAAAAAATACGGCATTAGTTCCATGCGGACATACTAAATTTTGTAATAAATGCATTACTAAGATGAAAAATTGCGTAATATGTCAAAAATTAATCAGTAGTACGATACGAATCTATAATTAAAATTGAATCTTATTATTTTTTCTTATTTAAATAAATCAAAATATAAATATACGGAAAGTATGGTGGAAAATCTTGAAAATATTATTTACGAAAAATTAACCGATAATGTTGATGATATTACCGTTGCTAATGATATATATAATGATATAACAAATTTAGAAACTGTAGTTTCTGAAAATTATAAAATAAAGATAAATAAATTATCTGAAGAAGTAAATAAAGTATCAGAAAAATTGAATAAAGTATCCGAAGAATTAAATAAAGTTTCAAAAGAATTGGACAAAAAAAATGATGAATTGGATGAAACAAAACGATGTCTTAATTTATCATTTCACCATATTTTAATAATAAGGCAGGCATTAAATAGATTATTTAAATGTGTATATGAAAATAATAAAAATGATGTTGACAAAATTAATGATTTAGATAAATTAATATATGAATGTCAATTTATTAAGAAAAAAAGACATTTGACTAACAATAAGGACATTAAAATGGCAATTTCAATTTTATATGATAAATTTATATGTCCTTATATATCAAAAAATATGTGTGAATACTATTTAAAGATTAATGACGAAATGCATCCTATTCCAAAACCCCCTGAAATAATTTATGAATCTATACATGAATTATTACGTTTAGCTAACAAAAATCAAAAATTTAATATATTAGGAAATCTTAAACTAAAAACATTAGAAGATATTGAAATTTCTATTAAAGCATATGAAAATATTTTTAAAATGTTGATATAAAAATAAAATTGAAATTCTCTTTATAATATTAATCTAAATCATTTATATAATTTATTATATCTTCAATTATATTAATTATTGATATTTTTGTTATCCATTCGCGATTTGCATTATCTTTATATTTTTCTAAAATATGATCCTCTATATATTTAGCATTTTGTTCGTTTTTTACATCCCAATAAGTTTTTTTTTGTTTATACTCCATTATTAGTTCTTTATCATTCCCAGTTTGTAAATTTGTTAGTCGCTCTTTTGGATTATCAGTTACCCCTATTTTACATGGTGCATATTCTTTTTTTCCTTTATATCTGCAAAGATATACATAATACTGTCGTATATTTGCCATTCAAATTTATATTAATATACAATATTATATTTAATATTAAAATATATATGATGTTATTCGAATAATATTATAGGATTTATAACTAAATATAATATTAAAGATATAAATATTAGCGAAGATGAGAATATTAAATTATCTGACCATTAAACAAATAAAAAAATATAACTGTCTTAATATATTTTTATTTTTAAATTGATTCTTCTCCTAATTGTTTAATCAATTGATTAAATAATTTATTATGTTCCACTATTTCAGATTTTAACTGATCGATTAATTGAAAATTTGGGATCATATTATCAATTAATTGTCCATATTTAGGGACTTTAATATAAAATGTATCTAACATCTTATTAACATTTATATTTCCGTTCCCAGTTGTATAAGAAGCATATTTTTGTATATCAAATAAAATATTTTTAAGATAATAGTCAACATAATTATAATTTAATTTATTTTTTAATTTAAATTTAATCATGGCGATATTCGCCGAAGATTTATTTTTTACCAACCAAAATTTGCCAATTCCAAGTTCTTCTCCAAATTTTTTTGATGAATTACCGCCAGATTTTGCAAATATAAAATATATTTTATCATCAAAATCAAATTGACTATGAGTCCCGGATGGATTGTTAGCGGTAGCCGAATAGAAGGGATATTCGCCGGTGTTGCTAATATCTTTAGTATTAGTTTTACCGTTTTTCCCACGTTCAAATATATCTCCTAATTTTTTTTGTTCGCAGTCTTCATTTTCTGTTATTTCTTTAATCTTATTTTTGACCCCTTCTTCTAATTGTTTAACTCTTGCTTCCTTTTCATTTTTTGCATCATATTGAGCTGAAATTTTATCGGTCCATTCTTTAATTTTGGCTTCATCAATAGGAATTGGAATAGATAATTGTTTAATATATGTAATTGAAATATTTTTGATAACTGATCCATGAAATCCATCCTCTAACATATAAAAATGGCTCAATAGAGTATAATAAATAAATTTGTTATTTTTAGTTTTTAAAATATAATTATGATCTGAACAACTAAAATTTTTATCTAAATGTAAATTGGCATTTCCACCATTTCCTATAATTACGGCTTCGTCATTGTAATCACATATATCGCAATATTTAATTCGGCTACTTGATGCATAAAACGGGTATTTTCCTTCATCTTTACCAAATGATGCCTGCCTTTTACTTTTCTTTAAAAATTCACAAATATCACCCAATTTAACTAATTTATATCCATCATTAGGTATTATTTCTCGTTTAAGATAATCTTTAATATCGAGAGAATAATTAGTTTTAGTAATATCTTCTAATTTAGCAGTATATAATAATTTATTATTAATATTCTTAATATCTCCTTTATTCTCCTTTAATTGAACAATATCATCAATAATTTCAAATGTATCCTCAGATGATATATCAATAGTTAGATCATAGAATTCAACATTTTCTGTTTTCTTTTCTGTATTATCGAATAATATAATAGAAGTTTTAGTTGTTGTATTTTCAAATTGATCATTGGGTACTCCGATTATTTTTCTAACATTAAACTTTTCGATCAAATATTTTCTCAATGATTTATATTTGGAATTAAATAATACCCCTTCTTTTAAAACGACAATAGCCGTACCATTAACATCTAAAAGATATGTAACGAGAATTAATGATACGCTTTCCTTATCATTCCCATCTAATTTATTAGCTTTGGCGTATTGGCCTAATTCATGACAAGAATTAAGAAGATTAACTTTAGAACTTTCCGCCATATTTTCTTCTAGTCTATCATCTTCATCTAATAATGATATTTGAATTTTATATGATTGAATTTTATTTTTATCAGTTTCTTCATTAATTAAACGATTTAATTCTTTTTTTAATTTATCTCTTTTAATTAATCCGTCACTCTTATAAGATTTATCTCCACCATATGGAGGATTAGTAATAACATATTGAAACTTTTTTTCGTGAGAATGCTTAAATGAATTAACACATTTAAAATTTTCTCTACTTGGTATTTCTTTTGTTAAACAAACAAATTCTAAACCAGCATATTTAATAACATCTTCATTAACATCATAATGATAAATTTTATTTTTTTCTTTTGACCAATCAATTTTAGGGCTATTATGCATTAAATGCATAACATATCCTCCAGTAAATCCTCCAGAACCACCAAAGGGATCAATCATAGTTTTAATTTCTCCCTTTTCATCAGCAATAGGATTAATTAAATTATTATAAACGTAATTGACGATATGTCTATCAGTAAAATAGGCCCCTAATTCACTAATTGCGGTATCATCTCTTCCAATAAAATATTCATATAATTTACCGGCTAACTGTGTATTGGTGGCTTTCTCTATCAATGACAATTCTTGCATTTCATTAAATAACGTGAGCATAACATCGCTATGAATCCTTCTCGGAATTTCATAGAATATATATGGTCGTAATTCATTTCCAGCAAGTTCGTCAAGAGTATCTTTTATAATACGATCATTTAAGGTTTCTTTATCTAATTTTAATAATTCAGAAAATTTACAATTATTACCCAAACCGAATTTAGTCAATAGTTCATATTCTTCAAGTTTTTTTAGACCATAAAATACACTAAATATTTTCAATGCCTGCATACTATATCCCAAACCATTATTACGAATAATATTATGAATTTGATGAATTTTTTCTTTAAGAGTCTCGCGATTAGTTATATATTGTTTCGTCATTTTATTTTTAATTTCTAAACGTAATTTATTGACATCAATTTCTCCTTTTGGGTCTTTACATAATGAAATGTGGCGGGTTATTTTAGCCTTAGTAAAAGTTTTACCACATTTATCGCATTTAAAAATAGGCGATTTAGACTTCATAATGTATAATATTTAGACGAATAATTTTAATTAAAAAATAATTCAATTTTATATAACTTTTTAATTCATCAGTTTAATCAAAGTAATAGTTTATTGGATAATTGTTAAAATTTGAGTGTTTGAGTCGCTATCCAAAATATACAAAAAATTTAAATTTTTAACATATTAGATTGTTGGATATAAAGGCCAAATAATAATCTTATATTTAAATCGTTGCGAGATCACCGAGATCTTGTATTTTAACATCACATTCACAAATTACATCATCTATCTCGTCCGAGATTTTTAAAATCTCTTGTATCAGTTGATCAAAGGGCTTAAAAATTTTATAAGATCTATGTTTCTCCCACCATTCCTCAATCTCTTCCCTCATTTTTGATATGTTCTTACTTGCTTCTATCATTTCTTGCCAGCAATTAAATGGGTCCCCATAAAATGCCGATTCCTCGTTTGACCTGGCTTCTTCTTCTGCGGCACCAACTAGCGAACGGAACCATTCTAATGATGGCAAAATATCTGGATCATGAAAGGGACATAGTAACTTACTATCACTGATATCATAACCAGGCAGGTCCCAATCATCATCCTCATGACAATACCCAAACTCTCGATCATACCCATAACACGGGTTGCCCATTTTTTCGGATTCTGCCAACTCTACAACCTTAAGTATAGTAGCCCCTAATAATTCAGATTGTTCTGGTAGCGAACCAGTTAGTCGAGATAATAGGTTATTCGCCATATCAGTATATTTTGTTTTCATTATTAATAGTCCAATAATAATTCGCTTGATCTTTCGATACTTCTTGATAAAGTATCTTAAGATCTTAAGCATATCACTCAGTTGGTTACGAATCCACGGCCGAGTTTCAGGGACCAGCCCGTCCCAATAACGCTCATTCGAGTCATAATCAGGATCGGTCCAAACATCCAGTCGGGGAATGTCTTGATAATGATTCGGAACAACCCTTTCAGCCATATTGTGAAGTTTAAATGTATACATATACAAATCAATTTTTTTAATATAATACTATCGACGATTCTACAGTTATTACATAAATAATGATTCCATGATTGTACACGCTATGAGTATGTCCATATCTACCAGTAATATTTAATTGTAGCCTATGGGTACTTGCAATGTACATATATGTTGTATTGCCATATGTCTACCCAGATGGACAATAACACAAAAAATTTAAATAAGGTTCTAATAGATTACATCATTAAAATAAAAAATTGAATTTTGTTTTATTATTAATAAACAATATCATTTTACTCATTTAGGCTTGTGAGTTCGTAGAACGAAGCTTAGATAAAGCAATGGCTAATATGTCCAATTTGGTTAGTCATGTCGAAATGGCTAAACTTCATCTTATTAATGCTCTTCGTATGCTCGATATAGCATCGTCTAATTTAACTGTAGGATACTATCCAGGCAATATTTTCAAAGAAATCAATAATATGATTAATAATTCTCAATCTATTGTTTTAGGATTAGCTCCGTCTATTATATATATTCCTAATCGTATAGCTGGTCCTGAACAAGCTATGATGACTGGCACATATACATATCAAGAAGGACAATTAACTATAACTGATATAACTGATAAAGGTGATGTTGATGATAATGATGATGTTAAAGATGAAGATGACATTAAGGATGTTGAGTGTGAGAATACGGATGATGTTAAGGATGTTAAGGATGTTAAGACTGTTAAGGATAAAGATGATATGTTACACTCAAATTTTATCAGTTTTACCAAATCATCTGATGATACGTATGATCCCTCTCAAGTACAAGAGACATCATCCGAAGATGGCGACGATTCGCAAATTGATGAGCCTTACGGATATGATTTAAGTTTGACCCAAAAATGCAGATGGGGAAATGATTGTCATAGAACAATATGCCAATATTGGCACCCTTGGAATGGAAGGATAAGATGTCAATATTTTGCCATGGCAAAATGCCGAAATGGTGGTCCTGAATGTAATGATTGTCCTAATGGTGGACATTATTATATATCAGATCAAAAAGATTTGAGCAAAATGTTAGCATATACTAAATGGTGTAATTACGATGAGAATTGTCGCAATCCTCATTGTACTTATGCTCATAAGTGCAAAAATGAAGAGCTTAGATGCATAGATTATGCTTTAGGAAAATGTTTATCTGCTAATATTGAGTATGTTAAAGAATTTAACAGCCATAAATGCTCTAAAGGCTGGCATACCCATGAATTACCTGTTCAATCAAAATTTATTTCAGTCTAAAAATTTAATTAAATTTAATTTTTTAATTAAAAATTTGAATTGAAGATTATTATTAATAAATATCCATCAATAGGGATTAAATGGAGTCCCCACAGGTTCGTAGGAACGAATCCCCGCAGAGTCGATGCGAGAGTCGATGTGAGAGCCCATGGGATTTGCAGTATTTAGTTGATTTTCCGGATATTTTTGAATTTGATATAAAAAAAAATGAATCATATTATAAAAAAATTATGCGAGAAATTAATATTATCGAAAAATGGCTAAAATTTAGACGAGAAAAATGCGAATACAAAATGAAATATAATACGGTATCAAGCAAGTACATCAACAATGTACTTAGATGTTTGCATACTTACATACATGATACGATTCAGATAACTGATGAAATTACGAGACAACAGGGTATAGATGATAATTCGGATAAAATATGGAATTATAGAACGGAATTATGTTTCTGGAAAAATGAACCATTTCATGACATAACTAAATGCAATTTTGCTCATAATATATATGAATTGAGATGTATCTATTATGCATATGGTTATGATTGTCCATATGCGGAGTTATGCGTGTTTAGGCATCGTTAATAAAAAATTATGATTTTTTTTATAGTTTATAACTAATTAAAAATAATTGAATATTATTATATAATTTATATATTGTGAGTTTGTAATGGCATCGACTTCCTTAACTATCAAAGATTTTAAGAAGGACCTCCCCGGAAAGGTGTCAGGATACTTATATGAATTTCCAGTTATTCAAACAAAAAACGCCAGAGGAAAATCAATGACTTGGCAAATAATTGTTAAAATTATGTATGATGATACGCCTGTTGAAATTATTGACGATTATTTTGATAGCAAAAACCAATTACCAGATAAATATACGGTTATAACAAATGTTTTAAGTAAACAGACCGATTCGGCAGAATATACGAAAAAAACTCCCACAATAACAGTGAGCGGTAAAAATATTGGTAAAGCTAATCAGACTAATGCTTTTACTCAAGCACTTCGCGATGCCCTTGGAAAATATAATGTTCAAATAAGAAAGGGTTTATCTGATGATGAGTCCCGCCCACCGTGCCCCCCGTCGGGGGAAGACCCAAAACTTAAGGAAAAAAAGAGGGAAGCTCTGAGATATCCTCCAATGCTCGTTCAAATAAAGGGAGATAAATTTATTGATTATTCTAAAAAAATATATTTGCAACGCAAATATAATGGGGTGAGAAGCGTAATAACATTAGAAGGTACCAAGGTTTTAATATATTCTAGGAACCTAAAGGAATATTTTGGATTCGAGAAAATCCGAGAAGATTTGAAATCTATTTTAACACATTGGCACAATGAATTAAAACGTAAAATATATTTTGATGGTGAAATGTATATTCATGGTTTAAGTCTTCAAGATATTTCTGGAATTGCTCGTAGAGTATTAACGCCAAAATATACGAATGGGGATGTTGAAGAAATGACCTATAATATTTATGATTGTTTTATTCCCGATGAACCAAATTTGACTTACACTGAACGCAAAGAAATATTAGATAAAATATTTGCGGATCATAACTTAAAATATGTTGTTAAAGTAGAAACATTTGAAGTTAAAAATGAGGAAGATGTTGATAAATTATTCAAACAATTTATTGATGAAGGTTATGAAGGGGCTATCTTACGGAAAGGATGGATGAATTATCGATATTCCTATAATAATTATCATAGTGATAATTTATTAAAAATTAAGCCAACAATAAGCGAAGAATTTAAAATAGTAGATTATACTGAAGGTAAACTAGGAAAAAGTAAAGGTGCACTTATGCTTATTCTTGAAACAGAAGAAGGAAATACTTTTCCTATTACTCCTGGCTTAACATTGGACGAAAGATATAAATTATATAATAAAATGCCAATCATAGAAAAAAATTCTAAAACATATTTTGAAAATAATTATAAAAATAGATATTTAACTATTATCTTTGATGAGTGGAGCAAAGATAAAATTCCTCTCAGAACCAGAACAGAAGGAATTATTATTAGAGATTATGAATAATTAATTACCAAATCTAGTTTCCAATTGTTCCCTTTGATACTGCAAAGATTCTCTGACCTTTTCAGCATAATCATTTATTGCATTATAATAATTAGTAAATCTTTTTTCACAATCATCTTGGGTATATAATCGAAAATCTTTTTCGGCCATACACTTCATATAATATTTATA
>Ga0209002_10004744_pt1 | contig 10627 bp, 10 predicted proteins | sample Rifsed16ft2_FD_184010 | JGI IMG/M metagenome (GOLD analysis project Ga0209002, IMG submission 184010) | Soil microbial communities from Rifle, Colorado, USA - sediment 16ft 2 (version 2) | ecosystem: Environmental > Terrestrial > Deep subsurface > Rock core/Sediment | place: Rifle, Colorado...
CCCAAGCTCAAATTTATATTTCTCTTTCCCAAACACTATCCAGGTTTCTATCGTTGTTCCCGCGGCGAGGTCAAACAGGAAATCAAGTTCTCTGAGTGAGTCTACGCCTTGTAAGACGGGTAATGTCGCCGTATCGTTCCCATAAAAATCTTTGGGAAAGGCAGAATACAGGTTTTCCCCCATATTAATAATAAGAGAGGCTGCCCCTGGTTTATAACCTAAAAATGTGTAATCTTCGCCGGACTTTTTTTGGTATTGGTTGGCTACGGAGGTCATTGCCTGGTCTGCCAGTCCAGGAGCGCCTGTGTAATGGGTCATACCAATCACCTTTAAATCTCTGCTAAAACAATGATGGAGAAAGGCGATGGCCATTGGCTGTAGCTCTTCCTTCGAGGATGGGTCGTAATCGAAGGCGATCATGACGTGGGAGCCTTTTGGCAGCGATTCTATTTTTCCATAAACCCCCTGAACAGGCTCTGAAGGGGGTATGGGCAATTCAAACCGCAATATGAGGGATACGATAACGGCTACGGTGATGATCGCAAATATAATGCGGCGGTCTATCCGTAAAAATCTTTCCACTAATCACCTCCGCCCAGATAAGACCGTTCGATACCGAATATGATTTTGAGAGAGGTCGCAATTGCCCCCAAACTCACACCCAGAAGGATGCCCCGTTTTGCGGCAAGATTAGGAACTGCCATAATCCAATCGGCTATCGCAGGAATATATTGAGAAATATAATTCCCGATAGGCACCCTTCCAAGCATGACAAGGATGGCAGCAATGAGTAATACGGTTGACTCGTTTGTGCGTGCGCGAAATGTACGATAAGCTGCAGAGGCAATAAAAAAGGCTAAAATAGAAAAAATAGTGGCGCCTGCTGGAACCTGCACATAATAATACAGCCAATCAAACATGGTATCTTGCTGCTTATCATTCCAGAAGAATTTTCCACCATTCAAAAAGCCAAAGATCAGGGTAATTATAGCGCCGAAATAGACAAAGACGCTGTATCCCCAACCTTCCACCTTTCTTTTAATCCTTGTCCAGTGGAGATGAAACAAGCTATACGCCCCAATAAACACGGCAAACCCCGCTATAATTCTATCCCATCTGGACACCACCTCTAATAAATCCTGTGAGAGTTTATGGGGGACATAGTACTGCATAGCCATGAGCACGCCCATGACAAATGCAATAACGAGTGGAACGGTACGTTTTAGAAAATTCATAATTTCTAAAAGGCCTCAAAGAGGTGCGTAATAAATGTTAACCCGAAACTTGCCAGTACTGTCCCTAATATTAATATAATGATAAGAAGTCCCTTTCCCACATCCTGTGCCCTGAGCGTGCCCATGAGCATGGGCTCCCTTGATAAATATGCACTGGCTGCGTAAAGCTCCTCTCCTATCAAGGTATAGTCGCAGGTCGTAATAAAAAAGGGTAACTGGGTGTAAGCGTCCGTGCCGGCAATCTGGATGGCACCTGTAGTTGCGCCTGTTTCTGCCAGGATCAGTGCCTCGGCAAAGAAATATCCTATAAAGAAATTAGCAGCCGGTTTTTCACGGGTCATGATGCCACCCACTGCCGCTACATAGGGAAACTGTTCAGAAGCTACCAGAAAAACGTTGTCCGGATTATAAGCATCGGGTCGTCCCGCCTCCAGATAAGATTCCTTTACCACCTCCTGACTCACGGACATAACAATGGGGTCGTTATTGACAACCTTCAGATTGGCGTCATAATCGGCAATTTTCCGGGCAATCCTACTCAGGATGCTTATTGCAGCAATCGTTGAGATACTACCCATGCCGGTCAATCCGTGGACAAAGAGCACAGGCTTGCCCATTTCCGTGGCGCGACCGAGGGCCTCATCCACGGCATCAAGCCCGCCAATCTTCCTCAGGAACATATCAGGGTTTCGTCGTGCATGCACAATAAAATAGAGGATAATGGCCGAGAGGACAATCATAATCGCAAAATTATTTATCTTTTTTGTGTGTATCAGATTGCCGTGTGCTGTGGCAGAAGTTATTGTGTCCAGGAAAACTTTAGTATCGCCCGATACTATTGCCAGTTTGAAATAATAAATTTGTTTCTTATCGATTTTTTCCCCATTAAAAATTTTTTTGGGGAATATCTGAACGTAGTGATAATTGCTGTTCTTTTTTTTGTAACCGTAAATTTCAGGAGCGTTTGTTCGATAGCTGGTATTTGACTTTATGCGGATAGCTTCCTTTTCAAAGGCGCCGTTTTTATCCCTGTCGATGTAAATCACATAGAAGACGTCAGGTGAGTCGTTAGGTGAAGCAGACCACGTCAGGGAAACCGTTTCGCCAGCGTCGTTTGGGGTATCAAATGCCTTGAATTCTGCGGGAGGGATAAGGAAAGCAGGTGATTGCGCAACGAGTGTTGAGGTGGTGAAAAAAGGTATAAAAAAAATAACGGTAATAAAAAATGGGGTTTTTAATAAATTCATATTTTAAGAATTTATAATATTAGTGTCTTTGTGACTTCGTGGTTTGAACGATTACAATTTTTGCAATTATAATTTATTACCTTGAAATTACAAGTATTTTCTAAGTGTTTGAATAGTAATATCATATAATTTATCAATATTTGCCGTGTCGTACTTACGCCGTACCTTTTCTATTGTGCTATGGCTAAAATGTTCACTGTGACGGATAACAACGGCATTCGTTATTTCTCCGGATTCAAATACCCCATCGCCCGGATTTTGTTCTTTGTGTCTTACCAGTTCCTCAATTAAGTAATCAGATAGTGGGATTGACACCGCTTTCCCTGTCTTGTTTTGTGTAAACGTTATCAATCCCTTAGCCAGGTCTGTTTCCTGCCATGTCAAGCGTAATACTTCACCAAGACGCATTCCGGTAAAGAGTCCTACCAACACCATGAGACGGTCTTTTCCATGCAGTTTATCAAACAATAAAGCTATTTCGTGGTTAGATAATATTCTATCCTTAGAGTATGTAACCTTTAACTTCTTAACGTCCAGACGTGGATTCTTGTCCAGGATGCCCGCCTTAATCGCCGTGTTGAAGATATGAGACAAAACGGCAATATCAACATTGACGCTACTGTCTTTAATCTTATCCTTTTCTTTGCGGTCAATCCTGTACTTTTCAATAATAAACGCCGTTATCTTGTTTAGCGGGTAATTACCTAAATATTTTACCAATGGGTTTATTATGGACTGTTTTAACAGACGGGTATTCTCTCTACCGTACCTTTAAAACATTGTCAAGTATTTTTATGTGTTCTCTTTTCATTTGACGATGTTTTTAAAGGAATAAATCATTTCAAGTCTTATCTGTTAGTTCTTCAAACAGGAAGTTAGATTTTAAGACTACATCGAATGGAGATGGACAGTGTTTGGAGATTACGATACCATCGGATTTGAGACAATCCGATAGCGTAATTTTAGATATTGCATACGAAGTATGTCTTTTTGAAAAACCCATTTCGCAAGAGAAGGAAAACGTTGGCGAAACTACCGGTACTATTGGCGAAGAAGGGGTTTACCTGAGTACTGCATGCGCCTGGTATCCGGATATGCCAAGCTTACTGGCAGCTTTCAGGATAACTATTATTACGCCTGCTGGATATGGAAAGACGGCAATAGTATTCCACATGCTGAGGCAAATGGTCGGAGATGACCTCTTTTATAAATCCCGCAGAAGGTTTTACAAAGATAAAATTTGGCAACGGGCCGGTTGGAAAGATATTCAACACATATTTGAAGAGGACTGCAAAACGGACTTGTCCTGGTTCTTCGAGCAGTGGATCAACCGAATAGGAGCGCCCTTTATCGAATTAGGTAAAACAGAAGTTGTAAAGGCCAGCAATGGTTGGTTGACGAGGATAAAGATCATCCAGACATGTCCCCAAACATTATTGGGGAAAGGCGAACCGTACCGCCTTTTTGTGCCAATCGAAATGGAGATGGACGGAGGAAATTTTTCCACAGTAACAGAATTAAAAGAATCGTCGAGCACTGTTATCATACAAACTGAGTCACAACCAATACATATTGCCATAGACCCCCAATGCGATGTGTTTCGGCGTTTGCACAGAGAGGAAATTCCACCAGCGATAGATTTCATATTGGGTGATAATGAAAAAGTCATCGTGTACCCAACTGGCGGCGAAGGTGCTTTACAGGCATCCTACAAAAAACTAGCAGAACTTTTAGGAGAAAAATGTGGGATTCAAGCTTCCGCACTACGGAAAGTACAGTTACCTCCTCTTTGCCGATGGAAAGAATGTTGATAAAGGTACCTTTGCCGTAACCGATAGCCCACTACAACGATCCCTTCGAAAATAAGTCTATCTTTTCATGAGTATGAAACTTATGTTTCGGCAAATGAAATCAAAAATTACAAATGAAAACACTATTTCATTTGTGAAATTTCGCATGTCCCGGTGAGGTTGTTTATGCTCAAAGAGAAAAGTATTGTTAATTTTTAAGTATTACTGAAATTTACCACTTAGAAGATATTTTAAGTTTTTTTGTTTTTTGCTACTAAGTGGGAACGGTTTTTGTCACTTATCCGAGGTTGTTATTGTATGAGTATATAGGAAATATACGTTAAGGAATTTCAATTTTCTAGAGACGCACTGCTGTGCGTCTAAAAAAGGTTGACAAAATAGAGACGCATGCAATGCGTCTCTACATTAATATAGACAACAGAATAGAGTCGCTGCCTAAGGCAGTCTGGTTTATAGATGAAACAATTACTTTTTCTCTGTGCCTTATTCGGATTTTTAAGTTGGAATGTTATATCTTCTGAAGATACCTTAGCAGAAAAAAACTATTCCGAAGTAGAAGTTAAAGACGGTGGTATTGTTGTTGGAAACGTGAAATACATGGGTGATTTAACAACATTGTCATTAAACCTTTATGCCGACTGGGAATTACCAGAAACCTCTAAAACTGCTACCGAAAAATTTATCGTTAGTATGATTAACAACGGAATTAAATACGCCGTTGTTTCGATTACGGATATTACAAAGGGTAAGAAAAAGGTAATACCAACGATCCACCCGATTATAGACCAACAGAGAAACATCTTCATCCCTCACGTTACTGCAATTCCGGCAGGAACCACGATCGACATCTTAAATGGAGATGAAGAGTTGCATACTGTCCATACCAGGACAGTTAAAAACCAGCCATTTAATCTTGGCACAACCTATAAACAGAGAATATCAAAAACATTTGAGTACCCGGAAACTATTAAACTAACCTGTGATCTTCATAAAAAATCGTATGCATGGATTGTCGTTCTGGATAATCCATACTTTGACATAACCGACAAGAATGGATATTTTGAGATTTGTGATATTCCACCCGGTACGTATAAATTCCAGGTATGGCATGAAGAGTTAGGTAAACTAGAAAAGGAGGTAAAAATAAACCTAAAAGAAACTTCAAATATAGAATTTATTTATTCTCAATATTAGAATATGAACAAGTAATTGTATTGGTTAAAACAATCGGTTAGGTTTATAAAATAGCAATCAGAAAGGAGGATGGGCATAATATGAAACCTAAGGCTTTGTTAAATAAGGTTGGCTTATGGAGCGCTACGGCAGCAGCAAGCGCAGCACTGGTAATAGGTATTGCGCCTATAACTGCGAAGGCACTTAATATACCAACGCAGGTTACAGAGGAGGGGAAAAATACCTACAAGAATTATTGCAGCGCCTGTCATGGTGAGGAAGGGAAGGGAGACGGGCCTCTTGCAAGGTCGATGCTTCCAAAACCACGTGATTTCACAAGGGGTGCTTATAAGTTCAGAACAACCCCAAGCGGTTCACTCCCCACAGATGAAGATATGTACAGAACGATTTCCTATGGGGTACCAAATTCAACGATGATCCCATGGGATATTTTGACGGAACAACAGCGTGCTTCGGTAATTCCTGTCCTCAAGAGTTTCTCTGAGGCATTTGAAGTAAGGAAGCCAGAGGCACCTGTTGACGTTGGATTGGAAATCAGACCTACAGAAAAGACCGTTGCAGATGGAAAGAAAATTTACGAGGAAAAACTGGAATGCTGGAAGTGTCACGGTGTTGAAGGGCGTGGAGACGGCCCCAGTGCAGCAGAGCAGGAAGACGATTTTGGGTTCCCCATAAAACCCTTTGATTTTACTACGGGAAAATTCAAGGGTGGAAACTCATCCAGAGACGTCTACCTGAGATTTACTACGGGATTGAATGGCGCTCCCATGCCGTCTTTTGCCAAAGAGCTTACAGACGAACAAAGGTGGTGTTTAACCCATTACGTAATGTCGCTCATTAAACCAGAAGAAACGAGCAAATAAAATAAATAACATCTAATATGTGACCATACGGAGGTTAATGAAATGAAAAAATTAGGGTTAGGTTTTTGTTTATCTGCGGTGATGGCGCTCACTTCTATGGCATGGGCTGCTGAACAACCACAAAAGAAGGAGACGCCGCCAGATTTATACGAAGGGACGCCCGATTGGTATCGGGCTGTTTATAAAGATAACGTCGGTTTGAAAGAGGGTTCAGGTCCTTTTAAGGACTATTTCAAACCACAGATGCTGGATATGTACTGGCAGCCCAACAGACATTATGAACCCATGAAGAACCTGGATCATTCCCTCTTTATTGAAAAAGAGAGAAGAGACCTGTGCGTAACATGCCATGAGGAAGCAACCCCGGGCGTGGTGAGCGACTGGAGAAGTTCAGGACATAAAAATCCCAAGAGCACCCCATATCTATCTGCCAGAACGGCCGAAATTGAGAAACGCACCAACAGGGTTTTAAACGAAGTTCATTGTTTTGACTGTCATGCTGATACAAAGACAAAACAGATCAGAATGCCAACAGGAGAGGTGTGCGGCGAATGTCACAGGCCGCAATTCGATGATTTCTTAAGGGAACGGGAGGTAGGCCGTCCCAATCATATCCAGTCATGGGAGGCCAATACCATTGTACCGTGGTATGCCGAGGCTGCCAGAAGAGGATATTTATACGGACAACATGGTTGCGACCACTGTCATTCTGGTGCTGAAAAATGCGATGTATGCCATACCCGTCATAAGTTTAGCGCTGCAGAGGGAAGACAGCCAGAGGCTTGCGTTTCCTGTCACATGGGTCCTGACCATCCAGATTCAGAATCTTATGGAGAATCAAAGCACGGCGTAATATACCAAAAGGAAGAAGACCATTTTGATTTTAACAGGCCACTCTCTGAAGTAAGACCCGGCAAGGACTATCGCACCCCGACGTGCCAGTTCTGCCACATGTACGAGAAGCATGGCCGGTTTATCCACAACCCGGTAATGAAGGGTATATGGCGTATGGGAACCGTGCCGCCAAAGAACCTTGAGTACACCTCTTCTCTTAAGGATTATCCTTATGGGATCAAGATTATTGCCGACAAGATTGATATCTATTCAGAAGAAAACGTAGCAAAAAGGTCTTATTGGCTAGAAGTCTGCGCCAAGTGCCACAGTGATCGTTTTGCCGATACCTATTTGAAGTCATTAGATGAATTTATGTTCCAGGCACACACCCTGGCAGACAGGGCACAGAAGATCGTCGAGGATTTGATTGCAGATGGATTCTTATATCCCGGCGCTGCCGATAGGGATCCCTACCCCTTAAGCGATGGGATTGAAAAGCAACTCAGTCCGGCATTCCTTGGCGAGCCAATTTATAATGCCTTTAAGACTTTAAAGGGTAAGTTCCCGGTGGTAGGTCCTATACTTGGCGTCTACGGTATGTTCTTGCAGCAGCAAGACAATCCATCGAACATCGAGAACATGTACAACAGATTGTGGTTCTGGTACAAACTACAAGGTTATAAAGGAACTGCGCATGCACAGCCAGACGTCTCCTGGTGGTGGGGTCAGGCTCCTATGATGATGGAATTTGGCAAAATCCAGTCTGAAGCAGTCAGGTTACGCAGAGAAGGGCGTATTGAAAAAGTTTCTTTAAAGTAGCAGTTTTTAGCTTTTTATAAAAAGTTGAAACTGAGTTAACAAAATAAAAAGCCCATGATGGTTAACCATCATGGGCTTTTTTGAAAGTCACCCGCTTTCTTTTTATAGCATCATGTAATACATGATAGGCAAGCACTGAAATAAAGATATGCGCATCTACCCTGCGTTCCTTCTGGTGGTAAATCGGTCTTAATCCCAGGTCACTTTTCAGATTCCTGAATGCCCTTTCTACACTCGTTAACATCACATAGAGTTGCCATATCTCTTGCTCCGTTAAATCCCTCCGGTTTGTCCTCAACAAATAGCTTCCATCGTACTTTCCCTCTACTTCATCATTGTTTTGCCAGGAGAAAAAATATGACATCAATAAGCGGAATGAAATACCCCTAACGGCGTCTTGTAGAAATTTTGAAAAAACATTCTCCTTTACTTTTGCGAAAAGCTTGATACAAGAGGTTATCCGGGCGTTAAATTCTTTTAACGTCATAGTAGAAGCTCCTTTCTGCGGTATAAACCATGAAAAACCGCGTCAGGAGCTTCTCTTATTTTGATGGCTTATTCGAGCCTTAAATTTTTTGGGGTATTGCCAGCGAAAGGAAGAAGAAGGGGGCATTTAAGGCACGCCAGAGATTAAAGGGAAATATCTAAAGCAAAAGCAGAGTGTTTCTTATCTTATTTCATATCTGCACACTCAGTTGGTATTATCTCAAGTTCAGGCTCTGGAATCTGCGGACCCATCTTAATTACGCGGAAACGATTAAGTGGTATGCGCGATAAATCAATATATCTTTTGTTTGGCAGAATACCATCATAAGGATTGCCATTGAAACTGAGAGGATTAATTGCCTCAAGCTCGACTCCCCCTCCTGAATCCGCAAGAAACATTCCGTATTCCTGTAATGCCTTGGCAATGATTTTCTCGTAATCTGTAAGATTAAGGTTTTCTATATCAAGGCCTGGATCCAATTGGAAGCGGGCACCTTCTGGAATTGCATTTTTATTTTTTGACACACCATCACTTTCAGTCGCTGGCGGGACTGGGCCTCCTCTTTTAACAGGATCAGATGTAAAAATCAGAGCGTGTTTAATAGCTCCAGACTTTAGCTCATCAGGCCATATCATCCCTGCAAGAAGAGCAAACCCAGACCCTCTTGCTGAATACCCCTTTTCATAAACTCCACTCCCGTCTATTTTTGTAGTATTGCCCCAGCTTGCACTCCATTTTCCTTTTACTTTCTCGGCTCTCCAAAAATCGTATTCACAGCCTGTAGTCTGATTAATTATAACCATTTGCCCATCACTTGAAGAGTCAGGAACAGCATAGTCAGGTATTGGTACCTGCTTCATAATTTTAGCAGGTGCCCATTTTGCAGTTAAACTTACGTCATATTTAGGTGTATTTTGGTCTGCAAAAAAGACTGTCACGGAAAATCTCTTTAGTGCTATTATAAAGCCATTCCTCTTTCCTTGTCTAACAAGATTTTGAATAAGGTTACTCGAATTAAGATCAATCTTAGCATCAACAGGAATTTTTTTATTGAAGGGACTTGTCTCTGAATAAAGCTTAATTTTTGGAAGCTCTGAAGGCTTGTCAACATTAGTTTCATAACCAGTTAACATATCTGATATTCCATAAGTATCGGTAGCAATGAGTATTTCTGTAAAAAAGAAAAATAAAAACATTTTTAGTCCTCTGATTGATTTATTCTTGCTATCCATGCTTTTACTCATAATATCCTCCAAAAAAGATGATAAATGAGACGATAGGAGATGATAGGAAATTGCTTTTCCCAATTAGACAGTCAATTTAGCAAAAACAAAGAAAATTGCAAGTTGTTTTTATTTTATCAGCCCTATTGAACATCGAAGAAGAGAGAAAGTGAAAAGGACGGCACGAAATTATGGTAACATTATAAAAAGTTAGGGAGGATGAGTAATGTGCAGCACATTACTCGATTTTTCACAAGGAATCTCATAGATCTTTTTAATACACTCGCGCCATTGTTTTGATGGGATGCGTCGGGGTTTGTATTCAGATACGTCTATTATCTCGATAGTTTCATCAGTTTCATCAAGCGGTTGAGCGTCTGGTGTGAGATTGCCCTGTTTTTTGCGTAATCCGCGAGATTTGTTTGAATACCAGCCGTAATAACGCACCATACTTCAGCAAGTTCAGTACAGGTCTGAAATGATTTTCCCGGGATATGCTGGGTAATGGCAGCGATAAAAATAATGGTTAATACATTCATTGTCACTGCCTTCTTGAAGAATGTGCGCACAAATAAAGAATACGATAGTTGTGATTCCACCTGCAATTATGTTAAAAAATCCCCCAACACCGCGTGTGTGGAATAAAATGGTGGGCAATGCCCACCCTACCCGGCTGCCATAGCGAAAGCTTAACCATCTTTCAACACGGGATCAATAATTAAGTACGGTGTCCCCAGAATTGGCTGTTAAATCTTAAATAATTGGCTAGAAATCACTATAATAGCTCAATAGAAAATATCAATATTTATTATTTAACAGGTTGTCCGAGAATATAAATCTACAAGACAGAAAAAAACGATATTTTGTAAAATAGGGGTGATTTCTAAAATCGGTCAGGGATGAGTTTCAATTTT
>Ga0209002_10004748_pt1 | contig 10620 bp, 7 predicted proteins | sample Rifsed16ft2_FD_184010 | JGI IMG/M metagenome (GOLD analysis project Ga0209002, IMG submission 184010) | Soil microbial communities from Rifle, Colorado, USA - sediment 16ft 2 (version 2) | ecosystem: Environmental > Terrestrial > Deep subsurface > Rock core/Sediment | place: Rifle, Colorado...
ATCCGCGCCCGCGTGCCGCGGGCCCGGTTCTGCGCGCGCTCACCGATGAGGCGCTGACGCTCTACCGCGGCCCCTTCCTTCCGGACGAATCCGAGCAGCCGAGCTTCATCGCGTGCCGCGAGCAGATCCGCGGGAAGCTGCTGCGGTGCCTCACGCGGGTCGCGCGCTGGTGGGAGGACAACGGCATGCCGGAGGCCGCCATCGACTGCTACCTGCGATGCATCGACGCGGACGGTTTATGCGAGGCCTTCTACCGGAACCTGATGCTGTGCTACCAGCGCCGCGGCGAGCGCACCGAAGCGCTCGCGACCTACGAGCGGCTGCGCACGGTGTTATCCACCCGGCTCAAGGTGATGCCGTCGCCGGAAACGCAGGCGGTGTATACAAGCCTGCTCTCATAGGAACCTTCGGACCTAGTCATCCTCGCGGAGGCGGGGACCCAGGAAGGATGTGAGCTTTCTAGATTCCCGCCTGCGCGGGAATGACGGAGCTCAGGGTCTCCGGTAGGTCGCCTTGAATTCCCGCTCGACCTCGGCCCACATCTTCGCCAGCGCCATCCGAACGGCGGTCGGCGGCAGGTATTCCCTGCGGGGGAAATCACCCGACTGCGGCGGCGCGATTTCACGCATGCGCGCTGTGAACGAAATCTCGGTGCCGGCCGGCACTTCGACGACCGTTCCGCTGATCACGCTCTCGAGGCCCCGCGGGTCGAAGTTGAAGAAATGGCGGAATATCCCGACGTGGGGGCCGATGATTTCACGCGTCCGCGGCAGGTCCGCCTGCGCTGCGCGCGTCCACTCCTCCTCATTGAGGGGACGCGGCGCGGGCCCATAGACGTTGACGTAGCCCAGCACCGGATCCTGGGCCTCGACCGCCATTCCCAACCGCGCCATGCTCACTCGCACCGCATCATAGGCATCGGCGCGTGTCACGTTGAAGACGCGCGTTCCGTTCTCCGCGAGGATCGCCTCGTAGTCCGCGCGAAACGCCTTGTTGATGGCTTCGACCGCAGCGCGGCGTTCGTCCGTGCCCGGGAAAGTGCAGCCCGCCAGGAATAAGGCAATCACAGCGCACATTCCGGCTACGCATCGCCTGCGAGCAGCCACGTAACCCTCAATCGCCATGTGTTTCCCCTGCTGATCCTCGCGGTAGGAGTCCCGGACTCGACTACACGGAAACAACGCGGCCGGTGCAATCGCCGGTGTTAGCGCGGCCGCATGCTCTCAACGACCTTGTCAGCCTGCTTGATTTCGGCCGCCTGCAGCCGCGCCGCCATCCTGTCCCGGCCGGCGACGGCGCCAGTATTGCCCCCTTGCGCCGCCAGACTGTACCAGATGTAGGACTGAATGGTGTTCTGTTTGACGCCCCGCCCGAACGCATACATCTCGGCAAGCCTGATCTGGGCCCGCGCGTTGCCTTCCTTCGCGAGCGGCGTGAGGATTTCAACGGCTTTTTCGTATTCGCCACGTGCCAACGCGGCTTCCCCCCTCTTGAGTTGCTCCTCCTGCAGGCTCGGTTTGGGCTTGGCCATCGCCACGACCGCCGGAGGTCCGCCCGGCTCCACCTCGACCGGCAATACCGGGGGCGGCGGCCTGGACGCAAGCTCAACGGGTCGCGCGGCCTTCGTCGCGGGTGCCGTGTCGGGCTTCGCGCTGCGCGCCGCAAGAGCTTGCTTGCGCTGCTGTTCTTCCAGACGCCTCTTCTCCTCGTCGCGCTTCTGCTGCTCCACCAAGCGCGCTTGCTCGTCCTGGCGCCGTTTCGCCTCCTCCTGCTTCTGTTTCTCCTCGAGACGCTTGCGCGCCTCTTCGTCCCGCTTGCGCTCCTCATCGAGGCGCTTGCGCTCCGCTTCGAGCTCCTGTTTCGACTGGGCGAGTACCTTCTCGGCGTCGCGATACGGCGTCTCCACCCGCAGGAACACGGCGATCGCAATCGCCCCGGCGGTGGCACCGGCAATTGCCCACGCGATCGGCGCGCGCGCGCCCGACCAACCGGTGCGCCCCGCAGCAGCATGCGCCGCTGGTGCGGCGCCGTGCGCAACGGGTACCGCTTGGGGCGGGACGGCGGGCGGCACAGTCGTCGGAGCGGCGGGTGGCGCGGCCCGCTGCGAAGCCGCCCCCGCGGTCCATTCCGAAGCGGCGGGCGGTGCGCTTGCCGCGCGGACCTCCCCCAGGAGCTCCCGGCGCCACTCGGATACGCTCTGCGGCCGGTCCTTTTCGGCGAACTCGAGCGCATGATCGATGGCGGCAAGCAGCTGGTTGGAGTAGCGGCCGCTGCCGACCGCGCGGGCAGGAACGAGGACTTCACGCGTGCTGCCCAGGATGCCCTTGCTGCGGGTGATCGCGTCGAGCGGCTGCATACCGGCGATTGCGCGGTAGCAGGTCGCGCCGAGCCCGTAGATGTCGGTCCACGGGCCCTGGTTTTCCGAGTTGCTGTGATACTGCTCGAAAGGCGCGTAGCCGGGGGCGACCAGGATCGTCAACGTGCGGGACTTGCCGAGCGCGTGGCGCGCCGAGCCGAAGTCGAGCAGCACGGGACTTCCGTCCGCGCGGATGTGAATGTTGTCCGGCTTGATGTCGCGGTGGATGAAGCCGGCGTTGTGGACGAGCTCCAGGCCGTCGAGGATCGGCAGCAGGATGCGCAGCAGGTCTTTCTCGGGCAGGGTCCCGCGCCGCTCGAGCAGCGCGCCGAGGTTCTCGCCCTCCTCGAACCGCATCACCATATAGGCGGTGCCGTTGAACTCGAACACGGAATGCACGCGCACGATGTTCGGGTGGTCGAAGCGCGCCAGCGTGCGCGCTTCCTGGATGAAGCGGTCGAGCCCCCACCGGTAGCGCTCGCGCTGCCCTTCGCTCCGGGACTGCACCGTCGAATCGGGACGGCGCGCCACCACTTCCACCGGCAGGTATTCCTTGACGGCAACGAGCTGATCGAGATTGGTGTCCCGCGCGAGATAGGTGATGCCGAACCCGCCCTGCCCCAGCACCTTCTCGATGGTGTACCAGTGCATGCGGTAATGCGGCTGCAGCGCGTCGGGATAGGCCTGCTCGGTCATGGAGTTACCCCTAGGGGGGCGTTCGCTCATGTATGCGCCTCGGCGGGTGCGGCCGTTGATTCATCATACCGCAGTTGGCGTTGCCGGCTGCGCATCCCAGGGCAGCCTTTCCTGCACCGCACTAACCCCTGTAAGCGATCCGTAATCGAATCGTAAGCGATCGGGAACCCCCGTCGCCTCAGGATAGCGGCATCCACCCGGCACTTAAGAGCGCCTAACACAATGAAACACACGCTGCGCTGTCACGGTTTTGGCGACGCGGGGAAAAGCGGCTCCGTCCGGCCCCGCAATGGATATGTGCTGGTGAGGAGGCCGCGGGCCAAAACCGCGCCAGCCCACAAGGGGTTGCGGCCAGAATCGCCGCTAGCTTTGTCGCGAGGCTTGCCAATACAGCGAGTATTGGCTGCGCCTCGCTTCGCGCTATCGACGATTCTGGCTCGCACCGCACGCGCGTTTCATTATGTTAGGCGCTCTACGGGGGCAGGATGAACATGACGGCCCCTATTCGCTACGCTCCCCGCTCGCTCGCGCTGACTCGCATCGCTGCGGCCGGGGCCCTGCTGCTGTTCGCGGTCCTGGTGCTCTCCGAGGCCGCGCGGGCATTCGGCTACACCGATTCGACTCCGCGCGTCGTCCGGGCGGCTTTCGTCCTCTTCACCGTGCTGGCGGCCGGCGCGGCGTTCATCGAGCACTACATCGCGGCGACCTGCGAGCTGCAGCGCCTCAACGGCGAGCTGGAGCGCCGGATCGCTGAAAAATCGGAGGAGATCAAGGCGACCTACGCGCGCGTCGAGGAAGCCAAGCATGAATGGGCGCTCATGAGCGAGCGCCAGCGCATCCTCGCCGACATGCACGACGGGCTTGGCGCCAGCCTGATCGGCCTCTTGCGGCACGTGCAGTCGGGAAACGCGGACCGCGCGAGCATCGAGCAGTGCGTGCAGGAGGCCTTGCAGGAGATGCGCATCGCGATCGACGCTCTTCAACCGCGGGAGGGGGATATCGCAGCGGTGCTGGGCAGCCTGCGCTACCGACTCGACGACATCATCCGGTCGTCCGGTATCAGCCTGGTCTGGGAAGTGGAGGAATTGCCCGCGGTGGGAGATCTCAAGCCGTCTGCAGTGTTCGCATTGCAACGCATGTTGCTCGAGGCGATCACCAATGCGCTCAAGCATTCGGGCGCGCGGCTGCTGCGCGTGACGGCCCGGGCGCGCGGCCCGGACGTCGAAATCAGCATCGAGGACGATGGATGCGGCTTCGACCCGTCGCAACGCGCCGCCGGACTGGGGCTCGCCAACATGCGTGCGCGGGCGCAGCGGATCGGCGCGCGGGTCAGGATTCATACCTCCCCGGGCAGGGGAACCGATGTGACAATCTCCATTCCGCGTGACGCGGCCGCCGCACCTTCGGCAAGCTCCGGGTAGGCGGGGCCGCACGTTGCACCGCGCGCCAAGTGGTTCGCCCGCGCGCTGTCAGCGCGCCGGACCATTGCCCTCACCCGGACGCAGCAATCCCAATTCTGCTGCGCGCGTTACCGCAGCCGCGCCGGAGTGCACGGCGAGCTTGCGGTAGCTGTTCTTGATGTGGCTGGTCACCGTGTGCATCGAGATACCGAGCCGGTCGCCGACTTCGGAGTAGGTGTAACCGCGCGACAGCAGGCGCAGGACATCGGTCTCGCGGCTGGTCAACGACGACGAAGCGACCTCGCCGGCGACTGCGCCGCGTCTTCCCGACGCAGGCACGCCGCCCGTTCCCGCTCGCATCTGGTTGAGCACGATCCGGGCGATGCCCGGGCTCATCGGAGAGCCGCCGGCACGCAGCTCCAGCACCCGCTCCACCAGGTCCGCGTCGCTGCAGTCCTTCAACACGTAACCCGTGGCGCCCGCTTCGATGCTGGCGATGACATTGCGCTCGTCGCCGAACACGGTGATGACCATGACATCGCACTCGGGAAGAGTGCGCGCGGCGAAGCGTATGACTTCAGTGCCGTGAATGTCCGGCAAGCCCAGGTCCACGAGCAGGACATCCGGCGACACGTCCGGCAGCCGCGCAATTGCGTCCCGCCCGCACCGCACCTTTTCCGCGACCCTCGTGCGCGGATCGCGCACCAGCGCCCCGGCAAAGCGCTCGAGGTTGCCAAGATCGTCCTCGACGATCATTACGCGCACTACCGTGTGTTGTCGCTCGGCCATATCCCTGGCAATGGCAAATTCGTCAATCCGCCCGCCTGCAACCCCCATCGTATCCCGGAGCCCGTCCAGGTTGTATCCCACGAACGTGGGAGGGTGAGCGTTACCCCATGAACCTGGGATTTCCCGTGGCCCTGCGTCTTCATATCATCCATCCATGGTCTGTATGCCATCAGAAATCCGCGCTGCGCGACGATGCGGGGTTATGCAGCAGGCAGGAGGAGAAACATGGCTGTCGCCGGAATTGCCAACGCAGGAACCGCTCGCAACGCGCTCGTGGCGAAAGGCTGCGCGTTGTTAGCCGCGCTTGCCCTGTTTCTCGCCGCGAGCGGGTGCTCCGTGCGCAATCTCGCGGTAAACAGCATGGGCGATGCGCTCGCCGCAAGCGGCTCGGGATTCGGGTCAGACGAGGACCCGGAGCTGATCGGCGCCGCGGCGCCGTTCAGCCTGAAGCTGATGGAAAGCGTGCTCGCGGAGAGCCCGAACCACCGCGGCCTGCTGCTCGCGGCCGCGCAGGGCTTCGTCCAGTACTCCTACGCCTTCGTGGAAATGCGCGCGGATGAGCTCGAGGACAAGGACCTGCAGTCCGCGTACGCCCAACGGGAGCGCGCGCGCCGCCTATATCTACGCGCCCGCAACTATGGATTGCGCGGCCTGGAGATCGCTCATCCGGGCCTGGGCAAGGCGCTGAAAACCGACCCCACGCGGGCAGTCGCCGGGGCCACGGCCGAGGACGTTGCGCTTCTCTACTGGACCGGCGTCGCCTGGGCCGCCGCGATCTCGCTATCGAAGGACGACGCCTTCCTGATCGCCGAACTCCCGGTCGCGGAGGCCCTCGTGCGCCGGGCGCTCGAGCTGGAGGAAGCCTACGACCACGGCACCATCCACGTCTTCCTGATCAGCTACGAGATGAGCCGGGCGGGCTTGAGCGCCGAGGCCCCAGCCCGCGCACGCCGGCATTTTGCCCGCGCAGTGGAATTGACGGGCGGCATGCATGCCGCGCCCTATGTGACGCTCGCGGAATCGGTGTCCATCGCGGAGCGCAACCGCAAGGAGTTCGAGCAGTCGCTGCAACACGCGTTGATGCTCGACTCCGCCGCAAAGCCGGAATGGCGGCTCGTGAACACGGTCATGCAACGCCGCGCGCGCTGGCTGCTCGCGCATACCGACAGGCTGTTTGCCGACTGACAGGAGAGCACGACATGAATACCGGACGATATCTGAATGGCGTGACGCGCGTGGCGTTTGCCTCATTGGTACTGGCCGCCGGCGCCGCATCAGCAGCCGACCAGGCGCTGACACTGAAAATCGCAACCGTGGCTCCCAAGGGCTCGGTGTACCACCGGGTGCTGCAGGACATGGGGGAAAAGTGGCGTGCCGTCGAGGGGGCCAGTGCCCGTTTCATCGTCTACACCGACAGCGCCCAGGGCCCCGAAGCGGAGACGGTAAGACGCATGCGCGTCGGACAGTTGAGCGCCTCCATGGTGAGCATCGTCGGGTTGAGTGAAATTGATGAGTCCGTTTCGGCACTGCAGAAGATACCGCTAATGTTCCGCACATGGGATGAGGTCGATTACGTGCGGGAAAGGCTGCGCCCGGATCTCGAGCGGCGCCTGCGCGAGAAGGGCTTCGTGGTGCTGTTCTGGGGCGAAGGCGGCTGGGTGCAATTCTTCTCCAAGACGCCATTGATGACGCCCGATCAGTACAAGGCGAGCCGGATATTCGCATGGGCCGGAGACAACCCGCAGGTGGAGCTGATGAAGTCGCTCGGCTACCGGCCAGTGGTGCTGGAGCTCACCGACATCCTGCCCTCGCTGCAGACGGGAATGATAGACACGGTCCCGGCCGCGCCGTTATGGGCGCTCGTGGGTCAGTTCGACCGGACGGCGTCCCACATGCTGCGCATCAACTGGGTGCCGATCGTCGGCGCGGTGGTCATGAATGCGAAAGCCTGGGACTCCCTGAGCCCGGCGGGACGGGAAGCGTTGACCCGGGCGGCCGCCGAAGCCGGCGAAGCGCTGCGCGTGCATCGCAACACCCGCGATGAGGAAATCATCCGGGCCATGGAGCAGCGCGGCCTGAAGGTGATCAACCCGACGCCAGAGGTGGAGCGCGCCTGGAACGATCTGGCCAGCTCTGCCTGGCCTCGCGTGCGCGGCACCATGGTGCCCGCCGAGATGTTCGACCGCGTCGAGCGACTGCTCGCCGAATACCGCGGAGCCAGGAAGTGACTTCGTCCGCGTCCGCTACCAGCACGATTCCCGTCATGCCCGCTGCCCGTGCCACGGTGCATGAATGCCTGGTCGTGATCGAGAACGCAATCCTCTCGCTGGTCTTCGCGGTCCTGGTGCTGCTGCCGCTCGCCGAGATCGCCCTGCGCGCCACCGCCGGTATCGGTTTTGAGGGTTCCTCCTCCCTGGTACAGCATCTCACGCTGGCGATCGGAGTGCTCGGTGCCGCGATCGCGGCACGCGAGGATCGCATGCTCGGATTTTCGGCAGCCGCCCTGCTGGAGGGCCGCCAGGCGAGCATCGCGAAGTTTGTCGGCTGCGCGTCGGCAGCGGCGGTGAGCGCTCTGCTGTGCATCGCCAGCCTGCAGTTCGTGGAAGCGGAGCGCGCCGCGGGCCGGGTTCTCGCCCACGGCGTCCCCGTCTGGGTCGTCCAGTCGCTGCTGCCGCTCGGATTCGGTGTCATCGCTCTGCGCTTGCTGTGGCGCGCTGCCGGGCATTTGCGGGAAAGGATCTGGGCGACCCTGCTGGCGGGGGCGGTCGTTGCGGTCTTTGCCCTCAGTCCGTTGCAATCGCATCACCTCGCCGCGCCCGGCCTGTTCGCGTTGTTGGTGGCGGCTCTTGCAGGGGCGCCGTTGTTCGCCGTCATGGGCGGCGCCGCGCTGCTGCTGCTGTGGGAGTCCGGCGTTCCGATCGCAGCGGTTGCGGTCGCGCATTATGGCCTGGCAGCCAATCCCTCGCTCCCGGCGATACCGCTGTTCACGCTGGCGGGCTACTTCCTTGCGGAGAGCGGTGCGCCGAAGCGGCTGATCGAGGTCTTCGATGCAATGTTCGGCCGCTACCGCGGCGGCGCCGCAATCGTCACCGTTCTTGCCTGCACCTTCTTTACCAGCTTTACCGGCGCGTCCGGCGTAGCCATAGTTGCCATCGGTGGCCTCGCCATGCCCCTCCTGCTTGCAGCGGGCTACCGTGACCGGCCGGCGTTGGCCCTGGTCACGGGTGGCGGATTGCCAGGGGTGCTGCTGTTTCCGGCATTGCCACTGGTTCTCTACGCTATCGTCGCCAGGACCAGCATCGAGGGGATGTTCATCGGCGGTTTCCTGCCGACGCTGCTCATGCTCGGCATCGCCTTGTGTTGGGGCGTGCGCCAGAGCCCGGTCGCCGCCAGCGCAGCGAAGCGCTTCGACCGTGATCGGCTCCTGCGCGCGCTGTGGGCGGCAAAGTGGGACCTGTCACTGCCTGCCGTGCCACTCGCCATCCTCCTGGGCGGATGGGCGACACCGGTCGAAGCAGCTGCGGCCACGGCGCTCTATGCCTGCGTCGTGGTGACGATCATCCATCGGGACGTCAAGCTCTATCCGGACCTCCCGCGAATCATGACGGAGTGCGGCCTGCTGGTGGGTGGAATCCTGCTGATTCTCGGGATTTCCCTGGGGCTCACCAATTACCTGGTGGACGCGCAGATCCCCGATCGCGCGGTGGAGTGGGTGACGCACTATATTAAGTCGCCCTGGGTCTTCCTGCTTGCGCTCAACGGGTTTCTGCTCGTGGTCGGGTGCGTGATGGATATCTTTTCCGCCGTCGTCCTGATCACCCCGCTCGTCGTTCCCCTGGGTCTCGCCTACGGCGTGCACCCGGTGCATCTCGGCATGATCTTCCTCGCCAACCTGGAACTCGGTTATCTGACCCCCCCTGTCGGCCTCAATCTGTTCTTCTCGTCGTACCGATTTCACCGTCCGATCATGGAGGTGTGCCGTTCCGTTGCGCCGCTGTTCCTCGCGCTAGGCACCGGGGTGCTTGCCATCACCTACCTGCCGTGGCTGAGCACCGGGCTGCTCGGTTTCGCGCGCTGAAACCGGGATATGACCATGAAAATAATATGGGCATATTCATCCGAACTTAGGGATACACTGCAATCTGCACGGTGAATTGGCAGATCGTTTTCCGGGAGGAGGTCCAGCCATGCAACACACTGCGATCGAGCACTTCCGCACGTACCAGCCCCGGCCGTTTACGAGAGCTGAGCGCGACCAGGTCACGATCCTGTTTGGAGGGCTGCACTGGAGGGTAGAGCGGCTTATCCAGGGTGCGATGGAAAATCTGGGCTATCGCAGCCGCGTGCTCCCCACCGCGACCAAGGAGGATCTCCTCACGGGGCGCGAATTGGCCGATATCGGTCAGTGCTGCCCGACGAGCTTCACCACCGGGAACCTCGCCAACTTCCTGCGCTCGGCGGCACGGGACTCGAGCCCTGAAGAGGTCGCGAAAAAGTACGTGTTCATCACCGCGGGGGCTTGCGGCGCCTGTCGCTTCGGGCAATACCATCAGAGCTACGAGCTGGCGTTGCGCAACGCCGGCCTCGAGTCCTTCCGCATGTTCCTGCTCGCGCAGAACGGGCTCGAGCAGGGCGCGGCGAAGGGCGGCGGGCTGGAACTCAACCTGCCCTTCACCCTGGGCGCCATCTGGGCCGTCCTGGTCGGCGACCTCGTGCAGGACCTGGAGTACCAAATCCGCCCGTATGAAGTGAACCCGGGAGAGACCGAGGGGGTCGTCAGGGAAAGCATCGAATTCCTGCACGAGGTCTTCCGCACATCCGCCGTGCGCGGCGGCAACTGGGGCGCCCCCCTCTGGTACCTCGGCACCAGCCGCTTCGTGAAGGCGCTGCGCGAGGTGCACCGCAGGTTCGAGCGCATCGAGGTGGACCGCCTGCGGGCGAAGCCGGTGGTAAAGATCACCGGCGAGTTCTACCTGCAGACCGTGGAAGGGGATCCCAACTACAACATCCATCGCTGGCTCGAGGCCGAGGGCGCGGAAGTCTATCCCGCCGCCATCACCATCTGGCTCGACTACCTGATGCGCTACGCCGGCCAGGATTACGAGGACCATATCGGCATAGACCGTTCGGCGCGGCTGAAGCTCGGCGGCGTCAAGACGGGCATGCGGTTGCTGCGCCGGGCCTACGATGGCATGCGCCGCGCGCTTGGCGACCTGCCGCACGAAATGCCCGACCAGTACGAGCTGCGCGCGCTCGCCGCGCCCTACTACCACAGCCGCTTGAACGGGGGCGAGGGAGACATGCTCATCGGCAAGGCGCTGTGGGCGCATCACCACAAGAAAGCGCATATGATCTGCGAGCTGTCGCCCTATTCCTGCA
>Ga0209002_10004752_pt1 | contig 10614 bp, 5 predicted proteins | sample Rifsed16ft2_FD_184010 | JGI IMG/M metagenome (GOLD analysis project Ga0209002, IMG submission 184010) | Soil microbial communities from Rifle, Colorado, USA - sediment 16ft 2 (version 2) | ecosystem: Environmental > Terrestrial > Deep subsurface > Rock core/Sediment | place: Rifle, Colorado...
TCATCTGACCAGAATAGCAGCTATCAGCCACTATCAGTATGTGCTTTGATGATATCTTCATAATGTTGTTTGTGATGTCATTTACCTTAATCCAGTCTGTGTCATTCTCCTGTTCCGCATCAACCGGAAGCCAGTATGCCATCTTTGTTTCCTCATCAAAATGTCCGTGTCCGGCATAATAGATCAGAAGGTTATCATTTTCAGTCAGCCTTTTTCTGAACTCATTTAATGATCCCAAGATATCCTTCCTTGTGGCATTTGCTAAGATCTTTGTCTCAAAACCGTATTCCTCTCTTAATACCTTTTCCACCTCCCTGGAATCATTCAACGGTGTCTCCAGGTCTGAGAGGTGTTTATAATCATTATTCCCTATAACAACGGCATAGTTTCTGCCAAAACCGGGAATATCGTGCGAAGGTTTTGTCTTTGTCTCATAATCAGCCCTGCCTGTTTCTATACTGATAAATTCAACTGTCTTATTGTTATAATTGTCATAGGCAGCTACCTCAATCATATTCTCATTAATCTGCATTTCAGGACTGCCTGAGAAAAATGACCATTTACCACCGATCCGTCTTGCTGAGATATCTTCCTGTGAGGGGGGTATTATCTGTGCCTCTATGCCATTGATCAGCACCTGTTTGATTCCGCTCTCATCATTAACTATCCCCTTTATCACACCTCCTGCGGAAACTGCCGAGATATTCAAATCTCTTGTCTTATCAATACTGATTTGAGGCCCGGAATAATCCGGGAGTGAATACAGGGTTGCGTCTTTTCTGCCAATTTGGGCCAGGCGGCCTACATCTTTTGATAAGATCAACGGGTTGCCGGCATCCGGGAGTTTTAATATCTTTGTGCTTTTCCAGTTGCTTGTATCCCAGTAGATTACATTGCCATCCAGACCACCAGAGATAAAATAATTACCGTTTAATGTAAACCCTATCCCGGTGATCGCATCTGTATGTCCTTTTAATATAGAGAACCTTCCTGAATCTGAACGGAGGTAAGCGATTTTCATAACAACGCCATTATCAAGCCCTGCCATAAGAAACTCACCATCAGGGCTAAAGGCCATATCTCTTACAGCCCCATTTTGAAAACTGACAGGAATAGCATTAAGTGTCTTTGTATTCCATATCCTGACAGGTGTTTTCTGATCAAGACTTGCTGAAGCCAACAGGGTTCCGTCCGGGCTGTAGACAAGTGATAACACCTGTTCAGAGTACGGATAATCCCACCTTAATATTCTTGGAGATTTCTGGCTCTCTATGTCCCAGATTTTCACAACCGGATCGCCTCCTTTTGACCCTGATGCAAGGGTATGGCCGTCAGGGCTGAAGGCAAGCGCTGTTACAATATTCTCATGGGCTTTAAAAGACCTTATCTCTTTACCTTTTGACACATCCCACAGATATATATACCTGTATCCCCCACCAGCCAGGGTCTTGCCGTCATTGCTGAAGAGCAGAGTATTTACCTGATTTGCCTCGAATATAGCAATAAAGTTCTTGCCATCCCATATACTGACCTGACTTGAGGTTGAGAACGCTGTATATCTTCCATCATGGCTTGTGGCAATGGCCTTGATCTTCCCTTTGTCAGCATTAAATCTCTTTATTTCTAAAAGATTCTGGCTGACCGTATAATTCTCAGCCTTGCCTTCAGGAGACAAAACAATTTGTATAATGCAATTAACAAGAATGGTTATTATGATAAGGTTTATTATGAAAGAAATCTTTCTCATATTTGCTCCTTTCTACAGAATCAAACCTTTTCCGCGAACATGCGTTTAGTATAATCATGTCAAGAGAAATCTACAACAAAATAGTTATTCTGAATAATCACTTTCATTATGTAAATCTCGTTTTAAAAACTCGTTAATCTGTCACCTTATATAACTACTCAGGCTTATCTTTCCTTTTTACCCAAGTAGTTTCATACCTTTCATTATAGCGAGTTTCATGCCAGATTTTAAAAGGGAGGTTATGAAAGAAAATTTTTCTGGTCTATCTATTTGTTATTATTTATGAATATTATTTTATTAAAGGGGTTAGCATCTAAATGGAGGCATAAATAGGTTTGTTTTTCCGTGCATCTTTTGCATGGATTCCGTGCAAAGAGTGAATGGAGTCCATATAAAATAAAGTCAGAAAATAATGATTGACATGAGAAATATACAGTGATATAAAGAATTATACTATAACCGGGTAAAGTATATAACCAATCGTGTTATTAATCTTCAAACCTTTTCACATCTGAAAACTTATGGGTACAAAACAGCCGCACGTTTTAATTATCGATGACGATAAAGGTATAAACAGGGTTCTATCCCAGATCTTAAGTGATGACTTTTCTGTAATTGCAACCACTTCAGGAAAAGATGGCATTGAAATGGCAAAGGAGCTATCTCCCTTTCTTGCCATGGTTGATCTCCGGATGCCGGAGACAGATGGCCTGCATGTCTTAAGGGAGATAAAAAAATCTAAACCCGAGATTTCAGTTATAATGATGAGTGCATATGGTGAAGTGGCCTCAGTTGTTGAGGCATTCAGGGAAGGGGCGGCTGATTTCCTTACAAAGCCATTTGATTTCAGGTGTCTTCTTGAGAATGTACGCAAACTGGCCACCCAGTCCAATATTGAAGAAGATGAATCGCAACACCAGCATGCAAAAGACATTATAGGTAATAGCCGTATAATGAAGCATGTGTGGAACCTCATAAAACGGTTTTCCCCAACTGATATACCAATACTTCTTCAGGGAGAGACAGGTACCGGTAAGGAGCTTTTTGCCAAGGTAATCCATAGCCTGAGTGTTCGAAGCAACGGGCCTTTTGTACCTGTAGATTGTTCTGCTATTCCTGAATCTCTGATAGAGAGCGAGTTATTCGGGTATGAGAAGGGGGCATTTACAGGAGCCTCAACAAGAAAAGAAGGATTATTTGAGTCTGCCAATATGGGTACTCTCTTCCTTGATGAGATTGGGAACTTGCCTCTCTCTATCCAGGCAAAACTCCTCAGGGTAGTCCAGGATCACAGGATCATGAGACTTGGTGCAAAGGGATATGAGCCTATCCCGCTTAATTTACGGGTCGTAGCCGCGACTAATATTGATCTTAAGGAGGCGTCTGATAAAGGCTCTTTCCGTCTTGATCTCTTCTACCGCATAAGCGTGGCTGCCATTACATTACCTCCTCTTAGAGAGAGACATGGAGATATCCAGGTATTAGCCAAACACTTTCTCGAAAAATGTAACATAGAGTTCCACAGAGATATAAGGATCACTGATGAGGCCATGAATATCCTTGGCAGATATCAGTGGCCCGGGAATATACGTGAACTCGAAAACGTTATCAAAAGCGCATTCCTTATAACTAATGATTTTATCCGTCCGAATCATCTTAATAAGATTATTGCAGAAGATGAGAACCCCTCAACTGATGTTAATGATATTATCAGTTATGATGACCTGACAGATATAAAGAATCTGAAAAATCATGCTGTCCATGAGGCTGAACGTGAGGCAATCCTCAGGATAATGAAAGAGCATCCCTTTATTAACAAACTACAGCTCGCAAAACTTCTTAAGGTCGATCCCAAGACCCTCCGTTCCAAGTTAAAGAAATACGGGTTTGATAATCCGAATTAAATTGCTTGTATAAAGGGAATCTTCTCCCGAATATCGGGAATTACCTCCCTGATAATCTTCTATGTATTCTGATAAGAAGTACACCACTGTAACTACAAAATAATTTATAACCCCTTGAAATAGATAAAGAATATTAAAAGGTCCTTAACAGGAGCCAACAATGGCATCTCTTTTGCTTTTAATTACGGATTGTCTGATAAAAAACTTCTTTGTTTAAAGAGGGAGGGAACATATGTTTTCTATGCCGGAAGAATTTTCAATTACTAATGGGATGGGTGAAATGACAAATTTCTCTGCACCTTTTAAATTATTGAGTATGGCTAATGAGTTCGAGAGGGCAGGGGTTATCCTTTATGCAGTAGAACTTTATACAAAGATACTTGATAATTACCCGGATACATTTGAGGCCGTGGCATCCAGGTTAGCGCTCTTCCTGATTGCAAGCAGATATGAAAACGACGGGAAAAAAGAATCTGCAATCGCAATCATAAGGAGGATAAGTACAATCAAATGAAAATATATACTTACGGGATTATTGATTCAAATATAAGTTTGGAAGAATCTCTTACAGGATTAAATGGCGCTCCTGTAAATAATATTCCATACAGAGATATCAGCATGGTTATCAGTACTATTGATGAAAATAATGTGGAGATGACAAATACCCATGCCATTGAACACCGTAAAGTAATTGAGATACTTATGAAGAGGTTTACACTGCTTCCTGTGAAATTCCGCTCCATATATAACAGGGATCAGGCTATCTCCATAATGGAGAATTTTTATAGCGATATCCGGGATAACATAGACAGGCTCCGCAATAAAGAAGAGTTTGGTATAAAGGTCATATGGTCCGGAGAAAAGATAAAAGAGCAGATAATAAGGGATCAATGCAGGAATAATCCTGTATTACTTGAAGAGTCTGAATCACAGGGCAGGCGGTTTATAGAAGAGGTCTTTAAGGATTATGTTATAGATAAAGAATTTCGTGAGAAGGCGGATATATGTGCTGCTATTGTAGATAACTTTTTAGGCAAACATGTAACTGAAAAGAGGCTTGAAAAGTTAAAGAATAATGATCTGCTTTTAAATGCATTTTATCTTGTTGAAAGGGGAAAAGAGAAAGATTTCAAAGAGGCATTTGAGGTCTTAAAGCTTGCCCCTGGTAACTTCCGCTATATATGCAGCGGACCATATCCACCTTACAATTTCATCAAATGGTCAGATCCGGAAGCCTGTAAACAGAGTGGAGAAAAGGTTTTATAGGTATAGTAATGATAGGCCGGATTGGCAAAAAGATGCTTTTCTGGATAATTGTCCTGGTTGTTTTCCCTCTGTTAGCAACAAACCTCTTTATCTATAAGCAACAAAAAAGGGTCCTGAAAGAACATATATATCACTCCCTTATCCATTTTACCCATACAGTTGAATCGCAGATACTTTCTACCCTTTACCTGAAAAAAGAAAGGGTAAAGGACTTCAGCACTGATGGCTTTATCAGGCTAAATCTTGAAGCGATAAATTCTCAGCCGGGCAATATAGTCCCCCGGGAAAGACTTAACAACCACCTTACAAAAAACAAGCTGCAACTGGATAATGATATTGCTGATATATCAGTCTACAATAAGAAAGGAGAACTTATTGCATCCACTAATGACGGGCGACTCAGGAAAAGTCTTAGTAATCCGGAATATTACTACCATCAGGCAAGAGGTGTCGATGTTAGGATAGAAGAAGGTATCAACCATCAAAGAAAGATTATCATATCTGCGCCTGTTTCTGATAACAGAGGCTATGACATAAACGGATTGATTGTTATCAGATTCAAGGCTGATTTGCTTAAGAATATCCTTCATCATAGTCTGGAACTGATCCGGGACCCTCATGTAGATCAGGGTAATTTTATTTATGAGGAACAAATCGATATTGTGGATACTGATAAGACCATTATTGTATCCAGCAGACCTGAACTGATCGGGAAGTATTTTGACAAAAAGATAGTCAGTGATGGCTTTTCTGCTGATAAAAAGATCATTGGAGAATTTACAGACATATTTGACAATAAGAAGATAGGTGCTGTCCTGCACATACATACTCCTGAATTACTGCTAATTACATCATTCTCAAAATCTGAGGTATTTGCACCATTATACAGGATGATACTCTGGATAACCTTATTTACCCTTACAGGAATAATATTAGTTATAATACTCGCTATTTTGCTAACGAGGAAGATAACAAGACCTATAATGAATATTGCAAGGATTACTGAACAGATTGCAAAGGGTGATTTAGATCAGCGTATTTCGATTGATAATGAAGACGATGAAATCTCTCAACTTGGAAACGCATTTAATGATATGGCAATAAGATTACAAAAGACCTTCCGGGATATGGAAAACAAGGAGAAGGGATTGGAATTCCTGCAATCCATAATAAAGGAGATCAGTGAGGCACCGGATATGGACTCAGCCTTTAAGATAATGCTCAGCAGGATATGTAATACAATAGGGTGGGTCTGCGGAGAGGTATGGGTTCCGGATTCTGACGGCATATCCCTTGTATGTGCGAGGTTATGGGTGAACAGTGATATCGGTGAAGATTTTACTGTATTCCGCAGGCGGTGCACCCTGCACCCTGGCCAGGGACTGCCAGGCCGGTCATGGTTATTTAAAAGAGCTGAATGGATCAGGGGTGTTGTTTTGAGCAAAGAAATATGTATACGCAACAAAGGCGGTGTGGAAATTGAACTTAGGGTTGGTATGGCAATTCCTATCATCAATGATAATAATGTAATGGGTGTGATGGTCTTTTACAAATCTGAAGAAGGGAAGGATGATAAGGAACAGTGTGATATAATATCATCTCTTTCAACACAAATCGGATCGGTCATAATACGTAAGAAGGCAGAGAATGCTGTAAGGGATAGTGAACACAAGTACAGGATACTCCTTGAGAACCTGCCGCAGAAGATATTTCTCAAAGATAATACCTCTACATATATATTCTGCAATCAGAACTATGCAAAGGATTTGAAGATTAATGCAGACGATATCAAAGGTAAAACAGATTATGACTTTTTTCCGAAAGAACTTGCTGAAAAATACAGTGCAGATGATAAAAGGATTATGGAGACAGGAAAGATTGAGGAATTAGAAGAGACATATTTATCAAATGGAGAGGAGACCTTAGTCAGGACAGTGAAGGTTCCGGTCAGAAATGGGAATGGAAATATCAGGGGAGTATTAGGAATATTCTGGGATATAACAAATTTAAAGCGCGCTGAAAATGAGAGGGCTGAGATGGAAACCCAGCTCAGACAGATGCAGAAGATGGAGGCAGTCAGCCAGCTTACAAGCGGGATTGCACATGATTTTAATAATATGCTTACTGCAATAATGGGCAATGTATATATACTCCAGACTAAGACTAGTAAAGAGTCATCATTAATGCCATATATAGAAGAGATACATTCAACTTCTGAAAGGGCTGCCCTCCTTACTAAGAGATTGCTGACTTTCAGCAGGAAACAAATAGTAGATATAAAACACCTATCGCTTAATGAGGTTATACAGAATATAGAGAAACTCTTATTAAGGGTTATTGGAGAAGATATTAATCTCTCAGTCAATTTGTCTGATAAAGAGATTACAGTTATGGCAGACAGGGGTCAGATGGAGCAGATATTCCTGAACCTTGCTGCAAATGCCAGAGATGCAATGCCTGACGGAGGTATTATATCCATCTGTGCTGATACAACATACCTGGATGATAATTTTATTAAGGCACATTCCTATGGCATACCTGGCAAATATGCATTAATTACATTTACAGACACCGGGACAGGCATGGATGATACTACAAGGGATAAGATATTCGAACCGTTCTTTACAACAAAGGAGGTTGGAAAGGGTACAGGGCTCGGGCTTTCCATTGTTTATGGGATTGTAAAACAGCATAACGGGTATATAAATGTATACAGTGAGCCTGGCGAAGGGACGACCTTTAAAATATATCTGCCAGTTCCAGAGTCTGTTGTTAAAGAAGATGGGCATTGGGAGATTATGGAACCTGTGGGTGGTAGTGAGACAATACTCCTGACTGAAGATGAGGCTGATGTGAGAGTACTTACAAAGGCCGTTCTTGAGGATTTTGGTTACAGGGTTATTGAGGCGGTTGATGGTGATGAGGCAATAGATAAATTCTTAAAGAATAAAGACAAGATAGAACTTCTTATCCTTGATGTAATAATGCCAAAGAGGAATGGGAAAGAGACATATAATGAAGTAATGAAGTTTAAACCTGATATAAAGGCAATCTTTACCAGTGGATATAATGAAGATGTCATCCACAAAAAGGGTGTCCTTGAAAAAGGTATCAATTTCATCTCAAAACCTTTTGTCCCAACAGAACTTTTAAGGAAGATCAGAGAAGTCCTGGACAGGGAAGTAAATTAGAATATATCCCTGATATCTAAAGTATAATTTCGCAACAAATTTGTATTGACATACCTGCCTAAATTCACTAAAATCTTAATTCCCTACAAGTGCATTATGTTGTTTAGAGAGAAAGGAGAACAACATGGGAGCAAATCTTACCCAAAAGATCATAAAAGGGCATCTGGTTTCAGGTGCTATGGAGGCCGGGAAACCCATTGCCATACGCATTGACCAGACACTCACTCAGGATGCAACCGGTACAATGGCATATCTACAGTTTGAGGCACTCGGCATACCAAAGGTAAAAACAGAGTTGTCAGTAAGCTATGTTGACCATAACATGCTGCAGACAGACTTTATGAATGCTGATGACCACAGGTTTCTTCAGACCCTTGCCTCAAAGTTCGGGATATATTTCTCAAGACCGGGAAACGGCATATGTCACCAGGTTCACCTCGAAAGGTTTGGAGTAACCGGAAAGACCTTACTCGGTTCAGATAGCCATACACCAACCTGCGGTGGGCTTGCCATGATTGCAATAGGTGCAGGCGGGCTTGATGTGGCACTTGCAATGGGAGGTGAACCCTTTAACCTTAATATGCCCATGGTAGTCAATGTTAAGCTTACCGGCAAACTACAGCCATTTGTTTCTGCGAAGGACATTATCCTTGAGCTTTTAAGACAGCTCACAGTTAAGGGCGGAGTGGGAAAGGTATTGGAATATACAGGTGAAGGTATAAAGTCCCTCTCAGTACCAGAGCGTGCAACTATTACAAATATGGGTGCAGAACTTGGCGCAACCACCTCGATATTTCCGGGTGATGAAGTCACAAAGGCTTATCTTAAGGCCCAGGGGAGGGAGAGCGCATGGAAGGAATTAGGTCCAGACCCTGATGCAGTGTATGACGAGATTGTTGAGATCAATTTAAATGAACTTGAGCCGATGATAGCAAAGCCGCATATGCCTGACCAGGTGGTTAAGGTGAGAGAGGTCGCAGGTACGCCGGTTCAGCAGGTAGCAATTGGTTCATGCACAAACTCTTCATATAAAGACATAATGACAGTGGCCGCAATGTTAAAAGGTAAAACAGTTCACCCGGGTGTTAGTCTCGGTTTTTCACCTGGCTCAAGACAGGTACTAAATATGATTGCCCGGACAGGCGCCCTTACTGATTTGATTACTTCAGGCGCAAGGCTACTCGAGAGTGCATGCGGCCCCTGTATCGGGATGGGTTTTGCCCCGCCAACAGGTGCAGTCACTATCCGTACCTTCAACAGAAACTTTGAGGGAAGGAGCGGTACAAAGGATGCAAAGGCCTTTCTCTCAAGCCCTGAGGTGGCTGCTGCCTGTGCCATTAAAGGGGAGATTACAGATCCGAGAGACCTCGGTCTAAAGCCAATTTCTATTGCAATGCCGGAGAAATTTCTCATTGATGATTCCATGATAATAGCCCCGGCTAAGGAACCGGAAAAGGTAGAGATACTCAGAGGACCCAACATTAAGCCTTTGCCGACAAAAGAGGCAATGCCGAATGTACTTAACGGAAAAGTGCTTATTAAGGTTGGTGATAACATCACAACTGACCATATTATGCCGGCAGGAGCAAAGGTCCTTCCTCTCAGATCCAATGTCCCTGCTATATCAGAATATGTTTTTGAACGTGTTGACAACACCTTCCCGAAGAGGGCAAAGGAGTGGGGTGGAGGTTTCATCATAGGTGGTACTAATTACGGCCAGGGGTCGAGCAGGGAGCACGCAGCATTAGCCCCTATGTACCTTGGAGTCAGGGCTGTTATCACAAAGAACTTCGCAAGGATACACCTTGCAAATCTTGTTAATTTCGGGATACTGCCGCTTATCTTTGTAAATGAAAATGACTATGAGCTGTTTGAACAGGGGGATGATATAGAGTTGGATGTTAAAGGACTCGAGGGAAAGACCCTGACCTTAAAGAATAAGACAAAAGGTAAAGAGGTACAGGTTTCAACCCCGATCTCCTCAAGGGATGTAGAGGTAGTAAGGGCAGGTGGTTCATTAGCGTTTGTTAAGGCAAAGGGTTGAGTAGATAATTTGAAATAGTTAAATGAGGAGAAAGGCATGGCTAAACAAGAACCAAAGATTCTATGGACAAAAACTGATGAGGCACCGGCATTAGCAACGTATTCTTTGCTCCATATCGTTCAGGCATTTACCAGAGCAGCCGGAGTTGTTGTTGAAACAAGGGATATCTCTCTGGCAGGGAGAATTATCGCAAACTTTCCGGAAAATTTAACAGAGAATCAAAGAATACCTGATCATCTGACCCAATTGGGTGAACTTGCAACGACACCTGAGGCCAATATCATAAAACTGCCGAATATCAGCGCCTCAGTTCCTCAGTTAAAGGCCGCTATCAAAGAATTACAGTCGCAGGGTTATAATATCCCGGACTATCCGGAGGACCCTAAAACCGATGCGGAGAAAGAGATTAAGGCCAGATACGGCAAGGTGCTGGGGAGCGCCGTAAACCCAGTTTTAAGGGAA
>Ga0209002_10004753_pt1 | contig 10613 bp, 9 predicted proteins | sample Rifsed16ft2_FD_184010 | JGI IMG/M metagenome (GOLD analysis project Ga0209002, IMG submission 184010) | Soil microbial communities from Rifle, Colorado, USA - sediment 16ft 2 (version 2) | ecosystem: Environmental > Terrestrial > Deep subsurface > Rock core/Sediment | place: Rifle, Colorado...
GCCGCAGGCTCCGCAGGCCCCGAGGGGCCCGGACGTGGACGATCTCTAGCAGACACCGCCTACGGAGGGCCCGCGAAGGTCCTCCCCTTCCTCCTTTTTCGCATGCGCGGTTCGACCCGGTGGGCCTCAAGGTTCAAAGCCCACGGAACGCTGCGCGGCGCCGGTGGCCGCTTGACGTCCGATTCGTCCGCGGGCACGAGGCTGACCCGGCCGAGGATCCTTTTCGCTCGCACGCCGAAGGAACTCGACGCTCGGTTCCGTCGGGGCCTCTCGACGTGCCGGTCCCTCCGCGCCCACATCCTCGATGGAGCGGGGCCGAGGACCCTCGAGAACACCCTCGAACCCTTCAACGAACTTTCCGCGGTCCTCGCGGAACTCCTCTCCCAGACGAAGTTCCTGTCCAACGTCCATCCGGAGGCGCCGATGCGGGAGGCCTCGGACCGGGCGTTCCAGGAAGCGGAGCGGTTCGCCACGGAGCTCAGTCTGGACCGCGGCCTGTACGACGCGTTCGCAGGCCTAGACGTCGCCCGCGACGACGAATCGACGCGCCACGCAGTCTCGAAGATCCTGCGCGATTTCCGCCTCGCCGGGGTGGACCGGGACGAGGAGACGAGGGCCCGGATCAAGGCCCTCCGCGAGGAGATCATCAGGATCGGGCAGACGTTCGACCGGACCATCAACGAGGACGTGCGCTCGATCCAGGTCGACGGACCACAGGCCCTCGACGGGCTGCCCCCGGACTTCATCGACGCCCACCGCCCCGGACCCGACGGGAAGATCACCCTGACGACGAACTACCCCGACTCGCTCCCTGTGATGCGCTATGCCCGGGACGAAGGTGTCCGGAGGGAGATGACGCGGGCCTTCCTGGACCGCGGGCATCCTGCGAACCTGGAGGTCCTCGCCTCGCTGCTCGCAAGGAGGCACGAACTCGCGCGGCTGCTCGACCACGAGAACTACGCGGTATACATCACCATGGACAAGATGATCGGATCCGCGCAGGCAGCGAAGGAATTCGTCGACCACGTCGCCCGGGTGGCGGAACCGCGCGCGGCACAGGACTACGAGGAGATCCTCGCCCGCAAGCGGCGTGACGACCCTCGCGCGAATGCCCTCGAGCGGTGGGACCTGAACTACTACACGGAACTCGTCCGCGCGGAAACCTACGCGTTCGACGCGAAGGCGCTACGGCCGTACTTCGAATACGCGCGCGTCCGCGACGGGATCTTCGCCCTCACCCGTCGGCTGTTCGGCGTCCGGTTCCGGAAGGTGTCCGGCGTCTCCGTCTGGCATCCCTCCGTCGAAGTGTACGACCTGTACGAGGCCCGGCGCCGCATCGGGCGGTTCTACCTAGACATGCATCCGAGGAAGGACAAGTTCAGCCACGCCGCCGCATCCCCCCTCGTGGTCGGGCTGGCAGGGCGTCGGCTCCCCCAGGCAGCCCTCATGTGCAATCTCCCCGAACCGAACGCGGGCGAAGGCCCGGCCCTCCTGGAGTTCGACGACGTAGACACGTTCTTCCACGAGTTCGGACACCTCCTCCACTTCCTCCTCGCCGGCGCGGTCCGATGGGAGAAGAACTCGATCGACGGACTCGAGTGGGATTTCGTGGAAGCGCCCTCCCAGATCCTCGAAGAATGGGTGCGCGACCCCGAGGTCCTCCGGACCTTCGCGTTCCACCACGAGACGGGGGACCCCATCCCGCCGGACCTCATCGGCCAGATGCGCCGCGCGGAGGCCTTCGGCCGCGCATACGAGGTGCAGCGGCAGCTCCTCTACGCGACCTTGTCCCTGCTGTACTATACCCGGGATCCGACGGGGGTCGACACCACGGCCGTCCTCCGAGAGGCCCACGCCCGGTTCCCGCTCGTCCCTCACTTCGAGGGGACGCACTTCCAGTGCAGCTTCGGACACCTCAACGGCTATTCTGCGGTGTACTACACGTACATGTGGTCCCTCGTGATCGCGAAGGACCTGTTCAGCCGCTTCCGAGCCCGCGATTCCCTGCTCGATCCTACGGAGGCCCGACGATACCGCGACCTGATCCTCGCCCGTGGGAGTGAGAAGCCGGCGGCCGAGATGGTCCGCGATTTCCTCGGGCGGGAGATGCGGTTCGACGCGTTCGAGGCGTGGCTGCGCGAGGCTGGGTGACCTCCGCCTACTCGGCGTGAGGGATCGTCCGGAAGTACGCGAGGGTTCGTTCGAGCCCCTCTCTCAGGGAGGTGCGCGGGACGAACCCGAGGATCTCCATCGCCCGCTCGACGTCGGCCCGCGAATGCCGGACATCCCCCGCGCGCGGCTCCTTCCGCACCGCCTTAATCGGAGTCACGGTGATCTCGGACAGGGCGCGGGCGACGTCGTTCACGCTGATCGCGGATCCCGAGCCGACGTTGAACGTCTGGCCCTCGGCGGGCTTCTCCCCCGCGAGTTCGAGGGCCTCCGCCACGTCGGCCGCGTACAGAAAGTCCCGTGTCTGCTCCCCGTCTCCATGGATCTCGATCGGTTTCTCGCCGGCGATCGCGTTGCAGAACCGGGCGATCGCTCCTGCATAGGCGGACGTCGGATCCTGCCGCGGTCCGTACGCGTTGAAGATCCGCAGGACGACCGTGTCGAGTCCTTTCAGCTGCGAGACCTCCTGGCAGGCGAACTCGCCGACCATCTTCGTCGTCGCGTACGGCGAGGCGGGCGCGGGGCGCATCGTCTCGACCTTCGGGTTCGCTTCGACGTTTCCGTAGACGGCTGCGCTGGACACGAACACGAACCGTGCGACGCCCGCGTCGACGGCGGCCTTGAGCGCATTCAGGATGCCTTCGACATTCGTCTTCCAGTATTCGTCCGGCTGCTGCACGCTCTCCGCGGGGCTCGTCCTCGCCGCGAGATGGTACACGACGTCTTGGGCTTCCATCGCCCCCGCGAGGGCTTTCGGTTGCAGGATGGAGCCTTTGTGGACGTGGACTTCCTCAGGGGAGTCTTCCAGGTTCCGGATCGAACCGGTCGAGAGGTCGTCGAGGACCGTGACCGTGTTCCGGCCGCTCAACCGTTCGACGAGGTGAGAGCCGATGAAGCCCGCGCCCCCCGTGACGAGGACCTTCCGTCCCTGCATGGGCCCGCGCGGCACGGAGGGTGCCGACTATAAGGGTTCCGGTCGTCCGAAAGGAGGAGCCTCGATTGCATGTCAGTGGGACGCGTTTCGCCACGCGGCGGCGTCTCGGACCAGGCGGACCGCGAGATCGAAGTTGTGCGTGGAGATCTCCTCGACGTTCACACCGAGCGGGACGGGATTCGGCGCATCCTCTATGGCATCTCGGATGTCGGACCACACGGAACGCGCAAGTGCGAGGGAACGCTCCCCGTCCTCCTTCGACAGGATCGAGGCCTTCACGTCGTGCGGAATCGTGGCCCCGAGCCAGGAGAGGAGTTCGAGGTCCGCACGGTCTGTGACGGGTGTGAAGCTCAGCAGCACCGTCGCGGGCGACACGCCCGCGAGTGCGCAGGCCGCCCCGTAGCCTCGGAGCACGGAGGTGGTCGGTTCTTCCCGGAAAAGGACCTGCGTGGTAAAGAACCGACAGCCCGCTCGCGTCTTGCGGATCATGCGGTCTACCTCTCCCGGACGATCGGGGATGAGGATGTTCCCGCATGCGACGTCCGGCCGGCTGCGAGACAGGGCACGCAGGACTTCGTTCGCTGTGAGGACATCCGGGCCGGGATACACGTGTCGGCCGCTCGAGCCGCCGGCGAGGACGAAATTCCTCAGGCCGTACGCGGTCATCGACTCGCTCAGGTACGCGCGCAGGTGGGCCGCGTCCTCCAGGTGCACGACGACCTTGTTCACGATCGTGTCAATGCGACTCCCGTCGTTCAGTGCGCTCGCCATGCGGCGTGGGTCCACATGCCGGTAGTACGGACTCCCGACGCGATTCTCGTCGACAATCTCGGGGAAATTGACTGCGTCGATTCTCGGGAGGTCGTCGACCGCGGATCGAACGCGATCCAGGAACCGTTCCGCGGCTTTCGAGCCTGAGCGTCGATGGGGCGGTACGATTTCGAGGACCACGGGGAAGTCGGTGAGGCGATCCGCGAACGCCACGCCAGGAATCAACATGCAGGAGGCCTATTTCGCTCCTGTCGGGAACATTCCTATCAGAATATCGTACGTTTCAATGATCCTTTCTCGACAGCCCGCCCGCGCTCGTCATTCCGATGCGCCGGCCACCGCGGGCGTGCGCGAGGCGAGATCGACCGGATGGCCGCGGAAGAATCCGTACCACAAGAGCGCGTGCAAGACGTAAAGGACTCCCGCGAACACGAACGTGAGCCAGAAGCCCCCTGCCGCCAGGAGGACGCCGCCGATCACCACCGTCCCGCCGTAGAACACGTCGAACGCCGCGTGCGTGAATCCCGCGGTCGTCGCGCGTTCCGGAGCGTCGACGACCTCCATCGCGAACGCGCCCGTCACGGGGAAGGCGAGGCTGGAGAGGGCTCCGCGCAGCACGAAGAGGAGGGTCGCGAGGTACACGTCCCCCGCGAGCGCCAGGCCGAGCAAGAACGGGACGGAGGCGAGGCGCGTCACGGTGATGGTCCGCACTTTCCCCAGGCGGGCGACGAGGAGCGGGACCGTGAGGATCGCGAGCGCGATCCCGATCTCATTGATCGCGACGATGGGCCCGAACTGGTCCGCATGGACCTCGAACTCGTGCTCGAAATGCAGGTTCAGGAGGGGGAAGTACAGACCGAGGCCCGCCGCATACGCCGCGCTGATTCCGAAGAGCCGTGCGACGTTGCCCTTGTGGGCGACATGCTTCATCGCGAGGAGGTCCCGGAGGCGCGCGGCGAAGGGCGTGAAGGACTCCCGCATGAACGCGAGCGGGATCAGTTCGATGAGGCCGAACGGCAGCGCCGTGAAGAGGGTCCACCGCAGAGCCGTGAGGTCCGGGTTCGGGCCTCCGGCGATCGACGCGAACAGGCCGGGCAGGATGCCGCCGAGGAACGCCCCTACGACTGCGGACACGGTGCTCAAGACCCCGCTCAGGGTGAAGAGATGGATCCTCTCCTCGGGGCGGCTGTTCTCCATGAGGAACGGCGCTCCGACGACGCCGTGGAACGATTCCCCGATCCCGACGACGACCGCGAGGCCGACGAGGAACATCGGGTCCGTCGTCAGGAGGACCGCAACGCCCGCGAAGACCGCGAGGAGGGAGGCCGCGATGAAACTCCGCTTCCGTCCGTACCGGTCTCCCAGGATGCCCGACGGAAGGGAGTTCGCGCCGTGGGCGATCGCCTGCGCCCCGAACGCGACCCCGATGAACGCGGGGACGAGCATCGGCACGCCGAGAAACCCAACGGTCGCCGCGGGGTTCCCCGTCGGGTTGTACAATTCCTCCAAGTAGAACGCGAAGGCGACGAGGAAGATGCTCGAGTTCACGCTGCTCAAGGCGGAGTAGATGAGGTACAGCTTCGCGTTCCGCTGGAAGCGGCGGATTGCCTCGCGGTAGCCGGTCCTCGTGGCGTCAGCGGGCATCCGCTCACGCGTCGGTCTTCAGGAGTCCCTCGAGGAGTCGTGCGTTCGTCTCCTCGTCATGGCCCATCTGAGTGAGAGCCGCCTTCACCCAGGGTTCCTTGACGCGTGCCGCGAGCCGCTCGTACGACGCGGCCTCGCTCCCTTCGTCTTCGACCCAGTACTCCAGCTCCCCGCGCGTCACGCCGAGATCCCGGCCGCGCTTGGATTTCGCCAGCTCGATCATGAGTTCGACCCAGCCCACATGGTTCTTCTCCTTGTCGGCCGCAAGACGAAATACCATCTTCGCGGTCGGATCGGTTGCGCGCTCGGCCCACTCCTCGAAGTGTCCCGCGTGGATTCGCTCCACGACCAGCAGTTCCTCAAGTTTCGAGATTGTTGTCATCCGTCGTCACCTCGTTCGTCCCGTCCGTTCCCTCTTGAGCAGGATTCCCGTAGCCCCTCCTGTGTCACGGCCCCTCCCTTTTCCGAATCAGGAACCGGCAGACGGGGGCTCCTGCAACGACCCGATGGGTCGTGTCGACCTCCGCATGGAGGAGATTCTCGAACAGCGCCCTCTCGACGGAACACGCCTCCCCGTAGGTTCCGGCGATCGCGACGATCGGGCAGTTGTGTTCGAGCATCTCGACCGTTCCTCGGCGCGTGGTTCCGAGTTCGGCCATGTACCCTTCCTCGTCGCGGATCTGCGCGAGCAAGGCGACCTTGTCGCGGAGGTCCTTCCCGTCGAACTTCGCGTGATGCCGGTCGTACACCTGACGCGCCCGGGCCTCGAGCAGCTCGACCACCGCGTCGGACCCGAGTCTCTCGTCGATGAAGTCCAAGGCCGCGACCGTCATCTGCGCATACGCGTGCGGGAACAGGTTCGCGGAGCGGTCCGTGAGCCGGAAGAACGCGCGCGGCCGCCCGCGGCCGGAGGACTTCGTGGATCGTTCGACGAGTTCCTTTGTCTCCAGGATCGTCAGGTGGCGCAGGGTCGCCATCTTCGAGATCCCCAGGGCCGAGGCGAGATCGCCGAGGGACGTCTCGCCCGCTCGTTTGAGGATCAGGAGGATCCGCTTCTTCGTCGACGAGAAGCCCGCGTCCAGGGAGCCGGGGTTCGCTTCCTCGGCGGCCACGGAAGGAGGAACGGGATATTGAATCATGAACATTTTCATTTACATAATTGACAAACGGGTCTCGCGAGCCGGGGGAGGGGACCGGGTCAGAGTATCTCGAGGTGGGCCCGACCCGAGGCGTCGCCCAACTGCGCGATGGCCTCGTACCGTCCTGCTGGCGCGTCGTCTGGGATCCGCACCGTGGTCTGGAAAATCGTTCCGCCGTCCGTCCGGACCGTGGCCCGGACGATCTCCCGCCCGTCGAGTCCCGTGACGGATACGTGGACCGTGTCGCCCGCGGCCGGTCGGAACGTGAACTCCCCCGCGAAGGTCACCTCACGTCCTCTCGCGGCAGCCATGGGCGTCACCGCAAGTGCGATTGTCACGGGTCGCTCGATCCGGCTCCCGAGGCGATGGGGTCCCCGGTGCAGGACGACGGGGCGCTTCGACGGGTCCACGGAGAGCTCGACGACCTCCCCGACGAACGTCACGTGGTCCCCCGTCGGGACTTCCTGGACGAGGCGGCATTCCGCGGTCAAGACCGCGTCCTTGATGAGCGGCGCGCGGATCTTCTTCGCGGGCTGTGTCTCGAAGAGATCGCTCGACAGCTTGTCCGTGTCGTGATGTGTAAAGTGCCCGGCGAACCCCATCGCCGTGACGTGTTCCTCGGAGATGAGACTCACCCCGAACTCCTTCGTCTCACGGATCGCGTCGAACGTCGCCTCGCCCGCCTCGAGGACGACGGCAATGAGGAATGGCTCATACGAAACGTTGAACGTCCACTCCGCGGACATCACGTTGGGGCCCCTCGATCCATTCGTCGTGATGAGGCCCACCGTGGTCGTGAAGAGCCGATAGGCCTCTTCGACGGTCGCCGCGTCCATCGGCCCTTCGACGCATCCGTGCGTCTTAGGGGTTGTCGTTTACAAAAGTGGGGAACGCGTGCCTCGCCGATCCTGAGGCGGTCATGGATTGTGCGCGACGGTCGGCGGGTGTCCATTCCTCAGGAACGTTCGGAGGGCCGACCACGAACGGATCCCCTGGGTCCTCGCGAACAGGACGAGGACGACGACCCCGACGATCTCCCCCCCGAGGACGATCGGGTCTTCCACGAGGACGCGGAGTATGTTGAACAGGTTCACGCCGTCCGACGGGAACGTCGCGCCGAGGGCGGGCCACACGAATACCCAGGGTTGCTCCCACATCCGGTCGAGGAGAAGATGCGTCGCGATTCCCACGGCGGCGGAGGCGAGGACCCGGACAGACGGGACCGCGCTCACGAGGAGGACGGAGCCGAGGAACACGAGGGTATGGGCCCAGAGGCGCGACTCCAGGCCGAGAAGGTACCCGAGGGGCTTGTCGACGAGATCCGGCAAGATCGCTCCAAGGAGGACGAGCCGATAGTCGAGCACACGCGTCGTGCGGGTCGACGCGAGCCACGCGATCCCGAGCCCGATGCCCAGGTGGCCCAGGAGATACATCGGCGTGGCGAAGAGGGAGGGGGTCATGACCCTTCCGATTCCATTCTCATCGAGGTGGTCGCATCGAATCGGGCGGCCCCATCAAGACGTTCGTAAGTGCCTCCACGATCCGCGTCCGCTACGTCCCGACCTGGGAATTCTTCGACTCGCCGCTCCCGGAGCACGCGGCCCCGACAAGCCTATATACGCCTCCCCCGTTCGACGCCCCCGCATGGCGGAGAAGAAGACCCGGGCGGCCGCCCGCAAGATCAAGGACAAGTGGAAGTCGAAGGTCTGGTACAACCTCCTCGCCCCCGAGATGTTCAACAAGCAGCTCATCGGGGAGACCCTCGCGGACGAGCCGTCGAAGCTCGTCGGTCGTGTGGCGGAAGTGACGGTCCAGGACCTCACGGGCGACTTCAGCAAGATGCACATCAAGCTCCAGTTCCGGGTGAACCAGGTACAGGGCCTGGACGCCTTCACCCAGTTCGTCGGGCACGACATGACGTCGGACTACATCCGGCGGCTCACGCGCCGCAAGCGGACGAGGACGGATCTGACGACGGACGTCGTCACGAAGGACAACTGGAAGATCCACGTGAAGCCCATGGCGATCACGGACCGGCGGATCCAGTCGTCGAAACAGCGGGCGATCCGTGGAATCATGGCGAACGTCGTGCGGGATGCGGCCTCGAAGGAGACCGCCTCGGAGTTCGTGAAAGCGATCGTGTCGGGGGACCTCGCGAAGGCGATCGCCCTGGGGTGCAAGCCGATCCAACCAATCTCCCGCGTGGAGGTCCGCAAGTCCGAGGTCTACATGATTGGCGACGTACCCGTCGCCCCGGTCCCGGAGGCGGCGGCGCCTGCGACGGAGGAACCTGTGGTCGAGACGGAGGCCGAGGCCCCGGCGACGGCGCCCGAGGCGGCCGAGCCGGAGACCCCGGAGGAACCTGCGCCCGAGGAGCTCCGCCCGGAAGACTTCGAAGCCCTGTAGCCCAGGGCCCGGTTCTGGGCAGATGATTACTAGGCCTATCGTAATCTCACGCGCATGCAATGGCCGAGGGCTCGTGCCCTCGCGATCGCGGGCGGTCTCCTGCTCTCCGGGGCCGGACTCCACCTCGTAGCGGCCTATGAACCGGAACACCTCGAGAAGGGCCTCTTCTTCGGGTTCTTCTGGGCGGCGACGATCGTCCAAGGGACCCTGGCCGTCTTGCTCCTCCGGATCACCCGCCTCGCCTCCGCGGTGGGTTTCGGCGTGAACGCGTTCCTGGTCATTCTCTGGACCGCGACCCGCCTCGTCCCGCTCCCCGGAGAAGCGGCCCCGGAGCCTGTCGACGTGCTCGGCGTCGCGACGAAAGTCGTCGAGATCGCATCCCTCCCGGTGCTCCTGTCGCTCGTCCGGATCCTGCCGGGCGTGCCGCGACCGGGTCCTCCGCGGACGCGTCCTAGCGTCCGGGTGCCACCGAAGCCCTTTTGAGGCGACGTCGCGCGGGGCGCGGAACCGCTTTATGGCGTCTCGGCTTCCCTACGCCGGCGCGAGCCCCATGTCCCGCAGGAAGTCGGAGCGGCCCTTCTATCTCACCGCCTGGTACACCGCGACGAAGGAGGAGCGGCAGGCGACCTCCGCGAACACGTACGTCCGCGGGGACGGCATGACGGTCGCCTTCGAGGACGGCACGACCCTTGAGGATTGGACGGGGCAGGTGTTCGCGAACAACGTCGGAATGGGCCGGCCCGAGATTGCGAAGGCGATGCTCGCCCAGTCGATGCGCCTCGGTTGGGTGTCCCCCGGCGAGTTCGCGGAGACCCGGCTCGCGCTCACGGAGGAGCTCCGCACAATCCTTCCTCGCGGGATCACGGTCCCGATCTACGGGGTCGGCGGGTCCGATTCGATCGAAGCGGCCGTCCGCGCTGCCCGAAAGGTCACGAGGCGGCAGAAGGTCCTCACGTTCACCCAGGCGTACCACGGAGACACGCTGGTCGTCGAGAACCTCTCGGGGTACGGCCTCACGCCCTACGGGGACCCGAGGCCCTGGGCCGTCCACACACACTCCCCGTACATCTTGTGGCAGGCCCTCGACAGCTGGGGCGACGCCTACGACGCGTGCCTCCGCGGGATCGAGAAGACGATGCGGCGGCACGGCCCGCGGTCGTTCGCCGCGATGATCGTCGAGCCCGTGATGTGCTCGTACGGGGCGGTCCCCCTGTCGAAGGACCTCGCGAGGGGCATCAACGAGCTGTGCGAGCGGCACGACATCAAGCTCATCTCGGACGAGGTCGTCACTGGCTTCGGCCGGACGGGTGCCTGGTTCGGCGCGCAGACGGTCGGCCTGAAGCCGGACGCGCTCGTCCTCGCAAAGGGGATCACGGGCGGCTACGCCCCCCTCGGGGCCGCGGTCCTCGAGGCGTCGTGGGGCAAGGTCCTCCGGAACAAGGGATTCCCGCACGGCCTCACGTGGGCCGGTCACCCGATCGCCTGCGCCGCGGCCCGCGCGACGATCCGCCTTCTGAAGGAGGAACGCCTCGTCCAGCGCGCGGCGGAGA
>Ga0209002_10004758_pt1 | contig 10605 bp, 7 predicted proteins | sample Rifsed16ft2_FD_184010 | JGI IMG/M metagenome (GOLD analysis project Ga0209002, IMG submission 184010) | Soil microbial communities from Rifle, Colorado, USA - sediment 16ft 2 (version 2) | ecosystem: Environmental > Terrestrial > Deep subsurface > Rock core/Sediment | place: Rifle, Colorado...
CTTCGCTTGTCCTGCTCGCCGCCCTGGGCGTCGGCGTCTTCCTGTCCGGTCTCGAGTTGATGGTCACGGCGGTTGCCCTGCCCTCGATCATCACGGACCTTTCGAGCTGGACGCAACTCCGACTCGCGTCCTGGATCATCAACGGCTACCTCCTTGCCTACGTCATCACGATGCCGCTGGCCGGCCGACTCGCCGACCAATGGGGCGCGCGCCGGCTGTTCCTGGGTGGCCTCGTCCTGTTCATCCTCGGGTCGGCCCTGGCGGGTCGGGCGTCCTCGCTGGAGGAGCTGATTGCAGGGCGCGTGGTCCAGGCCATCGGCGGTGGGATCCTCGTGCCGGTCGGCACGGCCGCGGCCTCGCACCTGTTCCATGGCCATGAACGGCCGCGTGCCCTGGGGGTGATCGGCGGCCTGACCTTCCTCGGGATGGCTGCGGGGCCGTTCGTGGGGGCCTGGATCATCGGCGGCTTCCATCCGGCGGCTGCGCTCGAAGGCGCGGGGCTGGTGGACGGGCCGCTGCACGACGCCCTCGCCGCGCCGTGGCGTTACGTCTTCTACCTCAACGTCCCGATCGGGATCGCGGCGCTGGCCCTTGCCTGGGCCGCCTCGGCCGGCTGGGAGACCGAGCGCGAACGGGGCTCGGTGGATCTCGGCGGCGCCGTCGCCTTTTCCGTGGGGATCGCGCTCATCGTCCTGGCCACGACCCTCGCCGGAAGCGAAGAAGTCGCCGGCAGCGCGACGAACCAGGCCGCCATTCTCGGGTCGGCCGGGGCGACGGGTCTTCTCGGCCTGGCGATCGCAGCAAGGCTCGGGGCGCGACACCCCCGGGCCTTCCTCGACACTCGGCTCTTCCGTCACCGCGAGTTCACGTCGGCGGCACTCGTCTCCCTGCTCACCGGGTATGGCTTCGCGACGGCGATCGTCGGTGGTGCGGTCTTCGTCGACCGCGTCCTGTACGGCGGCCCGGACGTCCAGCGCGTCGGACTCGGGGCACTGGCCGGCGCGACGGCCGTCGGAGCCCTGGGTTCCGGGTTCCTGCTCCGCGTCCTCGGACTCCGAGCCGTCACCGTGGTCGGCCTCGTCCTGAGCGTCGCGGCACTGGTCCGGATGTCCGCCTGGTCATCCGCGACCGAGGTCGGCGAGATCGCGGGTCTCATGGCCATCTTCGGGTTTGGGTTCGGTCTGACGGTCACGACGCGCTCCACGGCCGCGATCGACGCCGTGGGCACGGCAGCGTTCGGTGCAGCCTCGGCCACGGTGACGGTCGCCCGCATGCTGGGCATGGCGATCGGACTCGCGGCGCTCACGGCATTCGGCTCGACCACGATCGACCGGCTGTCCACCCAGATCTATGCCACCCCGGACTCGTACAAGTCGTTCATTCCCGAGGCGCTCCGGGATCGGGCCCTGCAGGACGGTCTGGTGGTTCAGGCGCTGGAGCGTTGGGCCGCGGATGAGGCCGCACGGATCCTCGTCGGCATCTTCCTCGTGGCAGCGGCTGTCACCGCCGTCGCATTCGTTCCCGCGCTGACGTTCCGGCGGCGGCGTATCCTCGCGGCGGCCACGGGGCCGGATGAGCCGGAACCACGGACCGAACCTGGAGCGCCGGCGTGATCAGCGAAGCGGGACGACCGGGGACTCCGCGCGTCGCCGGCTGGCTCGGTGGCACCTCGCCTCGGCGAGTTTCGGTCAGCCGCAGACCCGCGGCTCGGCGCCCGGATGGGCCGCGGCGTGATCGGCCGGCCCTGAGCTCAGGAACTGGGCCACCACCTGGGTCTTGGGGATCGTGCCCTTGGGCCCCTCGGATGTCTGCAACCAGACCTGGTCCGTGTCGGCGGCGACCGCGTCGTCGAGGTCGAGCTGGTGGCGTCGAACCTCGCTGATCTCGTACAGGAAGAGCTTGTCGTCGCTCGTGTAGACCTCGACGACCATCCCGAGCATCGACGCGCCGTTGTCCTTGGTCGAGGCGGTCAGGATCGGGAGGAACATCCCCTCGCGGGCGTGGGCGTAGAGGTAGGTCGCGCCTCCGAACCCGGGCTGGCTGAGTTCCTGGATGAACATGGCGACGTCGCACAGCGGGTAGGCAGTCGTGCTCGGCGGACGGATCACAGGAAGGTCGATGCCCAGGCCTGCCACGACCACACGCGTCGCGACCCGATCGGCGGGCGCCGTCGGCTCCGGGGATGGCGTCGGGGCGCCCGAGGGTCCCGGCGTGGCGGTGGGAACGGGTGAGGCGGGGGGAGGGCTCGGCGGGAGCGTGACGATCGTCGGGGCCTGGGACTGATCCGGGCCCGCCTCCACCGGCGTCGTGTAGGTCAGGAGGCCAGCGGTGAGCAGCGCGACGCCCAGCGCGGACAGGACGGCAGGCACGAAGCGCGAGCGGAGGCGGAGGGCGAACTCGTCCACGAACGAAGGCTAGCAGGCGGGTCGTGGCAGCCGCCCCTGCTCGCTCGTACTGGTACTCTCGCGCCGATGGGACCTCGCGCGACCGTGCTCACCGGGCTGGCTGCGGGGTCGGCAGTCGCCCTCGCGCTCGTTGTCGGAGCGATCGTGCTGATCCCCGAGCCCACGGGCGTCGGGGCCGCGACGCCGACGCCGACCACCTCAGCGGCGCCTCCGAGCGAGGGCGGAACCGCGACACCCGACGGCTCGTCCGGTCCCCGGCCCTCCGTCCGGGCTTCCATCGGGACCACGGCCTTCCACGTCGGCTCCCCCGCGCCCGCGCTCGACCTGCCGCAGCTCGGCGGCGGTCAGATCAACCTCGCCAGCCTGAAGGGCCGGCCCGTCTGGATCAACTTCATGCAGACGATCTGCCCGCCCTGCGTCGACGAATTCCCGCTCATGAACGGATTCGCCGTCCGCTACGCCGACACGGGCCTGGTCGTGATCGCCGTCGATGTCCGCGAAGACGAGGGGACGGTCGCGGCCTTCGTCCGGTCGCTCAACGCGCAGTTCCCGGTCGGGCTGGACAGCAACGGTGCCGCGGCAGCGGACTGGGATGCCGTGGCGCTGCCGATCCACTTCTGGATTGACCGGGACGGGATCATCCGGGCCGGCGCCCTGGGCGGAATCGGGCCCGACGTGATGGCGACGAACCTGGGCACGATCCTGCCCGGCGTCTCGGTGACGCCCTAGCCGTCAGGCTCTCGCTCCCGGAGGCGTGGCCGCCGGCCTACCCGATCGCGCGAGCAGCCGCCCCCACGATGTCGAGGAGCGGGCCGGGGAACAGGCCAAACACAATCGTGAGGATGGTCGTGATGACCAGGCCGGTCCACAGCAGACGGCCATGGGGGAGCGCCGGCTGCTCGGACGCTGGGTCGCGCATGAACATGTAGACGACGACCCGAAGGTAGTAGAACGCGGCTGCCGCGGCGTTGAGTACGGCCACCACGGCCAGCACCCCCAGCACCCCGGTTCCGGCCTGGCTCGCCTGGACGGCCGCGAGGATGACGTAGGCCTTGGCAAAGAAGCCGGCGGTCGGCGGGATGCCCGTGAGCGACAGCAGGAAGAGGGTCATGAGGATGGCGAGGATCGGCTCGCGTCGGCCCAGGCCGGCGAAGGTGTCCAGGTTCGAGGTCACGCCCGGGCGCTTCTGGAGCGCCGAAATGACGGCGAAGGCGCCGAGGTTCATGACCGAGTACGCGGCGCCGTAGTAGAGGAGCCCCTCCAGGCCCTCGAGACGCCCCGCCGCGAACGCGGCAAGCCCCACGAGCATGTACCCGGTATGGGCGATCGAGCTATACGCGAGCATCCGCTTGACGTTGGTCTGCGTCAGCGCGACGAGGTTGCCGAGCGTCATCGTCAGGATTGCGAGGACGACGATGACCGGGAGCCAGTCGGCCTTGAGCGGCCCGAGTGCCTCCACGAAGAGCCGCAGGATCAGCGCGAACGCTCCGACCTTGGGGCCGACGCTCAGGTAGCCGGTGACGGGCGTCGGCGAGCCCTGGTACGCATCGGGCGTCCAGTAGTGGAAGGGCACGGCGGCGATCTTGAAGGCCACGCCCGTCGTCATGAACGCGAGGCCGAGAGCCAGGCCCGCGGACAGGCCGCCGCCCGACGTCATGGCCGCGAGCGACTCGGCCACCTCCGCGATGCGCGTCGTCCCCGTGAGGCCCCACACGAACGTGAGCCCGAACAGGAAGATCGCCGAGCTGAACGACCCGAGGAGGAAGTACTTGATCGCGCCCTCGGTCGAGTAGCCGTCGCTCTTGTGGTAGGCGGCCAGGAGGTAGCCGGGCAGGACCATGAGCTCGAGGCCGATGAACAGGACGAGGAGATCGGCCGAGGCCGCGATGAGCATCGCGCCCGTCATCGCGAAGATCAGGACGGCCGCGAACTCGCCCATCGGTAGACGCCTCGATCCGAGGTAGTCCGGGGCGACCAGCAACGTGATTGCCACGATCCCGACGAAGATGACATCGAGGAACGTGGTCAGCTCGTCGACCCGGTACGTGCCGCCGAACGCGGCGGCGGGCGTTGAACCCGTTACGATCGTGAGCGCACCGACGATCGTCAGTCCACCGAGTGCCACGAAGAGCGCCGGACCGCGCCGCCCCGGCGCGGCGATGTCGGCCGCGATGACCGCGGCTGCCACGAGGACGGCCGCGGCGAACGGCGCGATGGTGACGAGATCCTGGAAGGTCATCTGACGGCGCTCACGACGCGCCACCGGACATCAGCGCCCGACGGACTGCCGGCAGCGTCGCGATCCGGATGACGATCAGCGCAGCAATCGCCCCGAGGGCCGCCGCCACGAACACCGGGTCGATCGCGATCGCGCTGCCCGTGCCGACGTCCGCCAGGGATCGGCTGACCGACCCGTCCACGATGTCGAGCAGGATGCCCGGGAACAGCCCGAACGCCACCACGAGCGCGCCCAGCGGGGCGAGCGTCAGGATCTCGAGCGCGCTGATATCCGAGAGGTGACCCCCGAGCCCGGCGAGGAATGCCGACAGCTCGCCGGTCGCCACTCGCTGGAACATCCAGAGCAGATAAGCCGCGCCGAGGATCATCACGAACGCGGCGACCGCGGCCGCGAGCGGGTTGTACGCGAACGTGCCGACCAGGGCGAGGAACTCACCGACGAACCCGGACAGGCCGGGCAGGCCCGCCGAGGCAAGGACGAAGAACCCGAAGATCGTCACGTAGACCGGCATCCGCCCGGCCAGGCCACCCATCTTCGCAATCGTCCGGTCATGGGTCCGCTCATAGATGACGCCGACGAGGAGGAACAGCGCGCCGGTGATGAGGCCGTGGTTGACCATCTGGAGGATCGCGCCCTCCATCCCCTGCGGCTGGAAGATGAAGATCCCCAGGGTCACGAAGCCCATGTGGCTGACCGATGAGTACGCGACGAGCTTCTTGAGATCCGGCTGGACGAGCGCCACGATCGCGCCGTAGATGATCGCGATGAGGCTGAGCACGATGATCGCCGGGGCGTACGTATGGGCCGCGTCCGGATAGAACGACAGGGCGAACCGGATGAAGCCGTAGCCGCCCAGCTTCAGGAGCACGCCGGCCAGGATGACCGAGCCGGCCGTGGGCGCCTCCACGTGGGCGTCGGGCAGCCAGGTGTGGAACGGGAACATGGGGACCTTGATCGCGAAGGCCAGGAAGAACGCTCCGAAGGCCAGCAACTGGAGCGTGGGATCGAAGCCTCCGCCGCTCGTCGCGAACGCCCGGAGGGCCTCGAAGTCGAACGCGCCGTTCCAGTCGCCGCCGTTGGCTGCCTGGAAGGCGAACGCCGTCGCCAGGATCGCGACCAGCATGAGGAGCGACCCGACGAGCGTGTACAGGACGAACTTGATCGTGGCGTAGATCCGGTCCGCGCCGCCCCAGATCCCGATGATCAGGTACATCGGGACCAGGACCACCTCCCAGAAGATGTAGAACAGGAACGTATCGAGGGCCAGGAACACGCCGATCATCCCGACCTCGAGGATCAGGAACGACGCCATGTACGACTTGATCCGGGTCTGGATCGGGCGGAAGCTCGCGAGGATGCTGATCCAGGACAGGGTGGTCGTCAGGACCACCATGAGGAGCGACAGGCCGTCCACGCCGAGCTTGTATTCGATCCCGAACATGGGGATCCAGGACAGCTCCTCGGTGAACTGGAAGAGGCCGCCTCGTCCGGCCGAGAAGCCGACGACCAGCAGGAGCGAGGCGATCCAGGTGAGGAGCGCCGCCCCGAGCGCCACCGGCCGGGCCGCCGAGGCCGGCAGCAGTGAGACGAGCAGGGCGCCGACGAGCGGCAGGAAGACGATGATCGAAAGGATCGGGAAGCCGTCCACCGTCAGCTGCCCACCATCAGGGCATACGAGCCGACCATGACGATCAGCCCGATGGCGATGCCCAGCGCGTAGTTCTGGACGCGCCCGGTCTGGACACGGGCCAGCCCGCCGCCGCTCAGCCGGGTAACCGTGCCGATGCCGTTGACGACGCCGTCCACGACGTTCGCGTCGAACCACCACAGGAACGCCGCGACCCGACCGCCGATGACGATGAACATGAGGTGGTTGAGCTCATCGAACCACCACTTGTTGAGCGAGGCGCGGTACAGGAACGGAACCCGGGCGCTGAGCGTCTGGACTCGTTTCGGCTCGCCGCTCCGGCGAAGTCCGCCGATCTCCACGCCGAACAGCCGCCACGCGGCGAGCATGCCGCCGACCGCGACGGCCACGCTGATGAGGATCAGGACGCCGTCGATCCCGAAGATCGCGAACTCGGCCTCGTGGTGGCCGAGGATCTCGAGCCCGTGCTCGTAGACCGGCTCCAGCCAGCCAGCCAGGAGTCCGGGACCATGCTGCCCGAACAGCGGACCGAGAGGCGGGCCCGGCCAGGCCAGGAACAGGCCCAGGAGCAGGGACGGGATGGCGAGCAGCCACAGCGGGATCGTCATGACCCGTGGCGATTCGTGGATCCTGGGCTCGACATCCTTGTCCACGCGGCTCTCGCCCCAGAAGGTCAGGCCGATGAGCCGGAACATGTAGAAGGCGGTCATGATCGCGACGATCACGCCGATCGCCCAGACCCAGGCGAAGCCGAGCTTGAATGCCTCGCCGAGGATCTCGTCCTTGGAGAAGAAGCCGGCCAGCGGCGGAATGCCGGCGATCGCGATCGAGCCGATCAGCATCGTCCGGTAGGTGTGCGGGATCTTCTTCGCGAGGCCGCCCATCCTGCGCATGTCCTGCTCTTCGTGGACCGCGTGGATCACGGAGCCCGAGCCGAGGAAGAGCAGGCCCTTGAAGAAGCCGTGGGTCATGAGATGGAAGATCGCCGCCGTCCACGCCCCGACGCCGAGCGCCGCGAACATGTAGCCGAGCTGGGACAGCGTCGAATAGGCCAGCACCCGTTTGATGTCCGTCTGGGTCATCGCGATCGAGGCGGCCAGGAGGGCGGTGAAGATGCCGATCCCGGCCACGACCACCATCGCCTCGGGGGCGCTGGCGAAGATCGGGTTGGCGCGGGCGACGAGATAGACCCCCGCATTGACCATCGTCGCGGCGTGGATGAGCGCCGACACCGGGGTCGGGCCCTCCATCGCGTCCGGCAGCCAGACGTGGAGCGGGAACTGGGCGCTCTTGCCCATGGCGCCGGCAAAGATCAGGAGGGCGATCACGGCGACCGGGATCGGGAATGCCACGAGGGTGTGGCTCGTGAGGACCTCGATCGAGTCGCGAATGTTGAGCGTCCCGGTGTTTACGAAGATGGCCATGATCCCGAGCGCGAAGCCCACGTCACCGACGCGGTTGACGATGAACGCCTTCTTGCTCGCGAGTGCGGCCGAGTTCTTGCGGTACCAGAACCCGATCAGGAGGTAGCTGCACAGGCCCACCAGCTCCCAGGCGACGAAGACCGTCAGCCAGCTGTCTCCGAGGACCAGCAGGAGCATCGAGAACATGAACAGGTTGAGATACGCGAAGAACCGCCAGTAGCCGGGGTCGTGGCTCATGTACCCGATCGAGTAGACGTGCACGAGCAGGCCGATCGTCGTCACCACGATGAGCAGGCAGGCGGTCAGGTTGTCGACGAAGAGGGCAGCCTCGACGTGGAAGGCGCCGGCCGGGATCCAGTCCCACAGCTTCACGGCGTAGCCGCCCTCGCCGAACGGCTCGCCGCCGGTCAGCGCGGTGACCACGACGACCATCGCGATCGCCCAGGCCAGGCCCACGGCGGCGACCGGGACGATGTGGGCGCGCTTGCCCAATCGCCGCCCGACGACGGCCGTGAACAGGAACCCGGCCATGGGCAGCGCCGCGATGAGCGGGATCAGCGTGTCCATGTTCATCGGCGCATCGCGTCGTACTCATCGACGAGCGGGGTCTTCCGGTTCCGGTAGATGGCGATGATGATCGCCAGGCCCACGGTGGCTTCGGCCGCGGCGACGGCGATGACCATCAGGGCGATGATCGAGCCGTCCGCCTTGAGACCCGGGATGAACGACCCGAAGGCGACGATCGCGAGGTTGACCGCGTTGAGCATCAGCTCGATCGACATGAGCATGCTGATGGCGTTGCGGCGAGCCAGGAACCCGAACGTGCCGATCGCGAACAGCACGCCGGCCAGGATGAGGTACGCGTCCAGCGAGTTGGCCAGGCCCATCAGCCGGGGTCCTCCTCACGCTTGGCGATGAACACGCCGCCGATCACCGCTGCGAGGAGCAGGACGCCGACCACCTCGAACGGGAGGACGTAGTCCTGGAACAGGATCCGGGCGAGCTCCGCTGTGGCGAGCCGGGTGCGTTCCGCGACCGCCGCCCAGTCGGTTGCGCTCACACCGAGCGTGATGAGGACGGCGAGGATCACGGCCGCCACCGCGGCCGGCGCGGCCTGCGCGTGGAAGACGAGCCGTGCCGGCCCGGCCTTCGACTGGGTGAGCATGATCGCGAACAGGATCAGGACGCTGATCGCGCCGATGTACACGATCACCTGGGCGGCCGCGACCAGCGGTGCCCCCACGACGACGTAGATGCCGGCCAGGGCCAGGAACGCGACGATCATCGCCAGGCCGCACCGGATGATGTCGCGCATGGTCACCACGAGCAGCGCCGACACGAGCATCAGCGTCCCGAGCGCCACGAACAGCGCATCATCCACGGACCCGCCGCCGAGGACGAAGACCAGCAGCGCCGGCGTCGTGACGACTGCCCCGGCGATCGCCGCCCCGAGAAGGTTCAGCCAGCCTCGCATCTGTCGGCTACTTCGTGTGGGCGTGCGCGCTGCCGGCGCCGCCCGGGTCGTGGTCGTGGTCGTGGCCGCGTCCGGTGCCGAGGAGGGCACTTCCGCTGCCGCTGCCGCTGCCGTTGCCGTTGGTGCTTGCCGCGGCGACGGACGCCGGCAGCACAGGCAGGAGCCTGGCCCGATCGACGAACCGGCCCTCCTCCACGGCGCGCTGGAGCCAGTCCCGCTCGCGATGGATGTAGCTGACCTCGGTCTCGCGGTCGATCGAGGCGAGCGCCATGAGGTCGATCATCGGCTCCGCCCGGCTCGTATGGGCAAGCTCGAACTCGCCACCGTCGCGGAGCGCGTCGTACGGGCAGGCATCGACGCAGATCCCGCACAGGATGCAGCGGCTCTCGTCCACCTCGTACTTCTGGAGGACGCGCGGCTTGGGCATGAGCGCCCCCGTCGGACAGGTTTCCGCGCACCGCCCGCACGACACGCACGGGGTGTCGTTGAGGCTCATATCCAGCGGGGTCGTGACGAGCGTGTCGAAGCCGATCCGCATGAAGTCGTAACAGGCGGCACCGACGACTTCGGCACACACGTTGGCGCAGCGGCCGCAGTCGATGCAGCGGGACGGTTCACGCAGGATGAACGCGTGGCTGTCGTCCCTGATGTAGTCGTGGTTGATCCCGGTGAACCGGTTCTCGGTCACGCTCCGATAGCCGGCGCCCTGGTGGTACTGCGGCTCGAGCGTCTTGAGCGTCGTGCCGTACTCGACCCCGAGCCGGCGCAGGTCGCAGAACCCGATCGCCTCGCAGGTGCACTGGAGGCAGCGGGTCGACTCGGCCACGGCCTCCGCGGCGGAGTACGGGATCTCGTATTCGACGTAGCTCGCGTTCCGGATCTCGGGCTCGAGCGCCTTCATCCGGTAGCGGGGCTCCTTGACCTCGGCCGTGAACGGCACGATGGACAGGAACTCGGGCTGGGGCTCGGCCAGCGTCTGGCGCGTCTTGATCGCGGACAGGTCGTGGCCGCGGAGGTAGGCATCCACGGCGTACGCGGCGCGGCGGCCCTCGGCGATGGCCTGGACGACCGTGGCCGCGCCGATCCGGACGTCACCCGTGGCAAACACGCCGGGCCGGCTCGTCTCGAACGTGACCGCGTCCGCCTGGAGGCGTCGATTCCTGGTGGCCGTGGGCCCGCTTGAGCCGGGCCCGATCCAGGTCAGGTCCGGCCCCTGGCCTATGGCCAGGAGGACCCGATCGCACGGGATCACGAACTCGGTGCCGGGGGCAGGCTCGGGCCGGCGGCGCCCGGACGCGTCCGGCTCGCCGAGCGCCATGCGGATGAATTCGACGCCCGTCACGTTGCCCGCGTCATCGGCCAGGACGCGGGTCGGGCCGGCCTGGAAGATGGCGGTGACGCCCTCCTCGATCGCC
>Ga0209002_10004766_pt1 | contig 10596 bp, 9 predicted proteins | sample Rifsed16ft2_FD_184010 | JGI IMG/M metagenome (GOLD analysis project Ga0209002, IMG submission 184010) | Soil microbial communities from Rifle, Colorado, USA - sediment 16ft 2 (version 2) | ecosystem: Environmental > Terrestrial > Deep subsurface > Rock core/Sediment | place: Rifle, Colorado...
GGAGGGGCGTGAGTTGCGGGAGGACGATCGCCAAGAGGAAGAAAAATGCGAGCGCGAGGACGATGAGGCCGATGCGCTGGAACCACTTCTCACCGAGTTCGACTTCTAGCCGTGAGAGGCCAGCGGGGGCGGGACGTACGGGTTGCGTCGGGGTGGGCGCGGGAACCGCTGGGGCGAGGACTGCGACGGAAGGCGGAGGCGAAGGTCCGGGGGCCGGAGCCGCCGACGGAGGGGTGACCGTCGGCACTGGAACAATCGGTCCTTGGCCTGGGATTTCGCCGATGGGCGGCGTCGGCTGTGTGACCTTCGCTGACGGGAGCCCAATCTGTTCCTCGACTCGGGCCATTCGCCGGAGGATTTCCTGCTGGACGAGCTCCGTCTGGTACGCACGGCGCGCCCACTCTTCGAGCCACCGACGGAACTCAGGGGTCACCGCGGCCGTCTTGAGGGGTCCCGGGAGGACAGCGCCGAGGATGATGAGAACGATGCCCGCTATGATGAGGAACGGGCCGAAGAAGTAAAAGAAGTAAAGCCCGAGGCCTGCGAAACCCGAGAGCCCGAGCACCACGAACAGGATTCCCCCGAGGAGAAGACCAATTCGCATCCCGCGCCCAGGACACAAACGCGTCTCGACCTAAAGAAGGAATCTCCTGGGGAGAGAGCGTATCGGAGGTGAATTCCCCACAATCACTACCGCTCACCTCCGTAGTGCTACGGCCCCAAGGAGCGAAAGACCTAATCGGGTCAATCGCTTCGCCTCCTGGGGCTGACCAACTTGGCGGAGATTCTAAAAGGCGTGCACGCGCCCGACACGTACTCGAACACGTTCTTCCTCGCAGACCAGAGGCTGATCCTCGTGGATACGGGGACCGCCGACGCGGGACCTGCGATCCTGGACTACCTCAGGAAAATCCGGATGAAACCCTCCGACATCGGCACGATCTTCATTACTCACAGCCATCCGGACCATGTTGGCGGGCTCGCGGCAATCAAGCGGGAGACACGCGCCAAGGTCGCGGCCCATCGAATCGAGGCGGACTTTATCTCGAAAAAGAAGACGTATGCGGGCCCGCCCGGCGCGGCCGTGCAGCGCCATCCCGGGACGCCCGTGGACGTCCTCCTCGAAGACGGGAGTGTCCAGGATGGCCTGCGGGTGATCTTCACCCCAGGCCACACGACGGGGAGCATCTCCCTGCTCGACGAGGCCCGGTCCCTCCTCATCGCGGGGGACGCGATCAATAACGAGGGGAGCCTCCGACCGATGGACGACCGATACAACGTTGACCCGAAGCAACACCGCGAATCGATTAAGAAGCTCGGGGCGTTCGCGTTCGAGAACCTTGTGATGGGGCACGGGACGCCCATCCTCGGGGGCGCCTCGAAACGGGTGAGGGACCTCGCGGCCCGGCTCTGAACGTCCCCATCACGGCGTCAGGCGTCGACCGGAGAGTCTCGTCTTGGTCGCCTCCTCCTGTCGAGAGAGCACATAGACGCCGCCGAGGACGACGACAACAAGGATCGACAAGAGCACCGCCCACACGAGCTTCCCAAGCGTATCGCCCGTACCGGTGAAGATCGAACCGTAAAAGCTGCCCGCGCCAAGCAGGAAGAGTCCGCCCGCGAGCTTCTGGATGGATTTCGCCTCGGTTCCGGCATAGACGAGATATGCGACGAACGCGAACGCCGTCGCGACGAACCCTGTCCACCACAATCGCTGGTCGGTCGTCATGGGCGCGAGGAACAAGATGTAGGCGAAGATCCCCGCCGCCATGACGCCAAGGATCACGATGATGCCGGTTGCCGCGAGGGTAGAGAGCTTCACCACTGGCGGCATCGGTGCGGGGGGCGTCGGTGGCGACTCAACCACGGGCTCACCCGGATGTGAGCGGCTTCCCACAGTTGCCGCAGAACTTCAGGTTGCCGGGGTTCGGCGTGTTGCACGAGGCGCAGACGACCTCTTGCGTCGTCCCACAGTTCCCGCAGAACTTCTGGCCCGCGGGGACCGGCTGACTGCACTTCACACAAGGCTTGCCCGCCGGCGTGGTCATGTCCGCGCCGCAGTTCCCGCAGAACTTCATCGTGGCGGGCTGCTGGGAGTTGCACTTCGGGCACGTCTTGACCTGCTGCGGGGCTTGCATCTGGCCCATCTGGCTCGCCATCGAGTAGCCCATGCCGATGCCCGCTCCGAGCCCGAGGCCTGCGCCCGCGCCGCCCTGCGGGTTCGCGGCCGCCGTCTTCAGGGCGTCCGCCATCGCGAACTGCTGGGCGCCGGCCGCCGACGAGCGGCTCAGGATCCGACCTGCGGACGCGGTCGCGACCGCCTCCTTCACCTTCTCGGGGAGTGGGATGTTCAGCCCGCTGACCTTGATGATCTCGACCCCGAGGTTCTCGAAGTGGGGCTTCGTCTCCATCAGGACCCGCTGCTCGATCTCGTTCAGGTTCGTCGCGAGCTGCGTGACCTTCAGTCCACCGGACTTCATCTTCCCCAGCGTCACATAGAGCTGCTTCACCATCTCGTCGCGAATCCGGTCCTCGACTTCTGCGGAGGTCGCGGCACCGAATGTGCCGACGAACTGATTGATGAACGCTTCCGCCGACCCGATGCGATACCGGAACTCACCGAAGGTACGGAGCTCGATGAGGTCGAAGTCCGGGTCCTCGAAGACGTACGGGTCCTTCGAGCCGAACTTGCCATCGAAGATTCGCTTCTGGAGGTAGAAGACCTCCGCCTGCTGGACAATCCCGGTGAAGACCCGCTGGAGCCAACCGAGAATCGCTACGTTCTGGGATGTGAGCGCGTACCGGTCCGGTCGGTCGAGGTAGGCAAGGGCCTTCCCGTCACGGTAGAACACCGCGATCTCGTCCTCCCGGACGACGATGTTGTCGTTCATCCGGATGTTTCGCGGGACCTTCCACATGATGTTGCCCCGCTTGAACTGGTCGTCCCAGGCAACCGTCATCGAGGTCGTCACGCCCTCTCCACGGCCTGCGGTCTGGTCTGTGCGTCGAGCGCCGCCGAACAGGAACACTGGGAAGATCATCGCTTCGCCCCCGTGCCGGTGATAGCCTCAATCCGCCGCTTGAATGCATCGTCGAAGGCCCGCAGGTCCGCACGAAGCTGCTGGACGCCCTTATCGAATGCCGCCTTGTCCGCTGCTTCGGCGGCCGCGCGCAGCGCCGGAACGTTCCCCGCAGCGCGGTCGAGGCCCTCAATCATCGCGTAATCGTACTCGTACAGCCGGTCGAGCGAGTCCTCTTCGATCCGGATTGCGGGACTGAAGCCCGAGTAGCCCTGCTCCGCATGGCGCACCCGCGCTTCGATCCCCTGAAGGTCGAACATCGCATTTCCGAGCGCGGAGAGACTGATCTTCGGAGACTGCGCGGCGGTTTCCCGCACGCCCTCCAAGTCCGTGCGGAGCAATCGGATCGACTCGTGAATACGAATTCGCAGGATGTTGTCCGCCTGTCGGATGTCCTCGCGACGCCGGTACCCGGCGTATCCCGGGATTCGAAGCTGAATCTTTTTCAGAAGGCCGCGGTCGGTCTCAACGCGTTCGCGAATGTCGGGGATGTCATTCCCTCCCTGTGTCTTCGAGCCTATTTGGGTGTACGCGGGAGTACTTTAAGATATCTTTGGAAGTCCCAATGCCCGTCAACATCGCCATCACCAAAGCGAGACCGTCGGCCGCTCGCCGTCGATCACACGGCTCACGTTCCCGTCGACGAGGATGAACATCTCCTTCCCCTTGTGGCGGTAGCGGACGAACCACACCGGAGCGTGGAGGAGTTCACCCGGGGACACCTGGAAGTACGGAACGAACGACTCGAGAACGTCGACGCGCTTCTTCGCCTCCTTCTCCGCGTACTTGTGGCCAAGGCTCTGCGCGAACTGCATCGCCTCCTGCTCCGTCACATCTCCGTTCAAGACCTCGATTCCTCCCGTCTTCCGCTTTTCAAACGCGACCTTGTTCTGAATCGAGAACTGGTAGCCGTCGTCGGGCTGGTACTTCGTGTACCCGCGGACCGCCACGACGGGGATGTTGTAGAACACCTGGATGCGGTCCCGCACGCGTACGACCTGCGGCTGCACGTGCTGCCGTTGGTTCCGCTGGCCCGCGCCAATCGCAATCTGGAGGCCGATTTTCGCGATCGTCGATGCGACCTCGCCTCCGCCCTGCGGCCTCGTGTTGATCGCGCCTGCCCCTTTCTGTCCCGTGAAGTCGGCGGTCACGCTCGTCGGGATGATCCAGTATGGCACGTACTTCAAAGTCGATTCGGCAAGCTCGGACTTTTCCGCGACCTTCCGGCGAAAGACGCCCTGGTCGAGCCACTTGCCGCCGGCTTGGAGGGCTTGGTCCTGAGCCATGATGTTCTCCAGCATGAAGTGCTTCTGGATGACGGACCATCCCGCGTTCCCGAGGCTTGTCGCAGTCCCGCAGTATTCGCACGTGACGAGGGTAAGGCCGCCCTGGGGCCGGATGGGCGCGCCGCAGGACGAACACTTCAGCTCCCGCGCACCCGGAGGCGCTTGAACCTGCGGGGACGGCGGCGGAGTCGCGGACGGATACGGTCCTGCAACAGGCGGCGATCCAGGGGGCGGCACCGCGGGGCCGGGCCCGGTCGGTGTCATCGGCGCGCCTTGCCGCGTGCCACAGCTGTTGCAAAAGACAGAGCCATCCGCGATCTGCTGGCCGCACTTTTGGCAGAACACAATCGTCCCTCGGGAGGGGTTCCCGCCGCTCGATGCGGTGCAGTTCTATTTAAGAATTCGCAGGACGGTGCTGCCCATGAGAATTCCTTTCACTTTGGCCTCGGCGGGCGGTCAAGACCGACCCACCGCGCGACACCGTAGTCGATCGCTCGGCGAGGGAGTATTCGCGTCATCGCGATCGAGAGGGTATCGTACCATTTGACGCGATACCGTGCCGCCGGTCGACGCTTCGTGACGATTCGGGCGATTCGCCGAGCCACCTCTTCCGCAGATGCGCCGATTGAGGGAATTGTGTATCTCGGAAATGCGTGCTTGTAAACCGGCGAAAAAATCGAATTCGCCTTCCGGAGCACGGCCGAGCTTTCCGCCATCGCGCGTTCCTGAAACTTCGTGTGCGTTGTCCCCGGCTCCACGACGACAACTTTGATTCCGAATGGACGAGACTCGACTCGCAGCGCATCGCTGAAGGCTTCAAGCGCGAACTTTGACGAGCAGTACGCGCCCATGAGCGGGACCGAAACCCGCCCCGCGACGGAGCTCACATTGACGATGTATCCGTCTCGCTGCGCTCGCATCGTCGGCAGGACCGCCCGAGTCAGAGCGGCCGCGCCGAAGAGGTTCACCTCGAACTGCCGCTGCCACGCCTCGCGATCGAGGTCCTCCGCGGCGCCGAGAACCCCGAGACCTGCGTTGTTCACGAGCACGTCGATGCGACCCGACTCAAGGAGAATTTGAGATACCGCGGACCCGATGGAGGAGTCAGACCGGACGTCGAGCTCGATCGACTCCAATCGCGGGACACGCCCATGGAGATGCTGGACGCCCGCCAACGTGCGACCGGAAGCGTAGACGCGAAACCCCCTTGCGCCGAGGACGAGCGCGGTCGCCTCCCCAATCCCGCTCGAGCATCCCGTTACAAGGGCCACACGCTTCGCGTCTGCAGCCAAGGGTTCACCCGCCGCGCGCTACTCCGACCGCATTGATTTCGCTTTTCCCACGCGGCGTCGTGATAACAACTATCGACTCGCGACGAAGAACTTCACGAATCGTCGAAGTCGGTTACGGCAAATTATAAGCTCACATCGTCGCTTCCACCGCCCCTCCCGAAGCACAGGAGAGATCGATGGCAGCACAGTCAGCTCGGACGTGGTTCGTGCGGACGCACATCGAGAAACGGCCCACAGGCCCGGATGCGTTCATTGAGGACTTGCTGAAGCTCGAACGGTTCCTGGCGGACGAAGGCCCCCGCGGCATCGCGGCGACGATGTCGTTCCTCAACCTCGTGAGCCGCTATCCCCGGGAGGCCAGCGAGATCGCACGGGAGCTGGGCGCGACCCTCGTGCCGCTCATCGCCCACGACCGGCTCGAGGAGCTCGTCGACGACCGCCTCCGACTCGCAGAGCTGAGACTCTTCAACGAGCGGCACGTCGCCGCGGAGTTCGGCGGGGTTCCCTAGCCCGACCCCGTTGCATGTGCGGTGAGCCACTTCCGCGCCCGGGCACGGATGTTTTCCGAAAGGCTTGGAACGCGGGCCTCAAGCTCGACTTCCGATGCGACAGAATCCGTCGGGGGCGGGAGCAGACCTTCCTGCACGGCGGTGGCGGCAAACCAGGCGCGACCGCCATCGGATGCGCTCGCAACGGTTGCAAGACTCCGTTTCGTTCTGACATCGACAGTGTCCGCGCGAAGAATTGCATGAAGGGCGGCGGACCCATCGCGGTCCGGCAGCGTGGAAAGGAACTGAAACGCAAGGAGGAGACGGGGAACCCGAGGGAATTCCTCCCGTGCGACGATCGCGATGAGAATCCACGTCCCCGTCCTTCGATCCGTCGAGCGGACGAGCGAGGGGTCGACGAACGCCGCGTACACGAGGTGGAGGAGGTGGAGGACCGTAAACGCCTCGTTCTCCAGGAGGAATCGCGCGAGGCGAAGCAACCCTGGCGGCGTTCGCTCAGACGCGGAAAACACAGCGTGCTCCGACACGGGCAGCGGAATGAGGTCGAACGCCCGCTCCGCGACGCCGATTTTCACCTCGCGGGACACGCGCGAATCCAGCACGCGCCTCGCAAACAATCCGAAAGAGCGAGGATCCTGAAGTCGGGCAATGACGTCCTCGTCCGACAGTTCGGACGGTGACGACCGCGGATCCAGCGACCGTTGGAATTCCGTCACCGCGTCGTAGGCAAGGAAGCAGAGGACGCGCGTCTCCGAGGAAATGGCGGGGAATTCCTCTTGGAAGTACCCGCTGAGGGAACCGACCATCCGGTTCGGAAACCCCCACCGAACGTAAGCGTTTGTGCGCGCAGGATCACCTTACTTTCGCGCATCCCCGGCCAAGTTTATCTATCGGGAGGCCGGTCCGTCGGGCCTTATGTCACGAGATGCGCTCCCGCATCCCTTCTCGCTCCTCTCCGATCGGGTGCAAGCCCTTCTCCGGACGATGCGCCTCACCTCCCCGACGCCGCCGCAGTCTCTCGCGATCCCTAAGGTGTTGACGGGCGAGGGCGTACTCATCATCGCGCCGACGGGGAGCGGAAAGACGGAGGCGGCGCTCCTGCCCGTCCTGGACCGCCTCACGAACACGGAGAGGCAAGGCATCGGACTCCTTTACATCACCCCGCTGAGGGCGCTGAACCGGGACATGCAAGGCCGCGTCGAAGCGATGTGCCGAGGTCTTGAACTCACCGTCGAGACCCGCCATGGCGACACCCCGGCTCGCGACCGCAGGCGCCAGTCCGTAAAGCCGCCGGACGTGCTCATCACGACGCCGGAATCCCTCCAGGCGATCCTCCCGGGTAAGGTGATGCGGCGACACCTGAGGGACGTGCGGCACGTGATCGTCGACGAGGTCCACCAGCTCGTTAAGGACCGTCGCGGGGTCCAACTCACGGTCGCCCTCGAGCGCCTCCGGGAGGTCACGGACCGACCCTTCCAGCGAATTGGTCTCAGTGCAACCGTCGGCGATCCCGCGACGACCGCGGAGTTCCTCGGCGGCGAACAGGCCGTCGAGATTATCCAGGCCGCCGCGGAGAAGGCGATGGATTTCCGCGTTGAGTGGCCGAGGCCAAACGACGAGGACTTCGAGACTGCGCGGGACCTGTACATCTCCCCGGAGGCCGCGGCCTCGATCAACCTGATGCACGACCTCATGGAGGAGCGGCGGTCGAGCCTTGTGTTCGTCAACTCCCGCAACGTGGCGGAGCTGCTCGGCCACCGATTCTCGATGATCGCTCCGGACGTTGCGGTCCATCATGGATGGCTTCCCCGCGTGGAGAGGGAGCGCGTTGAGCATGAGTTCAAGGCGGGCAAGCTCCGCGGACTCGTATGCACATCGACCTTGGAGCTCGGCATCGACATCGGATCCGTGGACCTCGTCCTTCAGTACATGTCCCCGCGCCAAGTCACGAGCCTGATCCAGCGAGTGGGTCGCGCAGGCCATTCCCTCGACCGCGTCTCGGAGGGCGTGGTCGTGACGGTCTCAAGTGACGACACGGTGGAGGCCATTGCCGCCGCAGAGGGAGCGCTGGCGCAAGACTTGGAGCCCTTGCGGGTCCACCGCCATGCGCGGGACGTCCTCACGCACCAGGTCGTCGGATGCGTGCTCGACGCAGGGGGACGCGCCTCAATCGAGCGGATCCGCGATATCATCCGCCGCGCGGAGCCCTACGCGGACCTACCCCGAGATGCGTTTGATCGCGTCGTCGAGTTCCTCGTTGCGCTGCGCCTGCTCCGTAAGGAGGGAGACGAGCTCGCGGTCACGAGTCGCACTCGTCAATATTACTTCGAGAACCTCTCGACGATCCGCGACGAGCGGCGGTACGTCGCGATCGACCTTGCGACCCAGCAGCCCGTCGGCATCCTGGGCGAGGAGTTCATGATGCTCCGCGCCCGCCAGGGTTACAACTTCATCGTGCGGGGCCGGACATGGAAGATCCAGAAGATCGGCGAGGACGGCACGATCTACGTAACGGCGATCACGGACCCGACCGCGGCGCTTCCCGGGTGGGATGGCGAGATGATCCCCGTTCACTACCCGCTTGCCCAGCGGTCGAGCCGCTTGCGGCGCGAGATCGACGAGGGCCTTGCCGCGGAAAGTCCGGAAACCGTTACGGCGGACCTCGAGCGGGCGTGGCCGCTGAACCGCACGGCGGTGCGACGCCTCGTGGACGAGATCGTGGGGCATCGGAAGACCGGAGCGCCTGTGCCATCGGACCGCCTCATCCTCGTCGAAGGATTCGATCGGTTCCTCATCGTCCACGCGGGCTTCGGCGAGATCGTGAACGAGACCCTCGGAGACCTCCTCGAGGAGCTGCTCGCGCGGAAAGGACTCGTGCGGTTCTGGTGGGCGACCGCGCATCGGATTCTCCTCGAGCTCGTGGTGGACACGAAGGACCTCGACCTGAAGGAAATCTCGCAGGAGCTGTTCGGCATCGACGAGGCGGAGCTCGAACGGTCGCTGAATATCCTCACGGAGGAACACCTTCCGATCGGATACTACATGAAGTCCATCGCGGAACGGATGGGCGCCCTCAAGCGTGGGCTTCTGGTCGCCGCGGACGAGCTGAACAGCATCGAGCTCCGGTTCGCAAAGACACCGATCTACGAGGAAGGCCTTCGAGAGGCCATGCTCCTGCACACGGACTACGATGCCGTGCGGGAGATCTTCCGCCGCGTGCGGTCGGGTGCGCTCCGCGTGACGACGTTTCACTCGATCGATCGGCCGACGCCTCTCGGGTATCACATCCTTCGGCGGTTCGTCGAGGCTCCTGAGCTGTTCTCCCCGGAGGCCGAGAAAGAGGCCAATCTCGATCGGATGCGGGGGGCTTTGAATGCCACGCTCCTGAATCTTCTCTGCTTTGAATGCGGCACGTTCCTCGAGTCGCAGCGGATCTCAGAGCTCACGGATCGGCCCTCCTGTCCGAAGTGCGGGTCGCACCTCCTCGGGGTGTTGTCGTGGGCCGCGTGGTCTGTGCGGGATGCCCTTGGGAAGAAAATGATGAAACTGGACCTGAACGAGGATGAGCAGAAGGCGCTCGCCCGCGTCCGCCAGACCGCGGATCTCGTTGCCGTGTACGGCCGGAAGGCGGTCATCGCCCAGTCCGTTTACGGCATTGGCCCACAGACCGCGAGCAAGATCCTCGCGAAGATGCACGACGATGAGGTGACGTTCTACGAGGACCTCTTCGAGGCGAAGCTGCGATACATCACGACCCGGCCATACTGGGACGAGCGGAACCGAGGCGGCCCCGTCGGGAAGTCGTGGAGCTGAAGGCTCGGAGCTGCCTGCGTCGAAGGCGTGAGCGGAGATCTTCGAGGCAGGCCGGCTACAGCTCTTTCTCCAGCTCCCGGAGGATGTCCTCCGGCGATTTTGGGCGGGCGGGCTTCCGGCGTTCGCGGAAGACATACCCGAAGACGAATCCAACGACCGCGGCCGCAACGGCAATCAGGAGCCCGATGAATCCCAGGAAGAAAGCGAAGACAAGAAGAGAGAAGATGATGAGAAGCGGATGCAGGCCGACTTTGGAGCCGACGATGCGAGGAGACAAGAGGGTGACTTCCAGGAGATGAAGAACACCAATCGAAAAGAGGGCCGAAATAATCTTGGGGGCCGTCGGAGGGTCGCTGAAAGCAGCTACGACACCGCCCACAAGCATTGTGATGATGAGTCCAAAGTAAGGAACAAGGTCAAGAACTGCAGCCGTGATGCCCAACAGAAGCGCGTACTTGATGTTGAACAGGGAAAACAGCAAAGTCACCATGATTCCCTGGAGAAATGCGACGAGAAGAGCACCGCGAAGATAACGACCGATCACTTCATCGGCCCTCTGCAAGTACTCTCCCATTCGGGGTCTGCGGCGGCTGGGAATAAGCATGAGAAACCGATG
>Ga0209002_10004769_pt1 | contig 10593 bp, 7 predicted proteins | sample Rifsed16ft2_FD_184010 | JGI IMG/M metagenome (GOLD analysis project Ga0209002, IMG submission 184010) | Soil microbial communities from Rifle, Colorado, USA - sediment 16ft 2 (version 2) | ecosystem: Environmental > Terrestrial > Deep subsurface > Rock core/Sediment | place: Rifle, Colorado...
TCCAAGCGGGAGGTCCAGAAGTCCTGGTTCGTGATGATGGACTGCGCGCGAGTGAAGGTGCCCTGGCCGTTGGCGTTCCAGAAGGAATTGCCAGCAAAGGAAGCCGTCGAGCAGGGCGTGTTAGCCTGCGGGTAGGCATCCATAAACGGCTTCGTCCTGGGGTTCACAAACCCAGCATTGGCCGGGACCGCGTCGGGCGCGTAGGTGTCGAAAGTGCCGTCCGCCTTATAGCAGCGCACCTCGGTCCGTCTGGCCGCAGCGCCGCTCCCCGAGGTCTGCGGAACGCAGCCCGCGCGAAGCTCCGGCCCCGGCACATTGGAACTCAGCCGGCTGCCCACCGCTTCGCGCAGCAGTTCCAGGCTGCCGAAGAAGAACGTGGAATTCTTCCGGATCGGTCCGCCCAGGTTGCCGCCAAACTGGTTGCGCCGGTAAGCCGGCTTCTCGCCAGCGGCCAGCCGGTTGTCGTCGAAATCCGGGGCGTCCAGCTTGTCGTTGCGGAGGAATTCGAACACCGCGCCGTGAAATTCGTTGGTGCCGGACTTAGTCACCGCGCTCACGACGCCACCCACGTGCTGGCCGTACTCGGCGTCATAGGCGTTGGTGATGACCTTGAACTCGCGCACGGTTTCCACGCCGGCCATCGTTCCCGCTGCACTGCCCGAGCTGTTGGCGGCATCGTTGATATTGGCGCCGTCGAGCAAGAACGCATTCGCATTGTAACGTGTCCCGGTGATGGATAGCTTCACGCCGAAGCCCTTCGTGGCGCTGGTCTCGCCGGATTCTGCGTAGACCGCGCCAGCTTGCAGCGGCACCAGCTCAATGAAGCTCCGCGCGTTGAGCGGAATCTCGCGCATCTGCTTGGGATCGATCAAGCCGCTGACCGTCGCCGTCGTCGTCTCAATCAGCGGCGCTTCGCCCGTCACCGTAACCTGCTCGGTCACGCTGCCTACGGAGAGCGTGAAGTCCACCACTGCTTCGCGTCCCAGGGTCAACGTTACGCCCTTGCGCACCTCAGATTGAAAACCGGCCATGGTGGTCTGGATTTCATATTCACCGAGACCCAAGGCCTGCAGACGGTATTCCCCGCGACTGCCCGACACGGCGCTGCGCGAGATGCCCGTCTCGACACTGGTGGCCGTAATCGTGGCCCCCGGCAATACCGCCCCGGATTGGTCCTTGACCGTCCCGAGGATGGTTGCCGTCGTCTGGGCGGCCAGCGGACTTAGTCCCGCCATCGCAGCCAGAAGAAACGCAACGGCAAAACCTACAAATGAATTTCTATTTACTTTTCTGAAAGACACAGCAGACTCCTTTCCGGATGTTTCCGGTGTGAGTGTTCGGTATTCTCGGTTCGAAACTCCTGTCGTTTGAGAACCAAACCTTGGGCTGTACCCTCGGATCCGAAATCGAATCCCGCCCCGATGCAGCCGATTCTGGCACTCGGTGAGCAAGCTGTCAAGGTGAAATAATGGGGGGCCGGGTTAGACAAAAAGAAACGGCCACCTCGCCTTGAAGCGAAGAGGCCGTTACAGTTTCTAGTCAGTCCGACTAGAACGACATCCGCACTGCAAACTGCATCTGACGGGCATTCGATCTGGTCGACTCGATTCGGCCGGCGCCGCCTTGCACTGCACCGCTGCGGGCAAATAGTGTCAGCGACGGGCTCCCGAAGTTCGGCCGGTTGAAGAGGTTGAACAACTCCCAGCGCAACTGCAAGCTGGAATTCTCGCTGATGATCGGGAGTTTGGTTTCCTTCATCAAGGTGAAATCCAGGCTAGCGACTCCGGGAGAAATCAGAGTGTTGCGCCCCAGGTTGCCGAGAAATGCGCCAACGGGAAGAGCCGGGTCGCAAGGAGTCGCACGGTCCCGAACGCAATTGGTCGCTGGATACGCATACTGGCTGATGTCGATGTAGGCATCCGGATTCTGGGCGCTGACCGCATTCTGCTTGCCACCCGGGACAAGATCAATGCTGCTCCCTTCCACAAAGCGCATGGTGAAATCCGTGTTGACGTTGTTGATCCGAATCCGGGACCGGGCCTGTTGCGCTTCGGGGTTGAGCGGGAAACCGTTATTGAACCGCAACACTCCGCTCGTAATCCAGCCCCCTAGCAGGGCGCCCGCCGGACCGGTTAAAGTTCTGCCCGGCAATTCATAGGTGAAGTTAGTGCTCCAACTGTTCCGGACATCGAACGCCGACAGGCCGTGGTCCTTGTCAAGGCCATAGCCGCGGCGGTCCGAATCGCCGAAGTCGCTCGAGCCCGTCCAGGTGGAGGTGTCGTCGGTGGATTTCGAGAAGGTGTAGGAACTCTGCAGCTGGAATCCGCGACTAAAGCGCTTATTCACGGCCAGCCGGAATGCCTGATAGTCCGAGGTGGCATCGGTGATGCGCCACCGCATGCGGTTGTAGTTGGGATTGCGCAGCGCCCCATCCGGATTAAGCAGGATGAACCGCTGCTGGCCGGGGCCATTGGGATTGGGGAGCAGAGCGCTCTGGGTGTAGTTCAGCATGACCGCGCCCCGAATCAGGTGGGTGCCACGGCCGGCCGAATAACCCGCTTCGACAGTCAAGTCGCCAACAATCTGCTGCTCGATATCAAAGCTCCACTTGTAGACCGCCGGCTGATCCACTTCGTACTGGAAGCCGTCGGCCTGCGGTTTGGAGCCAATGTTTTGCCGGAGCAGGGCGTTCTGAGTGACAAACATATTTGGAAAATCAATCTTCAAACCGAGCGGCGTGAAGTTCTCCTGGAATGTTTCCGCTACCGAGAAGTACGGGGCCATTCGCACACCCGCGGTGATATACGCGTTCGGCATGATCTGGTCGTGGAAGACGCCGAATCCGGCCCGAATCGAGGTCTTTCCAGCGGCAAACGGAGACCAGACCACCCCAATGCGCGGAGCGAAGTTCTTCAGAGATGGATTCCGGAAATAGGGGTCTCCCGTGTCCGTATTCTGATCGGTCAGGGAGTAGAAATGCTCGTCCCGCATGTCGCGAACGGTACCAATCTTTCCATTCACCTCGGTTGGAACCTTGATGAACTCATACCGCACCCCCAGGTTGAGGGTCAGTCCGGGCCTCACATTCCAGTCGTCATGCAAGTAGAGGCCCATGACGTTTTCCCGCCAGCCACGGATGTCGTCCGAGCCCGGCCGGATGAAGTTGGCGGTCGCGGCATTGTTCAATAGAAAATCCGCGATGCTAGTAAAGCCGAAGCTGCCGCCAGGATAAAAGTCGGAGCGCTGGTTGAACTGGAAACGCTCGAACTGTGCCCCGAACTTGAGGGAGTGTGCGCCTTTGAAGTAGGAAAGGTCTTCCTTGAACTGGAACGTATTCTGATTGTGGATCTTCGGGTTGGTCGAGCCGCCCCCAAACCCGCTAAGGTTTGTGACTGAGATAATCCCGGGCACATCGGCCTCGCTGCCGAGGCTCTTGCCGAGTAATTCGGGGAATTCATCGCGGGGAATGTCGAAGAAGGTTAAGCTGGTCCGATTGAACGAGAACAATGTTCTTCCCAAGACCGCCGGAGAATAAATATGGGTCTGCTCGATGGTGGCATACCGGCTGGCAGTCTCGGCCAATTCGGAAGTGTTAAATTGTGGAACGTCGCGATCCGAATTGTCCAATGTTATGCGGCCGAAGATGGAGTCGGAATCGGAAAAACGGTGGTCGATGCGGCCGTTGTAATAATCCTGGTTGGTCACGTTCGGATTGCTGAGAGTGTAATCCGCCCGATCGGCGTCGAGCGCGTTCCCGTTCGGCAGCGGATAGGCCTCCAGATACGGTTTCGTATTGGCGGAGATGGTAAGCTGACAAATTCCGCCTGGCAGCACCGTACCCCCACTGGCAGTGCAGGTTGCAGACGAGAGCAGAATGCGTCCCGCGCGTGTTTCCAGAGTGGGCACCGTGTAGGTGTTGGTTCTGCCTTCGCGTTCCCGCATGCCTTCATAGCTGCCAAAGAAAAAGGTCCGGTCGCGGATGATTGGCCCGCCCAGCGAGCCGCCAAACTGGTTGCGTTTGAATTCCGCCTTTAGGCCGTCGTTAAAGGCATTATCTTCCCACTTGGCGGCGTCCAGGTTGTCGTTGCGCATGAATTCGAATACCGAGCCGTGCAGTTCGTTCTCCCCAGACTTGGTGACGGCGCTGATTACGCCGCCGGTGTGGCGGCCGTATTCGGCATCATAAGCGTTGGTGACCACACGGAACTCGCGCACCGTTTCCACTCCGGCCACGGTCTGTGCCGCGCTGCCGGAGGTGCCTGCCGCGTCATTTATGTCCGCACCGTCGAGCAGGAAGCTGTTGGATGAGTAGCGCTGGCCGGAGATGGCAAGCTTTCTGCCGAATCCCTTGGTGGCGCTGCTGTCGCCCGCCTCGGCAAACACGGTGTTGGTTGTGGCGGCGACCGCCAGCTCGATAAAGCTGCGGGCATTGAGCGGAATATCCCGCATCTGCTTGGAGTCCACCACTCCGCCGACGACCGCCGAGGTCGTCTCGATCAGCGGCGCCTCTCCGGTAACCGTCACTTGCTCGGTCACGTTGCCGACCTGCAAGCTAAAGTCAACCACGGCCTCGCGGCCGATGGTCAGGGTGATGCCCTTGCGAACTCCGGATTGGAATCCGGTCATGCCGGCCTGGATGTCGTATGTGCCTACGGCCAGGGCCGAAATGCGGAATTCACCCCGCGCTCCGCTGGTGGCGGTGCGCGTGATCCCAGTGTCGATGTTGGTGACGGTGATCTCTGCCCCCGGCAGTACCGCACCGCTTTGATCCTTGAGGGTTCCAAGAATGGTCCCCGTGGTCTGAGCGGCGAGCGAACCCAATCCCGCCGCCGCAATCAGCACAATTAAGACGAGCAATCGAAGAAACGAGGTTCTATTCTCTTTTCTTAGGTACACAACAGACTCCTTTCCGAAATCATCCGGTGTGAACATTCAGTCTTCCTGAATCACCAAATTTAGTTTTCCTAACTATTAGACTCTGCGACTTTTGACCATGCGGCCCCAAACGGGACCCCACCCTCGATGCTTCCAAGTTATCAGCCCCGGAAAGGGGGTGTCAAGCGAAAAGAACCGGGTAGTGCAAAGGCTGTCAATGGCGGGAAACAGGAATCGGGAGGAAGAGGACGAAGCGGTAGTCACTGCGACAGTGTTTCGGAGAATTCGTAGAAGCCTTTGCGAGTGTGAATCCACTCGGCGGCGTGCAAGGCGCCGGAGGCAAATCCCAGGCGACTGCGGGCCGTGTGCGTAAAGGTCAAGGTATCGGATTCGGAGTCAAATCCTACGACGTGCTCGCCCGGGACCGTGCCCGCGCGGTTGCTTGCGACCGAAAGCGGGCGCTCCCCGTAGGTCTTCTCGAGAATCCGCTTCAGCTTCAGCGCCGTTCCCGAGGGCGCGTCAAGCTTGGCGCGGTGGTGGATCTCGTAAATCCAGGGATCGTACTGCGGATAGCGCTCGAACAGCGTGGCGGCGGCTTCCATCAACCGGAAAAAAGCATTGACGCCAATGGAGAAATTTGAGCCGTAGACGAATCCCACGCGGTTTTGTTCGACTAACTGGCGGGCCTTTTCGAGCTGACTCCACCAACCGGTGGTGCCGACCACCATGCTGACGCCCAGCGCCGTGATTCGCTCGATGTTTCGAATCACAGCATCGGGAATGCTGAAGTCCACCGCCACATCCACGCCTTTGAAGTTGGTTGCGGTCAGGGCTTGCCCCTGCTCGTTGCCTTCGATGTCGATCTTGAAAAGAATTTGATGTCCGCGCGAAAGCGCCAGCTCCTCCACCATGCGCCCCATTTTGCCGTAGCCGATCAGCGCCAATTTCATAGCGTGTGTCTCATAGGGCTAGATGCCCTTGCGATGAGTTAGAGCGAAACGGCGGAGGCCTTTCTGGTCTCCCCCAGGGGACGGGCCTCTAGCAACCGCTCGGCGATCTGGACCGCGTTCAGGGCCGCGCCTTTCAGTAGCTGGTCGCCGCTGACGAACATGGCAATCGAGTGGCCGGTCGGATCGCTCAAGTCTTGGCGGATCCTGCCGGCCAAGATATCGTCCTGGCCTGAGGCGTCGCGCGGCATCGGGAAGTAATTGTCCGCCACGCGGTCGACGAGGCGAATTCCGGGAGCGTGCTCCAGCAGCCCCCGCACCTCCTCCGGCGTAATCGGACGTTCGCATTCAAACACCAGCGACTCGGAGTGGGCGCGGAGCACTGGCACGCGGACGCAGGTGGCGGAGATGCGGATGTTTTCATCCCCCCAGATCTTGCGCGTCTCCTTTATGACTTTGATTTCTTCCTCGTTATAGCCGCTGGCAGCGTCCATGGCCGAGTTGTGGCTGAAGAGGTTGAAAGCATAGGAGTGCGGCAGAACGGTGTTCTGGTAAGGCTGTTTATTTAAGTAGGCGCGGGTGGATTCTTCCAGTTCGCGCATGGCGGCGGCGCCGGCGCCGGAGGCCGCCTGGTAGGTCGTCACGATCAGCCGCCGGATGCGGTTCTTCTGGTGGACCGGCCACAGCGGTGTGATGGCGATAATCGTCGAGCAGTTGGGGTTCGCAATGATCCCGTGGTGCTCGAAGATGGCCTGCGGATTGATCTCCGGAATGACCAGGGGAACCTGCGGGTCCATCCGGAACGCGGAGGAGTTATCGATGACCACGGCACCCCGCTCGGCGGCTTTGGGACAGTATTCGCGGGAGATTTTGCCTCCGGCAGAAAAAAACGCAATGTCCACGCCCTCGAACCGGCTCTCGGAAAGCTCTTCGACCTCTACTGGGTTTCCACCGAATTGGAGCTTCTTCCCCTTCGAGCGGGCTGAAGCCAGCAGACGAATCTCGCCTACGGGGAAGCGCCGTCGCTCCAGGCATTCGAGCAGCTCCCGACCAACGGCTCCGGTAGCGCCTGCGACTGCGACTGTAATTTTATCTTTCATCTTCGGCAGACCCAGTTCCGGCAAAATCCGTGCGACAGCGACCAGAGATAACGCCGCATTTACTGTTTCAGTTTCTTCACCATCTTGACATAAATCTCAGTGGCTTGCACCAGTTCGGCCTTGGCGATGCGCTCGTGATCGGTATGCGCCACGTGGATCGAGCCAGGCCCAATGAGGAACGGCTGACCCCAGGCGCTGAGCGACGGGATGTCGGTGGCAAAGGCGACCACCGTGGTTTCCAGCCCGTCCATGGAGCTGAGCTTGACGGGTGGAATTTCCAGGAGTTTTTTTACCGCCGCGAGATTTCCAACGGCCGCGCGGATGGATGCGAGCAACGGTTCGCCCGGTCCTACGAGACGGTACATCAGCTCCGCGCGGGCATGATCGGGAATCACATTGGGGGCGATCCCGGCCTGCAAAATGCCGATGTTGCAAGTCGTCTTTCCCAAGACCGGGTCCTCGGGCAAGGCAATGCTCCGCAGCCGGTTCAGAGCCTCCAGCAACTTATCGGTGGCCGATTCTCCCAGCTCCGGATAGGCCGAGTGCGCCGCCCGGCCGGTGGCCTCGATCTCCACCCGCAGGGCGCCTTTGGTTCCCAGGGCCAGACGGTTTTCCGTGGGCTCGCCATTGATCAAATAGCGGGTTCCGCGCGGGCGGCGATTGGCCGCCGCCGCTCCGGCGCTATTGCGCTCCTCACCCACCACGTACAACAGTCCGAAATCATTGATCCCCTCCGCGCGTAGGCGCGACGCAGCCTCGACCTGAGCGGCGATGATGCCTTTGGCATCGCAAGCCCCGCGCCCGTAAACGAACTGGTCATCCTCACTGGAGCCGATGAAGGGCGGCACCGTGTCGGTGTGTGTGCTCAAGACGATATCGGGTTGCCCCCAAGAAGCGAAGACATTGGGACGATTCGGTTCCGCCTCTTCGATCTCCACGCGGGCGCCCAGCGATTGCAGGTGGTCCCGAAGAAAATAGGCCACCGCCTTCTCGTTCCCCGAGATCGACTCGATATCGATGAGTTGCCGTGTTAACTCAATGGAATTCATAGGGGGGAAAAGTAACGCAACCTCAGAGGTCATCCGCAGAGCCGGGCGCCAGCCGCCACGCGTGAGGCATTCACACTCGCTTCGCAGAAAATGGATGTAAGATTCGGTCCCGACCAGAGAACGTACTTTCCGGCTCTGCTGCTATCTCTTGGCGGCAAAATCGCAGGCGGTGCAAGAGGTATACATGCCCCCGGCGATGCCCATTTCCCGATTTTTTACTCGCTTCACGATGCGCGTCGGTTTGCCGCACTTGGGGCAGGGAACCTCTTGCACCGCCTGGATATTCCTGGTTCGGTCGGCCGTCTTCGCTTTCTCAGCCATCTACACAATCCCCTTTCATATCAGTAAGATAAAAGCACTTTTCCAAGGCAGTCAGGGTACCTGGTGGAACGGCGAGCCCTGAAGCACATTACTTGACCACGGGGTTCAGAAAGGCCTCGTCCGCACGCCTGTCTCTCTTGCACCAACGGACTGAGCCTGGAATCCTGCCTGGAAAATTAATTGTACCACGAGCTCTCGCCTTGCAGTTCGCCAGGTGCCGAGGATCGGTCGTGGAACGGAGCGCAAAGGAGAGGGCACTTAGCTGGTTCGTTTCAGGAATCCTTGCGGCGCAAAACTGACCAGGTATTTCCCGAAGCGGGGATCGGTGGAGAAATTTGGATTCTCCCCCAGGAACTGGCGCAGCGCCGCCATCGGATTATCCTGCTTCCAGGCCGGGTCGCCGTTGGGTGTGTCGGCCAAATCCTCACAAATGGTATCGAACAATACCATATAGCCTCCGACGGGAATGTAGCCCGCGAAGGCACGCAACTCGCCCAGAGTGTGCGCATAGCTGTGGTCCGAATCGAGACACACCAGCACATTCGATTCGCCCGCCAATTGCCGCTGGAGCTCGGCGTGGACCGCATCGGATTTGGAGTCTCCTTCGATCAACCGGATGCGATCCCGGTAAGGGGATCCGTCAATATTGCGCCGCGCCTCGGGGTGAATTTCAATATCAATGGAAATCACGCGCCCTTCAATTCCGAGCAAATGGAGCAGGGAAGCGTAATAGACCGCCGTGCCGCCCAGGTAGAGTCCAGTTTCGACAATCATTCGCGGGCGCAGCTCCGCGATCAGCTCCTGCATCAGGATCAGGTCGGTGGGCCACTGCAGCACCGGGACGCCCAGCCAGCGGACCTGCTTCCACAGCGAGGCATTCCACATCGACTTGGTCCACTGCCGTGCGAGCGCGGTCATCTCTTCCGGGGTGTAGCGCAGAGCGGGGAGCGGAGGCGGTATCTGTTCCACGAATGAATTCCCTTGGGTGCTGCGAGTGCCATCAATTCGTTTCGCCGCGGTCGGCGAGTTTCACGTCGACCGTCAGGCGCTGACCGCCGCGGAATATTGTAACCTTGGCAATATCGCCGGGCTTCTTCTTGCGGAGATAGCGAGTCAGGTCGGAGGAAGAAGCCACCGCGGTCCCGTCGAGCTCGACAATCAGGTCGCCGCCAATCACGAACTCCTGGTTACCGATCAGGACGACTTGCCGGCCGGCGCGCAATCCAGACTGGTCCGCCGGACCGCTGCGCGTGATCTGGGCGATGAGCAGACCCTGCGGCGCCGCCAGGTTGAGCAACTCCGCCAGCGGCGGACTGATCTCCTGGCACACCACGCCCAGAAAGGTCTGGCGGGCGCGCCCCAGCGTCAGCAGGTCCGTCACGATCGCCTTCACTCCATTGATTGGAATTGCGAATCCGATGCCGAGGTTGGTCTGTCCGAAGATGGCCGTGTTGATGCCGATGACCTCGCCTTGGGAGTTCAGCAACGGCCCGCCGCTATTGCCGGGGTTGATGGCGGCATCGGTTTGGATGACCTCTTCGAGCACATTGCCCTGTTCGTCGCGGATATTGCGGCCGAGCGAGCTGATGATGCCGGTGGTGAGCGTGCCCTCAAATCCGAAGGGATTGCCGATGGCGAGCACCTTCTGGCCTACCTGGAGGTGATCCGAGTCGCCGAATTTCACAAACGGCAGCGGCCTCTTGGCGTCAATCTTGATGACGGCCAGATCGCTCAGCGGGTCGCGTCCCACCAGCTTGGCCGGGTAGCGGGTGTGATCGGCGAGAGTAACTTCAGCCGACCGCGCGCCGCTGATGACGTGGTAATTGGTGAGAATGTTGCCCTTGTCGTCGATCAGAAACCCGGAGCCGGAGCCTTGCGACGGGACGGCGTTAAAGAAAAAGTCGTATTGCATGACGGTACTGGTGATGTTGGCCACAGCCGGGCTGATGGCTTTGTAAATATCAATGTTGTTGCGCTCGTCGGTGCTCGATCCGCTATCCGGAGAGGCGTTTGCCAGCACGCTTGGCGGCGCGGGGGCCTGCAGGCGCGCGATGGTCTGTTGCGTAGCGCCATCCTGTGGCCTCCACCAGAGCCACCAGCCCACCACTGCGCCGAGCGCTGCCGCCATTGCTAGATTGAACCAGACTCGTCTGCTCCCCATCCCAATTCGCTCCCCACAGGACTCTTCCCTTGAAGTATAGGTACCTTCCGGAAGGAAAACAATCGGCGCTATCCTGCTCACCGGGATCGGCGAAACGTTCGCCCAACCCGTCCACACCCCCTCGCCCTAGGCAGCACAAG
>Ga0209002_10004775_pt1 | contig 10586 bp, 7 predicted proteins | sample Rifsed16ft2_FD_184010 | JGI IMG/M metagenome (GOLD analysis project Ga0209002, IMG submission 184010) | Soil microbial communities from Rifle, Colorado, USA - sediment 16ft 2 (version 2) | ecosystem: Environmental > Terrestrial > Deep subsurface > Rock core/Sediment | place: Rifle, Colorado...
AGCGATGATGGAACAGGGCTTGTTGCTGGACTAGCCCGGACATGCCACGGCGAACGGGGCTCATCTTGGAAGGGTCCGCCAACTCCAACAGAGCCTCGCTAGCCGCCAAAGCCTGCTGGTGCGACATTCGCCGGAGTGCTTTTTTTCTCTCGAGCGCAAGCTCTTTTCCTGCGTTCTTCCATTGCTCGAGCCACTGCTTTTGCCACACCGGTACGGCTGGGGGCGTTGACTTCATTGATTGATTACATCAGCTCCCAGTGCGGGGTTGCCGGGGCCGGCCAGGATGGAGCGTCTCCATGTGCCCGAAGTTGATCTGCTCCTTGATGAGATACATGGGGCGGGCCTTGGTCTCCTCGAAGAGTCTCCCAATGTACTCTCCCAGGACGCCCATGCCCACCAGCTGGGTCCCAGAAAGAAAGAAGATGGCGAGGATGAGCGAGGTCCAGCCCTGCGAGTTCCGCGGATTGTAGCCACCGATCGTCGTGTCGGTGACGTACATGACGAAGACCAAGAAGGCCGCCAAGAAGGAAGAAACGCCGATGAGAACCCCGGTGACCGCCAGCACTCGCAATGGCTTGAACGAGAAGTTGACAAGACCGTCGAGGGCGAGGTTCATGAGCTTGCCATAGGTATATTTCGGCTCGCCCGCCTCCCGGGCCCGTCGCTCGTACATGAGCCCTGTCTGGCGGTAGCCCACCCAGGTTCTGAGGCCCCGCACGAATCGGTTTCGCTCCGGCAAAGCATTCATGGTATCGACCACGCGGCGACTCATGACGCAGAAGTCCCCGGCGTCGAGGGCGATGTCCACCGAGGCGAGGGATTTCAGAAAGCGGTAGTAGAGCCAGTAGCTCAGCCGCTTCACCAGACTCTCCTTGCGGTCAGTCCGGATGGCGTAGACCACGTCGTAGCCGTCCCGGCACTTCTTGAAGAAGCCTTGGAGCTCCTCGGGAGGGTCTTGCAGGTCGGCGTCCATGACCGCCACGATGCCTCCCGAGGCGTAACACAAGCCGGCCGTTACCGCTGCCTGGTGTCCGAAGTTCCGCGAGAAGCTCAGGACCTTGAACCGCTGGTCCTTGCCGGCGATATCTCGCATCAAATCCAAGGATCCGTCGCGGCTACCGTCGTCGACCAGAATGCACTCGAAGTCCTCGTTCCAGGAAACCGCCGCGGCGACCAGACGCTGAAACAGCACGGGCAAACATTCGCATTCGTTGTAGACGGGGATGACGATGGAAATCACGGAGCTTGTCTACGCGATCTAGGATCGAGATCCCCCGGGGCTGGGGACGGCTTCCCCTGCAGCTTGTCTCTGTCTCCCACCGGTCCTGGGGGTGCTAGAACAGAGTGTAGATGAAGGGCGCCACCGCCGATGACTCAGCGAACAGTATGAGGAGCCCGAAGAGAAGCAAGGTCAGCACCATGGGCATCATCCACCAGAGCTTTCTCTCCCATAAGAACACCATGAGCTCGTTCATGATTCCCAGTTTGCGTCCCGCCGAGTCTATTGCCTTTCCCAATGTGTTACCTCACTCCTTGACCACCATGTAGTTACCCAGAACGAGCCTGTCCATCCCGCTCCGACTGAACGTCGAATAGGCTTGTTGCGGCGTGTTCACGATGGGCTCACCTCGCAGGTTGAAAGACGTATTCAGGACCACTGGCACTCCGGTCGCTTCCCCGAACCGAGCGATGAGGTCATGGTAGCGCGAATTGCCTTCCCGAACTACCGTCTGCAACCGTCCGGTCCCATCCACGTGGGTCACCGCGGGGATGACGTCGCGTTTCCCGGGTTTGACGTCGAAAACCAGCAGCATGAATCGCCCCGGGTACTGTCGCTCCAGATCCTGGACCCCCGCCGCGTCGAAGTATTCGTGAACGTGTCCGCTCAGCACCGCCGGGGCAAAGGGCCGATAGGGCTCACGAAACTTTATCTTGGTATTGACGATGTCCTTCATGTCTGCTCTCCGGGGATCGGCGAGGATCGATCGATGTCCGAGAGCGCGCGGCCCCCATTCGAATCGATCCTGATACCAGCCGATGACCTCTCCCGCCTGCAGCGCCTCCACGGTTCGGTCGATGAGGCGATCTTCCTCCAAGCGCTGGTAACGGATCCCCTCGTCTTCCAGAAAAGATCTCACCTCGGCGTCGGTATACGACTGCCCCCAGAAAGCGTGCTCGAGGACGAAACGGCGGGGCTTGCCGAGGAGCGAGTTGTAGGCCCACAGGGCCGCGCCCAGAGCGCCACCACCGTCACCCGCGGAAGGTTGAATGAACAATTCCTCGAAGGGCGTCTCCCTCAGTATGCGCCCGTTGGCGACGCTATTGAGCGCCACGCCGCCCGCCATGCACAGTTTCTTGAGCCCGGTCTGTCTCTGCAGATGGTTCGCCATGTCCAGCAAGATCTCTTCGGTCACCCGCTGGATGCTGGCCGCGATATCCGCATAGTGTTGGTTGGCCCGGCACAGCTCCTCATAGTTCGCGGGCCGCTCGCCGAAGTAGCTCGGGAATCCAGAGTCTTTTGTAAAAAAGAGCAAATCGGAAGGTCTTGGCTCTCCAAAGAGCTCGACGAACCGATGACTGTAGGACTCCTTCGTCGAGTGATGGAAAGCGAAATAGTCCATGTCGAGGTGGAACGAGCCGTCCCCGTTCCTACGAACCAGCTTGTAGACTTTGTCCAGGTAGCGAGGCTCTCCGTAAGGCGCCATCCCCATCACCTTGTACTCGCCTTCGTTCACCTGGAAGCCGAGGAAGGCGGTAAAGGCGCTGTAAAGGAGCCCCAGAGAGTGGGGGAACTCGATCTGTCGCTCGAGCTTGACCTCGTTCCCCCGGCCGACGCCATAGCTCGCGGTCGCCCACTCACCTACTCCATCCACGGTCAGGATGGCGGCCTCATCGAAAGGAGAACATAGATAGGCGCTCGCCGCATGGGACAAGTGATGCTCCGAGAACAGAATCTTCTCCCGAGGGACGCCGACCTTCTCGGTGATGAGCGCACTGACCCAAAGCTTGTCCAGCATCCATGTGATCATGGCCTCGCGAAACACCGGCAGCGCACGAGGGAACATCTGGAGCGAGGTCATGAGAATCCGCTCGAACTTCTGGAAGGGCTTTTCGAAGAAGGCGACGTAATCCAGATCCTGGCCCCGGATACCCTCCGAGTCCAGGACGAACCGGATGGCGTTCTCCGGGAAGCCGTAGTCGTGCTTCTTGCGCGTGAACCGCTCCTCCTCCGCCGCCGCTACCAGGAGGCCGTCCTTCACCAGCGCCGCGGCGGCATCATGGAAGAAGCAGGAGATACCCAAGACGTACATCGGTTAGTGCCGTTCCAAGTTGGCGAGTCTAAGGTGGCGGCCGTCCCCTGGCAGAGCCGTTCGGATCGCTGAACGTTCTCTGTTGGTTCCCGACAGTGGGAACGGCATTAGAACTGCCTCCGAGCACTCGACTCCGTCGGCTGCGGCGTAGTTCGCTCCCGCCAATAGGACTCCCCCTCCGACGAGCGGAGATGCAGGGGGTCTTTGAAGACCTTCACGATGAGGGCGAAAATGGGAACGATCAGAAGGTAGAACAGGGTCAGAATGACGCGGCTCTGGAAATTCCCTATCTTCTTCGCGATGACCTTCCATCGCTCCCAGGCTCTCCTTGCTCGACTCTCCGACATGGCTCCCGCCAGAAATCGCCCCCTCTCGATGTTGGAAACGGCCCGAAGCGGGCCGCAGAGTAAACGCTAGGGGTGGAGTATACGACATAGGCCACACCTTATCAATGGTTTAGCGAATCCAGGGTTTAGCGAATCCAGCGGCTGCCCGTTTTCTGCTTGTCCGGTGCGCTGCATCTCACCTAAAATAGCCGCACTCGGACATATCTCTTTCGGGAAGCGTGACTTGACGGAAAGGAACCCAGTGTCGGTCGACCGAGACAAGGTCCGCTGCAAGCGCTGCTCCAGGGAAATACCCTTGAGGGAGAGGCCGGGGCAACGCCCCGCCGGCCTGCGCTGCCCCAAGTGTGGGTTCATCTTCCGACTGAAGCGCCCCGCTTCCCCATCCCTCACCACGCCGCATCCCGCGACGGAAGGCGCCGCCCAAGAACCCTTGGGTGTGGATCTGGCTCTGCGGGCCGATCTGGTGATCGAGCAAGTGGAAGAGGAAGGCACGACGTACTTCGTCATCAAGGATCCGGCGCAACAACGCTTCTATCGAATCAAGGCGCTCGAGCATTTTCTGATTACCCAGTTCGACGGCCAGACCTCCTTCGAGGAAGTAAGACGCCGGGCGTCCGAAAAGCATCGTGTCCTCATCGGCCCGGAGGTTCTGGGTCGCTTCGTGGAGAAATTCCTCGACCTTGGACTCCTGGTGGATGGAAGCCGCACGCCGGTAGGGGAGCACTTCGCTCCTTCGCCCGGCGGCCGGGCAGAGAGCTGGTGGTCGCGCATTCTGTTTCTGAAGGTACCCCTCGTTCACCCGGAGAGACTCCTGGACTGGCTCTATCCCAAGATCAGGTGGTGTCTAACGCCCGCCTTCGTCACGGTGATGGTGCTTACCATCGTGGTGGCGCTCGTCATCGCCCTCCTCAACCGCGGAGATCTGATTTTCAATCTGGGAACGATCTTCAGTATCGAGAGTGTCCTCGTCATCTACGTCACGATCGCGGTGGTGACGGCACTTCATGAGCTGGCGCACGGCATCTGTTGCCGCCACTTCGGCGGACGAGTGCAGGACATGGGTTTCCTGTTCATGTACTTCGTGCCTTGCTTCTATTGCAACGTGAGCGACACGTACCTCTTCAAGGAGAAGCGGCAGCGGCTGTGGGTCATCTTCGCGGGAGGGTTCTTCGAGCTCTTCATCTGGGCGGTAGCGGTCTTGGCGTGGAGGATCCTCGCGCCGGATGCCTTTCTATCAAGGGTCTGCTTCATCGTGGTGGCGGTCGGCGGAGTCAAGACGCTCTTCAATTTCAACCCACTCATCAAGCTCGATGGCTACTATCTGCTCGCCGACTACCTGGGCATAGCCAACTTGCGTAAGGAAGCGCTCGCCGGTCTAGGGCGCGTCGTCCGTCGCGTCCTCCTCCATCTTCCCACCGAGCCTCCCCGCCCGGAGCTGGCGCGTCGTAGCATCCTTTCTCTTCGCGGAGACCAATTCGTGGCCATCTTCGGAGCCGCCGCTCTCGCCTACACCGTGCTGCTGATCGGCTACATCGTGCTGTGGTCGGGTGGATGGGTCTTCGAGGAGTTCGGCTCGAGCGGCTTGGGTTTTTTCACTCTCGCCATGGTGGGCCTCCTCCACAAGCCGGCGGCGGAAGCGGCATCGAGCGCCCGCTCGGTGAGCAAAGAGAAATGGGAGGATCTCGGCAAGCAGAAGCGGCGCAAGCGATTCGTATCCCTTTGGGTGTTGGTGCTGCTGGGTGTGGCGTTCTGTCCTTGGCAGCTGCGCATTTCGAGCGACCTCAAGGTCCTTCCGCAGGATCGAGCCACCGTGCGCGCGCCCGCCGACGGAAGGATTGCACGCATCGCCTTCTCCGAGGGAGAGAGCGTTCGGGCCGGGGAGCTGCTCCTGGAGTATGACTCCAAAGCACTCGCTCTAGAGAAGGAGACCCAGCAAGCGGAGCTAGTCAGAGCGGCCGAAGAACTGCGGCTTCTGGAGAAGCTCAACCCCACCTGGCAAGAAGAGATTCGAGTTCAAGAGCGCGGCCTGGAGACCGCTGGGGCCCGAGCGGCGGCGTCCAAGCAGGATTTCGAGCGCACCCAAGAGCTTTGGGCGAGCGGTCTGGTTGCGCGGGAGAGATTCGATCAAGCCCAGGCCGAGCTCCAGGAAGCGGAGAGCGAGCAGCGGCAACAAGAGGCCGAGGTTCAGCTGGTTCGCAAGGCGAGTCGGGCAAGCCGCAACGAGCAAATCGAGGTCCTTCACCTGCGGGACGCCGATGCCCAGCGCGCGGTCATTCACCGGCTGGAAGCGGAGCTGGCCGGTCTGGAAGATCTCTTGACCCGCAGCCGGATCTTCGCTCCCATCTCCGGCACTCTGACCACCTACCGTTTCCAGGAAAAGCTCGGGGAGTTCTTGGAGGAAGGTGACGTCGTCTGCGAGATCGTCAACGACGAGAGAGTCGTGATCGAGATGCCGGTCCCGGAAAAAGAGATCGACGCCATCCAGATGGGTCAAGCGGTGAAGTTCAAGGTTCGGGGCTACCCACACCGCAGCTTCCGGGCCCAAGTTGCCGAGATCGCTCCGGTCGCCGCGGCGGCGGGCCAGCCGGGCGAGGAGACGGCGACCATTCTCGTCCGCGCCAACGTCGACAATGAAGACCGAGTCTTGAAGCCGAATATGACGGGGGTTGCCAAGATCTATTCCGGATGGACGGTGGTTGCCCACGTCCTCAGCCGGGACATCATCCGCTTCATCCGCACTGAGTTCTGGTTATAGTCAAGCAAGTAGACTCGCCACCCCTCCCTGCGGTACCTTTAAAAGAGTAAGGAGGTCGCGTGGCTCAATTCCTCGGCGGAAGTGCCTTCGCCATGGCCAATCAGATCACGGATGGCTATGTGCTCTTGACCCCAGTCCTCCTCAGAAGGTTCGGTCGTGCCGAGCTGACGCAGCTTCAGTTCGAGCTGCAGAAGCTCCTCACGACTTTGAGGAGCAACCAACCCATGCCCGACGATACGCAGGCGCTCCAGGCATACCACCACAAAGTCAGTCGCATCCGAGGCGCATCTCAGGTGATTCAGAACCAGCTTTCCATAAAGAAGTAAGTGCCAGATCTGCTTCAATGATCGTCGACTGTGCCGTCTACCAAGAAGGAAAGCGCCTGCCGGGAGAATTCACGCCCGAAGCAGCGTTCCGGCTCAGCCGCAGCGAGAACGCATTCGTTTGGATTGGGCTTCACGAGCCCTCGCCCGAAGAGTTCGAGGTGGTGCGGCGGGAGTTCGATCTCCACGAGCTGGCGGTCGAAGACGCCATCAAGGCCCATCAACGGCCCAAGCTCGAGCGTTACGACGACTCGGTGCTACTGGTTCTCAAAACGGCTCGCTACGACGACGTCGCGGAGGCGGTGGAGCTCGGCGAGATCCTGCTCTTCCTCGGGCCCGGGTTCATCGCGGTTGTGCGACATGGACAGGCGAGCGGGCTCAAAGAGGTGCGCCGGGACTTGGAAGCCCGACCGGAGTTCTTGGCGCTCGGTGCGAGTGCCGTCCTTCACGCCATCGTGGATCGTGTGGTGGACGACTATGAGCCGGTAGTGCAGGGCGTGGAGCAAGACATCGAGGAGGTGGAAGAGGAAGTCTTTTCCTCCGGGCGAACCAACCCAGCCGAACGTATCCATTATCTGAAGCGGGAAGTGATGGAGTTCAGGAAGGCGACGGCACCCCTCCTCACACCACTCGATCAGCTAGCGACTCAATCCCTGCCCCACGTGAACCCAGACGTGCGGGAGTATTTTCGCAACGTCTACGATCACTTGGTACGGGTCAGCGAGCGGATCGATGGGTTCCGCGATCTGCTGACCAGCGTCCTCGAGGCAAACCTCACGCAAGTCAGCGTACGGCAAAACGAGGACATGCGGCGGATCTCCGCATGGGTGGCCATCGCCGCCGTGCCCACCATGATCGCCGGCATCTACGGAATGAACTTCGAGCACATGCCGGAGCTTAAGTCCACCCTGGGGTATCCCTTGGTGATGGGTTTCATGCTTTTCGTGTGCTCGGCTCTCTATGTCTTCTTCCGGCGGCGCGATTGGCTCTGAACGGCTTCTCCATGAAACACGAGAAGATGAGTTGGAACGCAACTAGCCGAACAGCTTCTTGAACACGCCACCCAGCGCATCTTCTCGTTGCCCGCTGGCGGACAATTGTTTCCGCGCCGGTTCGTGTTTCGGATCGATGCGCAACGTGGTTTTGAACTCGGTGACGGCACGCGACTTCAATCCAAACGATAGATAGTAAACCCCGAGCCAGTAGTGAATCTCGGGATCTTGGGGCGCCAGGCGAAGTGCCTCGTGGAAATGCTCCTCGGCATCACTACGCAAGGTGGGATGGCGTGACATAGCGCGCGCCAGCATCCCGCGGTAAAGCGAGTTTGCCGGCGCGATCTTTATGAGCTCATGCAATAACCGCACCGCGCCGTCCCAGTCCCGCACCTTGAAATGCAGCTTCACGTCGCGGAGAATCCGTGCCTCCCCTCCCCCTTGCGTCATCCGTTGAGCACGCATCCTCTCCTCGTGCGCCGCGGTGTCCACCTCTTTGTCGCCGTCCGGTTCTGGACCTTGTTCAGTCGATCTCTGGGTAGGCGTTTCTGCTCGGTGGCGCGTCCCTGCGACGCCGGAGCTCTCCTGGTGAGGAGCCGGGCGCGGACGCCTACTGACCACAGGCCCGGGAGATGGCTCCGCTTCCGGAGCCTTCGGCCCGAGCGTAGGGTGAGGCAAGGCCGAGTCCCGAGGCGAGAAGCCGTGGGGGTGGTGGGGCCCCGCGTCACTGATAGGAGTCCTCAGCCCGAGCGCAGGGTGAGGCGAAGCCGAGTCCCGAAGCGAGATGTCGTGGGGGTGGGGCCCCGCGGCACTGATAGGAGTCCCGTCGTCCATCCGGATGGGCACGCTTTCGGAGGACCGCTCGGCCTTAGGAGCTCGCCGCGGACTCGGGGTCGACGAGCGCTCGGGGGATCGATGGGCTGGCGGTGCCTCGCCACCCCTGGGGATCGAAACGCCGGGGCGCGATTCAACGGCGTCGCCTATTCGTTCCGCACCGCGTACCACCTTCCCCGGAGTCACCACGCGCTCTTGTTTCGGGGGGATTAGAACGTCGGCGTCTTGCCGAGCTTTCGTTTCCGTCCTTACCGTCTCGGGTGACGTCGACGGTCGCCGGGCGAGCTCCTCCAGAGTCTCGGGCAAGTCCGCAAAGGCATCCTGATCCACGACGATGAGGAGCTCCTGCTCTTCCTCGATGTGCACTTCTTCCACCGGGATGGGACTCAGCATCGATGCTCCGCCATCTTCCTCCGGCTCCAGCTCGATGAAGAGCTCGCCGGTCGAAGGCGACACATCCATAGGATCGGTAAACGGTGTCGAAAACTCCGGCGCGCGGGCCGTTGTCGACTCTTCCTCCAAGTGGAGCACGAGCTCCTCGGACGGCTCCGCTGGAGCCGGTGACTCCTTCTCTTCCCTGCGGATGGCGCGGCGCGGGTCGTCCAGAATGGACCACGACGGAGGTGGCAGTTTTTCGCTTGCAGACTCTTGTTCTTGCGAGGTTTCCTCAAACATGCCTACCGGTGGTGTCGGTGTCTCATCAGGGTCATCCCTCGAGGACCATTTGGGAACTCCCAGTCGGTTGAGAACGGGCTCCTGTTCCTCCGGCTCTGGCCAGACGGGCTCATAGGAGGCCGAAGAGGCCACATGGGTGTCGTTCGAGTCATCCAACGTGGACCATGAAGGGATGCCCACGCTCTCCTTCCGCGAAGGTTCTTCGACGGTCTGGACCTCTCGCCGAGCCGAGTAGGGCGTAGCGGCTCTACCGGCGGGAGGCTCTCGGGTCTCGATACGGGTCGTCGACGCTTCGGTGCTCGAATAAGGCTCGGGACCTTCCGATGCACTACCGGTCTTCCGGGCGTTCGCTCGAAGCTCATTCCACAGGAGCCCTGTCCCTCGGCAGGCCGTAGAGACCACCGACCAGAGCGCCTCGACCATGGCGGTGATAAAGGAGATCGCCCGGGCCCACGCTCCCTGCGCATTCTCTTCATCGACCTTCGACGATGCCGGTGTTCGGGCCACGTAAGGTGCAACGGGTTCCTCCCTGGTTATCGTGGCGGTTTCCACAAGGGGCGGTGCTCCGCCATCCTCGAGAAACGTCGGAGCCTTGTCTGAAACGGGAGAACGCTCCGGCTCCTGCCTCTCACGCGACACGTCGACTGCCTCGTCAGCGTCGATCTCGCGGCGCGGCCCGATCTTCCGAAGAATCTCGGACACGACAAACGTACCCGTCTCCTCCTGGACACGACGAGGAGCTCGCGGCGCATCGGACATGGCCAGCTCCAGAACGCCGGCGCCATAGAGGCCATAGCAGGCACGGAGTACTTTTCCTTTGTCCTCACCTGCCGTCGCCAGGACGCGGCGAATCGAAACCCGGGTCCCGGCCAACCGCAGCACGGTCCTTTCCACCGGCCGCAATTTTCCGAAATCGAGCGAGAAGGGAGGGGCCTCCACCACCCTTATCAGGCTATCGAGAGGAGGGAGACCGGAGAGAATGAGCTTCCCACTACTCATTCGCCGTATGCCTTCGAGCAAGATCCGGTGGGCGGAGAGACTGACCATGAGCTCGAGAGGAATGGCGCAAGGACCTTCCTCGAAGTTATAGGTTCCTTCCTTCGCGGAGAACAAGGAGAGGACGATCTCGTTGACTTGAGCGGCCACGTGACGTCCCAACTCCTCCTCAGAAACGATGCCGGCGTGGGCGAGAGTCTGACGGAACGAGTGTTTGCTACTCTTCGTCAACATGCTGACGAGCGCAAACTCGTGCGGGGAGATGCGGCCCGATGCGATCAGCCGTTCACCGAGGCTCTCGCTCTTTAGATTGCTGGAAGCGAAAACGGCGAAGCCCCGATCGAAATGGATGG
>Ga0209002_10004777_pt1 | contig 10583 bp, 12 predicted proteins | sample Rifsed16ft2_FD_184010 | JGI IMG/M metagenome (GOLD analysis project Ga0209002, IMG submission 184010) | Soil microbial communities from Rifle, Colorado, USA - sediment 16ft 2 (version 2) | ecosystem: Environmental > Terrestrial > Deep subsurface > Rock core/Sediment | place: Rifle, Colorado...
ATCTCGATCCAACCCTTGGCCGTCTCGCCTCGCACCGCGGTCGCCGTCCCCACGGTCAGGGTCGCGCGATCTTGCGCGACTGCGGTGAAAGCATACGGGAGAAACGCAACCATCCGCATCAAATTCAAGACTTCCTTCATGGCGAACCTCCGAAGCCCATACACTACTAAGACCAACTCGAGCGAACGGATCGTCGAACTCGGCCTGCTCGCGGCCATATCTTCGGACTTGCGAGGGCGGCAGTCGAACGGTTCAGCACCTGGGTTCTCGACCGACCCCCTCCCCGACAACGTGCTGGCCATCCTTTGGCTCGACGGGGAAGAGGTCGGCCACCTACGAAGCCCCGGCTCTAAGCTGCAGACTCCTCAGTAACCTCCCACCCAGGAAAGACGAGCACTGCGGGATGGCATTTCAGCGCGCGGGCCAACGTCTTCGCTCGCTCCACCCCCAGACTCACGCGGTTTCTCTCGATGGCTGAGATCGTGGACTGCGGAATTCCGGTCCGTCTCGCTAGTGCGTTTTGGCTGAGACCCTGAAGCTCTCGGATGATCCGGACCGACTCGCCAACCGACACCTCGACTCTCTTCCTCGACCTACGAAACTCCTTGCGCCTCATCCTTTCCTCCGGTAGTCATGGGGCGTTACGTCCACGACCAGAATCTCCACTCGCTCCGCGTCGACAGCGTAGATAACGCGATACTGCTGGTTCAGTCGCGACGAACGGTGTCTCGCCCATTCTCCCCGTAGCGCCTCGTCGTGAAACCCTCGGATCAGCCTCAGTCCCGACGGACCCGATACCCTCACGATGTCCTTCCACTTCTCGTATCGTTTCAGGACCTCTTTCGGAAGCCTATCGAGACGCCTGGCAGCCCGCCGATGCTCGAGGACTTCCCACATCCCAAAAATAAACTATACCATGTTCGATATCGCGGGGCTTGCGGCCCGTGAGACCAGCTTTGCCCGCGGACCATCTACGCTGAAGGAGAAGTACAAGCCGTCGTTTGCCTCGCCCGCGAAATATCCTCCCACAACTAACGTCTCGGGTCGTGTTACACTTTCGGATAACGCATTCCACGACAATTCGAAAGAAACGAGGAACCTGGGAGTGAGCCCGGACGTCGCGCGAGCGGTCCCGCATCTTGGTGAGTGCGGTCTCTTGACCGAGGCGCAGGCGCGCCGGCTCCTCCGGGTCGCGAGAGGCGAGCTGCTCTCGGTCTGGAACGAGCTCCGGACCCTCCTCTATGCCGGAGTCGTCCTCATCACCGCGGGGGTGGGCTTTCTCGTTCGGGAGAACCTCGATCGGCTCGGCCCGGTCGCGATCGCGATCGGAATCGGGGTCGCGGCGGCGGTCTGTTTCTTCTGGATCGCGCGCCATGCGGCACCCTTCACCTGGCGCGAAGCCCCTTCGACCCACGTCGGCTTCGATTACGTCTTGCTCCTCGGCGTCCTGCTCGCTTCCGCGGATCTCGCCTACGTCGAAGCGCGGTTCACTCCTCTCGGGCCGAACTGGCCGTGGCACCTCCTCTTCGCGAGCCTTTCCATGACTGCGCTCGCTTTCCGCTTCGATTCCCGCGTCGTGTTCTCGCTCGCGCTCTCGACGTTCGCCGCGTGGCGTGGGGTCTCGGTATCGTTCCTCGACCGGGAGTTCTGGCCGGACTCGGGCGCCGCCGCGCGCCTCAATGCCATCGGCTGCGGGGTGCTCTTCGTCCTTCTGGGCGTGCTCCTCGTGCGCGAGAGACGAAAGGAACACTTCGAGCCCGTCTCGACGTACGTTGGCATCTCCCTCGTGCTGCTTTCGCTCGCATCGGGGTCGTTGACCGATGAGCCATCCTGGGGCGCCTATACCCTCGTCCTGATCCTGGCCGGGGTCGGCCTCGCGGCGTACTCGCTTCACTTCAGACGGCGCTTCCCTCTCTTCGCCATGGGAGCGCTCGCCGTCTACCTCGGGCTCAGCCGCGCCGTCGTGCCTTCTCTCGACGACGAGACCGTCGTGTTCCTGTGGTTCCTGTTCACCTCGGTTGGGGCGATCGCCGCCCTTGTGGCCGTGCATCGCGCTCTGGAGAAGTCGTCTTGAGAAACGACGTCGAGGCCGCCGACCGCAGCGAGGACGTGCGCGCGGCCTCTCGCGCCTGGAATAGCGCCGGCACCATCGACGACAAGACCCTGGATGCGATCCAGAAGGAATATCCCGACGACCGCTCCCGCGTGAAACCCGCCTTTCGCGTCCTGCTCTTTCTCTTCACCTTCGTCGCGGCGGGCTCGGCCTTCGCCGTTCTGGAGTTCAACGAGGTCCCCATGGGGGCGCTCCTTTTTCTCGCCGCGCTCGGGTCGATCGCTCTTACCGAAGTACAGATCGGAGAGCTGCGGAGGTCGAGCGCGGGCGCGGAGGAGGCGACGGCGCTCCTTTCGTTCTGGTTCTCGATCGCCGCCCTCGGGTGGGTGTTCGAGGACGCGAGCGGAGACTTCCCATGGCGATTCCTCTGCGTGGCAGCGGCGGTGCTGGCCGCTGTCGCCGGCTGGCGGTGGGGGCTTTCCATCTTCGGCGCTCTCGCGGCGGTGTGCGTATTCCTGGCGCTGTCCTTCTGGTCCGGCGCCAGGACCTCGTGGGTGCTGGCGGCGCTCGCCGTCCTCACGCCGCTCCTCTCCGCGTCCGTGTCCCCGCGACTCGCTCCCTCTCATCGTCGCGCCGCAGACGCCGCTCTCGTGACCGTGCTCGCGGCGCTATATCTCGCCGTCCACCTGGGCGCCTACGATGCGGGACTCCTCGAGCGAGGCTCCCTCTTGGGACCGTTCGAAGGTGCTACCGATCGGCCGGGACGGTCCCTCCATATCGTCGGGACCGCGGTCGTTCCCCTGTTTCTTCTCGCGGGAGGAGTCTTCTTGCGACGACCCCTCCTTCTGCGCATGGGGGTCGTTCTCGGCATCGCCTCCCTCGTCACCCTTCGCTTCTACGTGCACGTGGCCCCGCTCTGGATCGTCCTCCTCGCGTCGGGCGGCGCCGCGGTCGCCGTCGGAATGCTCCTCAACCGCTATCTCGCGAGCGGTCCGGGAGGGGAGCGACACGGCTTCACCGCCGAGCCTCTCTTCGGGGAGGGGTCTCGCGCCAGGGTCATCGAAGCGGGCCTGGGAATGGCGCTGGCCCCGGGATCCACCCCGAGCGGGACGCCCGCGAAGCCGGGTTTCGAAGGCGCGGGCGGTCGGTTCGGGGGAGGCGGCGCGAGCGGGAAATTCTAATGTGCTCCCCAGGTAGGGGTGGCGATCGAGCGCAGTAGGGAGCAAGATTGGGTGAATCCGCATGGAAAACGGAGACCGGACCGCAGCGATCTCGCTTATCCGGCAATCCTCGGGAACATGCTGTCATTGACCCAATCCCTTCACCACGCCGCGCGGCGTCTTATCTACGCTCGCGGCCTTGCCTTCGCGGCGGTCCTGACCCTCGCGCTCGGGCTCGCTGCGACCACGACCGTCTTCACCGTCGTCAACGCCGTGCTTCTGCGTCCGCTCCCCTATCCCATGCCTGACCGGCTCGTTTCGTTGTCGCACACGCTCGTCGTGGGCGGCAGCTTGCGAGTCGATCAGTCCGACGCCAGCATTCTGTTTTTTGGCCGTCACCATCGGGCCTTCACCCACTTTGGCGGCTACCAGATCACCGCCGCTGGACTGGGCCCCGTGAGCGGCACCGATGCCGAGCGCGTACCTGCGGGCCGCGTCACCGCCGATCTGTTCCCTGCCTTGGGGGTTTTGCCGCTCCGCGGCCGTCTCTTCACCGAGTCCGACGATCAACCGGGGGCCGGACCAGTCGTGGTGTTTGCGGAACGGCTGTGGCGGCGGAGGTATGGCGGGGAGCCAGGTATCTTGAATCGCCGGCTCGAGATCGACGGCGTACCCCACGAGGTCATCGGCATCATGCCGGCTTCGGTTCGCTTTCCCGAATCGGACACGGAACTGTGGCTGCCCATGCGCCTCGATCCGGCGAAGACGGACTCCGCCACGTTCGACTACCAGGCGGTCGCTCGGCTGCGCGAGGGCGTCTCCGTTGACGAAGGGGCTTCCGATCTTCAGGCGCTCCTGCAGCAACTGCCAGATGAGTTCCCGGGGCGGCTGACGCGCGAGGCGATGGAACAGACACACATGCGCGTGTCGGTGCGTCCGCTCGCCGCGGTCGTCGTCGGAGACATCGGGCGCGTGTTATGGGTGGTCCTCGGCGCCGCCGGCTTCGTGCTGGCCATCGCGTGCGCGAACGTCACCAACCTGTTTCTCGTGCTTGCCGAGGGTCAGAGGAACGCTCTCGCCCTGAAGCGCGCGCTCGGGGCTACGCCAATCGTCATCCTGATGGAGTTCCTCTGCGAGGGCTTACTCGTCTCGGCCTTTGCCGGCATTCTGGGTGTCCTCATCGCCGCGGTTTCCGTCGAGGCATTGCGATCGATCGGCAGTGCTGTCGACATCCCGCGGCTGGCGGAAGTGAACATCGACAGGACGGTTCTCGGCGTCACCGGACTGATCGCCTTATTCACGGCACTCGTCGTCAGCGGGCTTCCCGCGCTGCGCTCCGGTGCTTCGTCCATGTCGTGGGTTTCGGGCCTGACGAGTCGCTCGGCGACAGCGAGCCGCGCGCGACACCGGGCGCGACAGGCACTCGTCGTTGCGCAGGTGGCGCTCGCGCTCATCCTGCTCGTGGGGTCGGGACTCATGGCGAGAAGCCTCTGGCGCCTTCGCTCCGTCGAGCCCGGCTTCGAGCCGGCGAATGCGATCACTTTTCGCCTGGCGCTCCCCTCGGTCACCTATCCGGGTTCCGACGAGTCGGTCCGATTCTTCATCCGCGCCGCCGAGGCCGTCGCGAGCGTTCCGGGTGTTTCGGCGGCCGGCGCAGCGTCGAAGCTGCCGCTCGACGAACAGGGTCGGACCGACAGCGCGGTCTGGGTGGAAGATCGGCCCATCCCGCCCGGTTCTCTTCCGGGCATCCATCCCGTTTTGTACGTGACGCCCGGCTACTTCGGAGCGACCGGAATCCCATTCATCGCGGGACAGACCTTCACCCGTCCCGACCCTCCGCGGGTCTTCCTGGAGGCGGTCGTAAGTCGCGCGTTTGCCGAACGGTACTGGACGAACGAGTCTCCCATCGGCAAGCGGGTGCGAATCTTTTCAAACGGGCCGTGGTACACGGTCATCGGAATGGTGGGGAGCGTCAGAGACAAGGCGCTCGATCGGCCGGAGGACCAGATGATCTACTGTCCACTCCTGCCGGCGCGCGAGGATCCGCGATGGACACCGCGCGATATCGCCTTCGTGGTGCGAACCGTCGGCGACCCCGTCGCCGCTGCCGGCGCGATCCGGGACGTGGTCCGCGGTCTCGATCCGTCTCTGCCTCTGTACCGAATTCGCGCTCTGGCCGATATCGTCGCGCACGCATCGGCCCGCAGGTCGTTCACGTTCTTGCTGGTCGGCGGCGCATCCGGAGTGGCGCTCTTCCTCGGCGCGATCGGTTTGTACGGTGTCATGTCGTACGTCGTGACGCTTCGTACCCGGGAGTTGGGGATCCGGCTCGCAATCGGCGCGCCGCCGGACAACGTCCGCCGGATGGTGTTGCGCCAGGGTCTGGCCGTCGCCGCGCTCGGGATAGCGGTCGGGCTCGCAGGCGCGATGGTGCTGACGCGATTTCTCGCGGCATTGCTCTTCGAGGTGAGCCCAACGGACCCCGCGATCTTCGCGCTGGCGGCGGTGCTCCTCCTGATGGTGGCGGTGGTGGCGAGCTGGCTTCCCGCCCGTAGAGCCGCGGTTACCGACCTGGCGTCGACGCTGAGAACCGAGTGAGCTACAAGCAAGCTGTGACCAACACCCGCCCTTTCGCGCCCAAGGCGGTGGTGCCATCCTGTCCCTTGATTCGACCTCGCAGCTCGACAACGTCGCCACCGAGCTTGTCATTGGGAGTAACCTTCACCACCAGCCAGTCAAGACGAATTCGCTCATCAGCGTAGATAGCCCGGCGAAACTGAACCCAGAACTCCAAGCCCACCATGGCTCCGTTCTTCGAGAAATGAGACGCAGTCAGCCCAAGCAGAAGTGCAGTCGTATGTGTCCCACTCGCGATTAAGCGGCCGAAGCGAGTCGAGCTGGCAAACCGGGGATCGTGATGAACGGGATTGCTATCGCCCGCCGCACGCGCATACGCCGCCACCGCCGCAGGCGAAAGAGTCACCTCCGACGAAAAGCGCTCACCTGCGAAGGGCACGACAACTCCAATCCGACCCACCAAGTCTGCCGCAAGTCATGTTCGGCGAACACTCGCGTTGAGCGGCGTGGCCGGCGTGGGGTATAGCACGGTGCTCCCCGAAGGCGAATCCGCTCATCTTGCAGCCTCACTCCACCACATAGAACCAGTCCCCATTGGCGAAACGCATGTCAAAGGCATCGATATCGTCGTGCCGATATGACACCCTGGCCCTCGTCGGGTCACTCGGATCGATCGTCACCGAGTGCACGGTGCCGGGTCGCACGGTTCCATACATCCTTTTGAACCACGCCTCGATGTTCGGCACAGCTTCTTCCCTGTCGGCATCGCCCGGTATTCCCATCCGCGCCCGCGTGTTTTCATCGAGGTACACGAAACGAGCGGCCTCAGTCCAGTCGGCCTTCCTGAGTGCCCCTAAGAGCTCCTCCGCCCGTGACCGTGCGCCCTCGCGCGCCTGTGCCTCTTTCCGCGGCAGCAAATCGCAGGCTCCCCCAAGCAACACCGCAATAATGAGAGCTAGGACTTGAGACGCCAGTCTGTACGCCGGAGGCCGGCTCGTGCCTTGAATCAATATGCCCGTGCTCGCCCAATACCGCGGATCAGCTGCGAAGCGCGACCCAATGACGAAAGCCCGCGCAGAATCTACGGAATGACCGCGCTTCATCAGCTGCATCCGCTTGTTGTGCGGGGCATAGCTCACCTGCGCTTTTTCGACCCGGTCAGCTTCGCCCTCGCGCGTTCGGAAGCTTCCTTCGCGAGGAACTTCGCGATGCGTTCGATCAGCTGCACAGGGACGGGCTGGGAGAGCGGGAGTTGTCACACGAAGGCAAAGCCCACGCCCGCTGGAACGCGTTGTTAGGCTCCTATGATCTCGTTTAGGCCCTCGACCACTTGGGCGAGTTGCTCCGGGCTCGCTCGTGCCACTCGTTTGCCGATTCTTTCAACAGCCAAGGTCCGAATCTGGCTGATCTTGATCCAAGATCTCTTCCGAAGTCCTTGGGCCCCGCACTCTAACGTCAGGGGGAAGCCTGCCCGCTGAGCCTGACTCGTGAGGGCAACCGCGATAACCGTACCTGAGCGCTCGTTAAAAACATCTTGACTCAGAACGAGCACCGGACGATTACCGGCCTGCTCTTGCCCTCGGACGGGGTTCAGATCCGCCCACCGGATATCTCCCCTCAATATTCGGGCCATTCAGCCAGGTCCTCCGATAAACCCTCCTCCGCCAGCCTCTTCTCGAACGTGGGGTCGAGTTTCGCGCACTCGCGAGCCAGCCGACTTCGCTCAAGCCGCTCGAGTTTCTCGGCGACCGCTTCTTCGATCGCCTGGCTTCGATTGGGGAACACTTCCCGTTGCACAAGCGTGTCCAGGCGGGCCAGTGTTGTCTCGTCGATCGAAATGGCTATTTTAGAGCGTGACATCCCAACGCCTCCGGTATGAGAATATGTCATACCGATGCCCCGGCGTCAACTGGGTCACTTCATTAACTCCTGCATGAGCTTCCTCACGTCCACAGGGGACCCTAGGCGGCGAGCCGCATCCATGACTTCGCTCGAACTGGGTTTCGCCGGTCCTGAACACGCCCTCGAATTAGCATAGCTGGCGCTCTCACAATATTCCGGCTTTGCACCTGAACAGGCCGCCGCGTCCGAGTAACTGGGGCTGTCGCAATAAGAGGGGTGTGAAGCGAAGCAGGCGCCAGAGTAGGCGTTGCTCTCTCTGTTGCAATAGGATTCATTGACGAGAAAACAAGCTCCGGAGTTGCCGTACGTGGCACGGCCGCAGAAAGAAGGATGTGAAGCGAAGCAAGCCGCAGACTCAGCATTGCTGTCGCTCTTACAATAGGACGGCTTGGCGAGAAAACAGGCGCCCGAGTTGGCGTAGGTGACGCTATCGCAGTAGGAGGGATGCGAAGCGAAGCAGGCGCCAGCTTCAGCATTGCTCTCGCTCTCGCAGTACTTAGGCTGACCGGCGAGCGCGGCGATCTCGTTGAAGAGAGTCAGAAGCAGAATGGATACTAAAACACGCCACAGGCCTTTCATCGGAATCCTTCCTATTGAGATGCCCCACTTGAACCGCGCCGCGATGCACCGCGTTCCCCAACGCTGCGCAGTATGCTGGGCGGATAACCACAATTCGAAGGTTCCATGGAGCGTCAGCCTCATAGTTCTGATGGGTCGCAGGGAACACCGTGTATCCGGGACGCTACCGGCGGAGTCGGGTTTTCAAATCGCCGTGCGCTATGGGTTTGCTGCCGACGAAGCATGGGCCCTCGGATGCTAGCTTGCGCGTGGATGTATAGATCGATAAGGCCTTGAAAACCTTTCGCCTATTGTAAGACTCTCTCCGACCGGCATCAATCGTGGCGGTCAAGTGGGCTTCTAACGCCATGGGCCGCCTCGGTTCAGGACGTGCCAGTAGATCATGTTGGGCTCGCAGGCGCGATGGTGCTCACGCGATTTCTCGCAGCATTGCTCTTCGAGGTGAGCCCAACGGACCCAGCGATCCTCGCGCTGGCGGTGCTCCTCCCGATGGTGGCGGTGGTGGCGAGATGGCTTCCCGCCCGTAGAGCCGCGGTTATCGACCTGGCGTGTACGCTGAGAATCGAGTGAGGGCGTGACCCGGGTTAGCATTAATATCCTGTACGGAGGTCGACATGCATACCCTGGCCATGGATGTGCGGTTTGCTTTCCGCACGATGTCCAAAAACGCGCGGGTTACGATCCTCGCGGCGCTCACGCTCGCTCTGGGCATCGGGGCGAGCACCGCCATCTTGAGCGTCACCAAGGGCGTTCTCCTGGACCCGCTCCCTTACCGGGACCCCGATCGTTTGGCGCTCATTTGGGCGGAAATGCCGCGGTCGGGCTTTGTCCGCTACCCGATCTCCGGCCCCGAGCTCGGGGATTTGCGGAGCCGCAGCAAGTCGTTCGAGGAGTTTGCATCGATCTGGACGACGACGGGCGCGCTGGTGGAAGAGAACGAGCCGGAAACGGTGCGCCTCGCCCTCGTCACCTGGAACTTCCCGTCGATTCTCGGCGTCGAGCCGGTCATCGGCAGGAGCTTCGAGCCCGACGAAGAGGGAGCGGCTGTGGGTCAATCGGTCCTCGTGAGCGAGGAGCTCTGGCGACGGCGCTTCGGGGGCGAGCCTTCGGTTCTGGGGAGGAGCGTTCGCATCGACGGTGGTTGGGGATTCCCCGGTGGCGCCTTTACCGTCGTCGGAGTGCTTCCCTCCGCCTTTCGTCTGGTGATGCCCAGCGACGCCGGTGTCGCGACCGATCCGGATGTCTGGGTTCCCTTCGCGGGCGATCTCGCCGCCGCCCCGCGAGCGCTCTACTATTTGCGCACCATCGGCCGCATGCGTCCCGGCGCGACGCTCGACCAGGCCCGGCAGGAGATTCGCGCCATCGGCGAGCAGATCCAGTCCGAGTTTCCCGAGTACGCTGCCACCGGTCGAGCGTTCAATGTCGTTTCCCTCAAGGGCGACGCCGTCGGGCGCGCGCGGCCCGTCATCCTGGCGCTTCTCGCGGGGACGGGCTTTCTCCTGCTCATCACCTGCGCCAACGTCGCCAACCTGCTTCTCGCCCGCGCCGCACAGCGACAGGAGGAGATCCTTCTCCGAACCGCTCTCGGGGCCTCGAGGCGCCAGATCACGCTCCAGCTCCTGACCGAAAGCCTCGCTCTGGCGACGTTGGGAGGCCTGGGGGGCCTCGCTCTGGGAGCCTTGGGTCTCGGGCCCCTACTCTCCCTGGCACCCGGAAGCCTCCCTCGGCCCGAGGCCATCGCCGCCGACCCGCTCGTCCTGGGGCTTGCTTTCGGAACGAGCCTCGTCTGCGGGGTTCTCTTTGGGCTCGCTCCCGTCGCGGCGTCCCGAAGGCAACAGCTCGCAACCGCCCTTCGGTCGAACCGTCGAGGAGGAAGCGGTCAGCGGGGTCGCGACGTTCTCGTCGTCGCCGAGCTCGCTCTCGCCTTCGTGCTCTCCGTGGGCGCCACGTTGTGTTTCCATACCCTCGAGCGGCTCGAGCAGGTCGACCTCGGCTTCGAGACCGAGGGCGTTCTCACGATGGAGCTCACGCTCCCTCGGGAGCGCTACGGAACCGGCGTCGAGCTCGCCAACTTCACCCGTGAGCTCGAGCGCCGTCTCCAGCAAATCCCCGGCGTCGCCGCCGCGGGCGCCGTCAATCAGCTTCCGCTCTCCGATCTTCCGAACTGGTCGTCTCCCTACCGTCTTCGGAGCACGGAGAAGTCGGAAGGAGAAACGAACGAGGCGGATGGGCGTGTGGTGACGCCCGGCTACTTTGCGGCGGTGCGCGCGAGGCTCGTCGACGGCCGATGGTTCGACTCCCGCGACGACGAA
>Ga0209002_10004780_pt1 | contig 10581 bp, 9 predicted proteins | sample Rifsed16ft2_FD_184010 | JGI IMG/M metagenome (GOLD analysis project Ga0209002, IMG submission 184010) | Soil microbial communities from Rifle, Colorado, USA - sediment 16ft 2 (version 2) | ecosystem: Environmental > Terrestrial > Deep subsurface > Rock core/Sediment | place: Rifle, Colorado...
CCCGCCGGTCGAAGATCCCGAGCGATCTTCTCGGGGGTCGCCTCTACGATGATTCATTGGGGTGTACGCCGATGAGGCTCCGCTGGGTGATTCCCGTCAGAGCTCGGCGCGTTCGAGCGGGGCCGGGTAGTGCACCTGCCCCAGCCCGGCCTCGGCCAGTTTTGCCTTCAGGGCCGCCGCCGGCTCCGGCTCGCCGTGGACAAGGAAGATCTGCCTCACCCGCTCGCGCGTGGCGCGGGCGTATTCGATGAGGAGGTCCTGGCCGGCGTGCGCGGAGAGACCGTTGATCACGGCCACCTGGGCGCGCACGGGGAACTCATCTCCGAAGATCCGCACCGAGGGATGCCCCTCAGCGAGCCGGCGCCCCAGGGTATGAGGGGCCATCCACGAGGTGATCAAGATCGTATTGCGGGGCTCCTCAATGTTATGGCGGAGATGATGGAGGATCCGGCCGCTTTCGGCCATCCCCGAGGCCGAGATGATGATCATCGGATCCCTGCGGTCGTTGAGAGCCTTGCTCTCCTCCGACGTCCGGGTGTAGGTGACCAGGCCGAAGCCCAGAGGATCACGCCCCGGGTTGGCGCGGACCAGGGCGCGGGCGGCCTCATCGAAGAACTCGGGGTGATCCTGGAAGACCCGGCTGATATCGATGGCCAGCGGGCTGTCGACAAAGACGGGCACTCGAGGGATCTGGCGCGCCTCGATGAGCTGGTGGAGGTCGTGGATGAGGCCCTGCGTGCGGCCGACGGCGAAGGCGGGGATGATCACTCTGCCTCGGCGTTCGATCGTCCGCCGAATCACGTCGCGGAGCTCCAGATAGGCCTGCTCAGGGGTGGGGTGAACGATGTCACCGTAGGTGCACTCCATCAAGAGGACGTCGGCCTCGGAGGGGAGCACAGGGTCGCGGATGATCGGGAGCCCCCGCCGGCCGATGTCGCCCGAGAACATCAGGCGGAGCTTGCGGCCTTTCTCTTCGAGGTCCAGGACGATGCCGGCCGAACCGAGGATGTGCCCGGCGTCCACGAATGTGGCTCTGACCCCGGGGACGGGCTCGAAGAACTGATCGTACTCGTGGCTCACCAGGAGGGCCGAGGCGGCTGTCGCCTGCCGCATGGTGTACAGCGGACGGATGAGGGGATCGCCTTTGCGGGCGAGCCGCTTGTTGAGGAACTCGGCGTCCGATTCCTGGATGTGGGCTGCATCCTGAAGGAGCAAGTCGGTCATGTGGCGCGTGGCATGGGTGGCGTGGATCGGCCCCTCGAATCCCTGGCCCACCAGGCTGGGAAGGTTGCCGCAATGGTCGATGTGCGAGTGGGAGAGGATCACGGCGTCGACCAATTTCGCGTCGAAGGTGAACTGAAGGTTCCGCTGGTAGGTCTCCTGGCGGCGGCCCTGGAAGAGGCCGCAATCCAGGAGCAGCCGGGCGCCGTTGATCGAGATCAGGTGCCGGGAGCCGGTGACAGTCTGCGCCGCGCCGTGGAAAGAAAGCTCCATGGAGTAGCCCTCAGCGGCGGAGCGCCCGCAGAATGTCGGCGCCGTAGGCCTGGAAGCGCCAGTGCAGGGGCCCCATGATCCGGTGAAGCTCTTCCGGCGTGGTCGGGGCGAGGCGGGCGATATCGAGCATCACATCTCTCGGCAGGATCACATCGGATTCCACCCCTCGCCGTTCGGCCATCTGCTTTCGCCAGGTGCGGAGCGCTTCGTGCCGGGCGAGGAACGCTTCGCTCACCGGCTCCGGCGTGGGCGGTTGAGGCGGGGGCTCTTTCCGCTCCCGCCCGACGGCCTCCAGAAGGGAGTGCCCGTAGCGGCGGATCTGGCGCGGGCTCATCCCGGGAAGTCGCTCGAGATCGGTCGGCGAATTCGGCATACACTCGGCCAGGGCGATCAGCGTTTTATCGCCCATCACCTTGAAGGGGGGCCGATCCTCATGGCTGGCGGTCTCCTCCCTCCAAAGGTAGAGCTCGCGCAGCATCCCGACCTGGGCCGGGCCCATCCGTCGGGCCTTCGCAAGTCGCCAGAACCCGAGCGGGTCAAACCCGTTGGGCTGAGGCCGGATCAGGGTGAGGCGCCTGCATTCCTCCTGAGCCTCCTCCGTTCGTCCGTCGTCGGCAAGCGCCTTGGCCAGCCGGTCGCGCAGAGGCAGCAGGTAGCGCGTGTCAAGGCGGGCATAGTCGAGAAGCTCGGACGGAAGCGGGCGCTGCCCCCAGTTGGCCCGCTGATACCGTTTATCGAGATGGATCCCCAGCTCCTCCATCAGGAGATCCCCCAGGCCGTCCAGGGCGCGGCCCAGGGTGCGCGAGGCCACCCGGGTGTCGAATAGATTGGAGCAGGTGAAACCGAAATCCCGGCCGAGACAGATCAGGTCATACTCGGCGGCATGGAACACCTTCTCGATGCCCGGATCGGTGAAGAGGCTCCCCAGAGGCTCGAGGTCGGGGAGGGTGAGCGGATCGACGAGATAGTCGGCGGTGGGGATGGAGAACTGGATCAGGCACACCTGCTCACGGTAGGCGAAGAGGCTGTTGGATTCGGTGTCGACCGCGATTCGCGCCTCGGCCTTGAGGTCTTCGGTCATCCGTCCGAGGGCGGCTGGGTCTGCGATGAGGGAGGGCGCAGGCAAAGCCATCTGGGCCACGGGCGTATTATACCCACCCGCTCGCCGCTTCTGGGTGGATCGGAATCCCAGGGCAAGCCGGGGCCGCGTTTTTGCCCCGCTGCACTAAAGATTGACTAATCCGATAGCCTATGTTACATATAGGCGTGCCCGTCACATCGCATTCGGCGAATCAGCGGTTGGTGAGACAGACGGCGGGTGCGGCCACGCATGAGGAGAAATCGATGAGCGAAGCCGAGGTCCAGGCTCAGCCTGGGGTGTTGACCCGCGTGCCGATGAGCCGCCGGGAGTTCCTCTACTACCTGTGGGGTGTCTCGATGGCGCTCTTCATGGCGGAGGCCGGTGGGGCGCTAGTCTGGTTTGCACTTCCGCGGTTTCGTGAGGGGGAGTTCGGCGGCGTGTTCTCCGTTCCGGTCGAGCAGGTGCCTGCGGCCGATGCCGACCCGGGCGAATTCCCCGCCGGACGGTTTTGGCTGGTCAACCTCGGCGAGGCCTCGGTCACCGATCCCCGTCAACCCCAGGACTATCCCATGGCTGGCGGGGTTCGAGCCATCTACAAGGTCTGCACCCACCTGGGCTGCCTCTATCGCTGGGTGCCGGTCAATGAGCGCTTCGAGTGCCCCTGCCATGGATCGAAGTTCCTGCGCTCGGGAACGCGCATCGATGGGCCGGCCCGGCGCAACCTCGACACCTTTCTGATCCAGGCCGTGGATGAGGCGGGGACCGTTCTGGCGGAAAGCGAGCAGGATCCCGAGACATCCGAGGCACGCTCGCTCGAGCTTCCTCCTTCGACTGTGGCTCTACGGATCGACACCGGTGATCGCGTCCGCGGCGGCCCCAACTCCAAGCCCGGCGGCGGCCGGTAACCCGGGAGTCTGCGTATGGCGCTCTTTCGTTTGCATCTTCCTCTTCTCGACGAGATCAAAGCCAAGGGCGTTCGCCGGGCGCTGACCGACAAGGCCGACGACGTCGTCACCCGTGTGACTGCCGGGCTCAACATCCGCGAGGTTCGCGGGGTGTTGCGCGATGACGCGCCGGCCCGCCCAAACCCGCGCCTCAAACCGCATGCCGAGGGCTTCTGGCTCCACATGAAGCCCACCTACTACCACAATCTCGTGGATGGCCTCTACCCGACCTTCCGCCTGGGCTGGCTTTCCACCTTCTTCTTCGCCTTCGAGATCCTGACGGGCGTCTTCCTGATGTTCTACTACACGCCCTCGCCGCTGGTCGCCTACGAGGACATGCTCAACCTGCTGAGCAACGTCCCCTTCGGGCGACTGATGCGGGATCTGCACAAGCTCGGGGCCGAAGTGATGGTGGCGGTGGTCGCCCTGCATATGCTGCGGACATTCGTCACCGGGTCGTACAAGAAGCCGCGCCAATTCACCTGGGCGACGGGGGTGATCCTGCTCGGCGTGACGGTGGTCCTCTCATTCTCCGGCTACCTGCTCCCCTGGGACCAGCTCAGCCTGTGGGCGGTCACGATCGGCGCTTCGATGTTCGAAGCGATTCCCCCGGAGGTCGTCGGGCGGGCCGTGAACCTGATCGTCCGGGGGGCGCCCGAAATCGGAGCGGGTGGGCTGCTGCGCTTCTACCTCCTGCACATCATCGGCCTGCCGCTCGTCGGCATCCTCGCCCTTGGAGTTCACTACTACAAGGTCATCCTTCACGGCCACAGCCTTCCGCCGGAAGCGGAGGAGGTGGGCGTTGACACGGCTAAGCGCGTGCCGATGGACCGCCGTACCTACTTCATGCCTCAGATACTCACCCGAGAGCTGTTCTATGTCGCCGGTCTGACGGCGATCCTGGTGGGGGCGGCGGCCTTCTTCTATCACGCCCCGCTCGAGCCTCACGCCGATACGCTGGTGACGCCGCTGCACACGACTGCGCCCTGGTATTTCCTCTGGGTGCAGGGCATGCTGAAACTGGGCGACAAGGTGCTCTGGGGGCTGATCGTGCCCGGAGTGATGACCGGCCTTCTTCTGGTCTTGCCGTATATCGAGGTCGGGCCGAGCCGGCGCTACGCCGACCGCCGAGTCGGCCTCTCGATCGGGGCCTTGAGCGTCGCCGTCCTGGCCGTGCTCTCCTACATGGGCACCCCCTGGTACGCGGTTCAGACGTCCGCCGACCAGGAGGCGATCGCCGAGCTTGTGCCCCAGACCCACCCCGGCCCGCTCCGTCTGGCCCCATGGGACGACCTGGTCGTCGGGACGTACGAAGCTGGCCAGTGGCAGAACGCCCCGAACGCGACGCTGCAGGAGCTGCTGCGGATCTTCCAGGAGGGAGTAGAGCGCGTGGAAAGCCCTGAACGGACAAGCCCCAGCGGAGTGATCGTGATCGAGGATTGGCAGAACGGGCTCCGAAAGATCACCCTGCGAGTGCTCTGGACCGAGACCGCCACGGGCCGGCCCGGCGAAAACAGCCAATCGGTCTACTTGCATCGCGACAGCGGCTACGGACAGGGGGAGTGATCGATGAAGTGGAGAATTGTCCTTGGACTGCTGGCCGTCGTAGTCATCACAGGTGTCGGGGCGTACGTGGCCATTAGCGAAGAAGCGCGCATGGCCGCCTTCACCGAAGCCTATCACGCCCGGCAGATCGAGACGGGAGGGGCGTTGTTCGAGGCGCGCTGCCGCACATGCCATGGGCCGCAAGGCACGGGGATTGAGGGCGTGGCGCCGGCCATCAATTCCCCTGAACTCTTCAGCGGCCAGCGGCTTCAGGCGATCGGCTTCAGCGGCACGATGCAAGACTATCTGAAGGGCGTGATCTCGGCGGGCCGTCCCGTTCCGAGCGCCGGCACGAACTACCCACAGCGCATGCCCGCCTGGGGCGAGAGCTATGGCGGCCCTCTCCGCGACGACCAGATCGACGCCCTGGTGGCTTTCATCATGAATTGGCAGGGGGAGGCCGGGCCTGCGGCGACCGCCCCGGCCAGCGAGGCAGTCGGCACCGATATCCACGTCGCCCTGCCGCCGGGGGATGCCCCGGCTGGCGCGGCGCTGGCGGACAGCCTCGGCTGCACCGGATGCCACATGCTCTCCACGGTCGGGCCAGGTTGGATGGCGCAGGGCCAGGAGCCGGGGATCGGGTCGAGGGCGGCCAGCCGCCTCGAGCAGGCCGACTACACCGGCGAGGCCACGAGCCCTGAGGAATACCTGGTGGAGGCCATTCTTCAGCCCCAGGCCTACCTCGTGGCAGGCTATGAATCGGTGCCGATGCCGGGCAACTACGGCCAGCAGCTGACGGCCCAGCAACTGGCCGACCTGGTGGCCTACCTCCTCAGCCTGCACTAGGCGCAGGCGAGCGAGAATCGAAGCGCACCTCACTGCAGAGGCCGCCGAGCACGGGCAGATATCGGACGGCTCTCATCTAGTCGGCGATCTCTGCGGTGAGGCGGGATGACGTGGTGCTCCCCGACCGGACGACGCCGAGTCTCCCAGCGAGGGGAAGCGAGGGAAGATGGTGCGCGTAGCGAAGGCGACAGCGATGCTTGGGGCCCTCCTTCTGATCGGGCTCACCGCGGGGGCCGCGGCGGCGCAGGGAGGCGATCCCGTGCGCGGGGGTGAGCTGTACGTCGAAAACTGCGCCGTCTGCCATGGCGTTGATGGGGAAGGCCGCGTCGGGGCCAGCCTCACACAATTCCCGGGGATTCTGGTGGAAGCCTCCCTTGAGCAGACCATAGGCGAGGGGATCGAGGGGACGGTGATGCCCGCGTGGGGAGAGGCTTTCGGCGGCCCACTCTCCGATGAGGACGTCCGTGATATCGCCGCCTACATTCTGGCGGCCTTTGAAGGCACGCAGCCTATCGAGCCGCTGCCAACGTATCCCGTGCCCGATATTCCACCCCTGCCGGAGGTCGAGGGCGACCCGGCCCTGGGCGCGCCGGTGTATCAAGAGAACTGCGCCGTGTGTCACGGAGCGCAGGGTGAGGGCCGGATCGGGGCCGGGTTGGCGAAGGCATGGCCGGCCACGGATCCTGCGGCCTACATCCGTCAGGTCGTCGCGGACGGCATTGCGGGAACGTCGATGCCTGCATGGAGCGGCGCGAAGGGCGGGCCGCTGAGCGATGAGCAGATCGCCAATGTGGCGGCCTACATTCTCACCCTCAGCCCGCCGGCATCGGCCACTCCGGGGCCGGGGCAGGCCGGTCCGATCGGTCTAACAGCGGGCCTGATCGGCCTGGCGATCCTCGCTCTGCTGGTAATTGTGGGCCTGGTAGTGTACTATCGGCGCGCCTAAGATCACCCAAAGGGCGCCGATGACCAATCCGCCGCGAAGTCGCACCTTCCTCGAACGCGCCTGCCGCCGGCTGCGCAGGGCCGGAAGGGCCGGCCTGATGCTGGCCTTCTTCCTTCTAGCCGCCGTGCTCCCAACTGCAGCCTCGGCCCGGGCGCAGGCCGGCCCGTCGATCGAACTCCTCGAGATCGTGCTGTGGCCGGAGTACGACCGGCCGGCGGTCCTGGTGATCTACCGCGTTGCTCTTTCTCCGGATACCGCATTCCCCACTCAACTCACACTCCCGATCCCGGCCGCGGCCGGCGAGCCGCATGCCGTGGCCACCGGGACCACCGGCGGTGAGCTGTTCCTCACCAACTACACGCGGGCGGTGGAGGGGGATTGGGCTCGGCTGACCATCGACGTCGACCAGCCGGGCGTCCAGGTGGAGTTCTACATGGATCTCGAGCTGAGCGGCGCCCGCCGGGACTACATCTTCACCTGGCCCGGGGGGATGGAGCTCAGCTCGATGACCTATGAGGTCCAAACGCCTTTCGGAGCCGACGGCCTGGCGGTAACCCCGCCGGGCGCGGCCAGAGACCGCGAGGATGGCCTCACCTATATCGAGGGTGATCTCGGTCCGCAGGAGGCATCGTCCTCGGTGCAGATTTCGATTACCTACTCGAAGTCGTCCCCCGGTCTGACGGTCGATGCGCTCCAACCGACAGGGCCGCTGGAGCCGGCCGGGTCGGAGGGCGCGTTGACTTCGGGGCTGACGAGCTGGCTGCCGTGGGCCGCGGGAGCGCTGGGCGTTGTCCTTGTGGCAGGGGGCGCCGTCCTGTATTGGAGGATGAACCAGAGTCCCGCCGATCGGCGCTCGCGGCCGAGGCAACGACCGGCGCGCGGCCGGGGGGCCCAGGCAGGGGAGATCGACGCCTCGCCAATGTTCTGCCATGTCTGTGGGACTCAGGCCGCGGTGAGCGACCGGTTCTGCCGCCGTTGCGGTGCTCGCCTCCGCCAATAGGCCTCGTATCCGTGGGTGGCGCCCGCCGGCCTCCCGTGCGAGCCGCGCTCTGGATGGGGCGACAGCGGGCGAGGGCTTCTCGCGCGAGCCAGAAGCCCACCCGAGCGTGAGCCCGGCCCGGACGGGGGTCTCGCGGCCCGCTCGGCCGTGAGCGTGTGGCCGCGGCTGCAGGCCAAACTAGGCCCCTTCGCTTTCCCCAAGATGCGACACTACTCACCTTTCCCCACGGAGAAGAGGCATTACCGTCCCATCTCTCCTGGTGCTACACTCCCAGCGTGGCTCCTTCGGGGTGAAGAGTGTCGAGCGCGACGCTGGCGTATATCTTCTTCTTCTACGGGCTGGCCTTCTTCAGCATGGGATTGGCCATCCTTCTGGAGATGGGGCACGGCTCCGATCCCCGCCTCCGCCACGCCCTCCGCCCGCTGGCCGCCTTTGGCCTGATCCATGGAGGACACGAGTGGCTCGAGATGTTCGAGAAGCTCGGTCTGTTTCCGGGCGCGGGAATCGATCCGCTGGCCTGGCAGGCGATCCGGATCGGGATCCTGGCGCTCTCCTTCCTCGCTCTCTCGGCCTTTGGATCTTCCCTGCTGGCCCCAAGCGACCGGCTGCGCTCGTGGAGCCTGGTCGTCCCGATCGTCCAGGCAACGGCCTGGGGGATCATCGTGCTCGCCGTCGCCCGGAGCTACCCGGGCCTGGACGCCTGGTTGGTGGCCGACATCCTCACCCGCCACGTGTTGGCCATCCCCGGGGCGCTTCTGGCCTGCGGCGGCCTGCTGATCCAGCAACGCGCCTTCCGTCAGGCCGGAATGGCCCAGTTTGGCCGGGACAGCCTCTATGCCGCCGTCGCCTTTGCGATCTATGGATTGGTGGGGCAGCTGTTTACGCGGGTCGGCCCCTTCTTCCCGGCGAGCACTCTCAACCAGGATCTCTTCCTCTCCGTCTTCGGGTTCCCCGTGCAGCTCCTGCGGGCCGTGGCGGCGATCATCGTGGCGCTCTCGGTGACGAGGTTTCTGCGTTCGTCCGAAGTGGAATTGAAGCGCAAGATCGCCGCGTTGCAGGCGGAACGGCTGGAGGAGGCGCAGCGGCGCGAGGCCCAACGGGTTGAGCTATTTCGCCGCGTGGTAGGAGCGCAGGAGGCGGAGCGGCAGCGCATTGCCCGCGAGCTGCACGACGAGACCGGCCAAACTCTCACGGCGATCGGCCTCGGCCTGCGGGGGGCGGCGACCATTCTGCACCAGGATGTGGACAAGGCCGCCCACAACTTGCGCGAGCTGGAAGTGCTGGCGGCCCGTTCCCTGGATGAGCTTCAACGCGTGATCGCGGACCTGCGCCCCTCTCACCTGGACGACCTCGGGCTGGCGGCGGCGCTGCGCTGGTATGCCGAGGCGGTGCAGGGGCGGGCGCCGCTCGAGGTGGCGGTGGAAGTGATCGGGGAGCCGCAGGAGATCCCCTCGGTCGTGAGCACGGCGCTCTTCCGCGTGGCCCAGGAAGCCCTGACCAATGTGATCCGGCACTCGGAGGGGAACTATGCCCTGGTCGTCCTTGAGTTTTGCTCCTCGACCGTACGGCTGCGGGTGGAGGACAACGGGCGAGGCTTCGACCCAGGCGTCCTGAGGAACCCCGCCCGGCCCTCTTGGGGCCTGCTGGGGATTGAAGAGCGGGCTCACCTTCTCGCAGGCACGCTGGAGGTGCGCTCGGTCCCCGGGGAAGGCACGACGATCGAAGTCGTCGTCCCCTATCGCCGCGAGGCGGAGGTGGTGCATGACCATCCGGCTGCTGTTGGTTGACGACCATCAGGTGGTCCGATCCGGCTTGCGCATGCTCCTGGAGAGCGCCGGTGACGTGGAGATCGTGGGGGAGGCCGGGACGGCGAAGGAGGCGCTGGCGCTGGTGACCGAGGTGAAGCCAGACGTCGTGATCATGGACATCGGCCTTCCCGACATGACCGGGATCGAGGCGGCCCGGGAGATCCGGGCGCGGCGCCCGGAGACCTCGATCGTGGCCCTGACGATCCACGAGGATCAGGAGTACTTCTTTAAGATGCTGGAGGCCGGCGCCACGGGATACGTGCCGAAGCGTGCGGCGCCCGAGGAGCTGCTCACGGCCATCGAGGCCGCCGCCGCGGGGGAGGTGTATCTCTATCCTTCCCTGGCCAAGTTCCTGGTGAAGGATTACCTCTCGCAGGAGCCTCAGCTCAAGGCCAGCCGGGCCCTGGATGGGCTCACGGAGCGAGAGCAGGAGGTGCTGGAGCAGCTGGCCGAGGGGGCGAACAACGCGGCCATTGGAGAGGCTCTGGGGATCAGCCACAAGACCGTGGCCCGCCACCGCGAAAACATCATGCGCAAGCTCAACCTTCACTCGCGGTCGGAGCTGGTCAAGTATGCGATTCGGAAGGGGATTATCGAGGCGTAGGGTCAGGTCTCGGGCATGATGCGCGCCCACCGGAAGGTGGGCGCGTAGCGCTAAGACGGGTTCGAGAGGTGGCGGGGGATCAGGCGTCGTTTTCGGCGCTGCGCGGGCGCCGTGCGGCCAGAAGCAAGGCCAGAATCAGCAGCTGGCCGATGACCATCCCGGCGACTTCGGGCCAGCGAGCCGAACCTTCCCTGAGCACGGCCTGCCACGGGATCGAAGACAGGGCGCGGATGACTTGGCCGATGTGGTCGGTGACCCAGGCCGTCCCCAGGATGGCGAGGAAGGCGAAGGGGATGGCCAATCCCAGGGTGAC
>Ga0209002_10004783_pt1 | contig 10578 bp, 8 predicted proteins | sample Rifsed16ft2_FD_184010 | JGI IMG/M metagenome (GOLD analysis project Ga0209002, IMG submission 184010) | Soil microbial communities from Rifle, Colorado, USA - sediment 16ft 2 (version 2) | ecosystem: Environmental > Terrestrial > Deep subsurface > Rock core/Sediment | place: Rifle, Colorado...
CGCTTCTCGGCCCTCCTCGACCGGCTCGGGATCCCACAGCCGGAGGGCGGGATGGCCCACTCCGTCGAGGAGGCGCTGACCCTCGCCGAGCGGATCGGCTACCCGGTCATCGTCCGCCCCTCCTTCGTCATCGGTGGCCTGGCGATCGACTTCTGCTACTCGCCCGAGGACCTCGAGCGACAGCTGGCGATCGCGACCGTCGTCGATCCCGATCGACCCGTCCGGATCGACCGCTACCTCGAGGGCATCGAGGTCGACGTCGATGCCGTCTCCGACGGCCGCGACGTCCTCATCCCCGGGCTCCTCGAGCACGTCGAGCGGGCCGGCGTCCACTCCGGCGATTCGGTCGGGGTCTTCCCGCCCCAGACCGTCAGCGAAGGCGACCAGGGCCTGATCGTCGCGACGATGGAGCGGATCGTGCTGGCGCTCGGGGCCCGCGGCCTCGTCAACGCCCAGTTCATCGTCCGCGACGACGGCGTCTACCTCATCGAGGTCAACCCGCGTGCCTCGCGGACGGTGCCGTTCCTGTCCAAGGTGACCGGGGTCCCGATGGTCGAGCTGGCGGTGCGGATCGCCCTTGGGGCGTCGCTCGAGGAGCTCGGCTGGCCGGGCGGGCTGCTGCCGGAGCCGGAGCTCGTTGCGGTGAAGGCGCCGGCCTTCTCCACGGCCAAGCTCCGGGGCGTGGACCCGTCGGTCGGGCCGTTCATGCAGTCGACCGGCGAGGTCATCGGGATCCACACCGATCCGCGGGTCGCGATGGCCAAGGCCCTCCGCGGCGCGGCGCTCGTGCCGCCATCGGCCGGGGTGGGGGAGGGGGCGGTGGCCCCGGTCGCCCTGCTCTCGATCGCCGACCGGGACAAGGGCACCCTGCCGCGGCTCGCCACCGCCCTCGCGACGGCCGGCTACCGAATCGCGGCGACCCCGGGCACGGCCGCGGCGCTCGCCGCCGAGGGCTTCGAGGCCGACGTCGTGACCAAGCTCGGAGAGAGCGGCGGGGCCGACGATGGCCGACCCGGGATCATCGAGGTCATCGCCAGCGGCGCGGTCCGGCTCGTCGTCAACACCCCGACCCCGCGTTCCGGGGCCGTTCGCGACGCGGCCGAGATCCGCCACGCCGCGGTCGCCGAGGGGATCCTGTGCCTGACCGCCATCGAGACCGCGATCGCCGCGGCCGAGGCCCTCGATCCGGCGATCGCCGGCCGCCTCGCCGAGGTCCGGGCGCTCACGGACTGGGTGCCGCAGGCGCCGAGACCGCCGGCCACGCCGTCGCCGGATACGCCCGCGCTGGTCAGGACGTCGCGATGAAGAGGGCCTGACCGAGCGACCACAGGGTCAGGGTCGTGAGCCCGACCATGACCACGGCGAGCGGCACCTGACGGAGCCGGATCGCGCGCGCGGCGAGGATCCCCTCGCGACCGGCCTGGCTGGCGGCCACGACGTGCCCGGCCCAGGCTCCGATCATGTGCCCGCCGACGACCGCGGCCAGCTGGAGGGTCCAGACGAGGCCCGGCGGCAGGAAGTCGGCCGTCGTCTCGAAGAAGGCGGTGCCCAGGTAGTTGGCCCCCTGCTGGAGCGGATCGGAGATGGCGATGACGATCCGCTGGCCGTCGACGAGCAGCCACGCGAAGTAGTGGGCGAAGAGGTAGCCGACGGCGATCGGGAGGAGGCCGGCGGCCGTTGCCGGGACGCCGACGAGGCGGGCGACGACGAGCGCCGCGCCCACGATGAGTCCCATGAACGTGGCCAGGATGAGGGTCTGCGGCAGCGCCCCGGGGAGCCCGAAGGCGTCCACCCAGACCTGGGTCTGGGACAGCCCGTCGAACAGCACCGAGCCCGCCCCGAGGCCGATGATGACGATGTCGCTGACCGCCCAGCCGCGCTCCAGGAGCCCCGTCCCGAAGTCGCGCCGCCGGACCGTCCGCTCGTCGCCCGGGATCGCGGCGAGGGGTGCGAGACGGCCGATGAGCCCGAACCAGACGCTGAAGATCTCGCCGTGCTCGAGCCACGCGCGGCGGCCGTACTGGGCCATCATCGCGAGGCTGAAGACGGTGTAGCCGGTGATCACAATCGCCAGCGTCCGCGAGCCGGCGCCCGAGGCGACGAGCTCCAGCCAGACGACCGCGCCGAAGCCGATCGCTGCCGGCCATCGCCCCAGCGCCGCCGGGTACTCCGCGGCCGCGATCCCGCCGATGCCCGCCGCCTTCATCGCCCGCGCGCCGAGGTCGTGGAGCGTCGCGAACGGGTTGAGCCACGTCCAGATCGGGAAGACGAAGGCCGAGACGAGGGCCACGCCGACCCAGCCGTAGACCCAGGCGAAGAGGCGCGACACCTCGGCGTCCGAATCGCCACCGACGATCCCCTGGGCGACGATCCAGGCGAGCGCCAGGAGGCCGATCGCCCGGAGCCCGTTTCGGACGACACCCGGGACCCGGACCTGCCGGCCGTCAGCGGGCGGGGCCTCTGACCGGAGGTCGCGGACGAGGACGAAGAGGAACGACAGGGCGACCGCCCCGGCCGCTCCGGCGAGGTACACGACGAGCGGCAGGCGGCTCTGGAACGTCTTCGAGAGGGCGTGGGCGGACGCCGCTCCGGGGAGCGCCAGGAGCACGAGCCCGAGACCGCCGGCGACGCCCGCGGCGCGTCCGAACAGGCGGCTCACGCGGCGCTTCGACGCCGAAGGAACCAAGCCAGGCCGCCCCCTGTGAGGAGGCCGGCGATCACGATCGAGAGGTACGCGGCTGTCGCGTCGCTGCCCGGCTCGTCCCCGGCGGAGGGGGCCGGGCTCGGCGACGCGGCGGGGCTCGCCGACGGCGCCTCGCTCGGTGCGACCGTGGGGGCGGTGACCGCGACTGTCGGCCCGGGCGTGGCCGTCGAGATCGGTGGCGAAGGGACGGCGACAGCGAAGGTGAACGACCCGTTCTCGACGTACCCGTCTTCGGCGACCGACGTCCATTTCACCGTGTACGTCCCGGCGCTGAGCTCGGGAATCGTGGTGCGCATCACGGTCGGCTCTGCCGGATCTGGGCCGCCGGTGGCCACGGACGAGCCATTCGCGTCGAGGACGGAGAACGACGAGCGGCCGACGACGGGCAGGTCGAACGTCAGGACGACCTCGACCGGACCGGCCTCCACGACCTCGCCAGGGGCAGGCGAGGACGACAGGAGCTCAACGTGGGCGAGGGCGACCGCCGGGGCCACGAGGCCCAGGAGGATTCCGCCCCCCATGGCGAGCACACGGCGAGGGGTTCGGCGGCCCGGGCGAAGGGATCGGGGACGGTCCATGGGCGAGAGTGTACGGAGTGGCCGCGGTGTCCGTCACCACGGCCGGGATCGGCCGGCGACGGGCGACGATCGGACCCTGACCGGCCACCCTCGACCGCCGGCCGCCCGCGTCGGCGGTTGGGCCTGCTTGTCTATTTCTCCCCCCCGGAGTACTACGCGGGGTCTTTCGATGCTCGGTCGCCGGGGGCTGCATCTTCATGCAGCCGAGGAAGGTCGCCGTGCTGGGACCATCGCCCACGTTGCATGATCATGCTCGGTACCGACACCCAGTCCGCCACGACTCGATGTAGTGCTCGCACCACGAGAATTGGACAGGATCGGGTGCTGCCGCGAGCCGGCCCGAGTGCCGCCGCGAGCCGGCGCGAGCGGACGCGGGCGCCGGCCACGAGCCCGATGCGGACGCGAACCGGCGCTGTCGCGGCTGCAGGTTGGCGGGCCGGGCCGTCGTCGCGGCCCGCTGCGGTATCGTTCGCGGGTCGCGTCCATCGGTCTCCGCCGAATCCGGGAGCCTGCCTGCCCATGCTCGTTCCGACCATCGAGTTCAGCGATGAGCGGCTCGCCAACGGCCTCCGGCTCATCGTCGCCGAGGACCATCTGGCGCCGGTCGCGGCGGTCAACATCTGGTACGCGGTCGGCTCCAAGCACGAGGAGCCGGGCAAGACCGGCTTCGCCCATCTCTTCGAGCACGTCATGTTCCAGGGCTCGGCCCACGTCTCGAAGGCCGAGCACATCGGGCTCATCCAGTCCGTCGGCGGGACGATGAACGGGACGACATGGCTCGACCGGACGAACTACTTCGAGACCGTCCCCTCGCACCAGCTGGAGCTCGCCCTGTGGCTCGAGGCGGACCGGATGGGGACGCTCCTCGACGCCCTGAGCCAGGAGAACCTCGACAACCAGCGCGAGGTCGTCAAGAACGAGAAGCGCTGGTCATATGACAACCGGCCCTACGGCTCGTGGTGGGAGCACATGCTCGCCGGGCTCTTCCCGCCCGAGCATCCCTACCACCACACGACGATCGGCTCGATGGCCGATCTCGATGCCGCCTCACTCGAGGACGTCAGGGCCTTCTTCCGCATGCATTACGCGCCCAACAACGCCGTCATCTCGGTGGTCGGCGACGTCGAGCGAGCCCAGGTCCGCCGCTGGGTGGATCGCTATTTCGGGGGGATCCCGGGCAACCCCGGCCTGCCCGCCCGGATCGACGGGGGCGACCTGCCACCGACACTGGGCCTGGAGCGGCGCGAGGTCGTGGCCGACCGGGTCCCGCACGCACGCATCTACTGGGGGTTCCGGGCGCCCCTCTTCGGCGACCCCCGGCTCGACGCGCTCGACCTCGCCGGCCAGATCCTGGCCGGCGGCAAGGGCAGCCGGCTCCACCGCCGGCTGGTCCGCGAGGAGCGAATTGCCCTCGACGTCGCCCTCAGCTCCGCCGGTTGCGTGCTGGGCTCGTCGGTGACCGCCGGCTGGGCGACCGCCCGGCCGGGCGTCGACCTGGCGGTGCTCGAGAGGGCGTACTGGGACGAGCTCGACCGCCTCGCTACGTCCGCGCCGACGGCCGATGAGCTCGACCGCGCCAGGGCGCTCACGGAGGCCGACGAGCTCGGCGCCCTCCAGCGGGTCGAGGAGCGAGCCGATCGCCTTTCGATGTACGCGACGCTGTTCGACGATCCTGACCTCGTGAACCGGATGCTGCCGCGCTACCTGAGCGTCACCGCCGAACAGATCCGGGACGTCTGCCGGGATGTCTTCCGGGCCGACAACCGCCTCGTCATGACGTTCCAGCCGTTGGATCAGGCCGCCGCCGATGCCGAGGCCGCAGCGTGACCCCCGGGCCGTCGGTCGTCTTCGCCGAGCGGCCGGCCGCGGCCGAACCGCGCCCGTACGCCTTCCCGCATTTCCGGCGGAAACGCCTTGCCAACGGGCTGTCGATCATCGCCGTCGACATGCCCGGCCGGCCGCTCCTGACGGCCTCCCTGGTCGTCCCGGGCGGCGCCACCGAGGAGCCCGCGGACCTCGCCGGCGCGACCGTCCTGATGGCCCGGGCCCTGACCGAGGGCACGGAGGTCCGCGATGCCGTGGCGCTCGTCGAGGCGATCGAGCGGCTCGGCGCCTCGCTCCACGCCGAGGCCGGCTGGGACGCCCTTTCGATCTCGCTCGACGTGCCGGCCGGGCGCTTCGCCGCGGCTCTCGACCTCGTGGCCGAGGTCGCGTCGCAACCGACCTTCCCAATCGCGGAGGTGGAGCGGCTCCGCGAGGAGCGCCTCAACGACATCCTCCAGGCCAGGGCCGATCCACGCCGCCGGGCCGAGGACGCGTTCATCGACACGATCTACGCGCCCTCCTCGCCGTACCACCGCTCGTCGGCCGGCGTCACCGAGACCGTCGAGCGACTGGACGCGGCCACCTCCCGGGCCGAGCTCGCTCGTCGCTTCGACCCTGCCCGGATGACCCTCATCGTCGGGGGTGACCTGACCGGGTTGGATGTCGAGGGCCTTGTCACCGAGCGTTTCGGCGGCTGGACCGCGGATCCTGCCGCGGCGCTGCCGGGTCCCATCGACGCCACCCCCGCCGCGTCGCATCGGCGGCTCCGGGTCGTCCATCGACCGGGCTCGGTCCAGACCGAGATCCGGATCGGCCATCCCGGGGCGCCCCGGCGGATCGCCGATTTCCACGCCCTGTCGGTGATGAGCTCGATCCTGGGCGGGCTCTTCAACTCGCGCCTGAACCGGGTGCTCCGAGAGGAGAAGGGCTACACGTACGGGGCCCATGCCGGCTTCGACCTAAGGCGGGCCGCCGGACCGTTCGCCGCCAGGGCGGCCGTCGACACGGCGGTGACGGTGCCCGCCATCCTCGAGACGTTGACCGTCATCGAGGGCATCGCCGGCGGCGTCACCCCGGCCGAGCTCGACGAGGCACGCGACTTCCTCGTGGGCGTCTTCCCGCTCCGGTTCGAGACGGCCGGCGCCGTCGTCGGCGCCCTCAGCGGCCTCGTCATCCATGGGCTCCCCGACGACGAGCTCGCCCGCTACCGCCCGGCGATCCAGGCCGTGACCGCGGACAACGTCGCGGCCGCTGCCGTCGCCCATGTCCATCCCGACGAGCTGGCGATCGTCCTCGTCGGCGACGCCGATGCCTTCCTGCCCGAGCTCGAGGCCGCCGGCCTCGGGCCGATCGAGGTCGAGCGCGACGCGCCGGCGCCGGCGGCCGAGGTCGACGACGAGGAACGCTGAGGCGCCCCCGACGGGCTCGGACCCGCCCATCGACGGCTCGGACCCGGCCATCGACGGCCCGGCCGCGGCCATCGATCGCCCGTCCCCGGCCGCCGGTCCGGTCGTCGGCCGCTTTCCGGCCCTCGCCTCGCCGGTCTATCGGCGGCTCCTGCTCGGCAACACCCTGGCGACGCTCGGTGCCTTCATGCAGGCGACGGCCCAGGGCTGGCTCGTCCTGCAGCTGACGAACTCGCCCGCGCTGCTCGGCCTCGTCGGCGCGATCGCCGGCCTGCCGACGCTCTTCCTGGCCGTCGTCGCCGGCGTCCTCGCCGATCGGCTTGACCGGCGTCGCCTCCTGACGTGGTCGTACGGCGCCGCGGCGCTCCTGTCTGCGATCCTGGCCACCCTGACGATCACGAACACCGTCGCCTACTGGCACGTGGCGGTCATCGCCTTCGCCGGCGGCGTGCTCTTCACCATCCAGATGCCGGCCGGCCAGGCGATCGTCTCGACCGTCGTCGACCGGGCCGTCCTGGGCGGGGCGATCGCCCTCAACTCGGCCCAGTACAACCTCATGCGGATCATCGGGCCGTCGCTGGCCGGGCTGGCGATCGCGGCCGGCGGCCTGGCCTTCGGGTTCGTCGCCAACACCGCGGCCCTCGTCGTCGTTGCCCTGATCTTCACCCGCCTCCCGCTGCCGCCGACCCGAACGCTCGGTCGGCTCCAGGCGGCCCTCTGGGGCGACCTCCGGGACGGGGTCCGCCACGTGGCCGCGGATCCGATCCTGTCCACCCTCGTGCTCCTCGCCGCGGCGCCGGCCCTCTTCATCCTGAGCTACCTCGTGTTCCTCCCCGTCTACGCCCGCGACATCCTGGCCATCGGCGCGCCGGGGCTCGGCCTGCTCACCGGCTCGATCGGTATGGGGGCCCTCGCCGGGGCCCTGCTCATGGCCACGCGGCGCCCGGCGGGTGGCAGCGGGCGGCTGTTGCTGGCCGGGCTCGCCTCGATGTCGATCTCGCTGACGACCTTCGCCCTCTCGTCGTCCGTGCCCCTGAGCTGCGCCGCCCTCGCGGTCCTCGGCGCCAGCCAAGTGGCCTACTACTCGACGACGAACACACTCCTCCAGACCAGGGTCCCGGGCCGCCTCCGGGGCCGTGTGCACAGCCTCTACGTCCTCTCGTCGATCGGGCTGATCCCGCTCGGCAACCTCGTCGCCGGGGCGGTCGCCGAGCGGGCCACGGTGCCCCCGGTCCTCGCGGCCGGCGGCATCGCGACGCTGGCGATCGTGGCGGCCGCGGTGCTCCTGCGCCCCGAGATCGCCTACCTCTGGCCGGGCGCGAGCGGCCTCGCGGCGGCATCGCCGGATGGCGTCGCCGGCGGATCGAGCACCCCTGCCGCCGCTGCCGTCCCGATCGCCGAGACCGTCGAGCCGCCGGTCGAGGCCTGAAACCTTTTCCTGCCCGTGGGCCTCAGACAGTCGAACGGACCGGTCATCGAACCGGGAGAGACAAAGGGACAAACGAGATGGTGGAGCGGTTCGGCCTCCGGGCCGTGCGAATGGTGGGGGTCGCGCTGGTGAGCCTCCTGCTCATCGTCGGCGGCGCCTTCGCCGCGGACCAGCTGGCGAACAGCGGATCGAGTTCGGATGACGGCGCGCCGACGGCGTCGCGCGAGCCCGAGGCGAGCGAGATGCCCGAGGCGTCGGATGACGCCGACGAAAGCCCGGATGCGAGCGACGAGCCCGAGCCCGAGGCGTCCGACGACATCGATGACGATGACGCCGCGGCCAGCCCCGACGCGACCGATGACGTTGGCGACGACGTCGATGACGACGATGCCTCGGCGTCACCTGGCGCGACCTTCGACGACGACGAGCACGAGGACGACGATGACGCCTCGGCCAGCCCGGAAGCGACCGATGACGACGGCGACGACGTCGACGACGACGATGCCTCGGCGTCGCCCGGTGCGACCTTCGACGACCACGACGACGACGACGGCTCTCCGGAGCCATCGGACGACCACGGTGGCGAGAGCTGATCTGTTCCGACCGGACCGGCCGGGACGTGACCAACGGCACCCCGTGGCCGCCGCTCGAACCCGCCACCATGGGCCCGACCCCATCCGGCCACTCGCCGGACGGGGCGGGACCGTGGAGGGGACCGATCGATACCACGACGGCCGGCTGGTCCGCCACAAGGCCGAGCGATGAGCACACAATCGTGGCAGCCGTCCTCGACGGCGACCGCGACGCCTTCCGGATCCTCGTGGACCGGGAGTCGGCCGCGGTCGTCCGGGCCTGTCATCGCGTCCTCGGCGACCTCGCGGAGGCCGAGGACGTCGCCCAGGAGGCGTTCGTGACTGCCTACCGCTCGCTCGCCACGTGGCGCGGCGAGGGACCGTTCGGGGCCTGGCTGTCCCGGATCGCGGTTCGCCTCGCCGTCCGCCAGGCGGCGAAGCGGAAGACCGTGGCGTGGGTCCGGCCGACCTTCGAGCGTGACCGTGACGACTACCTCGAGGCCCTGCCCGCCGGCCGGGGGACGGACCCTGAGGGCCTCGCCCTCCGGGGTGAGCGTCGGCGGAACGTCCGCGATGCCGTCGCCCGGCTCGACGAGCCGTACCGCGAGGTCGTGGCCCTGCGCTTCTTCGCCGAGAGATCCCTCGACGAGATCGCGACCATCACCGGGCGGCCCCTGGGCACCGTCAAGACCCACCTGCACCGTGGCCTCATCCGACTGCGCACCCGCCTCGAGGAAGGAGGCGACCGATGAGCCAGTCGCCCGGTTCCTTCCGCCCGAGCGAGCTCGAGGGAGCGGATGGCCAGCATGGTGACGCCGACCTCGCCGGCGCCTTCTCGATGGCGCGCGAGCTCGAGGCTTCCCGTGGTAGCGAGACGATCGCGCCGTCGGCCGATTTCGCCGACCGGGTCATGGCCGCCGTCGCCCGCGAACCGGCGCCGCGACCGGCCGGATTTCTCGCCGCGCTCCGCTCCCGACCCGGCCTGGCCGGCCTGACGTTCAGCGTCCGCGAGGCCTGGGCGGTCGTCGGCGGTGGCCCCGGCCGGCCGATGCGAGCCCGCGGGCTGGCCCTTGCGTATGTTCTCGTCGTCCTGATCGCCGGGACGTCGCTTACCGGGCTGGCCGCCTACGGGGCGGCCGGTGCGCTCGGGTTCCTCGGTGATGACGCGTCGCCCACGCCGACGGTCCAGGAGACCGTGGCGCCCTCCACGCCATCGCCGGACGCGTTGCCCACGCCGGCGCTCACCCCGTCGCCGACGCCCCCCGGACCCACCGAATCGTCCGAGCCGAGCGGATCGCCCGAGCCCGACGAGAGCGCCGAGCCCGGCGAATCCGACGACCACGGCGGGGGCAGCCCGGGTGCCTCCGGGGAAGCCTCCCCAGACCCCTCGGACGACGGCGAGTCGTCACCCGAACCGAGTCAGGACGACGACGACGCCTCGAGCGAGCCGAGCGACACGCCCCGACCCTCGGACACGCCCAAGCCCTCCCAGACCCCGAACTGAATCGAACGGGCGGAGCCCCCAGCTCCGCCCGTCCGTGGTCCCGTCGCCGAGGCGAGCGTCCTACTCGACGAGCCCGACGCCCTTCAGGTGATAGAGGCCGTCGGTCTCGAGGGTGATGTTGAGCGTCCCGCCGCTGCCGTTGACCTGGAAGTTGTAGACAATGGCCTGGATCGCGAACGAGCTCGTCGAGCTGCCGTTCACCTTGACGAGGCTGTTGGCGGCATAGATCGTCCCGGACAGGTCGAACGTCGTGTTTGACCCGTTCAGGGTGATGTTGCCGCACTCGGGCGAGCAGTCCCGGTCGCCGAAGATGATCAGCCCGGCGTACTTCGTGGTCGTGATCGCCTGCCACTCGATCGTGGACGCCGAGCCGTTGAAGTCCATGTCGCCGGTGCACCCGGTGGTGACCCCACCCGCGCAGTACGTGTCGTCCGGGAAGTCGCCGTTGTAGATCAGGATCCCGCCGCCGAAGGTCTGTGTTCCGGCATCGACCGATCGCATGCTGGCGCCGCCGCCGGCCGTCGAGATCCCGCCGCCGCCGATGTAGTAGATGCCCGGCTC
>Ga0209002_10004784_pt1 | contig 10578 bp, 12 predicted proteins | sample Rifsed16ft2_FD_184010 | JGI IMG/M metagenome (GOLD analysis project Ga0209002, IMG submission 184010) | Soil microbial communities from Rifle, Colorado, USA - sediment 16ft 2 (version 2) | ecosystem: Environmental > Terrestrial > Deep subsurface > Rock core/Sediment | place: Rifle, Colorado...
CGGCCGTCAAATGCGCCGGGCAGTTGGGCAGTTCCCCGTCCGGCCTCGGTTCACTCTTGGGCAGTTTTCGTCGCCCCGGGTTCCCCCGTAATAATTTCAGCCGTGTCGGCTGTCGTCTTGGCCCTCGCTTTCCCATCCTCGTCTTCGATTCTCAGCTCCACCCACCCCCCCTCAAAACCTGCGCCAAAATGTGCGCCTTGGGGGCCACGGCCCGCTGGCGACCTATCACCAGAAAGTTACCCGCCCCCCCATTTCGCGCGCTGTTCCCCAATTGTTTTTCGCGAATGGCAACCTTTGCAGAGCGATTTCAGATTGTCCACGTCCAATTCCAGCTGCGGATGCGTGTCGCGCGGCAATGTGTGGTCCACCTCATTCGCCGCTGTAGGATGATCAGCCGTCGAACACGTGGTGCAGAGCCAATTGTCGCGTTGCAGCACGGCGCGCCGTAGCGCGCGCCAGCGCGGCGATGAATAAAAGGGATCGCCGGCTCGGTTCTGGCTCACGATCGCGGCGAAAGTGCGTCGTCTGCCCGGTTCGCGCGGTTTCATTGAATGATCAACGTGCCTTTTCTCTTCAAGTGCTGTCCATCCGTACTTTCGATCCCGATCTCGATGGTGTAGGTGTTGGGATCGGCGATGCTCGCATCGATCGGCAAATCAACTTTCAACTTGTCAGGCGATAACATCGGCGTCCCCAGCACAGGTTCTACCCCTGCGGTCGGTGTGATCGTGGCGCTCTCGACTTCAAAAACGCTAGTCTCATCAGGCAACGGCGCCGACCAGTTCATCCGGCACAGGCCGTTGAAAGGCTTTAGTTCCGTGATGATCGGCGTCGCCGTCATCTGCGACGGCGAATCGAATCGCCAGGTGCGACCACGATTCACGTACTGCGGGCTGATTGGCTGATTGCTGGCGAGGTCGACCGTCGCAGTCCCATTCCAAATCATTACACCAACCCCAACGTCGATGTCCGTCGACGTTTGAGTAGCGGCCGTGCCGATGAGCACGCGATATGAAGAAACAAGAGCCGGAAGGCCCGTCGCCGCGATCGTCGCATTGGTCGCCGTATACTGGCCGGCTTTCAGTGCGGTTCCTTCCGTCAGATCGAATGCTGTGTCGCCCGTGCGATTGATGCGGACGTAGAACGACTGGGATTGCGCACCGACGTAGACGATGTCAGCGGCAACATTTGCGCACAAACAGAACAAAAACAGAACCGGCAGAACCCAGCGGATTTTAATTCGTCGGGCTAACATAAATTACTCCCTGAAACTGAACGCCTGTCGGGTTGGTGGCGTATGTCGGCGCGACCACTTTGACCTCGGCGTAATCGCCAAGGGCAACAGCCGTGTTCAGAGTGGTGTTCGTAAAGACGGTCGGCGCATAAGCCGTCGCGCTGAATTGAAAGGTGGTCGTGACCGTAACATCCGTCGTATTGTTGATCCGCACATAGATCGTAGTATTCTCGCTGCTAACTCCGGCATTGGCCGGGAACCCGAGCCCCTTGACCCCAACAATCCGGCCGGCCGGGAGATAGATTCGCCGCAAGGTGTCGGACGGTGAGGCACTGGGTGGAAAATTGGAATAGGGCGCACCGAAGAAAATCGTTTCGCCATCCGCCAACGTGGTTTCCGCCAAGCCGCTATTGAATGGAATCGCCAACATGTCGCCAGCGATTTTGTCGTAAACCGCATTTTTCGTTGGCGGTTCGCCGTTGCCATCCCAGTTGGCCGCGAAGGCCGTATCTCGGATTGATGATTCAGCATCGGGGGCGAGATGCACCTCGGGCGTCGAGCCAAAATCCGGGAGCTGATCGAACGGCAGTGAAGTGAATTCTTCCCCAGCAAACGTGCCGAACGTGCCGACGGCCGTCGGTCCCCACGCGCCTGTCTGAGAGACGCCGTTAAAATCACTGCGGAAATAACCGTCATTGGCGTAGGCCGAGAACGTCACTAACTGATATTCCGTCTTGCCGTCGGCGATGACTGGAACGAGCTGCGGATGCGCGGGGAAGTCGCCACCCATATTCGCGTCGATCTGCTGTACCAAGGTGCCATCGGCCAACTCGAAGACATCAATGTTCCCGCTCGGCGCGCCGGACGAAACGTAATAGGTGCCGCCCACGCGCCAGAATCGCGCACCCTCGTTGAATCTGTCCGTGCGAATCCAGCGCACTGTGGTAAACGTCGTCGGCGACGTGCCGCGGACCAAAAACACTCGTGCTGAAACCCCGCTGGGATTCGTCCCGTCCTTCCGCACGGTGCCGCACCAGTACCAAAACCCGTCCGCTTCGTTGTAGATGAAATCGTTGTCGTAAAAACTGTCCGTACTCTCGAAATCTGGCCCCAGCGCCGTGGTATCGAGCCGCTGCATGTTCGTGAACACGCGATAGCCGTTGAGGATATTTTCGCGGGTCGCGTAGTGTTCCACGTAGCTGGCACCGCCCTTGTCCTCCACGCGCCAGTTCGAGTGATACAGGTGGAACAACTGCGTCCGGCGATCGTAGATTACCTGCGCTTCAATCATGCCGGCCCGGTAGATATCGCCGCCGTAAGCGTATTGGCTGACGTATTGGGCGGTCGGTCCAACCATCCGCTTGTTCTGAGCATCGTAGAGCCATGCGCCGTTGACGGTTCGATTGTAAGAATCCTGCAGGCTACTGGACAATGTGGTCGGCCCGCACTGATCGACAGTCAGGTAATAATAACCATCCTGATTTCTGAGCGGTTCCCCATTCTCGTAGTGTGCCATGTAATGTTCCCGCAGACCCAACGCTCCGGGCGCACGGACCTCCCAATGCGAGACTGTCGCCTTGCCTTGGTTATCGTTCTCGAACGCGATGTAGGGCCGCAACAGTTCGATCGTCGACTTCTTCTCCAGGTCCCAATCTGTTTTGATGACCTCTAAATTCAACACGATATATTCCCGCCCGCCCTCTTCGACCACCACGGCGAGCGAGTTCTGGTTCATCCACAGTTTCATCGTGAACGGAAACGAAATCGGCGTCGCCAGCGTGCCCGTCGTAATCGTATCGCCAATTTGTTGGTCGTTTCTGACGTAATCCAGGCGGAATTGCCCGTTGGGCGTGGCGGCCAGCCGACGAAACGTCGCGCGAAAGGGCGCGTAGGCTGTCGACCCGGTCGGCGTATTGGGCACTGTGAAGCCGACGATCACATCGTTTTTTGTAACACCAGCCGCCGGCATCTCCTCGATCCGCAATTCGGCCACCAATTGAGAATTGGGGATGAACCGCTGCGCCATCAGCGTGTAGAGCGTCGACGAATTGTCGGTCGCCCCGGTGTAGGTCAATCGACCGTTAGCGATCGTAGCCACACCGGCCGCACCTCCGCCAACACCCACGTAATTCTTGAGCGTTTCATAGAGATCGTATGAGGTCGAAAAATCCTTCCGCCAAATCAGAAACGGATTGCCCGGTTGAGAGACATACGCTTGCCGGTTCCAATTCACGATCACCGGTGCGGGAAAGGTGGCAGGCCCCGCCACCGGCAAATTCAGCGTGTTCGCAAGCGTCACCCCCGGCGCAAAGCGAAACGTCACGCCATTTTTTTGATAGTCGCTCGAAATGATGTAAACGCCGATCGAGTCGGCGCAAACGGTGTCGCCAACGGCCGCAGCATCCCGCGCCGCAAGCAGCGCGGCGCCGCGCAATAACCCATTCGTGGCGCCGAGCCCGAATGGACGGACGACGCCATTCGGCTTTACCAGCCGCACCGGCGCCAACGGCACGAAGTCTGTCCGCTGCGCCACACTCTGGGCCAGGACTGGACTGACGAGCGCTGCCAACAGAATCACCACGACGAACAATCGTATCATGGCCACGGCCTCCAATTCCTCACTAGCTCGATGTGGACGTTCGCCAGGCCAGCAACCACCTTAATCGGCTCCGGTCCCGGCTCGGCGTGCTTGCCGATCTCGCCACGCACCCAGAGCGCGATGGCGCCGACACCCGCACAATCCACCAAGCGCCAGCCGGCGGCGTGATTGTCGACCCGCAGCGTGCCGAGGTTGTACATCAGCGCGTTCGACTGCGTGCGGCCGATCTTCAAGATCAGCGCCGGCGAATTGAGCGAGAGAAAATCGCAGACCAGCGCGCCTGTGTTGTCGTAATCGAACACGACCGTGCAGGGATGCTGGACCTCGGTGTGCTGGAAGTGCCAATTGACGGCCTGCGGATTATGGTTCTTGAACGCGGTCCAGCAATTGTCGACCCACAGATAGCCGCTGAGCGTGTCGTCGCCATGATTGCCCAGCGGCTCCGGCGCCGCCTCGATCGCTGTGTCAAAACCGATGATACTCCACTGCGCCAAATACGCCTTGCCCGTCGGCAAGCCGACGTTGCCGACAACGTAGAAACCGACCGACCCGTCGTGCGGCGGATCGACCCGCTCGACCCTTTCTTCATTGCGCTGAATCGCCACGCCCTCCCAGCGCAAGCCGCAGCCGTGATAACTCACCGCCGGTTTGTCGGCCGGCCCGGTGTAGATGATCCGCGACGCCGGCCCGCCGAAATTCTTACTGCCGTGATAACCACTCTCGGCATACCCCAGCGCCAGCCCGTTGCCGCGAATGGCGACGGCCGTGGTCCGCGGCAGAACAATCGGCGTCGCACACCACAGCCCGCCGCCCGGCAGGTAGAACTCGTAAATCTCGCGGCCCAGCTCGGCGTAGCTGCCGGCCCGGGCAAACGCTGCATTGAGCACTGGGCCATTGTCGAAGGTCCGATCGTTGAGCCGGCAACCGAACTTCAGCACGTTCGCGGCCGATGGGTAGCGGACCGCCTCGAGCGCCTGCGTCAGTGCATCGACGCGCAATGTGAGTTCAGCGATTCGGTCGCGAGCCGGGCCGTCCACGGCCCCGACCTTCGGCCGCACTTCGATCGCCACGATCTCGCCGTCCACCGCCACTGTCTCGCCGCGGGCGACAGCCAGCATCGCCATCCAGACCATGACCGCGATCGACGCGCTCACCAGGGCAATCACGATCCGCCGCCACCGTCGCCTGATGGCCGCCGGCGCGCGTCGATCCCAAACCTTAATTCCCTGCTCACTATTCATGGTCCGATCCGCCGCGCGATCAATTCGCGCAGCTCCTTCATGTCTTCACGTGTTTCGGCCCGCGCGGCCGCGACCGTATTTTCGACCTGGCCGACGCGGGTTTCGATCGCCATCAGCCGGCCTTCGATATTCACCCCACGGCCCCCGAGTGACCCGTTTTCGCCGCCGCGGCCGGCGCGGTGCGGCAGATACTTCAAAATCGCCGTCGCCACGGTGGCGAGCGTGCCCAAGATCACCGCGGCGGCTGGCCAATCGAGCATTCATCAACCCCAACTCACAGAATTGAAATGCAGAGGGCGCAGAGACCGCGGAGGACGGCAATCATGGTCATTCTGCTCTGCGCTCTCCGCACCCTCTGCGTTAAAATGTTTTTCTTTTACGGACCAGGCGGCGGCGGAATGATCGGCGCTTCCGTGACAGCACCGGCCTCGCGGACTGTAGTGGGCGATATGCCCAGCGTCGCATCCTCGCGCGTCAGCTCGTAGAAATTCGTGAGGTTCGTTGGCCACGGCTTCAGGTCGGGCAGCTCCGTCACCGGAATCCCCTCCCGCAACAGCTCGAGCCGGTCCTCGGTGAACACGCGATCGAGCCGCGGCACGGTATCGACCATTTCGGTCGACGTGAAAAACTCGGCCGGGTTGTAGGCCGTAAAATCCGCCTCGGTCAGCACGAACCCATCCTTCTCCGCCTCCTCCTTCACTTTGCGGAACAGCTCGATCGCCATGTTGCGGTAGACGCGCGTCATGTACTGACCGATCTCGCCGGCGAAGCTGGTCGAGATTTCGACCTCCTTGCGATTCTCCGTATGCTGCATGGCTTCAGCGAGCAGCATCAGAATCCAGCCCGCCCACTGCTTCATAAACCGATTGCGGACCTTGAAATACGGCACCGGATAGACCCGGAAGATCTCGCCGCCCGGTCGCACGTGCTTCGTCTCCATATTGTTCTGGCCGGGCGGGATCGACCGGCCAGCCAGGATCGACGCCAGCCGAAGATAGAGTTTATGCACCCGCTTGCACGTATTGATCGACGGCGGCAGTCGCAGATCAACGTCCTCATGATGCATCATGAGAAATAGATTTTGCCCCGTCAGATCCACCAACTCGAGGATCGTCGGGCTGAGGCTGCCCACGTCATTCGACCAGTTCGGCACGGCGTAGCCGGCTTCGCCGAACACGCCCAGGTTGTAATGCAGCATCGCGTCCGTCTTCGTGAGTGGCATCTTACGTTTCTCCTGCGAGTTGCGCGTTGAGTTGTTGGCGAATCAAGGAATCTAGCAGCGTGAGCGTGTCGGTTGCTTTCGGATATTTGCGGGCGACTTGTTCGCTCGCCCATTGATGGGCGCGGGCAAATTTGCTGGTTTCAAACGGCACGTAGTGCGTCTCCGGTGGCGCGTGTTCCACGATCGGCGGCGAATCCACGGCGATCGGCTCGGCCTGAGCTCGCCGAAACGGCATGGCCCGCTGCGCCGCTCGATCCCAGCCATAACTTCGCCGCTCAAAAGGTTTGCGGCCCCGGACCTCCCGGACCGGGGGCCGGCACGGCCGGCTGTGAATTCGGCGGCGAGTCGATCGGCACGCGCTGTGACCGCCTGGCTCGCCGTCGTCCGACCAGGTAACCGCCTAACAACTTCGCGGCGTAAACGCCGGCCACCGGCAGGCCCACACCACTCCCCGCGACGGCTGTCGCCCCCAGCAACTTGCCCCAGCCCAACCCCGCCAGGCCCGAGAACATGGCATCTACTAGACCCGGCGCCGCGCGCTCGGCCCCGTTGCGCGTCGCGTCGGCGGCGGCGCCGAGCCGTAAGACCTGAGAGCTGAGAGCGGAGAGCTGAGAACCAGCCTCTCGTTTCGCGTCGTCGAGCGCGTCGGCCAGTGCCGCCGCCCGCTCGTCGATCGCCGACTGCGTGACATAGGGCCCGACCTGCTGCTTCTCGCGCTCGAGCCGCACGAGCTCCGCATCGACATGCGTTTTCCACGCCGACGGGATGATAGGCGTGGGCGCCTCAACCGACGACGTGGCCCCTGGCAAGAGCCTCCCGGGCCGCTTGGGCCAGAGACGATCCAAGAGCCGCGCCAGCGGCCGGCCGCAGGTCGCGTAAGTGCCTCGTTTGTCACCAGCTGAAATCACACCCACTAGATACCCATGCTGGTCAATCACCGCGCCGCCGCTATCGCCTTGACGGACCGCGGCGCCAATCAGCGTGGCATAGACGCCCGGGGCCATCTCCGCCGATCGATTCACGACTTGACCCTCGACCGGCCGAAAGATCCCCGGTTGACCGAACCCGCACAGCCAGACTGTGCCGGCCGGATCGGCCTCGTTGATCGTGATTGGCGCCGCCGTAGGCGCAGCGATTCGCAGAAAGGCCAAATCCGCGGCCTGATCTAAGGCGATGATGCCAGCCGGATAGCTCGAGCCATCCGTGAAATGCACCCTGCACCGCGATGATTCGCGAAACAGGTGCCAGGCGGTGATGATCGTCCCGTAACGGGCGTCCTTCGCCACGAGCGTGCCGCTCCCCATCGAGCCATCGCCGAGCGTCACTCGGCAATGGGCCAGGGCCGGCAGGCGTTCGACCGGCCCGTCGGGAGCCTCGGGGCCGACCGGCTCTATGGCTCTTTGCTCTTCGCTCCCTAGTCTCTCGTCACAAATCACCTGCCCCGTGTTCGGATCGATCCGGCAGCTGGCGGCGAAACACCTCGCCGCGAACGAGACCGCGAGCCCGATCACGAGCACATCCACGAGCCAGGCCTCACATTGGCGCCGCCTGGCGGTTTGTTGGGCAAAGAGTTTCAAGTGGCGATTCCCATCCCCGCCCACCAGGCGTAGCCGCGGACGGCCAAATACATCCATTGCGCATGCCGCAGTTCGACGTGCGTGTCCTGCAAGATCGTCACGAACCGCGCATCGGCCTCGGGCCGCGGGAAATTTGCGCGATGCTCGCACATCCAATCGTGCCCCAGCGTGGCCCACAGATGCACCCCCAGCGGCGCAAATCCGGGGACGCACCAAAACAACCGCGGAATGCTCGCGCCGTCGAAGTGAAACCCTGCATCGACCGCAAACGACCAATCACCGCGCGTGAACGTGATCGCCGCCAACGTGACGAAGATCCGCCGGCCGCTGAGTCGGCGGTAATCCACGCCAATCGGCGTCTCGATCCCCGGCGGCAGCGCAAACTCGATCGCCAGCGGGCCGAACGTGAGGCGATGCTTCTCGTGAGGATCCGACGGCACCGATCACCTCGCAGGCGAGAATCCAACACTCGGCGAACATTCGCGCGCGGGCGCTCATTCCTTCAGCCTACGCCGATCGCCAACTTATTTCGGCGCCGCGCGTCGCGAGCTGGCGAGCCGGGCGGTCCGCCGCCCCGACATTTTCGCGCCCCGTGGACGGCCCGGCTCGCAGGAACGGCCCGGTTCGCAGAAAACGATCGCACAGGATGCCCCAGGAATTGCGCGGACGCCTCGGGTCGACCATTGACAGCTGTCTAGCGCGACCGCGGCAGCGACAGCGGGCCGATCGGCCGGTGCGGCAATCGCTGCGAAATGTGTTGGCCGTGGGCGATCCGCGCGACGACGCGGCGCTCGACGCCGGCCAGGCGTGCGATCTGCGTGTAGTTCGGCCGGTCGCTGGCGGCCAAGAGGTCGATCACGCGCGAGAGGTTCCGCTCTATCAGGCCGCGGCGGTCGATGGCTGAGAACGTGCGATGGTCGCCGCGGCGGATCCGGTTGACGGTCGAGACGTGGCAGCCGCAGCGGGCGGCGATCGCTGCGCCCGCCAGTGGCGGGTCGAGCGCCAATAGTCGCACGATCGCCGCGACGGCGGCGGGCGAGAGCCCACCGCGTCCTGAGCGGTCTCGAGCCATTGCATCGTGGGGAGGGGCCGCTCCCCGCCCCAGGCTCCCTTCGGCCCCCAACGCGGGCCGACCGAAAACAGCCGCAGTGGGTCATTTTGACGCACTCTCCACGGCCTCCTCTCAATTTGAGACGCTTTTGACCGATCCTGCAAATCCCAGAAAGATTGTGCAGTTTAAGACAGAGACGCTAGACCTCGTCCGACGGCGCGGGAATTCGTTCATCGCAGTTCGGTCCGCGGGAACTCATTCCAGTCCCGGCCATCGAGCAGCCGGCCGTCACCTGCCAGGTCGCGTCGGTCCATTCGATGTGGGAGCGGTCACTCATCAGGCGTCTCTTGCATCAATCGCCCGGCCAGCGCCGGGTTGCGGAATTGGCTGGCGATCAATCGACGAGCCCAATCTTCGCTGGCTCGGCCCATCCGCGACACGTCCAGGGGCGGCACGCCACGCCTAGCGTCGCCCTTCACGAACGCGACCAATCGACCCATCCGCCGATATAATCGCGCCGTCGCCGCATGGTGAGAGCCGACCAGAAATCGCAGCCATACGTCGCCGTCGGGCGCCGCGGCGATCGACGGTCCGCTGATCCAGCCCAATTCGCGGGCGGTCGCGTACAACCAGCCGAGCAATTCGATGTCATCACTGGTGACTGCGGCGCGGAGATCCTGGTCCGTCAGCCCCTGCTTTGCCGACCACGGCAGCGGCCACAATTCCTGTGGAGTCGCTGCGGGGTGCTGCGGACTCCGCAGTTCTGCCCGTGTCAGGAAGATGGAAGGAATGGAAGGAAGACACGGGTTTTGTAAAGATCTCTCTGGTAGGACACGGGCTGCACCCCGCAGCACCCCGCAGCACCCCGCAGCAACTCCGCAGCACTCCGCACCCACAACATCTTGTGGTGGCGCATCGAGCTGCTGTTCAGGTCCTGCGAGCGATCGCGCCTTCACGACGTCAAGGCAATACGTCGGCGCTGTACGCGGTCGCGAGCTGAGCACGTAAAACCACCCGCTTCGCATCAACGTCGCAGCCGCGTCGCGGACAGACCGATCGTTGCAGTTGAGCAGGCCAGCCGCCGAGCGGCTCGAAATTTTCAAGAGACGCATATCAATCTCATTCTCCGCGGACCGGGTTCCATCCCTCAACACGAGTCCCGCCAGACCCGCCTGGACACGACTCAGCCCGCACCGCAAGAGGTGCTGCTCGAGCCGGGCCGCGTCGGTAAAATCAAGCTCCCGCTGGTGCATCCGTGCTGGTCCTATGGGTCCTCTTCTCTGTTGCCGCCGGCGGGACTGCTGCGATCGCCTGTTCGATCGCCGCGCGGTGTTCCGATGAATAGCGCGCCGTCGCGAACAGGTTCCAGACCCGGGCCTGCAGCTCCTCGGGGACCTGATACCAACACCAGCGGCACATGACCTGGTTGGGTTTCCGTTTGTGCCTGCAGCCCAGGACCGGACAATTATAATTCGCGCGGATGCATTGGGTTTTCATGGATTACCTGACGGACGATGATGTGTGAGGAGCCTGGCCGCCGCGATCTTCGCGCGGATTTCGGGGCGACGCATCGTCGCCGCGATCTTCGCGCGGGTTTCGGGGGAATGCCTCTTGCCGCGCTGGGCCGCCGCCATTTTCGCGCGGGTTTCGGGCG
>Ga0209002_10004785_pt1 | contig 10576 bp, 9 predicted proteins | sample Rifsed16ft2_FD_184010 | JGI IMG/M metagenome (GOLD analysis project Ga0209002, IMG submission 184010) | Soil microbial communities from Rifle, Colorado, USA - sediment 16ft 2 (version 2) | ecosystem: Environmental > Terrestrial > Deep subsurface > Rock core/Sediment | place: Rifle, Colorado...
GAAGGTGTGGATCAACCGCCGCAACAAGACCATCGTGTTCTTTCTCGATCACCCGATCAGAAGAGGGCTCCCGCTCTGCATGTTCTGGATCGCGCGCCGGGCGATGGATGACGTCGGCGCTGAGCTGCGCGCACGGATTCCCAGCGGGGAGGTCCTCGAGACGAATCATCGCGGGCTCTTCCTGATGTCACCCGAGATCGCCGAGTGGCTGGCTCGGCCTCCCGCCTGGGGCCGCAGATAGCCGTTGCCGCATCCCGTAGGGTTAATACCGCCACTGCAAATGGCGGCGACGGCATGCCCCTACGCGTCCACAACACGCTCAGCCGCCAGAAGGAGGAGTTCGTCCCCCTGAAGGGCAAGCGCGTCACGATGTTCGTCTGCGGCCTCACGCCGCAGGACTACGCGCACTTGGGCCACGCGAAGACCTACATCGCCTTCGACGTCATCGCGCGCTATCTGCGGCACAAGGGGTACGCCGTGTTCTACGTGCAGAACGTCACGGACATCGAGGACCGCATCATCGAGAAGATGCGCGACTCCGGGCAGGACTGGCGGGAGATCGTGCAGCACCACTTCGCCGACTACCTGCGGATGATGGAGCTCCTCGACGTGCGGGCGGACCTCACCGGGCTGCAGAAGATCGTCGTGTTCGACACCAAGGGTCTGCACACGCCCGAGTACGAGGTCGGCAGCAAGGAGGCGACCCGCAAGGCGTACGGGGACGCGCTGGTGGCGCTCGGCGCGGCGCGTGGCGACGTGGTGGTGCTCGACGGCGAGGTCGGCAACTCGACCTACACGGAGACCTTCGGCAAGGAGATCCCCGAGCGCTTCTTCCAGATGTACATCGCCGAGCAGCAGATGATCGGCGCCGCGATTGGTCTTCAGGTGCGCGGTTGGCGGCCGTTCGCAGCGACCTTCGCGGCCTTCCTGACGCGCGCCTTCGACTTCGTGCGCATGGCCGCCGTCAGCCAGGCCAACGTCAGCCTGTGTGGCTCGCATGCCGGCGTGTCGATCGGCGAGGACGGCCCCTCGCAGATGGGCCTCGAAGACCTGGCCACGCTGCGCGCGGTTCACGGCAGCACCGTCGTCTACCCGTGCGACGCCAACCAGACCGCCCGACTGCTTGCCCTGCTGGCCGACCAACCGGGCATCAGCTACATGCGCACCACCCGCCAGGCGACGCCGGTGATGTACGGACCGGACGAGGAGTTCACCATCGGCGGCAGCCGGGTGCTCAGATCGTCCGACCATGACGCGGTCACCATCGTCGCCGCGGGCATCACCGTGGGCGAGGCACTCGCGGCGGCCGATCGATTGGCGGGCGAGGGAGTCGGCGCGCGAGTGATCGATCTCTACTCGGTCAAGCCGCTCGACGTCGGGACGCTCGTCGAGGCGGCGGAGGCGACGGGCCACGTGCTGACGGTCGAGGATCACTGGCCGGAAGGGGGCCTGGGTGAGGCGGTGTTCAGCGCGCTGGCCGAGGCCGGCGTTGGAGTCGCCGGCGAACTGCTTGCCGTACGCCATATGCCCGATTCGGCCACGCCCGAGCAGGAGCTGGCCGAGGCCGGCATCGACGCCGGCGCGATCGCGAACGCCGCGGTGCGACTGGTGAAGCAGCCGGCAGCGGTCGCCGGCGAGGCGGGCCGAACGCGATGACCGAGGCGGCGGCCGTCGGCCACAGCCGGCGCCTGAGCGCAGCGCTCGAGCAGCAGGTCCAACAGGTCGTGCGCCGGGCTCTCGACGAGGACTGGGTCGGCCGGCAGGGCGGACTCACCGCGCTCCACTACGCGGCCCGGGACGGCCAGGCGGAAGCGGCCCACCTGCTGCTCGACGCCGGGGCCGAGGTCAACCAGGTGACCGAGGGTGACCACACCAGCCCGTTGCTGATCGCCATTATCAATGGGAACTACGATCTGGCGATGGAGCTGCTCGAGCGCGGCGCCGATCCCAACCTCGCCAGCGACGACGGCGCGGCGCCGCTCTTCGCCGCGATCAACTGCGAGTGGGCCCTGCGGACCTGGTACCCCCAGCCCACCGCGTGGCAGCAGCAGCAAACGACGTATCTCGAGCTGATGGAAGCGTTGCTCAAGGCGAGGGCCGATCCCAACGCCCGTCTCACGATGCACATCTGGTACGCGGCGTATAACGCCGGGCGGATGGGCGTGGATTACTCGGGGGCCACGGCGTTCTGGCGGGCCGCGTATGCGGTGGACGTCGCGGCCATGCGCCTGCTGGTCAAGTACGGGGCGGATCCCAACATCCCCACCCTCAAGCCGGCGGAAGGCCGATTCCCCGGGGCCGCGAACCGTTCGCGGGACAGCACCGAGGCCGACAAGCCCGATCCCAGCGGCCTGCCTCCGGTGCCGGTGGGCGGGCCCGCGGTCCATCCGCTGCACGCCGCCTCAGGCGTGGGGTACGGCACGTCGCGGGTGGGCCAGCAGCATCGGCATGTGCCCGACGGGTGGCTGCCGGCGGTCACGTATCTCGTGAATGAGCTCAACGTGGACGTGAACGTCCGCGATCACGAGGGCTTCAACGCGGTCCACAACGCCGCCGCCCGCGGGGACAACGAGATGATCACATTCCTCGTGGAGCAGGGCGCCGACGTGCTGGCCGTGAGCCGCCGCGGGCAGACGACGGTGGACATGGCCAACGGTCCGCAGCAGCGGGTGCAGCCGTTCCCGGAGACGATCGCGCTGCTCGAAGGGATGGGGGCCAAGAACAACCATAAGTGTCAGTCCTGCGACTGACGCGGCGCCCGGCTACAACCGCTCCACCCCGGCTCGACCGTGCGCCAGCTGCCAGCGCGTCGGCGTCTCCACCGGCGCGCCCGGCCGTGTGACGAACGGCACGGTTCGATACTCGGCCCGCCACTCGCGGTCCGTGACGTCGCAGCGCACGTAGCCGCGCCGCGCGTTCTGCCACTTGACGTGCGGGTTCTCACTCCGCGCCCGCGCCAACTGGGGCCATTCGTCTATCCCGTCGCCGCCGGAGGAAATGGACGTACCCACGAATTCCGTGGCGACCACGGGCCGGTCGGGCCGATCGAACCCCTGTTTCAAGTCGTTCACCCAATGGGAGTGGATGTCGCCGGTCAGCACCACGGTTCGCCCCGGCGCTCGCTCGCCAACAGTGGTGAGCAGGCGGTCACGCGCCGCCGGGTAGCCGGACCAGGGGTCCATGGCCACTTCCACGGGTTCACCGGCGGCGGAGTCGAACGGCGCCATCATGACCTGCTGAGCCAGCACCTGCCAGCGGGCTCGCGAGGCGCCTAGGCCCTCCGCGAGCCACTGCTCCTGCGCCGCGCCGAGGAGACTGCGCCCGGGGTCGGCCCAATCGCCACAGGGGACGCGACGGGCATTGCCGTCGCCGCACGCCTGATCGTCCCGGTACTGACGCGTGTCCAGCACCCAGAACCGCGCCAGCGAGCCCCATGCCAGCGAGCGGCGAACGGTGAGGTCGGCCCATGAGGTGGCGCGCGGGAGTCGCACCGGTTGGTGCTCCCACCACGCCTGGTACGCCGCCGCCCGGCGCTCCCGCATTTGCTCCTGGGACTCCATGCCGTTCTCGCCCACGAGGCCGGCGTAGTTGTTGTCCACCTCATGGTCGTCCCAGGTAAGGACCCAGGAGCATCGCGCGTGCGCGGTGCGAAGGAAGGGGTCGGACTTGTACTGCCCGTAGCGCCCGCGGTACTGCTCCAGCGTGCGGACCTCGGTGCTGGCGTGCCGTCGTACGCGCCCCTCTGCCGGACCGTATTCGTAGATGTAGTCGCCCAGGTGCACCACCAGGTCCAGCTCCTCCTGTGCCATGTGCTGGTAGGCGGTGTAGAGCCCGTTTTCGTAGTGCTGGCATGACGCCACCGCGAACCGAAGCGGGGAGGAGGCGCCATCGGCCGGTGCGGTGCGCAACCGGCCGACCGGACTGGTCGCGTCGCCGGTGGCGAAGCGGTAGAAGTACCAGCGGTCTGGCGACAGTCCCTCCACGTCCACGTGCACCGAGTATCCCAGCTCCGGCGCCGCCGTGGCCCGGCCCCGCTGGATCACTCGGGCGAACGTCTCGTCGTCCGCCAGCATCCACTCCACGGCGACGCGCTGGCCGTCCATGCCCCCCTCGGGCTCGAGCGGCCGGGGCGCCAGCCGGGTCCAGAGCACGCCGCCGGTCGGCGAGGGATCGCCGGAGGCGATGCCTAGCTGAAACGGATCATCCGCCAGCCGAGGACGGCGGGTGACGCGCCAGAGGGTTGGGACTCCGGCGCACAGCGTCGAATAGCCGGCCAGGTCGGCCAGGAAACGTCGGCGCGTCGTCATGAGACCGTCAGGTCTGTGGAGGGTTGGGCGGCGCCTTGCGTGTCGAGATGCCGAACGGCAGGTAGCCCGGACAGAAGGCGACGGAACTGGTGATGAGGAATACCGCTGCCACAACGGCAAGGACGATCGCCAGGGTCCCGCTGATCCGGCCCGTGAGGTACAGGGTCGCGATGACGAGGGCGATGGCCGTGCGGATCACGCGGTCCGCGGTGCCCATGTTCTTCTTCATGACATCTCCCGTGTGAGGATGTCCGCTGCCAGGACACGACCTTGGACGCCTTTGCGGCTCAGGTCGACGAGAATGTGAGTTTGTAGCCGTCCAGATCCACCAGGTTGAACGTCCGCGCGCCCCATGGTTGGTCGGCGGGCTCCGAGGCCAGCGTGCCGCCGCGTGCCTTGATCGTCGTGGCGATCTCATCAAGGTCCTGTGCCGTGGCCAAGTACAGTCGAACCCCCTCGCCCTTGACCCGGTCCCGGCCCTTGGCCCAGTCATCTTGCGAGAGGTTGAGATAGACGTTGCCGGCTTTGAGCGAGACCCCCGCCATCTTCCCACCGTGCTCCCAGCTTTCACCCACCATGAACCCAACGACGTCCCGGTACCAGGCGATGCTGGCCTGGAGATCGCTGACGGTCAGGCTGGGCGAGAGGTCCCGAAGCCTCAACGTTTCTGGCTTCTGGCGTGGCTGCTTGGGCGCCTGGGATTTCTTGGTCATCGGCCTTCCTTCGTTGGTTTCCCGCGGAAGATACACGGGGGTAGGAGGGGCAGGAGGGGGCAGAAGGGCAGCGGTTGGTGCCGCTGCCTCATGAGGCGGTACGCCCGCGTTCCAGCATGTCCTTGATCTTGGACATCGTGGTCCAGCTACGGGTGGTGGCGCTCACGTCGAAATGCTTCTCGACCAGGCCGTTGAGATCCACGGACGACGGCCCCACGCGCCGATAGATGCTCAGGGCGAATCTCCCGGAGACGCCCACGATCTTCACCTGCCATCGCATCCCGGCCGGCTGAGTCAACGGAAGGGACGGAGTCCTGGGCGGACGCTTGGCCATCACACTGACGAAGCGGCGCACGTCGTGGTCGGGGCGTGCGACGGGAAACGGGTCTTGCGCCACCAGGTCCACCACCTCGCGTCCGGGGCAAATCATCAGCTCGGCGGGGACCGGCAGTCGCCGGACGACCTCGGTCCGGAGGGTCTTCTGCGAGACCGAGCCCGGAACGACGAAAGTGCCCGCGGCGCCCAGGTTGATCACGCCGAGGTGTGCCAGCTCCCTGGCCAGGAGGCTGGGCCGGAAGACCTGGTGGCCTCCCACGTTGACCGCTCGCAAGAACAACACCAGGGACATCGAGCCTCCGGAAGGATCGGGAGAGTGGCGCTCTTCAAGTTGTAACCGCCGCTCGCCGCGCACGGAGCCACCCCACCAATGGCGGCACCCAACAAAGATTGGCGGCCACGGTCTCCAGCGCGGTGCGAAGCTGCGTCGTGGGGCTGAATCCGGCGAGCCGCACCACCCCCAACCCAATAGGCACGGCCAGAATCACGGCGAGGCTCGCCAGCATGACCGGGTGGGCGGCGTAACGCCGCAGCGCGGTGCCCCACGATGCCGACGCCCGCCTGAGGAACACGAACCCGGAGATGTTGGCGCCGATCTGGTCGGACATGGCGTAGAAGTACGGTATGTAGAATGCCGCCGGCGCGTAGACGTCCAGGCCCACGGCGCGGCTCGCGGCGTCCACCATCCACGGGAAGGCCATTCCCAGGAGCTTGCCCCAGCCGTACGCCTCCGCCATGGAAGCCGGGCCGCCTTTGAGGCGCTGGCGGAAGGCGAAGAACCCCTCGAACAGGCTTTCGCCTTCCCCCGCAACCGTCCGCACCGCCCACTGGCCCAGTCCGCTCCGCTGAAGCCCAAGACGATCCAGCCCAACGCCGAGTACCAGCCCCGCGACATATCCGGCCAGGGTGTAACGAAGGAGGCTGGTGAACTCCTCGCCGCCCTCCTCGCGGCGCTCGGGTTGGTCCAAGCGCGTCCTACTTCGCCGGGAGCCTCATCGCCACCAGGGCGGTGCCGGCGCCGGCGCCGGTGGCGAACACGATGTGCTGCCGGCCCTGGTGCATGAACGTCATCGGCATCGCGGTGGTGCGCGACGGAATCCGCACCGTGCCTACGTGCTTGCCGGTCGCCTTGTCCACGGCGTACAGACCCGGCGGGTCGTCCTGGCCGTTCCGCCCGGTGCCGTAGATCAGCAGGGTCTTGGTGACGATGATCTGCGCCTGCCCCCGGCCGGGCTGGGGCGGCAGGTTCACACCGGCGAAGAGCGGGCTGTTGCTGCTGACCGGGACCATGGTGCCGTTGGGAATCCACCACGCCCTCTCGCCGGTCTTCATGTCGTAGGCGGTGATCCCGCCCAGCTCCTTCGGCTTCAAGATGGACACGCCCGCAATGGTGGACATCCCCGCCCGACCCGCGAAGCCGCCGCCGCGACCGCCGCTCGGTGGGGAGTACCCCGGCGGGGTCGGGAGGGCGCCCAGGAGACCGCAGTTGTCGCGCGGCGAGCTGTAGCGAAACTCGGAGCAGGGGTCCTTCTGCACCCGAATAATGGACAGCCCACTCTGCGACCCCACATACATCATGCCGGTCTCCGGATCCACCGCCGCGCCGCCGTCGATGTTGACGCCGCCGCTCGCGCCCGGTGCGTACCACGAGCATCCCAGCCCGCTCGGCCCCGTGCCGTCCGCGGGCTGCGCCGGGATGTAGTACGGCCCCATGCGGCACTGCCGCGCGACCTTGAGCGCCGAGTCTCTGATGGCCGGCGTGTAGTCAATCAGGTCTTCCTGCTCGAGCCCCTGGTGCGCGTAGGGCGCGGGCCGGGAGGGAATGGGCTGCGTGGGCCAGGTCTGCTCACCCGGCACCTCGCTCTGGAGCACGGGGGTCTCGACGATGGGCCACACCGGCTCTCCGGTGGCCCGGTCGAACACGTACATCCAGCCCTGCTTGGTGGTCTGCGCGATGATCTTCCTGGGCCGGCCGTCGATGGTGACGTCCAGCAGGTTGGGCGCCATGGGCGTGTCGTAGTCCCAGATGTCGTGGTGCACCATCTGGAAGTGCCAGCGCCGCTGGCCCGTCTTCGCGTCAATCGCGACGATGCTGTTGCCGAAGAGATTGTTGCCCGGACGGTGCCCGCCGTATTCGTCCATAAGCGGCATGCCCACCGGGATGTACACCAGGTTCAGCTCCGGATCCGCGGAATACGTGGCCCAGGCGTCGTTCTTGCCCACGCCTTCGGTCCCGATCTTGGAGCCGTTCTTCCAGGTGTCGGCGCCGAACTCGCCCGGCTGCGGGACCAGGTTGAACAGCCAGAGCTGTTTGCCGGTGCGGACGTCGAAGCCCCGGATGTACCCCGGGAGGTTGCGAACGCGAATCGGGTAGTAACCGTGAATGGAGGAATTGCCCACCACGATCACGTCATTCACCATGATGGCGGGCGAGCTGTTGGCGATCTGGCCGTAGGCCGGATCAATGCCGATGGTGCCGTCGGCGCCGGTCTTGGTGACCGGGTCCCACTTCTCGCCGGGACGCGCGCGACGGTACGGTGCGGCGTCGCTGATGACGAGCGACCCCGTATCATCAACCGCCAGCGGGACCAGCGGGAGCCCCAGACCGTCCATCAGGTCCACGACGCCGTTCTTCCCGAACCTGGGGTCCGGGATGCCGGTTTTGGCGTCGAGCGATGCCAGGTGATACCCCGGCGTCACCACGAGGACCCGCTCCTCCCGCCCGTCGGTCCAGTACGTGAGCCCCCTCCCCGCGAACTGCCGCGGCGCCTTCTGCCACCGGATCCCTTCATCCAGGCGCCACATCCACAGGGCTTCACCCCGTTCCGGATCGAGGGCGACCGCGACCCGGCGGGTTGAGGTGACCGTGAAGAGCCGGCCATTGGCATAGAGGGGCGTGGTCCGGTAGTACTCGTCCGCGCCGAACGCCGCCGCCGGCCACTGCCAGGCGACCTCGAGGGCGTTGAAGTTCGAGGCGTTGATTTGATCCAGCGGGGAGTAGCGGCTGCTCCACGCATCGGCGCCCCAGACGCGCCATTCGCCGGGGACGTTGCCCCGCGCCGGGGTTGGAGCCTGCTGGGCGTCGGAAGGCGTCGGGAGCATCAAGACGATCGCCACCGCAGCCGTGCCGAACAGACCAGGACTCATGTAGCGTCGTGCCATGGTGTGTCCCCTGATGGGAGGGTTTGAGGACCGGCGGCTCAATCTACGCGCAGGTCGCGACCTGGCAATCCTGCCACAGCGCTCCGAATCAGCTCCCAGGCCCGCTCCACGTGCCGCCGCTCCGTGTGGGTCCCGCCGATCGCCAGCCGCAGCACCAGCTTGCCGCCCAGCCTGGTGTGAATCAGGTACATCTTGCCCGACCCGTTGAGCGCGTCGCGCAGACGCTCGTTGGCCGCGTCGCTGCCCTTGAGCCGGAAGCACACCAGGCTGAGTGGGGCGGGGGCGCACAGTTCGAAGCGATCGTCGGCCCGCACCCAGCTCGCGAACTCCTGCGCCAGCGCCACGCCCTTTCGGATGTGCCGGCGGAGCCCCTCCGCCCCGTAGGCGCGAATCACGAACCAGAGCTTAAGCGCGCGGAACCGGCGGCCCAGCGGGATGCCCCAATCGCGGTAGTCGAACACGGCGCCCGACTCGGTCGCCTGGTTGCGCAGGTATTCGGGCAGGATGCTCAGCGTCTGGATCAGGGCCGCGCGGTCGGCCAGGTAGAAGCAGTCGCAGTCGAAGTTGGTGAGCAACCATTTGTGCGGGTTGAAGCAGTAGCTGTCGGCCAGGTCGAGGCCATCGTGGATCCAGCGGAACTCGGGGCACACGGCCGCGCTGCCCGCGTAGGCCCCGTCCACGTGCAGCCACAGGTCGTACCGGCGGCAGATCTCGCCGATCGCCCTGACCGGGTCCATGGCCGTGGACGACGTCGTGCCGACCGTGGCGCTCACAAAAAACGGCGTGTGGCCGGCGGCGACGTCTGCCCGGATGGCCTGCTCCAGCGCTTCCGGCCGCAGGGCATAGGTGTGGTCCACGGCAATGAGCCGCAGATGCTCGCGTCCGATCCCGGCGATCCCCGCGGCCTTTTCGATCGATGAATGGGCCTGGCTCGAGGCGTACGCGGTGAGCGTGCCCTTCACGCCCACGCGATTGGCGGCAAATCCCGTCTTCCGCTCCCGCGCCGTCAGCAGGGCCACGAGCGACGCGCTGGATGCCGTGTCCTGGATGACGCCGCCACCCTGGCCCGTGGACCGAAACCGCTCCGGCAGGTCCAGCAGGTCCACCATCCAGTCCAGCACGTGGGTCTCCAGCTCGGTCGCGGCGGGACTGGTGGCCCACATCATCCCCTGCACCCCCAGCCCGGCGGAGATCAGGTCACCGATGATGGCCGGGCCGGAACCGTTGGCCGGGAAGTAGCCGAAGAACGTGGGTGACTGCCAGTGGGTGATCCCCGGCAGCACGACGCGGTCCAAGTCGGCTAGCAGGGCATCGAACGGCTCGGCGGCTTCGGGCGCGTGGGTGGGAAGGCGCGAGCGGGTCTCGCCCGGCTGGATGCGAGGAAACACCGGATGCTGTTCGATGTGCTCCAGATAGTCCGCCACCCAATCGACGGCGGCGTGGGCGTCACGGCGAAACGCAGCGCTGTCGGTCATGGAGAAACGATAGTCCGGCTCGCGACGGCGCGTGAGAGCGTCCCGGAGCCGCCCTCTGGCGGAGGTGGGGCGCGCGGGAGAAGATGGTCGGCACACAGGTCATCCCTCGGAGGCTCCATGAACCTGAGCGACATCCTCAAGTACGGTCACCAAACAGTGCTCAACGTGGTGGATGGGCTGCCCGACAAGGCATGGGACCAGGAAGGGGTGTGCGGCGTCTGGTCGGTCAAAGACGTCGTCGCGCACCTCACGTCGTTCGAGCACATGCTGGTGGACGTGCTCAACGAGCTGCTCGATGGCGGGCCCACGCCCTATCTCGACGAGTTCCGCACCAGCAAGCAGTTCAACGACGACCAGGTGGCGAAGCGGAAAGCCACATCCCCCGCTCAGGTGCTCACGGAGTATCAGGACACGCACGCGAAGGTCATGGCGCTCGCGGCGCGCATCCCCCCGGAGCAATGCCGGGAGAACGGGACGCTGCCCTGGTACGGGAAGGAGTACTCCCTGGACGACTTCGTGGTGTACAGCTTCTACGGTCACAAACGGGAGCACAGCGCGCAGATCGCGCTGTTCAAGAAGCGGC
>Ga0209002_10004791_pt1 | contig 10566 bp, 10 predicted proteins | sample Rifsed16ft2_FD_184010 | JGI IMG/M metagenome (GOLD analysis project Ga0209002, IMG submission 184010) | Soil microbial communities from Rifle, Colorado, USA - sediment 16ft 2 (version 2) | ecosystem: Environmental > Terrestrial > Deep subsurface > Rock core/Sediment | place: Rifle, Colorado...
TCAGCCTGCTCCTGCTCCTGGACTCTATCCAGCCTGTGGGTGTCACTACCATCATGCTCGATCAAAACAGCCTGCTTCCATTGCTGGGAGCGGCAGTCTCACAGAACAGTATCCTGCCTGTGCAAGTGTATAAGTCTGGCGCTTTCCTTAGCGTGGGTACGGTGATTTCCCCCGTTGTTGCCGCCAGTTATGGCACGGTTATTCTGCGTGCAAAATTAAATTATGAGAACGGCGCTGAAGCGCAGGTGGACTTGAAATACGGAAGCATTGAAACCCTGCCGTTATCCAGCGGGGAAGTGGGCAAATTGAGCATTCAGGGGTTGCGCGGTGCAGATATCGGCTTTGGACCCGGCCGCAGCCTTACCATCCCAGTTAGCGGAGGGGACTTAGGCGTGGTATTCGATGGACGCGGACGTCCCCTCGATCTTCCATCCGATTCTGTACGACGGCGTGAGCTCATCAAAAAATGGAATTGGGCCCTCGGAGGCGAATAGAAGATGCAAGCGCCGGTCATTCATGTTAATGGTCTGACTTCCATTGTGCGGGAACGATTGTTACCTGTCCCTGGCACAGTGCTTGCACGCCTTAATCAAAAAGTCAGCCCACTGGACGTGATCGCTCAAACAAGTTGGGCGCGCGAACACCTGCTTCTGGATGTGACACGTATCCTGCGGGTGACTTCCAATGTTGCAGATCGACTTATCACATGCAATGTCGGTGATCGGATTGCCGTAGGCGCAGTGATCACTACAGGCAAGGGGCTATTCTCGCGTAGAGTTCGCGTGCCGCGGGATGGACGCGTGGTCGCCGTGGGCGGGGGCAAGGTTCTCATGGAAGTTGGTGTGACAAAAGTGGAGTTGAGGGCAGGCATCCCTGGTACGGTCGTGCAGGTCCTGCCAAATCATGGGGTGGTGATCCAAACTGCCGGGGCGCTGATTCAAGGCGTATGGGGCAATGGCAGAATTGCTTCAGGAACGTTGGTGAACCTGGCCGAAAAGCCGGATGGAATCCTTACGGTCGGGCGGTTGGATGTGAGTCTGCGCGGTTCCATTATTCTGGCTGGTATTGTCAATGACGTGGAGACTTTGCAAGCCGCCGCTGGTTTACCTGTGCGCGGGCTTATCTTGTCAAGTATTTTGCCTTCTCTTATCCAGAAAGCGATGGAAATGCGTTATCCCATCCTGGTGACCGATGGATTTGGCTCCCTGCCAATGAACTCTGCGGCATATAAATTACTAAGCACGAACGCCAGGCGTGACGTAACCGTGAATGCGGAGATCCATGACCGTTATAGCGGCGCAAGACCTGAAGTGATCATCCCGCTTCCCATTTCGGAAATTCCGCTTATTCCGCGTGAGGTTGAAACCTTTGCGCCCGGCTTGCAAGTGCGAATGCGACTCGCGCCTGCTCTGGGAATGATCGGTTCGATCGTGGCCCTCAAATCCGGCTTAACCAGACTGCCGAGTGGTTTGCAAGCGCCCGCCGCTGAAGTAAAATTGGAAAACGGTGAGACGGTTATTGTCCCCCTCGTAAACCTTGAATTTATGGGATAATATCGAAGTTATTGCGAAGATAATTAATATCAGTTTGGCGATGACAAAATAATCAGGAGAGTGCTCCATGTCTTTCGATGAAAACAATTACGATAATTTTGACGAAGCTCAACTTCCGGAAGAATCAAACAACAACCGTACCTTTCTGGTTGCTGTGGCTATTCTGGGCGGGATCATATTGCTCTCGGTCGCCTGTCTCGTGGGATTTTATCTGTTTGGTCCAGGCGGCAACACCGCTGCCCAACAGGCAGAGGCTGCCAATGCCACCCTGACAGCTCAGGCTGCCAATAACTTTATCAGCAATGCATTGACGGCTACTTTCCAGGCGTCCATTTTGCCCACAACCACAATCACTCCTGAGCCGACGTCAGTGGTAAACCTGGCCACCGCCACGCTCGACCCTGGCCTTACTCCTGATGGCACAGCCGTTGCAGCGACTGCCACTGTCGGCGCGGCCTTGACCCAGGCCGCAATTGCTCAACTCACGATTGTTCCAACCACAACTGCGTTACCCAATACCGGCTTTTTGGATGACTACGGTGTGTCCGGGCTTATTACGATGGCGCTCGCTTTTGTGATCGTAATCCTGCTGGCGCGCAGATTACGCATCGCGCCGGTGAAGAAGTCATAATCACCGATCCAAATTAAATCTAATGGGACAGCAGAAATGCTGCCCCATTTTTACTTTCGCTAGGCCACGCTCTCAGCCACGGTTTTTCCGTATGCCAGCAATGATTTAACCATATCCTGTGTGCGTCCTTCTGCATACACACGCAGGACGGGTTCCGTTCCTGATGGGCGGATCAGCAGCCATGAATCATCCGCCATAATGTACTTCACTCCATCGCGTTGACTGATCTCCTGCACCTTCTGCCCGCCGATTTCTGCAGGCGCTTTTTGGGTAAGAAACTCAGTCATTTCCGCTTTGGCAACCGGGCGGCTCAGGCGCAAATCCACGCGCTCATAAAGGGCCGGGCCCACATCCGCAAGCAGGTCAGCCACCATTTCAGTGAGAGTTTTCTTCGACTCGGCGATCATCTCAACCAGCAGCAAGCCCATGATAGGACCATCCCCTTCGGGAATATGTCCTTTGAATGAAATGCCGCCTGATTCTTCGCCGCCGATCAAAACATCCTCCTTCATCATGTAGTCAGCAATGTAATTAAAGCCGACGGGTGTTTCATATAATTTCAAGCCATAGCGTTTTGCAAGCCGGTCGATCATGCGGGTCGTGGACACCGTCCGTACTACTGCGCCGCTCATGCCGCGTTTTTCAACCAGATACTTCAGGGAAAGCGCCATGATTTTGTGCGGATCAACAAAATTGGCACGCTCATCCATCGCGCCAATGCGGTCTGCATCGCCGTCGGTCACCACACCGAAATTTCCGAAACCGGAACTTACTGCACTCGCGAGGGGACCAAGATATTTTGCGATGGGTTCGGGATGCACACCGCCAAAACCGGGATTCATATCACCGCGGATCTCCGTAATCTCACACGCGGTCCCTTGCAAAAAGGATTTGATCACGCCGCGTCCCGAACCATACATTGCGTCCACGACAAAGCGCTGCGGGTTATCTGCAATAATATCTGTATTGATCAATTTTCGCAGGTGGTCGAAATAAGCAGGCAACGGATTGAACTTTTTGATCAGCCCTGCTTCCCGCGCTTTATTAAAATCCATCAAGTTGGGCCCGCGCGCCTGTTCTTCATTGTCATTGATATACACTTCCACGCGGCGGCATTGTTCGGAGAGAGCCGAGCCGCCAAACGCGCCCTTCAATTTTACGCCGTTATAACGCGGTGCGTTATGCGAAGCCGTGATCATCACGCCAGCAATGGCGTGATTGTTCTTGACGGCGTAAGATATGGCGGGTGTCGGCGAATCGGATTGTGCCAGCAAAACTGTGAATCCGTTTGCCGCAAGCACACGCGCCACCTCTCCCGCAAAACGGTCTGAGAGAAAACGGGTGTCGTACCCAACAACGATCTTCTTGGAGTCTGCGTCTGGAGATTTATCCCAATGATCCGAAGCCACTGCATCTGCGATGGCTTGCGAGACCATGCGCAGGTTGTCGAATGTAAAACTGTCCGAGATGACGGCGCGCCAGCCGTCTGTGCCGAAGTGAATGGGCATTTATTTTTCTCCATGAGGGAGGCGAAAATATTCTCCCTGATTTTTTAGCGTGAATTATGGGGCAGGTGTAACGCCAAAAGCCGGTGTGGATGAGGCTTCGAAATTTGGTGCGGGCGTTGCATAAGCTATGACAGATTCCAACAGCCAGCCTTCGATCTTCTGCCCGCTAAGCGTGGCATATACATGGATCCAGGTCACTCCATTTACTACCTGGAATTCCGAATAGGTTTCCACGATGGTGCCATTGAGCAGGGTCAATATATATATCCCATCAGCTGTTTGTCTTAAGTTTGCGCCGCCGCCTTCGCTTGCAGATACCATTCCATAAATTGGAGTCGCTTGGAGGGTAAGGGTCACAGTCGCCGTTTCAGCAGGCGGCAGGGTCACATTCAGTGTCAGCGGAACAGGGCTGGGTGTTTCTACTGTCGGGCTGCGCGCAGCGGGAATGCTCGAAGGGCGGGGACTGATTGTTGTTGGCGGCAGGTTCAGGGTTGAGGATGGAAGCGTGGATGCCTGCGCTGTGGGCGTGGAGGATGCACCATTCGCTTCAACCGCCGACGGGAAGCCTGATCCCATCAACGCAATAAGAATCCCAGCGAAAAGCAGGAGTGCGATTCCGCTGAAAACTTTTCCGCCAAACGAAGGGTGGAGTCGTAAAATGTACAGTGTGATCAGGCCGAGCGCGCTTGCCAGCGCAAAATGCGCAACGAAAACGAGCAGTCCCTGAGGCCAAACGCCTTCCAAACCGGAACCGAGTCCGAAAGCGCCTGCGCTGATCGGCAAATAAAAAACGTAGGCGATCAGGATACTGGGCAGGAAGGGTTTACTTTCTGAACGCGCGAAGGAGACCACAAGGGTGACCGCGCCAATGGCGAGCACAACCAAAGCGGGAATCCACAAACGCGAATGGATGAAAACATTGGGGAGCGTCATCGGCATGAAGAGACGCGCGGCAAAACCTGTCAGCAAACCGCCAATGAAAACAAGCGCGACGCTGATCAGCAATGCCATGAGCGTTTCAAAAAGAAAGCGCGGAGAACCAGTCAGAATGGCAAGCAGGAAGCCCACCCAGGGAGTCATTAATGGGGAGACGAGAATACCGAGTAAAAGCACGGTTTGCGAATCAAGCAAAAAGCCAAGCCCGAGGATCGCGCCGCAAACCAGTGAAAAGACAAACAGCTCAATGGATGGATATGCGCGGCGTGAAAGATCAGAGATGAGCGAAGCCTGTCCTTCTGCATCGGCAGGGATGGAGGAACGGCGTGTGGCGCGCCGGCGGAGATTGCGAACCCCCTCGTGGGGCGGACGCGGCGGTTCCATTGGATTGATCGGGTCGTCGGATGAGGACATGATTTCAATTATACAAGGGATGAAGGAATAAAGGGGACACTGCTATAATGGGGATATTCGCGACACATCCCACTCAGGCAGGTATTCCGCCATGTGCCATATTTCCCGCTCCTCCTTTCCAACAACAAGCCGCGCCTGGTCAATTGCGCGCGCATTCATGGCTTCACGTTTCATTCATTATGCATTAAACCTGAAACCTTAAGCTTTCAACCTTCAACTTGTAAACCTGAAAATGACCCAACACAGAATCACAGACGACCTCGACGCCATGCTGGAGGTGCTCCCAACCAATATTCGCCATGCGGTGGAAAAGGCAAACAACAGCGAGAACTTGTTGGAAATTGTCATTGACCTCGGGCGTCTGCCCACCGCGCGTTTTGTCGAAGGCGAAATCGTTCTCGCTGAGAAAGAGATCACCCACGCAGATATTGACCATATCACCGAGCGCATTGGCACCTTCGACGCCGATAACCGCGCCGGTATGGAGCGTACGCTTCACCGCATCTCCGCCATTCGCAACCGGCTTGGAGCCATTGTCGGTTTAACCTGCCGCGTGGGCCGCGCCGTGTATGGCACCGTGGACATCATTCAAGACATCATCGAATCAGGCAAGTCCGTGCTAATTCTCGGGCGGCCAGGTATCGGCAAGACCACCCTCCTGCGCGAAGCCGCGCGCATCCTCGCTGAAAACAAACGTGTCGTCATCGTGGATACATCCAACGAAATTGGCGGCGACGGCGATGTGCCGCATCCAGCCGTTGGCAAGGCGCGCCGCATGCAAGTGCGCGAACCCATGCTCCAGCATGAAGTCATGATCGAAGCTGTCGAAAATCATAACCCCGAAGTCATCGTCATTGACGAGATCGGGCGCGAACTCGAAACCTTGGCCGCGCGCACCATCGCCGAACGCGGTGTGCAACTGATCGGCACCGCGCATGGTCAGACCCTCGAAAATCTTTTACTGAACCCAACTTTAAGCGACCTGGTCGGCGGCATCGAAGCGGTAACACTTTCAGATGAAGAAGCCCGCAGACGCGGCACCCAGAAAACGGTCCTCGAAAGACGCGCACCTCCAACTTTTGATGTGCTGATCGAAATCCAACATCGCGAACGTTTTTCAGTCCATCTCGATATCATGTCCGCTGTGGATTCGCTTCTGCGCGATGTCCCCACGCCCTCGGAGATTCGCACGCGCGACGAAGCGGGACAGATTCAGATCGAGAAAGCCGCGCCAATAAAATCCCGCCGCCCTGAGCGAATAGGCGAAGCGAAGCCGGAGACGACTAAAACGCCTCGCCGCACGCGGACGCCTGCTCCTGATATTCAAGAGCAGACTCCACGCTCTGACTCGATCAACCCACCGGTGATCGTTACGCCCAATATTGGCGCGAAATTACAAACGGTGCGGGTGTTTGCTTATGGCGTGGCACGCAATCGGTTGATGCAAGCTGCCAAGAGACTCGGTGTGCCTGCCGTGGTAGTAACCGATGTGGACGAAGCCAACGTGCTGGTCACATTGCGCACCTATTACCGCAACCGCGAACAAACCGTCATCGAAGCCGAACAGCGCGGAATGCCCATTTATGTTTTGCGCGCAAACACTGTGGCACAGGTGGAGCAATTCCTCGGCGATTTATACAATCTATCTGAACAACAGCATCCTCGCGATAGCCTGGATGATGTGCGCGACCAAACCAAGCTAGCCATCGCCGCTGTGCTCAATGGCGAGCGCTGGGTGGACCTGCCCCCAGGCTCCTCCCTCGTGCGAAGATTCCAACACGAAATGGCGCGCAATGCCGAGCTGGTGAGTCACTCATATGGCAAAGAACCAAGAAGGCACGTGAGAATTTTTAGGGAGTAAGTGTAAAAACGTAGACAGGTAAACAAGTAGACACGAAAACAACGGAACACGCAACGCCTGATATTCTGCATTCATCCTTCACCCTTCATCCTTCCCCCGTCTCGTGGAATGATATAATGCCGATGGAGAAACCTAATGAATAAAACACCCACCGCACAATTTATGGGACGCTATATTGTCTCCAATCCTGAGATATGTCACGGTAAACCGACCTTTAGCGGCACGCGCGTATTGGTTTCCGACGTGCTGGAACAGGTTGCCAGTGGTATGGCATGGGAAACAATTGTTGAAGAGTGGAACAACAGCATCATCAAGGATGCAATTCGAGAAGCAGTACAATTAGCCAGCCAGGCATTAATCAAACATGCTGACGACTTTGTTCTGGAACCTCTTCCTGCATGAACATTTTGGATGAAAACATTTCAAAGAATCAACGCCAACTTCTTGAGAGTTGGCGTATTTCTATCAGGCAGATTGGGGTAAACGCAGGTAATAGCGGTATGAAGGATAGGGAAATTATTTCATTCCTGCAACAAATACGCCGCCCAACTTTTTTTACGCGGGATGATGATTTTTTCAAACCGCAATTGTGCCATGCGCGATATGGCATCGTTTATTTGGATGTTGAAAAATACGAAACCGCATTTTTTATCCGCCGCCTATTGAAGCATAAAGAATTCAACACACAAGCCAAGCGTATAGGAAATGTTGTTCGGGTTTCAGACGCTGGGCTTGCATGTTGGCGTCTTCATGTTAGAGAAGAAATTCACTTCAAGTGGGAATAACCATTTTGTTTACCTGTCCGCTTGCGCGTGTTTCCTTGTATACTTAACCCATGTTCATCACCCTTGAAGGCCCCGAAGGCTCTGGCAAGACATCCCACATCCCTTCTCTCGTGGAATATCTTCGCGAGAAGGGACATGTTGTATTCCCCACCCGCGAACCTGGTGGCACATCCATCAGCGAGCAAATTCGCGATATTCTGCATGATATAAAAAATACGGAAATGCACCCGCGCACAGAGACCTTGCTCTACCAGGCGGCGCGCGCGCAGATCGTGGAGCAGGTCATCAAGCCGCGTTTGAGCGCAGGCGAGATCGTCCTCTCTGATCGTTATTATGATTCGACGATTGCCTATCAAGGCTATGGACATCAGCAGGATTTGGAACAAATCCGCGCGTTGGTGAAGTATGCTACGGGAGGGTTGATACCCGATTTGACGATTTTGCTCGATTTGGATGTGGAGGTAGGGTTAAAACGAAAAAAGAAAAATGGCGAGGAATGGAATCGCATGGACGCGCATGAAGTTGCATTCTATCAACGCGTACGAAGAGGATATTTGGAAATGGTGAAATCCGAGCCGCAGAGATGGGTGGTAGTGAACTCGGATCAGAAGTGGGAGTCCGTACAGGAAGAGTTGCGGAAGGTGATTGTAAAACGGTTACAAGTTGCAAGTTGAAAGTTGCGGTTTGATGGTTTCAAGTTGTCTCAAAATGTCACTCTGAGCGGCAACGAAGGGTCTCTACCTCAAAAAACAAGACTCTTCTGTCGCAAAGTACACTCCCTCAGAGCGACATAGTTACTTTATGGAGAAAATAATGACCGATCAATGGATTCCCAAAGATAAAACCGAATTAATGTCCGTGATTGAACGCGAGTGGAAATTATTACTCGAAGTGGCTAAAAAACTGACGGATAAACAAATGACCAATCCCGACGCTGGTGGCTGGACTCCCAAAGACAATCTTGCTCATCTGACTGAATGGATGAACATCCTGATGGGCTATCACATGGACAAACGTCTTGATTATGAGGTTTTGAATGTTTCGCCCGAAGTAACGAAAAATTGGGATTACAAAGTAATGAACCAGATTTTCTTCGAGCGCAATCGCAACCGCTCCAGAAGCAATGTAATGGACGAGTTGATGCAGGTACACGGTCAATTGGTTGCGAAACTCGATTTCACCAGTTTCGACGACCTGATGAAGCCGCGCTATGAAGACGACCCCGACAAAATGCCGCTGCTTGCCTTTGTCCTCGGGAACACCACCGAGCACTTCCAGGAACACCGGGAAACCATTGAAAGAGGAATCAAACAGAATTAATTATGACCGCCAACTCCGAAAAAGACATCAAATACCTGAAAGCCATTGGGCGAGTCGTTGCGCTGGCGTTGAAAAAGATGATGAAGGATGCCAAACCCGGCATGACCACCGCCGAACTCGATCACATTGGCAAGGAGTTCCTTGAAAAAGAAGGCGCAAAGTCTGCACCGCAAGCCATGTATAAATTCCCCGGCGCAACCTGCATCAGCATTTCGCCTGTCATTGCGCACGGCATTCCCAGTGAACACATTTTGCGCGAAGGCGAGTTGATCAACATTGATGTCTCCGCTGAGATGGATGGCTACTTCGCTGATACAGGCGGTTCGATGGTCGTTTCAAGGCGCGTGCCTGAACTGGAGAAGCTGCTCGAAGCAACCAGGTCCGCGCTGGCGAAGGCGGTCCATATTGCCAAAGCGGGACAACCGCTCAACATCATCGGCAGGACCATTCAACAGGAAGCCAACCAAAATGGATTCAATGTCATTTATGATCTGACGGGCCACGGCATTGGACATAAACTACATGAAGAACCGTCCGAGGTGTTCAATTATTACAAATCAAAAGACCGCCGTATTCTTGCCGAAGGACTCGTTCTGGCCATTGAGCCTTTTCTCACCGCAGGCAAGGGACATGTTGTCGAACAAAAGGATGGCTGGTCCTTGCAGACAATTGATAAAACCATCGCCGCCCAGTTCGAGCATACCATCATTGTCACAAAGAATGAACCAATTATCCTGACCTTATAAAGCTTGCGCAAAATATATTTTCCCGGCATGAGGAGTATTCACGATTGTCCCCGGTTGGTGAAAAGTAATGCCAACCACACGCTGAATAACCTTGTTTTATTAATCCTCTTTCAACCATCTCTTGACCGCCTCACGCGGGTGCTGATATTGTGTCATCTTGCTCAATAATTCTTCGGGATCAGATTCGCAGAATACAGATTTACGATGTTCTGCGAAAATAAAGCCTTCGGTCACAGCATGATCCATTGCCGCAAGCAAAGGTTCGTAGTATTTTTTTACATTCAAGATGCCTACAGGTTTTTCGTGTGCGCCAGTCTGCGCCCAGGTGATGGTTTCAAAGAGTTCGTCCCAGGTACCAAAACCACCGGGCAGGGCGATGTATCCATCCGCAAGTTCGTGCATGCGGGCTTTGCGGGCATGCATATCGGCCGCCACATCCATGCGGGTGAGACCCATATGTGCAAGCGCCGGTGTGTTCATGGATGGGATAATGACCCCGATCACTTCGCCGCCGGCGGATACCGCTCCATTTGCCACCTCGCCCATTAACCCCGTCTTTCCGCCGCCGTAGATGAGACGAATCCCTTTTTGGGCGAGCATCACGCCCATTTGATGAGCGGCAGTTTTGTAGTCTGAGTGAACCGAGTCGGATGACCCACAAAAAACACATATTGATTTCATTGTCTTCTCATATTTTCCTCTTAGAATGCTCTTCGGCAACTTTATCATATCAGGACTTTCGCTCAGCCAGCGTGAGAGAACGCTGGCTACGCAAATAATGATGGTATTGAGCGTAAAAGGCGCTCTCCAGC
>Ga0209002_10004792_pt1 | contig 10565 bp, 9 predicted proteins | sample Rifsed16ft2_FD_184010 | JGI IMG/M metagenome (GOLD analysis project Ga0209002, IMG submission 184010) | Soil microbial communities from Rifle, Colorado, USA - sediment 16ft 2 (version 2) | ecosystem: Environmental > Terrestrial > Deep subsurface > Rock core/Sediment | place: Rifle, Colorado...
GGAAAGGGATGAAACATCTATGCCATTCTCATTAAGCAGCTTCATCATCCACTGTATAGCCTCACTGCCATTGTTGACGTATACCCTGACATGCTCATTTTCAAGAAGGATTTCCTTAACCTTACTGTCACCCTTCAATATTGAAATGGCCTTATCCTTTGCGCTCCCCTTCAACTCGAGATTTACAGAATCCCCCCTGATGCTGTCTTTCAACTTATCCGGTGTATCAATAATCTTTATACTCCCTTTATGAAGTATACCTATCCTGTTGGACAGCTTATCTGCCTCATCCAGGTAATGGGTTGTAAGGAATATAGTCACCTTAAGCTCACTGTTCAACATGCGTATGTAGTTCCATAACTGCGATCTGCTGTGGGGGTCAAGTCCAAGGGTCGGCTCATCAAGGAATATGAGCCGTGGATTATGTATAAGGGCAGTTGCTATATCAAGTTTTCTCCTCATGCCGCCTGAATATGTAGAAACGAGTTGATCCGCATTATCTTTAATGCTGAACAATTCCAATAATTCATCTACCCGTCTGTTGATAGCCTTTCCATCCATCCTGTACAGCCTGCCCTGAAGGACGAGGTTTTCCCTGCCTGTCAAGAAATAATCTATTCCTGTTTCCTGTGCTACATATCCTATTGAACATCTTACCTTTACCGGTTCAGTCAGGACATTGTGCCCGCCAACCCACGCCTGTCCGGATGTTGGGCGTGAAAGGGTTGTAAGTATCTTTATAGTAGTGCTTTTCCCGGCGCCATTAGGCCCCAGGAAGCCAAATATTTCCCCATCCTCAACATTGATATTGAGGTTGTCAACAGCCTTTGTGCCTGATGAAAATGTCTTTGTGAGGTTCTCTGTCTTTATCATGAATATTACCTTATTGTTTACCCTTTGGTTGCTGCCTTCTCCCTGATATAGGTTCCTGATTTACCGCCTGTTTTCTTCTCAAGACATATCTCGCTCAGGATCATCCCCTTATCTATAGCCTTACACATATCATAGATAGTAAGCGCTGCAATTGATGCCGCTGTCAGCGCCTCCATTTCAACACCAGTCTGACCGCCCACCTTGACTGTAGCTGTAATTCCCACTGAACAAAGACCGTTTTCATCCGGTACAGGGTGCTCAGTAAAAGATATATCCACACCGGTTAATAAAAGGGGGTGACACATCGGGATTATATCGGGCGTCCTCTTAGCGCCCATTATACCTGCTACCTGTGCCACTGCAAGAACATCACCTTTTGCAATCTTCCCCTCCTGTATCCTTTTTAATGTCTCAGGCTGCATATAAACCTTCCCTGTCACTATGGCAGTCCTGGAGGTAACTATCTTTTCACTTACATCTACCATCTTCGCCCTGCCTTCTACGTTAAAATGTGTAAGCTCTGACACTTTTATGCCTCCTTTTAATTAACGTTCCTCTATATATGGAACTTCAAATTTCATACCAGTATATCAAATTCCATAAAAAATGGCAGATGATATTACTTACCACCTGCCATTCCTGATTTATAATTTCAATATTGAGACTTGAGATTTCAAATTAACTGCTTAACTACGTTATCCACCAATCTGTGTCATAGAATGGAGGAACTTCTGAGACCCGGCATTCATGTCTATGTTATGCGCCTCAGGCTTGGTTTCCATCACTGAACATAATAACCGTTCTATCTCGCCATCATTGCAGTTGTTTCTGATAGGTTCTCTGAAATCGAGATATGATTCTGAGAAGAGGCAATGCTTAATTTTACCGTCTGCGCCAAGACGTATCCTGTTACAGGTATCACAGAAATGCTCACTTATTGCACTGATAAAGCCAACCTGACCCGGGGCACCATGTAACCTGTAATTCTTTGCGGGACCTGACTTTTCTTTTTCTATTACCGGCTCAAGTTTTCCAAGGGCAGACTCAATCTTTTCCATCATCTCAGCCTTGGATATGAAACTCTTCTTCCATCCTTCCCAGTCATCAACAGGCATAAACTCTATAAACCTTACCTGGAAAGGTTTAGTCAAGGTTAACTTTGCAAAATCAACCAGCTCATTATCATTACATCCCTTGGACGGGACAACATTAATCTTTATAGGATCAAAACCTACGCGTTCAGCCTCGATGATACCTTCCCACACCCTGTCAAAACAATCACCCTTGGTAATTTCCATAAACTTTTTTGGATCAAATGTATCGAGGCTAATATTAAGCCTTCTAAGACCAGCCTTTTTCAAAGACTGGGCATATTGCTTAAGAAGAACTCCATTAGTCGTCATCGCAATATCCTTTATACCATCAATCTTATTAACGGCCGCGATGAACTCCACCACACCTCTTCGTACAAGCGGCTCACCGCCTGTGATGCGCACTTTAGTCAGCCCCATTCTGGCAGCTACTTTTATAATTCTGTGCATTTCATCAAATGTAAGGAGATCTTTGGAAGGCATGGTGCTGATGGTACCGCAGGATGGGACGCAGTAAACACACCGGAGATTACACCGGTCTGTAACTGAAATCCTCATATAAGTTATCTTACGATTAAAAGCATCAATTAACTGGGTCATGGGAACCTCCTTGATTCCGTTTAATGTGATAAGATATTATGCTAACAATGCAATTGTTATACCATTCAGCCATATGGATACCATACATAATAAAGATACCCATATTACGACTCAATATTAACATATACTAACGTCAGGCATACTAAATTGCAAGGTTTTTATCCGAAAATACCCACACTCACTCCTTCGACTTCTCTCAGGACAGGCATACCCTCTCCCTGAGGGAGATGGATTTTTTGCCCATTTGTGTAATGATTATACAGGCGGATGATATATGTACCCCTTAAATTTTATAACTCCTCAATTTACAATAATAATTTCTGTATATCTTTTATACAGCATATGTTTTAAATATCCCTTGACCCTTATCGGGCTATTATTATAGGATAGCGGATGAAGGAGGTGAAATATGCAAGCGAACATAAAAGGTAAGAGGGTGATTGTAAAGGTTAAGACCGTCAGTTCTACTTACATAGGTGAATTTTTTGTGCCTGAACTGAGGACAAGGTTGTCAGACGTACTCAATGACAAAGACAAGGATTTCATAAGCCTCACAAATGTCACAGTAAATGATAATGAAAAAACGATAGCATTTGTATGCCTGAATAAACAGATGATTGAAGCACTCGAGCCGTATCAACTCTAACTATTTATATGAGACCGGCAATAAGCCTTGAGGAAAATATAAGATTGTGTTATCGTGCCAGGATTGACAGACTCGAAAAAAATCATTAAGGAGGAGATTATGAAGCGAATTCGTTTCATTGTATTACCGGTCCTGATAACTTTCCTTACACTTGTAGTTGCACCATCTTATGCTAAGGCCGAAGAGAATCACATGAGGACTATTTTCATGGATACATTTTACGGCATGGCGGCAGGGGCGCTGATAGCCTCAGCAATTTCGCTGACACAGGATGATCCCGACTGGGGAGGAAGTGTCGGCGCCGGGGCAGCAATAGGAGGAATCGCCGGGGCTTTCTTCGGGGTTGCCACAGAGATGAGATACTTAGCAACTGTTGATGATGGCAGGTTGCGTGTCAGCGTACCATCTGTCGGTTTGAGTGTTGATAAAAAGGCCGGGGATCAACCGCTTTATGCAGCGGGTATCTTCCGGTATAAGTTTTAAACTACACGGCACCGATACACTAACATGATTCCTTTGCGGGATGACAATCCAACCGTCAGCACACCTTTTGTCACGATAAGCCTCATTGTATTAAATATTGTCATCTTCTTTTACGAAATATCTCTTGGACCACAATTTGAGTCTTTTTTAAACACATACGGGGCAAAACCTATGTATATCTTAAATATGGCGGCACCTCCCGGACTCCCGTCCCCATATTTAACCATCTTTTCATCCATGTTTCTTCATGGCGGCTTTTTTCATGTCGCCGGTAATATGCTATATCTCTGGATATTCGGGAATAATATCGAAGACTCTATGGGACATTCCAGATTTATTGTCTTCTATCTTATCAGCGGTATAGTGGCAGTGTATATTTTCGCCTTTATGAACCCCGGTTCAACTATCCCTATGGTTGGCGCAAGCGGTGCTGTTTCAGGTGTTCTTGGGGCTTACCTTGTATTATTCCCGCGTGCAAAAGTGCTTACCCTGGTACCATTTGGATTTTATATGCAGGTAATAAGAGTGCCTGCAGTCTTTGTATTAGGTTTCTGGATCGTACTACAAATCTTAAATGGGATGGTAAGCAGAGGAAGCGGCGGCGGTGTTGCATGGTTTGCACATATTGGCGGATTCTTAGCGGGAGTTGTTCTTGTTGGATTATTTAAGAAGAGGAGGGAATTACATTAATATTAACGAAAGGGGGAAATAAATGATGAAAAAGACATTCTTATATTCATCCCTGATTTTACTTCTGCTGATGACAATGGGTTGCGGGCAGAATATTCTAAAAGGGATGGAAGACAAGGGGTCGAATAACGCACAACAATATGCAGCTTTGAAGTCTCTTGACTCGGGAGATTTTCTGGATGTATTAAGAGCATGTGATGCGGGGGAGGCTGATCCGCTGGATTGTTCTGCTGCTGCCCTTGGAGCTGCAGGACTGGATCCAATAGAAGTAGCAAAGCAACTCAACGACCTTATTGGGTCAACAGCCACAGGTGATATCAGTGCAATAGGTTCACTGGCGGGGCTCGATCCTTCGTATCTTGATGAGATCCACGACGCCAACATAGAACTGGCTGAAAAATGTGAAGCCACTAATGATGAGGATGCATGTTCACAACTTGTAGTTACATCTATTGCAGAGGTAGTTATGGCAATAGCCCAGGTTGGTGAAAACAATTTAATTAATGTAGAGGATGGCATAGACGCTGGAGAAGCAGATACAATAGCCGATTTGATTGCCTCTGCACCTACCGTACTGGTAGATACCAATGGTGACGGCACTCTTGATGCCACGCCAATTCTCGATGTCATAGAAACAGATGCCCTCTATATAATCAATAACATCAATGACTCCCCATTTGGCGATGCAGACGGTAATGGAACAGCAGATACCGAACTGGGACAGGTAATCGAAGAACAGGTACAGACAATAGGTGGTGCAGATTGTGCTGTAGAGAGCATAACACCCTGCACCGTCACTGCTGCTGAACTGGAAAGCTACCTCGATACTCAGTACGGAAGCAGCCAGCCGTAGGGTATGGAGTGATAACTGATAGCGGGATTTTCGGGGGACTCTATACAGGAGGAATTATATGGGAAAGAAATTATTAGCTTATTTTGTTACTGCAATTTGCACTCTTATAGTAATCAACATCCCTGCGGCATTTGGCGCAGTGGCGTCTTTCAATGATTATCCATTTCTCTACAAAGGAATGAGGAGCCTTGGAATGGGCAGTGCTTATACAGCAGTCGGCAGGGATGCCGAGGCTCTATTTTATAATCCCGCAACACTCTATGACATGGGATTTCAGCTTCATATAATTGACCCCATTGGCGAATTTGACTCTGGTGTAACGGATATCGCAAAGGATGTCTTAGATGCAATGGACCTGGCTACTGAACAGGAAAGATCAGATGCACTATTTGACATCATTGAAAAAAATCAGGGAGAACCTCTCCATTTCCGCATTGCATTTTTTCCCCATGCGGCTGTCAAAAATATTGCCGTAGGTGTGCTTGGACAGGGAAGAGCTGACATAAAACTCCACTCTCCGCTTTCATCTGCCGGTGCGGTGGAATTTCACGGCGGGTATGAATATGGTCCTGTGGCAGGATTTTCAATGGGACTACCTGTAACAGGCCTTCGGGCCGGGGTGGGTGGAAAATTTATTGCACGCTCCTGGTTTAATAAAAATTTCACCATAGCTGACATAGCAAGTGAGAGCTTCGACTTTGAGGAGGAAAAGATTGACGAGTCAGACATGAGCTTCGATCTGGGACTTCTTTACAATCTGCCAATCCTGCAGCAGCTTAACCCGCAGGCAGGGCTGTCAATTCTTGATATAACTGATCTGGACTTTGCAGATGGCGGCAAAATTCCTCAGCGAATAAACGTTGGTGTATCAATTCAACCCAGGATACCGTATATTACATCCTGTATCCTGGCTCTCGACTATCAGGATATTACCACGGCATATGAACAGGACGACAGTTTTGGGAAGCGGCTCCATGCCGGAGTTGAAGTCGGTCTTCTGAAAAACCATTTCGTGGTTCGCGGGGGGCTCAATCAGGGATATTCAAGCTTCGGGGCAGAAATTGATCTATGGTTGTTGAAGTTAAGCTATGTCAACTATAAGGAGGAAATCGGGATTTATGCAGGACAGGATAAAGACGAGCGGCAGGCCCTGCAGTTGATAATAGGCTGGTAGGGGGCGCCGGTTCTATTGACTTTGACCCGATGTTTATTGTAATATCCTGAAAAATCAGATGAAAAACTACTTTGTACCGGTAAATTTATTAATCCTGGCCACAGGAGTTTTCTTTATTACCCAGATAGTGACTTTCATGATAGCCAGGGAAATTACACCTCCTTTTTCCACCGGATATTCAAAGGGCGCCATTGTATCAGGTATTAAGGAGGCAAAATCCATAGATGCATATAAAACCATTCTGGAACGGAATATCTTTAACTCCAAGACACTGGCAGCCCTTTTAGCGCCTCCGGTACGTCCTTCTGAAACAACAAAGGAGGAGAAACAGCTTGTTCCAATACGACTGGTAGGAACTGTTGCAGGAGATGCGGAATTCGCTTATGCAATTATTGAAGACCCTTTTCAGAAGACACACAAGATATTCAGGACTAATGATACGATTGCACCGGGAGTCAAGCTTTTAGATATAAGCAGGAGCAGGATAACGATAGAGAGAGATGGGAATAAGGAAGATGTAGAGATAGCATCCCAGGATACAACAGCACAGCAGCGTACTCCGTCACCACCACGTCCTTTCTCACCTCCGGTACCCGAAGAATCGCCTCAACAAGGCACACAGTTTATAGACAGGGAAACTGTAACATCAGCTACTGAAGATATGAATAAACTGCTTACTCAGGCACGCCTCGTACCTAACTTCACCGGCGGAGCGGCTGACGGTTTCAGGATCTTCTCAATAGTTCCCAGCAGCATATTTGACAAGGTCGGTCTGCGAAATGGGGATATATTGCATGGCATTAATGGCTCTGACCTGAAAGACCCTGAAAAGGCATTTCAGGTTTATCAGATGTTAAAAGATAACGACCGTTTTGTAATTGACCTTGTGCGTGCCGGTCAGAAGATGACATTGAACTACGAAATCAGGTAGCAGTAAAGGAGGTGTAATCTGAAAATAAAGCATTTTCCCCTGTGGATACTCTTTCTGGTCACGGCATTATTGCTTGAAACTCCGCATGTCATATATGCACAGATAAGCCCGCCACGCCCGCCTATGAGTCTTGAAAATCAGGCGGGAGGAGCTGAAGGGACATTGTTCCTGGGTTCTGAAGGTACCTATCCGACATCACCGCCGGCTATGGCCCCTGCAATGGTTCCAGAATCACCGGCACCATCCGGCCTCCGGCCGCCATTAGTAATAAAAGGAAGAGACCGGGGCTCAAAGGCTGTAGAACCAGATGCATCTCCTCCTCAATTACCATCCGGTAAACAGTCCCTTGCCAAAAGCGGCGACAGGATGGTAACACTCGATTTCAACAATGTTGACCTTCAGACATTCGTTAAGTTCATCAGCGAGCTGACAGGCAAGAATTTTGTCCTGGATGAAAAGGTGCAGGGAAAGGTTACTGTAATATCACCCACGAAGATATCCGTGGATGAGGCTTATCAGGTATTCCTGACCGTCCTTGATCTGAAAGGTTTCACAGCAGTAGGTGAAAACAAGGTAATAAAGATATTCCCTTCGAGAGAGGCCAAGCAGAGCGGAGTCAGCATAGTTACAGAAGGAAAGCCTCTTCCCGAGGATGAAAACTATGAGACCAGGGTGTTACGATTGAATTATATCAGTGCATCCGAGATATCACGCTTAATAGCGCCATTGATATCCAAGGATGGCTCAAGCATTCCGTATCCACAAACCAACACTCTGATACTGACTGATATCAAGAGCAACATGGCCAAGCTGCTTGAACTGATAGAGGAATTAGACAAAGAACCTCAAAAGGGTAAAGGCGGCATATATGTACATTATTTGCAGAATGCAAGCGCAGAAGAGATGTCAAAGGTACTCGCTAATCTGACCAGCAAGGCCCCGGCAAGACCGGCTGCAGGACAGGCGCCTCAGGACGCTACCGTACACTTTGAAGGCGGCATTTCTATCACTTCTGACAAGGCAACCAATTCTCTGATTATAATGGCGTCACCTGAGGATTACGAACGGCTGAAGTCAATCATAGAACGGCTTGATATAAGGCGGAAACAGGTCTATGTGGAGGCGGCTATCGTTGAGATGGGCATTGATAAGTCACGTGAAATTGGATTTGAATGGAGAAGCACTGAAAATGTAACTGCAGGTGAAACTATTGTGGCCGGCGGCACCTTGCTTGCACCTCCCGGCTCCGGCATAACCAGCTTTGCTGTAAGCCCCCTCAGTGTCAGCGGCCTTGTGGCAGCCGGTGTGAAGGGTTTTCTCCCTGATGGCACTACCCTTAATGTAGGCGCTCTCGTAAGGCTTTTCCAGGCTGACTCTGACGTAAATGTCCTGTCAACACCCAATATACTCACGCTTGATAATCAGGAAGCCAAGATCATAGTTGGCCAGAATGTCCCATTCATTACAGGTGTAAGCCAGACAGCAGGCGGCAACGTACAGGCAACCATAGAAAGAAAAGATGTCGGTATCCAGTTGAAGATTACACCTCATACAACAGAGAGTGATCTCATAAGACTCGATATATATCAGGAAATATCAAGCCTGGCCGGTAGTGTTCCTGTAGGCACTAACCAGGAGGTACCGATAACGAACAAGAGATCTGCAGAAACTTCTGTAGTGGTAAGAGATAAAGAGACTATAGTAATAGCCGGTCTTATAAAGGATGATATTACTGTAACGGAGAGAAAAGTTCCGCTCCTTGGTGACATACCTATCCTTGGTTATCTGTTTAAATATGAGAGCAGGAAAAAGTCAAAGACAAACCTGATGCTCTTCATCACCCCTCACATAATAAGGGATACTGAGACATTGGAGGAGATTAGCCGGAATAAGAGAAAAACCGCTGAGGAATTCAGGAAGAAATATAAATTTGATCTTAAAGATGATTTCATCCTGAATCCACCGGAATAGCTATGACACGGAAGAGGGAGCTATTAGGAGACATCTTGCGGAATATATCCTCTATAGGAGATAAAGAAATAGAGGAGTGTCTTAATATTCAACGTGAAAAGGGAGGCCGGATAGGCGCTATACTCGTCCGCGCAAAACATATAAGAGAGATTGACCTTCTCAAGGCATTGAGCATACAACTCCATATACCCTATGTTCAGAACCTGACAGAAGAAGAGATTGACAAGGAACTGGTCTCATCTGTGCCAATATCATTTCTGAAAAGACACGTTCTCATCCCCTTCCATAAAGAAGATGGGGTGGTAAAAGTAGCAATATCCGACCCATTGAATGTTACTCCTATAGATGACATAAGGACATTCCTCGAATCTGATATAGAATTATGTTTAACTGAACCTATCACTATACTTAACGCAATCAACATGGCCTATGAGACACATAAGGAGGCTGCAGAGCAGGTCATTGAAGACTTAGGTGATGCGACATTGACTGTGGGTCTGGATGAACCAATAGACCTCATTGATGTAGTAGATGAGGCGCCTATAATCAAGCTCATCCACTCACTCCTCTTCAGGTCTGTAAAAGACAGGGCAAGTGATATACACTTTGAACCCTTTGAGAGGGATATAGCTGTGCGATTCAGGATTGACGGTGTTCTGCACAACATCCATAACCTGCCAAAGAGATTTCAACCCAGTGTCACATCAAGGATAAAGATCATGGCATCCCTGAATATTGCAGAAAAACGACTTCCACAGGATGGAAGGATAGGGTTAAAGATTGCAGGTAAAGACATTGATGTGCGTGTCTCTATCATACCCACCTCCCTTGGAGAACGGATTGTCATGAGGCTTCTGGACAAGTCAGGCTATCTCTTAAGGCTGAAAGATATCGGACTGTCAAAGGATTTACAGTCCAGGTTTAACAAGCTGATACACCTCACTCACGGCATAACACTTGTCACCGGGCCAACCGGAAGCGGTAAGACCACTACTCTTTATGCCGCCCTTATGGAGATTAATTCTCCTGACAAAAATATTATCACTATTGAAGACCCTGTAGAGTATCAGATAAAGGGAATAGGTCAGATGCAGGTCAATCCCAAGATAGAGCTCACATTCGCGAAAGGGCTGCGGTCTATATTACGTCAGGACCCGGATGTCATTATGGTAGGCGAGATAAGAGACCTGGAGACAGCAGAGATTGCCATACAGGCATCACTGACCGGACACCTCGTTTTCAGTACACTTCAT
>Ga0209002_10004794_pt1 | contig 10559 bp, 10 predicted proteins | sample Rifsed16ft2_FD_184010 | JGI IMG/M metagenome (GOLD analysis project Ga0209002, IMG submission 184010) | Soil microbial communities from Rifle, Colorado, USA - sediment 16ft 2 (version 2) | ecosystem: Environmental > Terrestrial > Deep subsurface > Rock core/Sediment | place: Rifle, Colorado...
AAAGCCCGGAAACCAGAGCATAAAGCCGGTGGTCCCGATGATCGCCATACCCCAGAAGACCGCCCAATAATCGAACTTCTCCCAGTAGGTAAAGCGACCGAACGCTGGTCTGGACCCCAAGCCCAGGAACCATTTGAGGTGGCCGTAGAATTCTTTGAAATCATTGGGCTGCGGCACCAGAGAGTCCGAACCCCACAGTATCCCCGCTTCCCTGCGCACGAGGAAGCGGTAAAGAATCGGCCCGAGATGGAGAAAAAAGCACAGAGTTAGAAGCACGGCGAAGGTCCGGTGGAAGAATCCCATGACACCGAACCCGCCCAGGGTGTGAGAGAGCCAGATAGCCCAGCCCGCCTGGTTGTAGCGTAGCGGCATGCCGGTAGCGACCAGGCCAAGAAAACTCAGGACCAAAAGACCGTGCAAGAGACGCTGGCCAAGAGAAAACCGGAAGTAATACTCAGCCACGAGAACTCCCCTCCTTTGGTTCGTGCTCCCCTCCGCCTTCCCTTCCGGGCTCGGGCGGTTCGTCTCCGTCCTCTTTCCTCGGTCGCTTTTTCACAAACCGAGCAATGAGCGGACGCGCGGCCCAAACGGCAGTATGAAAGCCGAAGAAGAAAAACACCCCTGCCAACAGCCAGGTCATAGAACGGGCGGCGTAGTAAAGGACCGGGTTGCGGGCGCGATCTCTATCATCGGCGTGGGGGTCGTATTTTGCAAAGTTGACGTTGGCCCGCGGGTGGCATTGGCGACAGGTGGCCACGACCCGGCTCGGCGCCACGGAAGACCGGGCATCGGATTTGGGGAGGATGTCGTGGGCTCCGTGGCAGTCCGAGCAGCGCGCCACCCGCGTAAATCCCAGAGAGGTCACCTGTCCGTGGAAGGTATCCCGGTAGGTGCGCAGCGACTGCGCGTGGCACGTGCCGCACTCGCGAACAATCTCGAGCCGCCAACGCTCCATTTCTACCCGACGGATCTCATGAGCGGTGTGGCAGTCGATGCAAACAGGAGCTATCGGATTCCCTCCCTTGACTGCCTTCCCGTGAACGCTGTCGGCATACACCCTGAGAACTCCGGCATGGCAGCGACCGCAGGTCTCGGGGATGTTGGTCTTGTGTACGGTAGACTGCGGGTCTGAAGCTGGAAGGATGCCGTGAGATCCGTGGCAGCTCGAGCAGTTCGCCGCAACCAACAAGCCTCCTTTCATCAGCGCCCGCCCATGAATGGAATCCATGTAGAGCTGGTAAACGTTGGCGATCGGGATGCCGTGCCGCTTGGCGAGGTCGGGATCGCCGTGGCAGCCGCCGCAGGTCCGCGGCAGGTTCAGCGGATTCACCCGCGAATCCAGATGAGCCCTCGGCAGGACATCGTGGCTCCCGTGGCAGTCGGCGCAGGTCGCGGCGTCTCCATCCCCTTTCGCGTTCGCTTTCCCGTGAACGCTCCGAGAGTATTCCCGGGAAACCGCCGCATGGCATGTGGAGCACTGAACCGCCTTCAATTCCGAGGCATGGGGGATCTGGGAGACATCGCTGTGGCACGCCGCGCATTCCAGAGGACCATGGACTGAGCGGGCAAACTTTTCTCCGGAGACAAAAAGAGAGACGGACTTGCCCGCGCGTACTTTCTCGATCCCCTCCGTGCCATGGCACGAAAGACAGAGACCTTTCGGGACCGCTTGAGCCGGCGCAAGACCCGGAGGGAGAAAGACGAGCAGGAAAAATACGCTCCCGAAGAGAGACCTCACGCTTCTTTTTTCCTTCCCAAATGCAGCGACGATTCCCCGAAGCCTACTACCAGATGATGAACTGATTCGCATCGTTCTCGCCTCCGGCGGCTCCTTCAGGAGCCGGGCGTTACAGAATTCAACTCGACATCCCCCTGAGGGGCCCGAGGGCGGTCCGGTCGGTGACGGCTCCCGCGTCGCAGCTTCCCCTTGACCCGCTTCAGACGGAAGTTATCCTCTCGCTCCCGCTCTTGCAGCACCATCTCGATGTAGTCCCGCTCGGCCTCAAGACGCGGGAGTGTCCTGTGCTCCAGCGCGCTGACGCGCCGGCTGGTCTGCCTGATCTCCTCGATCAGGCGGCGCAGCCGCGCCTCGCTCGCGGCAATCTCAACGACGAGGTTCAATTCGTCCTCGAAACGCTGCGCCACCCGGTCAATCCGGGCGGAGCTGCCGGCCAGGCTATAGCCCCGGTCCAGCAACGAGCGGGACAGGCTCCTTTTCTCGATGAGCAGCACCGGCACGCCCGTCACATGGCCTCGTTCCACCGTGAGGGAGACTTCGCCGCGCGCCGCAAAGGAGGCCGAGCGCACCGCATCGTCCCCCTCCACCGCCTCAGCCAATGCCAGCGCGTGCCTCGCGGCCGCGGCCAAGCGCTCCAGCTCGTCGCTGCTCACGATCACGAGTTCGGCTACTTTCATAAACTGCTTCATGAGCACGTTGCGCTTCTCTTTAAGCAAATCCCGCCCCTGCCTGGCCAGAGCGATCTGCCCTCTTCTGGCCAGCAACTCCATGCGGGTGGGTGCGACGCGTTCAGTCATGGGTGCCTCCGCCGCGGTGGTATTTCTGGATAAACTCGGAGCGAATTCTCTTGAGCGCCGCCGCCGGCATCATGGACAACAAATCCCAGGCGGTATCCAAAGTTTCCCTGAGTTCCCGAGACCGCCGTCCCTGGTGAACAAAACGCTGCTCGAACCGGTCGGCGAAATCCAGATAGAGCCGGTCTTCGGCCGACAGCGCCGCCTCGCCGACGATAGCCACCAGCCGGCGCAGGTCGCGGCCCTGCGCGTACAGGGCGTAAAGCTGATCGGCCACGCTGCGGTGGTCCTCCCTCGTCTTCCCGGAGCCAATGCCGGCGTTCATCAAGCGCGAGAGGCTCGGTAACACGTCGATCGGAGGGTAGATGCCCCTGCGGTGCAAGTCGCGCGACAGCACGAGTTGGCCTTCCGTGATATAGCCGGTCAAGTCCGGCACCGGATGCGTGATGTCGTCGTCCGGCATCGTCAGGATGATGAGCTGCGTAATCGAGCCCTTTTTGCCCTTGATGCGCCCCGCCCTCTCGTAGAGAGCGGCGAGATCGCTGTAAAGATACCCGGGGTAGCCGCGCCGGCCGGGGACCTCTTCGCGGGCCGTTGCGATCTCGCGCAGGGCCTCAGCGTAGTTGATCATGTCGGTCATGATAACCAGAACGTGCATATCCCGTTCGAACGCGAGGTATTCCGCCGCGGTGAGCGCCAATCGGGGCACCAGGACGCGCTCCACTGTGGGATCATCAGCGAGGTTGAGAAACGATACGGTGCGGTCGCGGGAACCGCTCTCCTCAAACTGGGCGCGAAAGTAGGAAGCCTCACGATGAGTGATCCCGATGGCCGCAAACACCACGGCGAAGGGCTGTCTTGACTCCCCTACCTCCTCCTGTTCGATCACCTTGGCACTGACCGCGATTTGAGCCGCCACCTCCGCCGCCGGCAAACCGAAGCAGGAAAAAATGGGAAGTTTCTGCCCTCGCACCAGCGTATTGAGCCCGTCGATGGCCGAGAAACCCGTCTGGATAAAGTCGACCGGGTGATCGCGCGCGCAGGGATTGATGGGAAGCCCGGCGACCTCGATCTGTTTCTCTGCAATCAGGGCCGGCCCCCCATCCACCGGCTGACCTGAGCCGTCGAAAATGCGGCCAAGCATCTCCAAGCCCACGCCGAGGCGGGCTACTTCGCCCGTGAAGCGGGCCCGTGTCGTCTCCACAGCGAAACCGTGAGTGCCGGCGAACACCTGCACTGCGGCGCGATCGCCGTTGACTTCAAGCACCTGACCACGGCGCATCTCTCCATCGCCCGAGAAAACTTCCACGATCTCGCCGTGTCCGATATCGCTTACGCGCTCAATAAACAAGAGCGGCCCCGCTATATAGGACACGGTGCAGTATTCCTTGGCGAAGAGCGGACGCCTTGCCGTTGGTTGCATCGATCACCTGCTCCGCGGCCGGGATGCGGGGCACCGCACCGGTCCGGCCCCGTTATTTTCCCTCCGATAACGTCGCAAGACTTTCGTGGATTCGCTCAATCAACCCCCGGATTTCACTCTCGGCCTTTTCCGCCGGGAGTTCTTTCATGCGCGCGATCTCGCCCAGCGCCGGCAGGGCCATGGCTTGGACCGGGGCCACACGCCGGCCCAACGCCTCCGCCAGCTCCCGGTAAAAAGCCAGGATGGCCCGCAGCATCCAGTACTGTTTCAGCGGCGGACAGAACTCTTCGACCGCGTCAAAGGCGGATTGTTGCAAATAGTCTTCACGCAGCAAGCGCCCCACGTGCAAAATCGCCTTTTCAGCGTCCGGCATGGCCTCGCTGCCGACCAGTTGCACGATCTCCATGAGTTCCTCTTCCCTTTGCAAAAGCGACATGGCCAGCCGCGCCTGCTCCTGCCAATCCGGGGCGACGCGCTCCTCAAACCAGCGGCTGAGCTCGTAGAGCGAATAGCTCGTCATCCAATGAATAGAGGGAAAGTGACGCCGGCGCGCCAGGTTGACATCGAGGCCCCAGAAAGTACCCGCAGCGCGTAGAGAGCTCTGCGTCATGGGCTCCGAAAAGTCACCCCCCGGAGGCGACACGGCGCCGATGATCGTCACCGAGCCCTCGCGGCTGTCCTGACCCAGGCAGACGACGCGGCCAGCGCGCTCGTAAAAGCCGGCCAGACGTGAGCCCAGATAAGCCGGGTAACCTTCCTCCGCCGGCATCTCTTCCAAGCGGCCCGAGACCTCGCGCAGGGCCTCGCCCCAGCGCGAAGTGGAATCGGCCATCAGGGCGACATCACAGCCCATGTCGCGATAGTACTCGGCGATGGTGAGACTGGTGTAGATGGAAGCCTCGCGCGCCGCCACGGGCATGTTGGACGTGTTGGCCACAAGGACGGTCCTCTCCATCAGGGTTACGCCGGCCCGCGGGTCGACCAGGCAGGGAAATTCAGCCAATACCTCAGTCATCTCGTTGCCCCGCTCGCCGCAGCCGACATAGACTACTATCTCCGCTTCGGCGCGCTTGGCCAGCGTCTGCTCCATGACCGTTTTGCCCGTGCCGAACCCTCCGGGAATAACCGCGGTGCCACCCTTGGCGACCGGAAAGAAAGTGTCGATTACGCGCTGGCCGGTAATCAAGGGCATATTGGGTGAGAGTTTACGCTGATAAGGCCGGCCCTGGCGCACCGGCCAGCGCTGCTTGAGCCCGATCTCGACGACTGGCTTGCTTCCGCCGATCTCAACCAGCGCTGCAGCATCCTCAACGGTGAACTCCCCGCGGCGAATCTCGGCAACATGGCCCCGCACACCCGGGGGAACCAGGATCTTGTGGGTAAGTCGCGGCGTCTCAGGAACGGTGCCGAGGATGTCACCGGGCCCGACGCGATCGCCCTCTCTCACCGCCGGCGTAAACGGCCAGCGCCGCGCCCGTGACAGGGCCGGCGCCGTCGCGCCCTTGTGGATAAAGGGGCCCGTCTGTTTCTGGATTTCAGGTAAAGGCCGTTGCAGCCCGTCGAAAATAGAACCTAGCAAGCCCGGCCCCAGTTCAGCCATTAACGGCTCTCCGCTGGAGACGGCCGCTTCGCCGACTCTGAGACCAACCGTGTCCTCATAGACCTGGAGGGTAGCCTGATCCCCCTCCAGGCGAATGATCTCGGCGATTAGCCCGGCCTCGCCGACGCGGGCGACATCGCCCACACGCGCTCCACGCAATCCGTCCGCCACGACCACCAGCCCGGCGATGCGGCAGAGCCTACCTTCTTCTCTGCTTGGTCCTGCCATTCTGCTAAGTCCGATCCGATGCGTTACGGGTTAAACGATTTGAACGGCTTTAACTGTTTCAGCGTTCAAAACGTTCAAACGGTTCAAGGCTATCCTCCCGGGAACGTAATGCGAAAACCGATGGCGCGGCGAATCAACTCGGCGATCTGCCGGCTGCGCCTTTCCTCCGGCACCGTGGGCATGCCGCTCGGCAAGCCAACGATCACCGGCTTCGTGCTCTCGCCCACCCGCCGCCGCGTCATCTCGTCAAGCGCGTTCAGGTAGCCCGAGTTGATGGCGATCACGCCCATATCCGCTTCGCTCATGAGCCGAAGGAGAACGCGCTTGGCCTCCTCCGGAGAGCTCATCGCATGCACCTCCACCCCCGCCAGGGAGAAACCGACCGCCAAGGTGGCGTCCGTAATCACCGCGAGTTTGGCCATGCGTCTACTCCCTTACCCACCAAATCAATTCCTTATGAATCGAGTCGCGATCCCAGCCGAGCGCCTTTCCCTGGGCGATCAGCCTCACGTTGACGACCTCGTTCGCTTTGGCCCAGATATACCCAGTCGGAATCGCGATGCTCAGCGGATCCCGGTGGAACATGCGGATACCCTTGAGCACGACGAACTCCTCCAGGCCGCGCTCAAGGACGGCCGCATCAGCGCTTTGCCGGTATGTCTCCCAGCGGTTCATCAGAACCGTCCCATAGGGGGTCCCGCTCAAAACGCGCGCCATCGACTCCGCATCCTCCGCAGCGCTCAACGCGCTTAATACGCGCGGCGAAAGCCCGCCGCCTTCGATCAGAAGCGTCACCGGGTCCGCTGAACCATAGCGGGCCCGAAGCTTTGCCCTGCGATCACCGAGGCTCAACAGCCGGATGAGGATGGTCAAGTTCGCCACATCAATTTCAGCCTCAAGCATCTCCCGCACCAGCATTTCGTTCATCTCGTGCCCCAGCCGGGCCAACGCCTCGCCGTACCGGAGCCGATTGAGCCTGGTCTCGATATCGGCCAAATCGCCACTCGAAGTCCGAAGCGCTTCGCCCAGCGCAGCAGCATAGGGAATATGCCACGTGAACATCAAATCGGCGGTGGCGCGGACGCTCGGCTGCCGCGCCATTTCGCGCAACTCCACCTCGGTCAACTCACCGGCCGGCACGACCGCATCGAGAATCTCCTCCGCCGCCACGCCGCGCGCCTGGCCCCGCAGTACCGCCATCAGATTCCTCATGTCCCAGCGTGAAAGCAGCAGGGCCACGAGCGCTCGCGGTCGGCCTTCGAAGAAGAGCTTGATTCTGCCGACGGTGCGCGCCAGGTCAAGGCGCAGCGCCTCGGCCACGCACTTCACGCCGCCGTATTTGACCAACGTCGCTTCAATGGTTTCCCGGTACGCGGTCCGCACGAGCATCTCGATGACCATATCGATGCTGGTTGCTGCCAGCAGATCGCCGTAGGCCCGCGCGTCGAGCAAGCGACTTTTCATGGCTCGGACGCGGGCGTTTCCGTAGCCGTAGTCGCCCTGCACGAAACCTCCTCCGAGCCTTACAAGGGGACTGGCTCGCTTGCGTGCCTGTCCCCGTCGTAGTTAACAAGGGGCTTGGCTCGCTTGCGTGCCTGTCCCCGTCGTAGTCCGCAATAGCTCAGCTAGTTTCTGCCTGAGCTCGCTCTGCGCCCGCTCCAGGCGCACCTCGACCGTATTCACAACCCGGATGCGTCCATCCGGCGTGCTCGCCTCGAGACCACCGCAGGTGTTTAAGCCAGCCGAGGTCTGGGCCCGTAGCCCCAGCTCCAAGGCGACGGCGCGCATAAGCTCCTCATCGACAGCGCTAACCACAATGCGCAGATCGGATCCGATCTCGGCCACCGCCTCTCTCGTCAACCGCATCAGATACGCCGGGTAGGCCGAGTCGCCGCGCAGTCGGGCCAGCCGTTCTTGGGCCGCGGTAAAGGCCCGCTCAAGCAACGCCTCCCGCGCATCCAGGCGGACCATTTTCCCCTCTAGTTTGGCGCCGCTCACAAGCCGCTCCTGCTCCTCTCCTAGCCGCTGCCTCGCGCCGGCTAGATGTCTATCTTTGATTGCTTTGGCTTCTTCCTCAGCCTTGGCGGTAATGGTTGCCACTTCGGTATCGGCTTCGCTTCTGAGGCGCTCGATCTGAAGCTGGGCTTCAGCCTCCAACGCCTTCAGGATCTCTTCGAGTCCCATACCCAATCACGCTGCTGTAGGGGCTGGTTTCAAACCCGCGCCTACGGCGTTCACCCGCCCGGATGAAGCAGCAGGATGATCATCGCCGCCACCGCGAAACCGAGGATGACCAGAGTCTCCGGCAGGGCGAGCATGATCAGGATCGAGCCGAACATCTCAGGCTTCTCCGCCAGGGCGCCAGCTCCCGCGGCGCCGATGCGCGCCTGAGCCCAGCCTGTAGCCAGCGCCGCCAGACCTACGGCCAGGCCGGCGCCTATAGCCAACAATCCAGTTCCAAGATCCATAGATCTCTCCTTTCCTTATATGCCACTCTGCTTGAAGGGCTTGAACGATTCACCGCCGCTCTCGTAAAACTTGGTGAAGAACTCGACGTAGTGCAATCGCAAGGACTGGATCGTCGAGCTCACGATGCCCAGCGTGAGGTTGAGCGCGTGCAACAGGCCGGCGACAATAGCGCCGAGGGCAACGTTAGCGGACATCCCATAGAGACGGTTGGCCACCTCGGCGAGATAAAACGAGGCCAACCCGATCGCCGCAAGCCGCAGGTAAGACAACACGTTCCCCAGCATTCCCAAGGCTTCGAGCGGGCCGAGGATCCCTCCCATCCACCCCATGGGCATGCCCAGCAGCACGATACCGATGATGAGCGCGGCCACTCCCGGTGTGGAGAAACCCTGCGGCAATTGACGGGAGAGGACGCCGAGGAGCCAGAAAAGAGCCACCAACGCGACGAATCTCCCGAGGCGCTCGCTCAGCTCCCGCCTGCTGCGCCGGCGTGCCGCCTCCCACACCCCCAGAATCAATCCCAGCGTCACGTGGGCCGCTCCAATCGCGACCGCGAAAACGAGGAGTGGTATCAAGGTCACGCCGCTCCGCTCCATCCAGAGAGGCCGCAGTCCGAAGATCTGGTGTCCTAAGCTCCCCAGAAACTCGCCAAAAACAAAACCAAAAACCACAGCCCAAAAGCCGCAGAGAACCATGACTTGAGCCAGACTGCGCAGAGCGCCGGAAGAAAACCGGCGCCAGAGTAAGGCCGCTATGATCAGCAGAACCGCCCCGTAGGCAACGTCACCGAGGATCAAACCGAAAAATACCGGCATGAAGAGCGCGAGCAGGGGGGTCGGGTCGAGCGCGCCGTAACGCGGTAGCGCCACGAGCCGCACGAGGAACTCGAAGGGCCTGACCGGCGCGGGATTGGATAGGGCAACGGGTGCCCGCTTCATCTCCTCCCGGTCCACCTCGAGCTCGCTCACGACCACCTGTTCCCCGACCGCCTTTCTTAACGCGTCTTTCACCGCGCTCAGACTCTTGCTCGGCAGCCACCCGACAAGCACAAAGGCATACCGGGTGGTGCCGATGTGCCCGACGATCTCCATCTCCTGGAGGCGATCCCTGGCTACCGCCCGCAGCAGGGCGAGGGAACCACTCCAGTTCTTCGCCAGCTCCCGAAGCTCCGCGCGGGTCTGCTCCATTTCGCGGGGGATCTCCGACAATCTGGCCGCGATGATCCCGACGGCGTCCTTAAACGATACGCCCGCAAGTTCCTTGGGCAGACGGACCTGGCTGATGTTCTCGCGCCCCAAAAGCGAGTTGACGCGCTCGCTCTGCTCCTTGGGAAAGACGAGAATCGCCGCCGTTGTCTCCTCATCCACATGGCGCGCGTTGAGTTCGAACTGATCACCCATCCACGCCAGCAATTCCTGGCGAATGAGGTTGAGGACGGCGCTGGAGCGCCGCTCGATCAGGAGGGCCACGGTCTCGAAGCCCGCCAACTCCGGCAGCTCGGCCGCCAGGGGCATCAGCGTGCGGATGGTCGCCTGATAGCGAGATAGCGAAGCCTGCTCGCCATTGAGCTCATCGCGCCTGAGCGCCAGGGTTTGGGCCTCCGGTGCGATCTCGTTCAGAACCTTTTTCACTTCCGTGAGAAGCTCTTCGGTCGGCCTCACTGAGGCGTCCTCGTACAGCCGCGGCAGATTCTCCGGCAGCGAGGGCAAGGGCAGGAGAGCGAGCAAAGCCTCCAGGCGCGTCACCAGTAAAGCGACCTCTTCGAGCTGTTTGAGCCCCACCGCATCGAGCGCCATCTTCGGTAGAACCGTTTCCAGACTCCGCTGCGCCATATCTTCGATCTGTACCGTTCCCAGGCGATGAAGGGCGCGCAGGGTCGGCTCAAGCTTACCCTTGGTGCCGAGGATTTGGATTTTCGTCATCGGCAGAAGCATCAGGGGATCACCGTTCACCGGGCAACACGAATTCGATAATCGCCTGGACCGCGCGTTCAACCTGCTCCGGCCCGGTACGGCGAATTCGCTCCGCCTCCTTTTGGCCGCCAGCTCTGATGCGGTTGGCCTCGGCTTCAGCCTCGGCCCGCCTGCGCTGAAAAAATTCCTCGGCCTCACGCAAGCCCTCACGCTCGGCCTCTTCCCGGATGAGCGCAGCGCGCCGGCGCGCCCCGGCAACCTTCGCTTCCGCCTCGCTCATGGCCGTCCGGATGCGCTGGGCCAGCTCCCGCTCTTTCTGTCGAATCAAATTGAGCGGCGAGGTATCCTGCGGAGCCTGCATCCTACTGCTTCTTCTCCGGCCCTAGGGGAAGGT
>Ga0209002_10004795_pt1 | contig 10557 bp, 6 predicted proteins | sample Rifsed16ft2_FD_184010 | JGI IMG/M metagenome (GOLD analysis project Ga0209002, IMG submission 184010) | Soil microbial communities from Rifle, Colorado, USA - sediment 16ft 2 (version 2) | ecosystem: Environmental > Terrestrial > Deep subsurface > Rock core/Sediment | place: Rifle, Colorado...
AGCACTGGCCGAATCGGACGAGCAGGTCCCCGACGCCCTTCACTCGGACGCCACCCGTGCGCGCGGGCTGGGGTGGCGCGACCGTCGGAAGCGCGATCTCCTGGTCGTCGACGACGCCCAGGCGCATGACCACCTGCTGCGTGCTGATGGCGCCGTAGCCGATGGCCGCGTAGAAGTCGTCGACGTTCTCGTGGTTGTAGTTGCGCGCCACCTCGGCGATGCGCTCCCCTCCGAGGGCCTGGATGGACGTCCGGGCCAGGCGGCGGAGCTCGCGGTCGAGCGACTCGCGCCCGTGGGCGACGTTCTCATCGCGCTGCTGGCGCTTGAACCATTGGCGGATCTTCTCGCGGGCATGGCCGGTCTGGACGATGCTCAGCCAGTCGCGCGAGGGCCCGTGGGCCGCCTTCGTGGTCACGATCTCGACGATGTCGCCGTTCTGGAGATGGTAGTCGAGGGGCACCAGGCGGTTGTTCACCTTGGCCCCGATACAGCGGTGGCCGACGTCCGTGTGGATGCGGTAGGCGAAGTCGATCGGCGTCGCTCCGGCCGGCAGGTCCTTCACCTCGCCCTTGGGCGTGAAGACGAAGACCTGGTCCTGGAAGACGTCGAGCTTGATGCCCTCGACGAACTCGCGGGCGTCCGACACGTCGCGCTGCCAGTCGAGGAGCTGACGCACCCACGCCAGCTTGGCGTCGTACGCGCGATCCTGGCGGCCACCCTCCTTGTAGCGCCAGTGAGCGGCGATGCCCATCTCCGCCACCCGGTGCATGGCGTGCGTGCGGATCTGGATCTCGACGGGCTTGCCATCGAGGCCGACGACCGCCGTGTGGAGGCTCTGATAGAGGTTGCCCTTGGGCATCGCGATGTAGTCGTCGAACTGCCCCGGGATCGGGCGCCACAGCGAGTGCACCACGCCGAGCGCGGCGTAGCAATCTTTGACGTCCTCCACGAGCACGCGGATGGCGTGCACGTCGTAGATCTCGCCGAGCGAGGCCTGCTTGCGCTGCATCTTCCGCCAGATGCTGGCGATGTGCTTCGGCCGTCCCGACAGCTCGGCTTTGACGCCGGCCTTCTTCAGCTCGGCCTTGAGGATGGCGATGCTCCGCTCGACGAAGGCCTCGCGTGCCTTGCGGTGCGTGTCGAGCTGCGCGGCGAGGGAGCGGAACTGGTCGGGCTCGAGCTCCTTGAACGCGAGGTCCTCGAGCTCCCACTTGACCTGCCAGATCCCCAGCCGCTCGGCCAGCGGGGCGTAGATCTCGATCGTCTGACGGGCGATACGCGCGCGCTTCTCGGCCGGCAGCGGGGCGAGGGTGCGCATGTTGTGGAGCCGATCGGCCAGCTTGATGAGGACCACCCGGATGTCCTCGGCCATGGCCAGGAACATCTTGCGGATGTTCTCGGCCTGCTGCTCCTCGTGCGAGAGGGTCGAGAACTTGGACAACTTGGTCACCCCGTCGACGAGGCGGCCGACCTCGGGGCCGAAGCGCTCCTCGACGTCGGTGAGCGAGTAGCCGGTGTCCTCGGGGATGTCGTGGAGCAGCGCGCCCTGCACCGCGACCGGGTCGAGGCCCAGCTCGGCGAGGATCTGGGCGACCGCGATCGGGTGCGTCACGTATGGCTCGCCGGAGGCGCGCAGCTGCTCGCGGTGGGCCTCCTTCGCGAACTCGAAGGCGTTGCGCACCGGCTCAAGATCGGCCTGCGGGTAGTGCTCCGCGATGGCAGCGTCGAGGCGCCGCAGGAGCGTCGCGAGGCCGCGCTGTGACGTGATCGCCGGCCTCTTCGGCCGGCGACCGTCGCGGCTGGGCTTGACGGCGGGGGCGACCCTCGCCGGTTCGATCACCATCTCACGCTCGATGATAGCGCGGCCCCTATCCGTGCCCCGGCGTGACGGCACTATCGTCGCGAAGGGGCCTCAGGATGGGGCGCGCCGTCAGCGAGGACGGTCTGAGGGCCTCGTCGAGGGGGATCCGAGCATGCCCCCGCCCGGCCAACGCAGCGCGTGCTCGGTACCGTCGCCCTGAGGCGCGCCCTTCCCGGCACGATGACGATAGTGCCGTCAGCGGACCAGTCGGTGTCCGCCGGCGAGCCGTCACGGGCCATCCGGCGCGACGCCCAGCGCAACCCCTATCCGTACCCGAGCGCGCGGAGGGCCTTCCTGGCCGCCTCGCTGTCGTCCCAGGGGGTCTTCCCCGTGCCGTAGATGATCGAGCCCTCGTGGCCCTTGCCGGCGAGGAGGACGACGTCGCCGGGCCGCGCACGTTCCATGGCCGCGGCGATCGCCTCCTGCCGGTCCGCGATGACGAGGAGGTCGCGACCCTCGGTCTTGCCGGCCTCGACGGCCCCCTCGGCGATCTGGCGGTTGATCTCGTCACGGTCCTCGAGGCGGGGGTCCTCGTCGGTGACGACGACGAGTCGGGCGCGTTCCCCGGCGATCCGCCCCATGACCGGCCGCTTGATGGTGTCCCGCTCACCGGCCGAGCCGAACACGGCGATCAGCTCCCCTCCTCCGGCGGCGGCGACCGGCGCGAGGATGTCGAGCACCTTGGCCAGCGAATCGGGCGTGTGCGCATAGTCGACGATGACCCCGAACGGCTGGCCGAGCTCGATGCGCTCCATCCGGCCGGGGACGCCGGTCACGCTCTCGAGGCCCGACCGGATCGCCTCGGGGTCGAGCTCGAGGGCCTCCCCCACCCCCACAGCCGCGAGGGCGTTGTAGACGTTGAAGCGGCCGGCCAGGCGGAGACGGAGGTTGCCCGCCCAACGGGGCGTGGCGATCCCGACGCTGAGGTGACTGGCGTCCTCCTCCACCGAGGTTACGCGCAGATCGGCTTCCGGATCGGCGCCGTAGGTCCAGATGCGGGCTCCGGCGGTCCGCGCCGCGTCGGCGAACTCGTCGAACCAGCGGTCGTCGCGGTTGAGCACGGCGTGCTTGCCCCAGCCCTTCTCCGGGTTGTCCGGGGAGACCGCGAGTCGATCCATGAGGCTGCGCTTGGCCGCCCGGTACGCCTCGTGCGTGCCGTGAAACTCGAGGTGCTCGTGGGTGACGTTGGTGACGACGCCGACGTCGAAGGCGATCTCGGCGACCCGCTCGAGGGCCAGTCCGTGAGACGTCGCCTCGAGGACCGCGAAGCGGTCGCCCGCCTCGACCATCGCGCGGAGGAGACCCTGGAGCTCGGGCGCGTCCGGCGTCGTCGTGCGGTCCTCGTTCGGCCAGCGCCGCCCACCGACGCCGATCTCGACCGTGCCGATGAGCCCGGCCGGCAGCCCGGCGGCGGCGAGCATGGCGGCCATGAGGAAGGTGCTCGTCGTCTTGCCGTCGGTGCCGGTCACCCCGACCACGCCGAGCTCGCGGCCGGGCCAGCCCTCCCACCACGCCGCAGCCACGGGAAGGGCCAGCTGTGAGCGCTCTACGACGAGCTGGGGGACGTCGACGCCGCCGACCGGCCGCTCGACGACAAGCGCGGACGCACCCTCCGCGACGGCCTGGGCGGCGAATTCGTGGCCGTCGTGGTGGAAGCCGGGGACGGCCACGAAGAGCATCCCCTGGGCCACGCGGCGCGAGTCGTTGGTCACCCCGCCCACCTGGGTCGCGGCCACGTCCGCGAACGCCGCCGAACGGGCCGCGGGCCCGGCGCGCACCGAGCGCAGCTGACCGCGCGCCTCGAGCGTTCCGAGCAGGTCGCCCAGGCGCCGCGCCGCCCGCGCCGCCCGCCCCGGGGAGCCGGACGGCGGCAGCGGACCCTGTCCTTCGCTCATCGGCCCGCGCGGACCGCCGCGAGGACGCGGGCGGCCCGGATGCTCACCCGCCGGCCGACCTCCAGGGCCGCGCGTCCCAGCGGATCGATGACGAGGTCCCAGGCGCCCACGTAGCGCACCTCGCGACCGCCGAAGCCCGCCTTGAAGTGGGCGATCCCCGGGTGGGCGAGACCCCACAGGTCGTACTCGGCGAAGCCCTCGTCGCGGGCCCGCCGGATGGCCTCCCACTTGAGGATGTAGTTGGCATGTGCATCGGCGCCGCGGAGGCTCATGCCCCCGTAGAGCTCGGTCATGCGCTGCCCGCTGCCGAGCAGGAAGAGCGTGGCGAGGGTTTCGCCGTCGGGGCCCCGGGCGAAGAGGAGGCGGGCCATGCCCGACGAGGCGAAGGCCTCCCACACCGCCCGGTAGCTCTGCTCTTCGCGGTGGTAGAAACCCGCCCGGCGCGCCGTCTCCTCGTACAGGCCGTAGAAAGCCGGCAGGTCCTGGGCACCGCCGGCGACCACGGTCACCCCTCCCCGGCGCGCCTTGTTGATGTACTGACGCCACTTCGGGCGGAGGTCGGCCCACAGCGCCTCCTCCGACCGCGCCAGGTCGATGAGTCGGGTGACCGCCGGCTGGAGCGAGCGCGCGACGCGGCGCCAGCCGGTGCGGGCCAGCGCCGCGACCACGGCCGAGTCGTCCGCCAGTTCCGGCTCGATGCGCAGGTAGCTCAGGCGGAGGGCGGGCGCACGCGCACGGACCGCGGTGGCGAAGGCAGCCAACGCATCCTCGTCGAGGACCGCCGCCACCGGTCCGCGGGCCGCGTAGCCGAGGGTCCAGGGCAGCCCCGGAGCGCGGCGCAGGAGGACCTGCGCGCCGACCGGCCCTGCCCTGCCGCCCACGGGACCGGCGCCTCCGTCGGCGTCCGCTCCACCGCCGGCCACGATGCGCGTGGCGGCCCAGCCGTTGGCGGCCTTCACGTGCGCCCAGGCGGTCACCTGGAGGAAGCTCCCGGTGGGCAGCCCGGCGACGAAGGCGTTCCACGTCGCGTCGTCGGCCTCGAGACGGCGCGGGTCGGCCATGGCGCTCTCCGAGAGCCCCGCCGCGGCGGCGGCTGCGGCCATCCGCGACCGCGGCCGGGGAACGCCCGCGCCGCCGCTCACGTGGTCGCTCGCGACCTCAGGCGGATCGCTCATGGGGTCAGCTCGACCCGCCGGCGCGCGGGAGGGACTCGCCCACGATGAGCCGCAGGGTCCGCAACTCCTCGAGCCGGAGGAGGGCCGCGTAGGCCGCGAAGACGAGCGCCCCAGCGCCACCGGCCGCGGCGAGCTGGACGGCCAGGTCGAGCTTCGAGGCGTCCACGGCGGCGGGGCCGTCGACCAGGCGAAGGGCGAGGAAAGCGGCCAGCGAGGCCAGGGCGGCACCCGGGAGGAACGCGCCGAACCCGCGGGCCAGGTTGCCCAGGAGCATGTCCGGCACGCGCCGCTGGAGCAGGACGAGCAGGATCGCCGCCTCGGCCCACGCCCCGAGCGTGATGGCCCACGCCAGGCCGCGCAACCCGAGCGGCCCGACCGTCGCCACAGCCACCACCACGTTGACCACGACCGCGATGACCGCGGCGACGACCGGGGTGCGCGTGTCCTTCCCGGCGTAGAAGGCCGGAGCCAGGATGGCGACCATGGCGTGAGCGGCGAGGCCAAGGGCGAAGACCACGAGCAGCTCGCCGGTCGAGATCGCGGCCGCCGCGTCGAAGCGGCCCTGGAGAAAGAGCAGGGCCACGGCCTGCGTGCTCACCACGATAGTGAGGCCCGTCGCCGGGAGCATGAGGAACGCGAGCAGGCGCAGCGAGCGGACCGTCAGCTCCGAGAAGCGGGCCGTCGCGCCCGAGGCGAGGGCGCGGGACATCGCCGGCAGGAGGACGATGCTGAGCGGCACGCCGACCACACCGACCGGGATCTGGAGCATCGTGAAGGCGACGTTGTAGACCGTGATCGCGCCCTCTCCGAGCCCCGAGGCGAAGCCGTTGTTGACCAGGAACGTGATCTGCGTGGCCGCCAGCCCGAGCGCCCGCGGCACCATGAGCAGGAGCGCCAGTCGGGCGGCCGCATCGGCCAGCTCGAGGCGTGGATGATAAGTGAACCGCCCGCGCAGGAGCGCCGCCCCCTGGATGCCCAGGGTGGCCGCCGACCCTGCCACGACGCCGACGGCGAGGCCGTCGACGCCCATGGTCGGGGCCAGGAAGACGGCGCCGGCGATGATGCCGAGGTTGTAGAGCAGCGGCGCGGCCGCGGAGACGGCGAACCGCCCGAGCGAGTTGAGCACGCTCGTGGCCACCGCCCCGAGCGCAAGCAGGATCGGCGACAGGAGCATGATCCGGGTGAGCCGGACCGTCTGCTCGGTGTGCGCGGGGTCGAAGCCCGGGGTGATCCAGGGCATCAGCACGGGCGCCAGAAGGGCGAACGAACCGGCCAGCACGAGCAGGCCGATGAGCATCAGGTTGGTGATCGTGGACACCACGCGCCACGCGCGCGCCTCCTCGCCGCCGACGATGAGTTCCGTGATGATCGGGATGAGGGCCGATGCGACCGCGCCGGCGGCCACCAGCTGGAAGATCGCGTCAGGGATGCGGAAAGCGGCGAAGTAGGTGTCGAGATCGGGGCCCGCGGGGAATTGGTACGTGATCACCGCGGTCCGGACGTACCCGAGGATGCGCGAGGCGAGGTAGGCGCCCGTGACGATGAGTCCGGCGCGCGCGATCGCGCGACCGCTGGCGATCACGTCGAGCGCGATCTGGTCCGGGTGCGCAGGGTACGTGCGCGGGGGTGGGCGGAGCGATAGACGGCCCGCAGGCGCGACGAGGAGACGTGGGTGTAGACCTGCGTCGTCGCCAGGCTGGCGTGCCCGAGCAGCTCCTGCACGATGCGCAGGTCGGCGCCGCCGTCGAGGAGGTGGGTCGCGAACGAGTGGCGCACCGTGTGCGGCGTGACGCCGAGCGGGAGGCCGGCCCGCCGGGCGAGGCGCCCGAGTCCGTAGCGGATGCCGCGCGCGCCGAGCGGGCGGCCGCGGTGATTGAGGAAGAGGGCATCCTCGTCGTTGCCCCGGCCGACCGCACCGAGGACGACCCGCCCGTCCTCGAGGTAGCGCGCGAGCGCCGCGCGAGCGGGCCGGCCGAGGAGGCCGACGCGCTCCTTGTCTCCCTTCCCGACGACGCGCAGCTCCCCGCGCCGCAGGTCGAGGTCGGCCACCTTCGCGCCGGCCAGCTCCGAGATGCGCAGCCCTGCCGCGTAGGCCGTCTCCCAGAGGGCGCGGTCGCGCTGGGCGAGCGCGCCCGCCACCGCGCGGCCGGCGCCAGAGCGGTCGGCCCCGCCACGGGCCTCGGTAGTCGCTGCGCCATCCGTGGCGTCGAGAAGGGCGACGACCTGGGTCGGGTCGAGCACGCTCGGCAGGCGAGCGGGACGGCGCGGCGTGGCGATGGCGGCCCACGGGTCACCCGGCGTCCAGCCCTGGCGTGTCGCGTAGCGGTAGAAGCTGCGCAGGGCGGCGAGTCGGGCGCTGATCGAGCTCCGGGCAAGCCCACGGTCGACCCATTCCCCGAGGTACGCGCGCAGGGCGGCGCGTGGCGGTCGGGTCCACGGTTCGCCGCGCGCCTCGATCCAGGCGATGAAGCGCCCGACGGCCGTCCCGTAGGCGCGCCGGGTGTGCGGTGAGGACTGGCGGGCCTCGAGCGAACGCACGTAGCGCGCGAGCGCCTGCCCGCCGGTCACGCCGGCTGGGGCGTCCTGCGCCGTGGTCCCCGTCGCGCGCCCCGACCCGTGGCGCGGGCCCGCCGCCGGCCGCGCGCGGCCTTCTTCAGCGCGGCAGGGTCCGGCGCACCGCCGGCCAGCCGCGTGCCCGCCGCCGTACCCTCCGGCACGTCCACCGCGGCGCCGCACGCCAGGCAGATCGCGCCGCCGTCCTGCGCCCGGGCGACCGGGCCCGAGTCGTCGGCATGGACCGGCCCGAGCGGTTCGCGCTCGGTCGTGTAGCGGCACTCCGGGTAGCGCGAGCAGCCGTAGAAGAGCGACCCGCTGCGGCGCGCCCGGCGGGCCATGAGATGGCCCTTGCCGCACGCGGGGCAGGTGGCCTCGAAGGCGAGCTGCGACACCGGCTCGGTGGTGCGCTGGATGTAGCCGCACTCCGGGTAGCGCAGGCAGCCGAGGAAGGCGCCGAAGCGCCCACGCTTCGTGACCAGGCGCCCGCCATGCTCGGCCCCACACTCGGGACAGGGATCGCCGCTCCCCGGGAGCTCCTGCCCGTCGCCCCGCGCGACGGGCCCGGCCTCCTCCCCGGGGAGCGGCCGCGTCTCCTTGTGCTCGGGGTACAGCGAGCAGGCCAGGAACCGCCCGTGGCGGCCCAGCCGGATGACCATCGGGTGGCCCTCGCTGCACAGCTCGTCTGACGGCTCGGTCGTGAAATCGCGCCGGCGTGTCGTCCGGCGCACGAGCTCGACCTGCTCGCGAAAGGGTCCGTAGAAGTCGCGCAGAAGCGGGACCCACTCGCGTCGGCCTTCCGCGACCTTGTCGAGGTCCTCCTCCATGCGGGCCGTGAAGTCGGGGTCGACGAATTCGCTGAAATGCTCGACGAGCAGGTCGGTCACCACGCGGCCGACCGCCTCCGGCCGGAGGCGCCCCTTGTCGGAGGTGACATAGCCGCGGTCGAGGATGGTCGAGATCGTCGCCGCATAGGTGGACGGCCGCCCGATGCCCCGCTCCTCGAGCGCCTTGATGAGGCCCGCCTGGGTGTAGCGCGGCGGCGGCTCGGTGAAGTGCTGGGCGCTCGTCACATCGAGGATGGTCAGCGCATCGCCCTCCTCGAGCGGCGGGAGCTGGGCCTCGTGCTCCTCCTCGCCGTCATCGCGACCCTCGGTGTAGACACGGGCGAAGCCGTCGAAGGTCGTGCGGCTGGCGGACGCCTTGAGGCCGTAACGCCCGGCCTCGATCTCGACCGTCGTCGTCTCGACCCGCTTGTCGGCCATCTGGCTGGCCAGCGCGCGCCGCCAGATGAGCCGGTAGAGGCGCGCCTCGTCGCGGCCCAGGTGGCCGGCCAGAGACTCGGGGAGGCGCGCGAACGAGGTCGGGCGGATCGCCTCGTGGGCCTCCTGAGCGCCGCGCGTCTTCGTCCGATAGGTCCGCCCGCGGGGCAGGGCGTACGCCTCGCCGAAGCGATCGCGCACGACCGCCCCCGCCTCGCTCATCGCCTCGCGTGCCATGGCCACCGAATCGGTGCGCATGTAGGTGATCAACCCGACGTGCCCGTCAGGCGCATCGACGCCCTCGTAGAGGCGCTGAGCCGCACTCATGGTGCGCTTGGGCGAGAAGCCCAGCTGGCGGCTCGCCTCCTGCTGGAGCGTGCTCGTCGTGAAGGGCGGCGCGGGGGAGCGGCGGCGCTCGGCGACCGAGATGCTGCGCACCAGGGGCCGGGACGCGCGGAGGGCGGTCACGTGCTCCTCCGCCCCGGAAGCGTCGGCGACGTCAGCCTTCTGCCCGTCGATGCTGACGAGGTCCGCGAGGAGCTCCCCGCCGCGCGGCGACCGCAGGAGGGCCTGGAGCGTCCAGAACTCGCGTGGGACGAAGGCCTCGATCTCGCGCTCGCGCTCCACGACGAGGCGCACGGCGACCGACTGGACCCGCCCGGCCGAGAGCCCCGTGCGCACCTTGCGCCACAGGAGCGGGCTGAGCGTGTAGCCGACGAGCCGGTCGACGACCCGCCGCGCCTGCTGGGCGTCGACGAGGTCGCGGTTGATCTCGCGGGGATGGGCAAAGGCTTCGCGGATGGCCCGCGGGGTGATCTCGCTGAACGTCACGCGACGCGTCTTCTCGCTCGGGATATGCGCCGCCTCGGTGACATGCCAGGCGATCGCCTCACCCTCCCGATCGAGGTCGGTGGCGAGGTACACGTTGTCCGCGACACGGGCCGCCTTGGAGATCGCTTCGACCTGCTTGCGGCGCTCGTCCGGAACGACGTACTGGGGCGTGAAGTCGCCTTCCACGTCGACGCCGAGCATGCCCTTGCCGGGGTTCTCGGGCAGGTCCCGAACGTGGCCCAGCGAGGCGATGACGCGGTAGTCGGGGCCGAGGTATCGCTCGATGGTCCTGGCCTTGGCCGGCGACTCCACGACGACCAGGTTCTTCATCGGCGGGGAGTGTAGCAGTCGACCTCTTCGCGGCCGATCACCTCGGCCGCCTCGCGCGCTAGTAGCCCCAGAAGTCGACGGTGTAGTAATTCCAGCCGTTGAGGCGCCAGATGCCGATGCCGGCGCGGGTGAAGCGCGGGTTCATGAGCGCGTCGTAGTGACCGGTGTAGGACGTGCCCCGCTCGTTCTGGAAGAAGATGACCGAGGAGATCGCCCCCCTGTACACGTCATAGGTGTTGTGGGTGAGGCTCTCGCCCCAGTAGACGTTGTAACCGCAGGCCTCGAAGCGCCCGCCGACGTCGCCGTGGTAGAACTGACCCGTCTCGGCCAGGTACTTCGACCACGGTCGCGAGGCGCAATCCGAGATCGTCGGATCGAGGACGAGCGGCGGCAGGCCGTTGGAGCCGCGGCCGGGGCACGAGCCGTCCCACTGGAGCCAGCCGCCGGTGTGCGTGCAGTTCAAGAGGAAGAGGTAGTACTTCTCGGCGTCGAGCCACGGCGCCTTGGGGGTCCCTCCGCCGCTCCCCGGCTTGGGCGGCGCGGTCGCCGGCCGCGGGGTGGCCTTCGGCAGGACGGTGAAGGTGGCGGAGGCCACGGTGTCCGGGTCGTCGGAGATGCTCACCCCGAGGCTGGACCGGGCGCTCGGCTGG
>Ga0209002_10004799_pt1 | contig 10554 bp, 7 predicted proteins | sample Rifsed16ft2_FD_184010 | JGI IMG/M metagenome (GOLD analysis project Ga0209002, IMG submission 184010) | Soil microbial communities from Rifle, Colorado, USA - sediment 16ft 2 (version 2) | ecosystem: Environmental > Terrestrial > Deep subsurface > Rock core/Sediment | place: Rifle, Colorado...
GAAGAATCTCAATGCCCTAACCGAGACCCTTCGCGGAGCCTGCCCTGAGATTCTTCACTTCGTTCAGAATGACATACGAAGGGCTCAGGGTGACTCACTCGGCGGGGGTTTTGAAAGGGTCGGCTTCCAGCCGACATGCATCGAACCCCTCAGCTTAAAGCCGAGGGGTGTTATAGTCAATAGCCATTATTTGCGCCGCTTCAGTATCTCCTCGAGTTGTTTTCTCTCCTCTTCCAGAATCTCCTGTTGGGGTTTAACTTTCTCCTCAGATGAGACTTTTCTATCCCCCGTCTTGAAAATACCCTGGATGTCGCCGCGGTAAAGCCAAACCATAACGGCGAAAGCGCCGACTAGAAACAGGACGATGATGGAAAGCGCAAAGAGAGCGACCCGGCTTTTCCTCTTTTTCTTCACGGGCGTCTCCGAAGAAAACAGGCGTCAATACTTGGGCTTATACGCGAAGTGGTGCGTAGTATCAACCACGCGTATGGTCCGGGTCTTCGAGCGCATGACAACGGACTGAGTGGTTGCGCCGCCGCTGAAAAAGTGAACCCCTTTGAGGTAGTCGCCGTCGGTAACGCCGGTAGCGGCGAACATGACCTCTCCTCCGGCGAGTTCTTCGAGCGAGTATTTTTTCGCGATGTCTTTAATGCCCATTGCCTGCGCCCTGTCGATCTCTTCCTGGTTTCTCGGCTTGAGGCGCCCCTGCATATCACCGCCCACGCAGCGCAACGCCGCTGCCGCCAGGACACCTTCGGGCGCGCCGCCGATGCCGATAAGAAGGTCGATGCCGGTCTCAGGTTTGGTCGTGGCGATAGCGGCCGAGACATCGCCGTCGCTGATCAGTCTGATGCGCGCTCCCGCGCGCCGGACCTCCTGGATCAAGGCCTCGTGCCGCGGGCGATAGAGAATAATTACGGTTAAATCTTCCACCCGCTGTCCCTTCGCTTCCGCAAGGGCCTTGAGATTCTCCGTAGGGCTTTTATCGAGATCAACCGCCCCCTTGCCCGCCGGTCCCACCGCAATCTTCTCCATATATGTGTCCGGACAATGGAGGAAATTCCCCCGTTCCGCTATGGCGATGACAGCTAAGGCGTTGGCGCCTCCATTAGCGCAGATCGTGGTTCCCTCCAGCGGGTCGAGGGCGATATCAACTTCAGGACCATGACCGGTGCCTACTTTTTCGCCGATATAGAGCATGGGCGCCTCGTCCCTCTCCCCTTCTCCTATGACCACGGTGCCATCTATCGCGAGCCCGTTGAATGCCTGGCGCATCGCATCCACAGCGGCCTGATCGGCGGCCTTTTCGTCCCCTCTGCCCATCAGGCGGGCGCAAGATAGAGCGGCGGCCTCGGTAACACGGACAACTTCCAAAGCTAGGTTTCGATCCACGGTTTTCTCCCTTCTATAAGCGCCTCAATCAGCTTAAAAGCCTTTTTTACAACGACCCCTGATGCTTTTGCGTCCCTCTCGTTGTAAGCGACTCCCTTTTTTTCTCCTCTGTCGCTCGAGGAATAAAGAACGAAGGGCACGGGATCGGGAGAGTGGGTCTTTAATGCGATCGGCGTGGGGTGATCGGGGAGCAAGAGAAGCCGCCACTCATCCCATCGCCCCATCCCCTGAAGCAGTGTTCCAACCACCTTCTCATCGAAGTTCTCGATGGCCCTGATCTTTTCTTCCACGTCTCCCATATGGCCCGCCTCATCCGGGGCCTCCACATGGATAAAAATGAAATCTTTTTCCTCCAGGGCGCGCAGCCCATATTCCCCTTTGCCCCGATAGTTGGTGTCGAAGAAGCCGGTAATCCCGGGAACACGGATCCGATCGAGGCCGGCATAAACGCCGAGGCCGTTGATGATGTCGACCGCCGAGATGACTCCACCCTCGATGCCGAAGCGCTCCTTGAGCGAAGGCAGCGTCGGCGCCCTGCCCTGACCCCAGAGCCAGATCGATGTCGCGCTTTTCTTTCCCGCAAGCTCTCTCAGCCGATTAACCGGATGGCGCGTAAGAAGAGTTTCCGAAGCGCCCATCAAGGCACGGAGCTTCTCCGAGCCCTTCCCGTACGGAAGGTAAGGAGCGATTTTTTGATCCGTGATGTCATGGGGTGGGGTGGTTGCCATCTCTTCCTCTCCGCCGCGCCAAACCATCAGGTGGCGATAGCTCACCCCGGGATAAAACTCCACTCCGTTTCCTCCCAGCTGGCGGTTTAAGTCCCGGATGATCTCGGATCCCTCTTCGCTGGTAATATGGCCGGCAGTAAAATCTTCCATCACGGCGCCGTTCTCTTCCTGCTTCAGCGTGACCAGATTACAGCGAAAAGCGATGTCTTCAGGTCCCAGGGATACTCCCATGCTCGCGGCCTCAAGGGGGGAGCGGCCGGTATGATAGCGAGCCGGGTCGTAGCCCATGATGCTCATGTTCCCCACGTCGCTTCCAGGAGGAAAACCCTCGGGAATGGTATAGGCAAGGCCTAAGATCCCGCGCGCGGCGAGCCAATCCATATGCGGCGTTGCCGCCGCCTCCAACGGCGTCTTGCCGCCCAGACTATCCAGGGGATAGTCTGCCATTCCGTCCCCCTGCAGGATAACGTATTTCATCGCCCTTCTTCGCTCTTGAAGAAATCCTCGAGCAGCTTCAAGTCGGGGGCGATACGGAGCGGTTTAGGCGAGTGGCGAATGGCTATGTCGGGATCCTTAAGACCATGACCGGTCAACGTGCAGACCACGACATCTCCCTTGCGGAAGAGTCCCTCTTTCTGCTTCTTGATGACCCCGGCGACTGAGGCGGCAGAGGCCGGCTCAGAGAGCACTCCTTCGCAGTCCGCCAGGAGTTTATAAGCGGTAAGGATTTCATCGTCGCTGACCGCTTCGATGACCCCTTTGGATTCGTCCCGCGCCGCCAGCGCCCCCTGCCAACTGGCTGGATTGCCGATCCTGATAGCCGAGGCGAAGGTCTCGGGATGCTCCACCACTCTTCCAAGAACAATAGGAGCGGCGCCGGCAGCCTGAAAACCCATCATCTTTGGCAGAGACGATAGCCGGCCGATCTCCACGTATTCCTTGTATCCTTTCCAGTAGGCCGTGATGTTCCCGGCATTCCCGACAGGGAGAAAATGGTAGTCCGGCGCGTCGCCCAAGAGGTCGCAGATCTCAAAGGCGGCAGTCTTTTGCCCTTCTATCCGGAATGGGTTAAGGGAATTAACCAGGGTTATGGCGAAACGTCTCGTCACTTCCATCACCAGTTGAAGGGCGGTGTCGAAGTTCCCCTCAACCTCGATAACCTTGGCGCCGTGAATCATGGCCTGGCTCAACTTCCCCAAAGAGATATTCCCCTGCGGCACCACGACGTATGCCCGGAGCCCGGCCCTGGCGGCGTAGGCAGCGGCAGAGGCGGATGTGTTCCCGGTCGATGCGCAGATGACCGCCCGGCTCCCCTCTTCTACGGCCTTGCTGATAGCTACAGTCATCCCTCTGTCCTTGAATGAGCAGGTCGGGTTCAATCCCTCCAGTTTCAGGTAGAGGCGGATAGCCGGATTGATTTTTCGCTCCAGATTGCGGCAGCGCAGCAGAGGCGTATTGCCCTCATGCAGGGTAACGATGCTTTCCTGTTTTTTAACCGGAAGGAGATCCCAGTAGTATCGGATCACCCCCGGCCAGATGGGGATATTTGCTGAGGGCATTTTAGGCCTGGTGAATTTTCGAGTTTTTGTTTTCATCACGGCGTGGCGAAATCGACAACGCGTATGTATACGCTCTTCGCCTTTACTACCTTAAGACGGTTGATCCGGGCAAGGGCCTGCTTGAGGTCCTTTTCCCGAGCCGCGTTGGTATGCATGACAACAGGAACGGTATTACCATCCCGATCCTCTTTTTGGATAACCGAGGCGATGCTGATTCCGGAGGAGCCAAGGATGCCGGCAATTTGAGCCAGCACCCCAGGTCTATCCAGGACCATAAAACGGAGATAATAATCGCTCTTCAAATCATCGATGCTTCTCACCGGAAGGCGACCCAGGCTGTCTATCGGGTATCCGAGAGGGGGAATGCGCAAGCTTTTTCCATGGAGGCGGTTTCGGGCGATTTCGATGATGTCGGCCAGAACCGCGGTTGCTGTAGGCATCATCCCCGCTCCCTGCCCCAGATACATGGTAGATCCCAATGCCTCGCCATCAATGAAGACGGCATTATAAGGGCCGCGCACGGAGGCCAGGGGATGGTGCAGAGGGACCAGCGCTGGATGGACACGCGCTTCAATCTTGCCATTGTCATGCCTGGCGATGGCTAAAAGTTTGATTTTATAACCTAACTCCCTGGCATAGGTTATATCCATACGACTGATGTGGCGAATCCCTTCGGTGTAAATATCCTTGAGCCTTACCCGTGTTCCAAATGCCAACAGGACCAAAATGGCCAGCTTATGGGCCGCGTCTATGCCGTTGATGTCAAAGCTCGGGTCGGCCTCGGCATAGCCTAGCTGTTGCGCAGATGCCAGCGCCTTGTGGAAATCCTCCCCGCTCTCTTCCATGGTCGTGAGGATATAGTTGCAGGTGCCGTTAAGGATCGCATAAAGGGCCCGGTTTCGGTCGCCGGCCAGCCCTTCTTTCAAGGTCCTGATGATCGGGATTCCACCCCCGACGCTCGCCTCAAATCCGATATCGATCCCATGCTTCTGTGCCCGGGCAAAAATCTCCTCACCATGAACCGCAAGCAGCGCCTTATTGGCAGTTACAATATCCTTCCCCGCCTCCATGGCTTTGAGGATATAGCTGCGCGCCGGTTCGTAGCCGCCAATCAGCTCCACAATAATATCAATATCGGGGTTGCTGAGAATCTCGTCAGGCACATCCGTAAGCAACCGTGCGGGCAGTTGGATATCCTTTTGCTTGCGCGTACTTCTCGCGAGAACCCTGGTGAGAGATAAAGTAGCGCCTACTTTTCTCTCTATAAGCCTCCGATTTCTCTTTAGTAATTTTATTACGCCCTGGGCTACGGTTCCGCGACCAAGGATGGCTATATTGATTCCGCGCTTCATTTTAGTCGAGCGATTTTTCCAGCGCCCTGCGAATGGTCCGCACCGCCTGGCGTGTGCGGTGCTCGTTCTCGATCAGGGCAAAGCGGACAAATTCATCCCCGTACTGGCCAAACCCGATTCCAGGAGAGACCGCCACTTTTGCTTCCTTCAGGAGAAATTTCGAAAACTCGACGGAACCCATCGCCTTGCACGGCTCGGGGATCTCCGCCCAGACGAACATGGTGCCTTTGGGCTTATTGATCTTCCAGCCAACCCGGTCCAGGCCCTCTATGAGGGCGTCCCGGCGGCTGCGGTAAGTTTCACGGATCGTTGCCACGCAGTCCTGAGGACCGTTCAAGGCATGAATAGCGGCGATCTGCACCGGCTGGAAAATCCCGTAATCCAGGTAGCTCTTGATCCTGGCTAAGGCATGGATCATTTCTCTGTTGCCAACGGCAAATCCTACCCGCCATCCCGGCATGTTATAGCTTTTGGAAAGAGAGAAGAATTCGATGCCGATCTCCTTGGCGCCAGGAACCTGAAGGAAGCTCGGCGGCTGATAGCCGTCGAAGGTGATGTCCGCATAGGCCAGGTCGTGGATGACCAGGAGCTCGTGTTCCTGCGCGAAGCGAACAACGCGCTCAAAGAATTCCAATTCCACAACCTCTGTCGTCGGGTTATGGGGAAAGCTGATGATCAAGAGCTTCGGCTTGGGCCAGGTCTGCTTGATCGCCTCCTCTAGATGAGTGAGGAATTCTTCACTCGAACGCATGGGGATGCTACGGAGGTCTCCGCCCGCAAGAACCACGGAGTACTGATGGATCGGATAGGTTGGGCTTGGACAAAAGACCACGTCGCCGGGGTCCACGATGGCCCAGACCAGATGACTCAATCCCTCTTTTGCCCCGATCGTGACTATGGCCTCCGTATCGGGATCGATCTCCACCTCAAAACGTTTACGGTACCAATCCGCGATCGCAAGTCTCAGTTTGTAGATACCTTTGGAAGCCGAATAGCGGTGATTATGGCCTTTCTCCACTGCCTCAACGAGCTTGGCGACAATGTGCGGCGGTGTCGGTTGATCCGGGTTGCCCATGCCGAAATCGACGATGTCTTCCCCTCTCCTTCGCGCCTCCTGCTTCAAGTCATTGATGATGTTGAAGACATACGGCGGGAGCCTCTTGATGCGTTGGAATTCCACTCTTTTACCTCGTATTGGTATCGCTTTAATTTATAAGCTATCTGCCCATTACGTGCAAACGATGGATTGGAGCAAATGAAAATTGAAAAATGCAAACTGCAAAATCATCGCGATATTTTTTGAGTTCGCCTAATTTCTCTTCCATTTTACATTTTTCAATTTGCACTTTACATTTTGCAATGTTCGAGACCCTACCCGATCCCCCCGAGTTCCAGTCTGCCGCCCCAGCGCTGTTTCAGGATCTCTTTCAAGGGCCGGGATTCCTTTCCCGTTAGCCTCGGATCCTGTGCCAGCCAGGCGAGCGCTTCCTTTCTCGCTTCGAGGAGAAGACGGGAATCCCGGACGAGATTCGCCAGGCGGAAGTCCGCCAGACCTGACTGGCGGGTACCCAACAGTTCGCCGGGACCTCTGAGTGCGAGATCCGCCTCGGCGATCTTAAAGCCGTCATGCTCTTTTTCCATGACCTTAAGTCGCGTTAAACCGTCCGGGTTAATGCCGCCGTAGGTGACTAAAAAGCACCGGGAAGGATCTTTTCCTCTTCCCACTCTTCCGCGCAGCTGGTGCAGTTGGGATAGGCCGAAGCGTTCCGCGTGTTCCACTACCATCACCGTCGCGTTGGGGATGTCGATTCCTACTTCGATCACGGTCGTCGCCACCAGGACCTGCACATCCCCATCTTTGAAGCGGCGCATGGTTTGGTCGCGTTCTTCAGAATTCATTCTCCCATGAACCAGCCCCAGGCGAAACTCCCTGAAGACCGACCCGGAGAGTTCCCGCGCCATCCGGGTCGCGTCGCGGAGCTGGAGTTTCTCCGATGCCTCCACCAATGGATAGACTATATAGGCTTGATGTCCTTTGCGGAGTTCCTCCCGAACCAGTTCGTAGAGTTCCTGACGGGCCCCCTCGTTAAAGAGCCTTGTCAGTACCGGGATCCTGCCGGGCGGCATCTCGTCCACCGAGGAGACCTCCATATCTCCGTAAAGGACCATAGCAAGGCTGCGGGGGATCGGGGTGGCGCTCATAAGGAGCATGTCGGGCTGGGGTAGCGATGGGGCGGATGCGCCGCGCCCGCCGGAGAGATGTTGCAGCGCCATCCTCTGGATCACTCCGAACCGGTGCTGCTCATCAATAATGCCAAGGCCCATGCGAGGGACGTGGACTCCTTCCTGAATCAGCGCATGGGTCCCGATCATAAAGGCAGTCTCCCCTCTCTCGATCCCTTGAACCGTATCCCTCTTTTCCCCTGACGAAAGAGAGCCTGTAAGCAAAGCGATGGGAACCGCCAACTTCTCGGCAAAACCTTTGAGGTTGCGGTAATGCTGCTCGGCCAAAAGCTCCGTCGGCGCCATCCATACCGCCTGGAAGCCGTTTTCAATGGCCCTGAGCGCCGCCAGCCAGGCCACTATGGTCTTGCCGGAACCGACATCCCCCTGGACCAGTCGCTGCATTGGGCGCGGCGATTCCATGTCCTGGTGGATCTCGCTCAGGACCCGCTCTTGCGCGCCGGTCAGGGAAAAAGGGAGCAGCGCTGACATTTTTTGCGTGAGGCTTCTCTCATCGCCGGTAAAGGAGATACCCTTCAGTGTGGTTCGGTATTTTCTTCTGAGTCCGAGCCCCAGTTGGAGATAGAAAAACTCATCAAAAATGATCGAGCGATGGGCGCGCGAGGCAAACTCGTTAAGTGAAACGATATCGGCGATTTTCTCCGGACGGTGAACTTCGGCCATCGCGCGCGCGAGATCCGTCATCCCCTCTCTTCGAGCGATAATGTCCGGCAGGAAGCTGGGCAAAAAACCGCAATACTCGTCAAGCGCCTGCGCTACCCATCTTCGAATCGAGCTCAGGGACATCCCTCCCGGCTTGAGATAGATCGGGAGGATTCTTTCCCTCTCCTCTTCGTTTCCGGACTCCATGGATTCGAACTCCGGATGGACCATCCTCTTCTGGGCCCCCATTCCTCTCTCCACCTTGCCGTGGATCAGGAGCTCTTGACCCTTTACAAGACTTTTCGCGATATACGGCCGGACGCGATACCACACTAACCCAAGCGTTCCGGTTTCATCTGCCAGAGTCCCTGTAAGGATGCTTCTCCTCGTTCTGGGGATAAACTTTTTCTCCAGGGCAACCAGCCTGCCGATGAAGCTCTCTTCTCTCCCGACAGTCGCCTGGCGGATCTTTTTTATGTGGCGGCGATCCTCATAGCGGAAGGGCAGGTGGTAAAGAAGATCCTCTACGGTGTTGAGCCCAAGTCCCTCCAGTTGAGCCGCCCGCTTGGGGCCAACCCCTTTAAGGAACCGCAGTGGAGTCCTTAGCGCCCGAAAACAATCTTTGGGTGGAACAGCGGTTGGCTGATAATTGGAAAATAGTTCATCCTTCATCCTAACCTACCGCCGGCTGCCTGATATTCCTGCAGCGCCTGCACGTCGAGTTCGCCCTCTTTCAGGAGCTCGATCCCCTCCACGGCCGCATCTGCGCCGGCTATAGTGGTAAAATATGGGACTTGATAGTCGAGGGCGTTGCGCCTGAGATAATAGGAATCGGCATGCGAGTGGGCGTCGGTTGGCGTGTTGATGACCATAGCGATCTCACCGTTCTTGATCGCTTCGGCGATGTTCGGGCTCCCCTCCTGAACCTTTTTGACCATCTCTGCCGGCAGCCCGCGACTGTGAAAGTATGCCGCCGTGCCCCGCGTCGCAACGATCTCGAACCCTAACCGGTGCAGGCGTTGGGCGATGGCACAGACGCTTTCCTTGTCTTCATCCCGCACGCTGACAAAGACCTTGCCCTGAAATGGCAAACGCATTCCGCTGCCCAGCTGCGCCTTTGCAAAGGCAAGGCCGAACGAGCTGCCCATCCCCATCACCTCGCCGGTAGACTTCATCTCCGGTCCCAAGAGGGTGTCCACGCCGGGGAACTTGCTGAAGGGAAAAACGGATTCCTTGACGGAGACGTGCCGGGGAAGGATCTCCGAGGTCAGGCCGAGATCCGCCAGTTTTTTCCCCACCATGATCCGCGCCGCCAGTTTTGCCAGCGGCACTCCGATCGCCTTGCTCACAAACGGGACGGTGCGCGAGGCCCGCGGGTTCACCTCCAGGACATAGATATCACGCCCCTTGACGGCGAATTGAGCATTCATCAGCCCGCGGACATTGAGCGCCTTTGCCAGAGAGACGGTCTGACGCCGGATCTCATCCTGGATATCTTTTCCGATAGACTTTGGCGGCAGGACGCAGGCGCTATCGCCGGAGTGAACCCCGGCCCTTTCGATGTGCTCCATGATTCCCCCGATAACCACCCTTTCTCCGTCTGCCAGGGCGTCCACGTCCAGTTCGACCGCATCATCCAGGAACTTATCAATAAGGACCGGATGCTCAGGGGAGGCCGCCACCGCATGCGTCATATAGTGCCTGAGCGACTCCTGATCGTAGACGATCTCCATGGCCCTACCGCCTAAAACATAAGAAGGGCGGACCAGAACGGGATAGCCGAGCCGCTCCGCGATATGCTGCGCCTCTTCGTAGGAACGGGCGGTGCCGCTCTCGGGCTGGTTTATCCCCAGCTGTTCCAGCAGTTGCTTGAATCTCTCACGGTCCTCTGCCAGGTCGATGTTGTCCGGAGAAGTGCCGATGATTTTCACCCCCGCGCGCTCGAGCGGCAGGGCCAGTTTTAAAGGCGTTTGACCGCCAAATTGAACGATCACCCCGTCGGGTTTTTCGCGCTCGACGATATTCAGGACATCCTCGAGCGTCAGCGGCTCGAAATATAATTTATCGGAAGTGTCATAATCGGTGCTGACGGTCTCGGGATTGCAGTTCACCATGATGGTTTCATAACCATCCTCTTTGAGAGCAAACGCGGCATGGACGCAGCAATAGTCGAACTCGATCCCCTGCCCGATCCGGTTCGGTCCCCCTCCCAGGATCATGATCTTCTTCCTTGCCGTGGGATTGGATTCGTCCTCTCCTTCGTAGGTGGAATAGAGATAAGGGGTATAGGCCGCAAACTCCGCGCCGCAGGTATCCACCGCGCGGAAGACCGCGCGGACTCCGGCCTGAGTTCTGAGCGCGCGGATCTCTGCGTCCGGCAGCTCCAAAAGATCCGCCAGGCGACGATCCGAGAAGCCCATTTGTTTGAGCGGATTAAAAAAGCCGGCAGTCAACTCCGCTGTTTTCCCGCGCCGTTCCCTAATCCTTCCTTCAGACGCAATGATCTCTTTTACCTGCTGCAAAAACCACGGGTCGATCCTGGTAAGGCCATGGATTTCATCAGTGCCCATTCCCAATCGAAAGGCGTCCGCCAGGTACCACAAGCGTTGGGCGTTGGGGGTCTCCAGCTTCTGGCGC
>Ga0209002_10004800_pt1 | contig 10554 bp, 9 predicted proteins | sample Rifsed16ft2_FD_184010 | JGI IMG/M metagenome (GOLD analysis project Ga0209002, IMG submission 184010) | Soil microbial communities from Rifle, Colorado, USA - sediment 16ft 2 (version 2) | ecosystem: Environmental > Terrestrial > Deep subsurface > Rock core/Sediment | place: Rifle, Colorado...
CCAGCCGCACCCGCAGCTCGCTGGGCAAGGTCCCCACCGCGACGCGCACCTCCTGCGCGGCGTGGCCGTCGAGGGCCACGCCCACGAGGTGCTCACGCGCCGGATCGAGGGCGAGCTCGAGCGGGGTCACCCCCGCCACGCGCTGGCCGTCGAGCGTCACCGTCGCCCCGGCGGGCTCGCTGACGACCGGGACCGTGGAGTGTTCGACCTGGAGCGCGACGGACACCCCCTCGCCCGCGGACAGGGGCAGCCGCAGGGTGCGCGTCTCCTCCCGGTGCCCCGGCTTGCGGAAGGTGAGCGTGACCTCGGCCGGAGCCGGAGCGGGAAGGACGATCTCGCCGTTCGTCGTCACCCCGGTGTCGCGGCCGTCCACGAGGACGGCGGCACCCATCGGCTGCGAGCGGACCGCGATCCTCACCTCGGCCGGGGCGGGCCGGCCGCCGCGCAGGAGTAGCACCGCCGCCGTCGCCGCGGCGGCGAGCGCGAGCGCGACCCCACCCAGGAGGACTTTACGGGTCCCCGACGCCACGGCCGGCTCCACGACGATCGTCGGCTGCAGCGTGGTCCCGGGTTGGCTCCGCGTGGGTGGCTGGAACGTCGCCTCGAGCTCTGGGTAGTCCTCAGCCTGCGGCGCGGGGGTGCGTCGCTGCCGCTCTTGCGCTTGCCGGGCGGCCCGCAGCTCCCGCCGCGCCTCGACCACCGTCGGATGGTCGGCGGCCAGCTTCTGCAGCGTCGCCGTGGCCTCCTCGATGCGCCCCTCGACCCTCGTCCGCCTCGCCGCCGTCAAGGCCTCGATCAGCGCGGGGCCGGGCGCGACGCCGAGCGAGCGCCGGTGGGCGGCGAGGGCATCGGCCAGATCAGCCCCCAGCTCCGCCGCCCCGGGGTAGCGCGCGGCGGGGTCCTTGGCCAGGGCGCGCTCCACGATCGCCATCAGGCGTGGGCCGAGCTCGGCGAGCGGGGAGAGATCGAATGGCGGCGGCGGCTCGTGAACGATCTTGTAGAGGACGGCCGTCGTGTCCTCGGCACGGAAGGGCCTCTGCCCGGCCAGCAGCTGGTAGAGGATGCACCCGAGCGAGAAGACGTCGCTTCTCCCATCGAGGGGCTGGCCCTGCACCTGCTCCGGGCTCATGTAGTGGACCGTGCCCACCACCATCCCCGTCTTGGTGAGCTGGGTACCCCCGATGAGCTTGACGATCCCGAAGTCCATGATCTTGGCCGTGCCGTCGTCGAGGACGCAGATGTTGCTCGGCTTGATGTCGCGGTGCACGATCCGGCGCTCGTGGGCGTAGGCGAGGCCGCGGCAGACCTGGATCACGATGTCGAGCTTCTCCCCGAGCAGCAGCTCCTCCCCGGAGCGCATCAGCGCCTCGAGGTCCATCCCCTGCAGGAACTCCATGGCGATGAACGCGACGCCCCGGTCCTCCCCGACCTCGTAGACGGTCACGATGTTCGGGTGCTGGAGCTTGGCCGTCGACAGGCCCTCGCGCCGGAACCGCTTGCGGCTATCCTCGTCGAGGCTGCCCTCCGCGGTCAGGGTCTTGATCGCCACCTCGCGCTCGAGGTCCTCGTCGAGGCCGCGGTACACCATCCCCATGCCCCCGCGGCCGATCCGTCCCACGATGGCGTAGCGGCCGATCCGGGGACGGGCGCGGGTGTCGGTGGCGTCGGGCAGCACAGCGGCTACTCCTCGAACCTCACGAGCACCACGGTGATGTTGTCCTCGCCCCCGTGCTCGTTGGCGGCGTCCACGAGGGCGCGGGCGGCGAGCCCGAGGTCGCCCCCCGATTCACCGAGGAGGCGCGCGATGTCCTCGTCCCCGACCATGGTCGTGAGCCCGTCCGAGCACAGCAACAGGACGTCGCCGGGACCGACGGGCCGGGATTGGACATCGACCGCGAGGTCGGCCCGCCCCCCGAGGGCGCGGGTGACGACGTTGCGAAGCGGGTGGCTGCGGGCCTGCTCGGGCGAGATCACGCCGCTCTGGATCTGCTCGTTGACCCAGGAGTGATCGGTGGTGAGGAGGGTCATCGCACCGTCCCTCCAGAGGTAGATCCGGCTGTCCCCCACGTGGGCGATGTTCGCGGTCTGGCCATCCACGAGCACCGCCGCCACCGTCGTGGCCATGCCCTCGTAGTCCGAGCGCTCCCGGGTCGCCTCCAGCAGCCGCCGGTTGGCATGACGGATCGCGGTCTTGAGCCGGTTGCCGTCGTAGGAGATGGAGTCGTCGAGGCCGAACGGCCACGTGATCTCCTCGCTCCCGCCCGAGATCGTGACGAACTCGTTGATCGCGTCCACCGCCATCCGTGAGGCGACCTCGCCCGCGGCGTGGCCGCCCATCCCGTCCGCGACCACGAACAGCTCCTGCTCGGGGTTGAGGGAATAGGAGTCCTCGTTCCCCTTGCGCTTGCGCCCGATGTCGCTCAGGGCCTCGTAGACGATCTTCATGACGGTCAGGACCGTGCCAGGCCCAGCTCCCCCGCCGCCCGGGCGACGCGCGCGTCGCGGGGGGCGAGGCGCTGCGCCGCCTCCAGCGCCTTGTGCGCACGGAGACGCAGCCCTTGCCGGTGCAACACCAGCGCCAGGTCCACCCACGCGCCGACGTTGCCGGGCGCGAGCTGCGTGGCGCGCTCAAGCGCCTGGACCGCCTCCCGCGCCGCCGACGGCACCCGGGCCAGGGCCCGCCCCAGGGCCGCATGGTACTCCGCATTCGCAGGCTCGTGGTGCACCGCCGTGCGCAGGAGCGTGACCGCGTCCTCGAGCTGCCCGGCCTCGAGCGCGGCCGGCGCGCGGTCGAACGCGTCGCGGGCGATCTCGGCCGGCGTGGTCAGCTGCGGACGCTGGCGCTGCTCATCGTACTCGCGGCGCGACCGCTCGTTCACGAGCGCGTTGAACGCGGTGGTGATCTCCTGGAAGAAGGTCTGGGCGGCCTTCTTCTCCGCGGGATCGGAGAAGCGGTCCGGGTGCTTGTCGCGGGCGAGGCGCGCGTAGGCCTTGCGGATCTCCGCCGCGGAAGCGGAGGGCGGCACCCCGAGCAGCTCGTAGTGGTCGGTCATTTCCCTGCTAGCGGCGCTCCGACGTCCCCGGCGTCCGCACGAACTTCTGGGCGTGCTTGCGGATGGCCTCGGGGACGTTGCGGTCGACGGAGACGGACTTGAGGTCCCGCGGGTTCAGGCGTGCGACGAGACCGAGGGCGATCGCGATCGGCGTGCGCGGATTGCGGACGAGGTTGGCCGCCACCTGGTAGCGCTTGGTCCACTCCCGGTGGTTGCCGATCGTGCGCAGGACCTGGTCGGAGACGTTCTTCATGGCCGCGAACGCCTCGATCTCGCCGTCGGTCACGCGCGGACTGCCGAGCACCGCGCTGAACACAACGTGGTCGGGGTCGCGCACCAGGATCGCCCGCTCCTCGCGCGAGCCCTTGAGCGCGGTGATCACTTTTTCCGAAGTGTTCAGACGGTAGAGCTTCTGGACCGTGCTCACCTTCTCCGCCTGCTGGCGCTCCTCCTCCGAGAGGTAGCGGACGAGCGCCTCGTCCTCGCTGAGCGACACCTCCGCCACGGGCTCGGGCTCGGCCGGAGGTGGCGGGGCCTCCGGTGCGGCGGCGGGCGGGGGCGGCGGCGGCGGCGCCACCACCCCACCGATCTTGAAGGTCTCGCGCAGCTCGCGCAGCCGACGCCGCTGGTCGTTGCTCAGGTGGGGGTTGCTTTCGACTGCCTCCAGCAGCGATATGCGGCGCAGCAGCCGCACCTGGTTGATGACGACCAGCTCTGCCAGCTCCTGGGGAAGGTTCGGGGCGAGCGCCTCGATCGTCTCGTCCTTGGTCGAGGTGTTCTGCAACGCCGCCTCGCGCAGCTCCCGCTCCGAGCGGTGGGTGGCCGCCCACGCCAGCACAGGTGGGGGCGTGTCGCGGTTCTTGAGGACGGGAAGAAGCTCCGCGGCGGCGAAGCTGCCGAGTGAGGAGGCGGCTGCGGAGCGCACCCCCTCGTCGCCGTCGTTGACCAGATGACACCACAGTTCGAGCAGGTCCTCCGACTTCAGGGGCAGGAGGCCCTGGGCAGCCATGAGACGAAGGTCGCGGGCGACGCCGCCCCGACGAAACTGCTCGACGAGGGGATTCGTGACCCGCGCTTCCGCCATGACGGGCCTAGCCGCTGTGACCGTCGGGGGTGACGGAGGGCTCTGGCTCCACGAGCGAAGGCAGGCTCTGCCAAGTGATGACGATGTTGCGGCGCACCTCCCCGCTCCGCCCGAGGGGGGCGGTCGGCTGGTCGTTGACACGGATCGCGAGCCCGCCGGCGTTGCCGACGGAGAGCACGATCTCACCGTTCGCCTCCAGCGTCTCCGACTCGCCCTCCTCGAGGACGCGATTGATCACCGTCTCTCCGTCCGCACGGGCGAGCACCCAGCAGCTCTGCTGGGCGGTCATCGTGAGGATGAGGCTCTCGCCCGCCGGGGAGGGGGCGGGCGCGGGCGGCGGGTAGACGCGGTCGCCCGGGAGCACGACCGCCACCGCCGGGCTGGGCGTGGGCTCGGCCACGGACCGCCCCCTGGACTCGCCCTCCGGACGGCGGAATGCGAGGACGACCGCCACCACCGCCACCGCGGCGAAGAACACGGCCCCCGGCGAGACCGAGAAGCGCCGCGCCGCCGGTGGCTCGCGCTCGGGTTGTGGCTGGCCGTGAGCCAGCAGGAACTCGGACACCACGCGCTCGGCGTCGAGGCCGAGGAACTCCGCGTACTGCCTCACGAAGGCACGCGAGAACAGGCCGCCGGGGAGGATCTCCACTCGGTCGTGCTCCAGGGCCTCCAGGAAGCGAAAGCTGATCTTGGTGCTGTCCGCGATCTCCCGCAGGCTGACGCCCCGCAGCTCGCGCTCTCTGCGAAGGTTCCCGCCAAAGGACGCCATGGCTCCCCCGCCCTCTCGGCCATCCACGGCTCGTCCAGCCCTGGCCGCAGGCGGGCGATTCTATGAGAGGCACGGCGCGGCTGTCAAATGTATGTGGTTGAGCCGTCGAGGATTGCCGGCCGCGCTCAGTCCCTCTCCAGCACCGCGCGCGCGGCGGCGTGGAGCAAGGGGCGCAGACCGGGCGTCTCCACGACGCGCTCGAGGTCCCGCGGCACGAGGGAGCTCACCTGCAACAGCGCGAGCGGCAGCGGCGTCCGCGGCTGGAGCACGAGCGCGAGCCGCACCGCGTAGTTCGCCGACCACTTCGCAGAGGACGCGGCGGCCTCGATGAGGGCCTTGGGCGCGTCGTCCCTTCGCAGCGCCACCAGCAGGTCCTCCTCCCGCAGGCGCGGGTTCATGAGCACGGCCTCCGTCACCTTGTGCTCGGCATCGAGGAGAAGAAGGGGGAGGACGGCGGGGGTCGCGATCCGTGCCAGCGTCACCCGGTCCCCAAGGCGCATGTCGCCGAGGAGCTCTCGCAGCAGCGACTCCGCTCGCGCGCGGACGGCGCCCACCACGTGGGGCGTGGCCGCCACCGCGGCGAGATCACGCCAGTACAGCGATGACACGAGGCGCAGCGACAACGTCCGGGGCGCGGCCGGATTCAGCACCACGCGCGCCAGCACGAGGGGGCGCTCCGACCAGGGCCGCGTCGCGGCGAGGATTTCCAGAAAGGCGGGAGGCATCGCGCGCCGGAGGAGGGAGAGCAGGATCTGCTCGTCGAGGTCGGGCCTGTCCAGGACCGACCGAAGCCGGGCGGTCTGCCCCCCCGCCTGGAGAATGGACGCGTGCAGCGTGTCGATCACGGCCTCCGCCCCCGGCCCTGCGCTCACGACGCTCTCGCCCCTTCAGCGTCGGTGGGAGGCGTGGAAGAGGTGCTGTCGCGCATCGTGGAGCGCCAGGAGGACGTTGACGATGCCGAGTCCGCTCACCGCGCCGCGGGTGAAGGAGCTCAGGAGCAGGCCGCGCACCGCCAGATGCGGCGGCAGCAGCCAGTTCGACTCCCACAGCGGCGTCCAGGGGACGAGCACGAGCACCAGGCCCACGAGCAGCGAGCTCAGGATGGACAGAAGCGCGGACACGCGCGGGGGCGCCTAGCGCCCCGTGCTCAACTCCCGCACCTTGCTCGCCACGTCGCGGAAGCTGGCGTCCTGGCCGTAGAGCTCGGTGTACAGACCGAGTGCCCGGTCCGTCTCCCCCGCGGCCTCGAGGGCGCTCGCAAGGTCGTAACGCAGGCCGAGATACTCGTCCTCGGTGCGGCCCGGGGCCTGCAGTCCCCTCTCGAACCACTTGACCGCCAGCTTGGGCATGCCTTTCTCGAGGAAACAGATGCCCAGCATGCTCGCGCACTCGAGAAGGCGGGAGTCGTCTTTTGCCGCGAGCTGGAACTCGGCGATCGCCTCGTCTATGAGGCCCATCTCCTTGTAGGCGATGCCGAGGTTGTAGCGGGTCTCGAAATCCTCCTTGCCGAGCTGCTTGTCGACGCCCTTCTTGAACTCGCGGAAGATGTCGGCGAGCCCGGCATCACCGAGGTCCGTTCCCGGGGAGGGCGGCGCCGCCCCGCTCACCGCGGACTGGGCGCCGAAGAGGTCGCCGAGCTCGGAGCCGAGGTCGAACCCCTCCGTGCCCGCGGGCCCGGCCGTGGCTTCTCCCGCCGCGAGATCTCCCAGCTCGTCCGCGAGCGAGAGAGGCTCGGCGTCGAGGGAGTCGGCACCGAGCGACAGCGGCTCCTCGCTCGGGCGTGGGGGCGCCGAGCGGGGAGCGGGACGCGGCGCGCTGCGCGCCGCGGGTGCCCTCGCCGCCGGTCTCGAGGGCGGGGCCTCGAGACCGAGCTTCGCCAGCGTCGCCGCCAAGGCGGGATGATCGCCGTGCCGACCGCCGAGCTCCGTGAGGGCGGCCTTCGCATCCTCCACGAAGCCGAGCGAGATATAGGACTCCACCTCGTCCAAGACCCGCTGCAGGTCCGCCGGAATCGCCCCTCTCGGCGCCGCCGCCTTCGCCCGCGGGACGAGGGGGGCGCTCGTTGGGGCGGGCGGCTCCTCCTCGGTCAGGTCGAACGGGGTCTCCTCCAAGCCCACGAGAGACTCGGCCCGCGGCTCCTCCTCGATGAAGCCCCCCGAGATCTCGCCTCCGGGCGGTCCGAGCTCCGCCTCGTCGATGCCGGGCATCTCCGGCGCCGGCGCCCCCGGCTCGACCCCGGCCTCCTCGAGGAGCTCGAGCTCCTCTGCTTCCGGATGAAACGGCTCCTCCACCGCGATCTCGACCTCGGGCTCCGGCGCCGGGGGGGCGGGCGCGGGGGCGCCACCGAGACCCACCACCTCCTGCTCCGCGCGCGCGGCCTGGGCCTCGTCGCCCCGGAGGCGCCAGGCCTGAGCGAGGAGACGCAGGTGCTCGATCGCCTTGTCGTTCTCGCCCTTCTCCCGGTGGAGGGCGCTGAGCTCCTGGCGGGCGTCGACGTTGTCCGAGAACCGCGCGAGGACGGCTTCGAACTGTTCGCGGGCCTTGTCGATCAGCCCGTACTTGCGGAAGACGCGCCCCTCCCCGAGGTGGTCCTCCACAAAGTCCTTGTCCTCCGGCCCGAGGGGCCCCGACAGCACGACGGCGGGGCGGGCGCGCGCGGGCGGGGGCGCCGCGACCGGCGGGGCGACCCGCGGCGGCGCTGCCGGAAGGTCGACCTCGAAGCCGCCGGGGGCAGAGCGGGGTGCGGCCCCTTGCTGCGCCTTGACCCACTCGAGCTTGCTGCGGTGCTGCTCGTTGTGGGGCTCCAATCCGACGAGGAGCTCGAGGATCGAGGCCGCCTGCTCGTACTGCCCCAGGCTCAGGTACGCGTCGACCATCTGAGAGTAGGTCTGGGCGACCAGCGTCTCATTCTTGATGACGCGGTAGACCTCGACCAGCTTGGCGAGGCTCTTGATGTGGTCCGGCCGGCGCTGGACGATCTGCTGCAGGATCCCCGCCGCGCGGTCGCCCTCTCGACGCTCCAGGAGCTTCTCCACCGCGGGGAGGAAGTGCTCGAAGGCCTCGTCGAAGCGCTCTTCGATCAAGGAGACGCGGCCGAGCTGCACCCGGGCTTCCTGGTCGCCGGGGTTGGACTGCAGGAGCTTCTGGAGGACGGTGTGGGCCTCGCGGCCTCGCCGGGAGCCCACGTACGCTTCCGCCAGCCACAGCGCGACATCACGGTCGGCAGGGGCGGCCCGGCGGGCCTCCTCGAGGTGCTGCACCGCCCGCGCGTAGTCCTTCTGGACGAGATGCACCCGGCCGACTTCGGCCGCGAGGCGCGTGTTGGAGGGGCTGATCTTGCGGCCCTTGTCGAGGACCTGGAGTGCCTCCGCGAGATGACCCTTCTTGACCAGCTCGTCGGCGATGGCGACGTACTCCTCCGCCGCCTTCTCCCCGCGGCCCTCGCGGGAGTACAGCTCGGCGAGCCGGATCCGGACCTTCAGGTCGGCGGGGTCGATCTCCGCCAGCCTCCGTAGCGCCTCCCCCGCCTCCCGGATCTTGTTCCGCTTGACGTACTCGTCGATGACGATTTGGAACTGACCCTTGGCCTCGACGAGCAGGCCCTGCTTCGCGTAGAGATCGGCGAGGTTGAGGTAGGCATCGAACTGCGTGGGGTCGTTCTTGTTGATCTTCTTCCAGACCGCGATCGCCTTGAGGTAGAAGCCGTCCTTCGAGTAGAACTCGGCGACCCGCGCGTACTGCTCGTTGGCGGCCTTGACGTTGTTGAGCTTGACGTAGAGGTCGCCGATGCGGTTGATCGTGTTCCAGTCCCGGGGGTTCTCCTGGACGAGCTGCTTGAGGAGCTCGATCGCCTTCTCGAAGCGTCCGGACCGCTCCTCCTTCTCCGCGTCCTGCTTCAGCTTGACCGGGTTGATCTTGGCCACTCTGGTTCCGCGCCCTCAGGAGAACAGCCACGGCTGGTTGCACTGGAACGAGCGGCGGTGGATGGAGGAGGGACCCAACCGCCGGATCGCGCTCCGGTGGTCCTCGCTAGCGTAGCCCATGTTGCGGGCGAGCCCATAGCCCGGGTGCAGCCGGTCCAGCTCCCGCATCAGGGCGTCGCGGGTCACCTTGGCCACGATGGAGGCGGCCGCGATCGAGACCGACCGTGCGTCGCCCTTGACGATCGCCTGCTGCGCCACGGCGAGACCGGGGATGGTCAGGGCATCGACCAGGAGGAGGTCGGGGGCGGTGCGCAAGCCCTCGACCGCGCGGCGCATGGCGAGATGAGTGGCCCGCAGCACGTTGAGCCGGTCGACCTCACCCACCTCCGCGAGGCCGATCGCCCACGCCCGTGCCCGCTCGCGCACGCGGGCGGCCAGCCGCTCCCGCTGCCGGCGGGTGAGCCGCTTCGAGTCGTCGAGCCCGTCCGTCTCGAAGCCGTCCCCGAGCACGACCGCGGCCGCCACCACCGGCCCGCAGAGTGCGCCGCGACCCACCTCGTCCACTCCCGCCACCACCGCGTGGCCGGCCGCCTGCGCCTCCTTCTCGAACCGGGTGTCGCAGCGGAGCACCCTCCCCTTGTGCACCGCCGGCCGCCGCCTCTGCCTCGAGGCGCTGCTCATCGCCGAAAACGGTCCCTCCCGAGCGCGGCGTGGCGGCGCTCAAGCCTCCGGCGCCACCGCCTCCACGCGCTTCTCCTGCATGCGACCGGCCTTACCCTTGCGCCCCCTCAGGTAGTAGAGCTTGGCTCGCCGCACACGAGCCTGCTTGACGACCTCGATTCTCTCGATGCTCCTCGCGTGCAGGGGGAAGATCCGTTCCACCCCATGCCCGAAGGAGACCTTGCGCACGGTGACGGTGGTCCGGGCCCCGCTGCCCCGGAGCGAGATCACGACCCCCTCGAAAACCTGAACCCGCTCGCGCTCGGTCTCCTTGGGCTTGCCCTTGATCTCCTCCTTGACCGCCGTCTCCTTCACCCGGACGTGCACCCTGACGGTGTCCCCGGGTTTCAGCTGCGGCAGGCCCTTCTTGAGGTCCGCCGCCTCGATGGTGCTTATCGCGTTCATGTTCGTCCGTCCCTATTTGTGAAGTAACGCGTTGGATTTGTCCAGTGCCCGCCCCTCCGCCGCCCGGGCCTCGTCCTCCAGCTCCCGCAGCAGGACCTCGTCCTCGGGAGAGAGGCGCGCGTCGCGCAGGAGGTCCGGCCGGCGCTCCCGCGTGGCCCGCAGCGCCTCCCGGCGCCGCCAGCGTCGGATCCGTGCGTGGTCCCCGGAGAGCAGCACCTCCGGCACCGCCCGTCCCCGCACCTCCGCCGGCCGCGTGTAGTGGGGCCAGTCGAGCACCCCCCCCTCGAACGAGTCGGTGGCGGCCGAGCCCTCGTCGCCGAGCGCCCCTGGCCGCAGCCGCACCGTGGCTTCGACCACGGCGAGCGCGGCCACCTCTCCACCCGTCAGCACGAAGTCGCCGAGGCTCAGCTCCTCGGTCGCGAGCGACTCCGCGACGCGCTCGTCGATGCCCTCGTAGCGCCCGCACAGCAGCGTGAGCGCGCTTTCCTTCGCCAGCTCCATCACCCGGCCGTGATACAGCCTCTTGCCCTGGGGCGAGAGGTAAACCACCCTGCCGCCGCCGGCCGCCTGGACGGCGTCGAGCGCCCTGTCGAGCGGCTC
>Ga0209002_10004801_pt1 | contig 10553 bp, 8 predicted proteins | sample Rifsed16ft2_FD_184010 | JGI IMG/M metagenome (GOLD analysis project Ga0209002, IMG submission 184010) | Soil microbial communities from Rifle, Colorado, USA - sediment 16ft 2 (version 2) | ecosystem: Environmental > Terrestrial > Deep subsurface > Rock core/Sediment | place: Rifle, Colorado...
CGCCTATGTGACGCCCAAGACCCTGGAATGGCTCGGTGCGTCACAATCCTACAATCAACTAAACATAAGTATAAAGGCAATAGCGCATAACTTGCTATGATGAGATGGGTGAGAGATTAGCCCAACGTTGCTCAAGTTTGGTAAGTTGAAGGTGGGACTGCTTTGTGGAACGGGTATGAAGTCTGAAGCGGTCACGATGTTGGCGAATACGTTGTTGCTCTTCGTGGAAATCCTTGGGCGTAACGCGGTTGAATGCCAAAACCGTATCTTGCAAAGAAGCAGGACGGTGGAGTAATTCCCAGGCACCGCTGCGTTGAATGATGCGACGTGTCAATCCCTTTTGTCCAGTGGTCCGCAACAGCCGTCGGTTGAGATCGCGGAAGTCACTTTCGCACGCGTTGTTGGTGCGAGGTAAAGCGGGGATATCGTAAGAATGAAATAATCCAGGCGCATAACTGAGGGTGGTTTTCTGGATGGTATGGAAGAAAGGTTGTAAGTCGGGTTGTTTGGCGCTGATGGCTTTGATTTTGTTCAAGTAAGCGAACAACTCTTTCTGAACCTGAGCGGCTGAACGGAGCGGCTTGTCTGCTGGGTCTAACAAGTCAGCAATATGTTCCAGCCAATCTGTTGCCTGGCGCAGAAGCATGTAATTACTTTGCGCCAATTGCAGAGCCGTGCGCAAGCCCTGTTGCAGCTGCACTAATTGAGGGTGGGTGTGATGCTCGATCAATCGCTCCAGACAGTCTTTGACTTCGGTCAGGCGCTCAAACATTTCGATGCCTGCCAGGCAGAAAGGCGGGCGTCCTTTGAGGGTCAACAGGTAACGGATGCGCCGAGAGAGGTCCTGGAGAATCGCGTCTTGTTCTTGCGCAACAGGGGCGGAAATTGCATTTGGGGCTGTCACGGGGGAAGGAATCCCGCCTGTGACAGTCAAAACTCCCTGTTTTTCGACCTTTTCCTGCCGAATCAATGCCCCAATCTCCTGGCGCACGCCTTGACGTAGTTCGATTTTCATCGCTTCGTCTGCTTTGCTGAGCGGTTCAGTTGCGTTGCCAAGATAATGCATCTGGCAAAAAGAATGTTTCGCACCCGAAAAGACCTCGGCTACTGCTGGTACCAAGCCGCGCTGTTTATCACTCATCACCACCGTGACTGGCAATCCCCAAGCGGCGATCGGTTGCAGAAAATGCACAAATGCCGCTTGATCCTGCTGGCTCATCCAGCCACAGCGCAACGTGAAACCGCTTTGCAGTTCTCGCACTAACCATAATTGCGCTTCGCCTCCTTCTGGGGCTAATCCATCCAAAGATAACCACAGCCCTCCTTGGGCGGCTATCGTTTTCAACCGTTCCATTCGCTGCCGTTCATGACATGCCAGCAATGCCAAATAACGATACGTGTACATCGCCCGTACCTGGCTTTCGCTGATACGCACGCTGGCTTGCAGGTCAAGATGAATTTCACTGAAAGTTTGCCGCTGCATTTGTCTCTGCCATCCAATTTGAGCAATCACATCGTATCCATATGTGCACCACATTGGCGCTACTTGTTGCCAGCGCACTGACTTTATCAACTTTTGACTCTCCGCACATTTTGCATTCATGCAACATTTTGGACGTTGCGCAATTGTGATGGCTTCACTCATGGTTTGCACGGTCTTCCAGCCGCTGGTGTATACACTCGTCAACCGCTCTCCGCACTGCGGGCATTCTTCCCATTCACTCTCGTACACAACTTTCTTTTCCGAGTACAATTCTCGCTGGGTTCTCATGGCTTCTCCTTCGTTGTGGAAGGTCTAATTTGCCATGAGACCCCTTTTTCTTCAAGTCAATAGCAAGTTATGCGGTACTGCCAATAAATGTATTGCATCAAAAATCGTCGGTCAATTCTCATACGGCACAAATAACCTACGAACCCGACCTTTTCTTGTGGCGCGTTTGAAAAGTAATTCAACATAGTCGTGGCACATTAACAAACTGTATACGTCTCATACTCTATCTGCGAGGAGGCAGTGCGATTACACATAAGAAGACGTACACCAGAAACTATACGCTTGAAACAGTCCGATGCTCAAGAAATCAAGCGATTACTTGGCGATGGTCGCACAGAGCAACGCGTTGTTCGACGAGGGCGTGTCTTGTTAGCCATGAAAAGTTCCAAGACATTGGTTAGTGATTTATGCGAGCAAGTTAGTATGACACGTTTTGGCATTTGGGCTCTCTGTCGCCGATATGAAACAACCGGTTTGAGCCTCATGTACGATGCTCCCCGCTCGGGTCGTCCACGTGAAATCTCAGCACTGCAACGTGTCGCCGTTGAACAACCGGCTTGTTGCAACCCGTCTGGATTAGGTCTGGAGATGACACACTGGTCGACACAAAGTTTGGCATCCATTGCCATGAAACGAGGTTTGCTGCCTCACATTGCTCGCTCAACTGTCTCGCTTATTTTGCGCGGGGCAGACTTGCAGCCCCATCGCAGTCGGTATTGGATTACGCCCACACTGAACGCGAACTTCTTACAACGGGCAGGTCGCGTTTTGTGGTTAATTATGAAAGGATCGAGACATTATGGGCGCATGACGAGATCGTTCTGGTTTGGGATGAGAAACCCAACATGCAAGCGCTGGAACGGGCGCATCCCACGCAACCTGTGTGTGCTGGTCAAATCGAACGCCAGGAGTTTGAATATATTCGGCATACGTTATTTACAACACGGTAATTGGACAAGCCGTCAACATTTGATTGAACATCTTCGTGCAAGTACACCAGAATATAATCGTTTGTGGGCCCATCCCATTAACTGGTCGTGGACACGCCATGACATGCACAAATGGGCAGAGAAAAAACTATCCTGACTATGTTGCAGACACTTTGATCATACCGACCCCAAACCCTCAAAATAAATTTGTCGTATCGTACATCCTGGTTGAACATGGTAAAGATTATCTTTCAGGTACCTACTTTAACGCCTCTACCACGCTCCCCGCCACGACCGCAGGCCGCTCGCCGTTCAAGACGCGGATCAGTGCATCCTGCATCAACTGTCCCAACACCGACAGCAAATCGTTGGAAGGGATTGGCTTTGCGGACTCGACCAGCGCCGCGATGGTTGGATCTTGGCCATCAACACTTGAGGGGCGAGTCGGCAGGTATCCCGCTTCGCGCGTCCATTCGCCGATGAATTCGTCCGCGATCAGATATTCTGCCAGTTCAACTGCCAACGCTTGATTCTCAGCGTTGGAGCCTGCCAGCGACCACATCCACCCGGTTGCAAAAGAATATGGTGTTTCATCCAGACCAGGCAGAGGCATGATGTGCTCATCAGAGACCGGGCGATAATTCGAAGCCCAGGTGATCACCATGTTGGCATTTCGATCACGATATAGCTGGAGAGCCTGCGAGTCAGTTCCTACAATCGCCAGGGATGGAGACAACATTGAAGCACCAAGACCATCTTCGATCAAGGCCAACACACGAGTTAATACATCCTGATCCAATATAGGCGAACCCTGAGGGGTCACGATTTCGCCACCCCCCGAAACATAAAGCGCCAAACCAACCAGTCCTTGCGGATCACCTGCGGGGAATGAGAGCAATGCCTCACTCGCCAAAATTTCCTCCCAGTTGGTGAACTTGGCAAGTTCAGAACGATAGACCAGAGCAAACACATTCCCCGCAAACGGCAAACCGTAGCCTATGTTTTCTATCTGTCCCAATTGCCTGGCATAACCATACCAGTTGGGATCCTGAAGTGTGGTGGAAAGTCCGTCAATCGGGTGTAAAAGGCCTTTCAACGCGGCAGCTTCGAGCGCGGGACGAGAAAGTGCAACGAGATCGGGCAAGGCACTGGGCGCCGCCATGCTTGTGACCGATAACGCATTTAGCATATTTGCTTCGCCTTCCTCGGCCTTGACGCGCACCTCTATCTCAAGCCCCGGATGTTGCGCTTCAAAATCAGCCAGCCTTTGCTTGAGCAGGTTGGCAGATGCCGTCCCTGCATTGGGATCAAACTGAGGCGGCAGCCACACGCGCAGGATGCGCGGTTCGGTTGCAGGACGCGCCGTTTCTGTCGCGTCAGGCTCAGGCGGGGGTGTGGTCTGTGGCCCCTCGGGGGAGGCTGTAGCGGGGACAGGCGATGGCGTGAGCTGCGCGAGCAGCGGAGCGAGGGATGAGCATCCCGCAAGAAATATAAGTGACGCACAGAGCGTATTACGTAATGCGCGAGCCATTATCCCAGATCAATTAGCGTGCGGAGAACAGCCGTCAATAATTTGACAGAGTTCTGCACATCGGAAGAATCCACCATTTCAGACGGTGAATGAACATAGCGGACAGGGATTGAGATGCAGCCCGCTGGCACGCCTGCGCGCGTGAGTTGGATCGCACGGGCGTCTGTGCCTCCACGCAGGAGCACCTCGCGTTGATAAGGCAGCTTTGCTTTCTCAGCCGCACGGATCATCCATTGCACCACGCGCGGGTCGGCGATCATGCCAGGATCCTGTATTTTGATGCACGGACCTTTGCCCAGAGCCATTTCCATTTTGAGCGCATTCGGCGTATCGCCTGCCGGTGTGACATCAATTGCAATGCCCACGTCGGGGTCGATGCCATAGGCGGACGTGGCCGCACCGCGCGTGCCGACTTCCGCCTGGGTGGTGAACACAAAATACACATCATGCGGCGAGGACTTGAGCGCGCGCAAAGCTTCGATTGCCACCAAAACGCCGACGCGATCATCCATGGATTTTGCAACGAGACGATTTCCCAACTCCGTGAACGGGCGATCGAACGCGGCGACATCACCGATTTTTACAGGAGAATCCTTTTTACTGGTCGCGCCGACATCAATATAGACCTTGTCAAGTGTTGGCAGTTCGTTGACATGATCCAGACGGTCGAACCCCAGCACGCCCTGTGTTCCGTTCAGAAAGCGGACGCGGCCGCCCAGAACATATCTTCTGAATACACCACCGATCGGCGAAAAACGGACAAATCCATTTTGATCCACATGGCTGACAATAAGGCCGATCTCATCCATGTGCGCGGCGATCATGATCTTCCTTGTATCCTTTGTCTGCCTGCCCGGGCGTTTACGAACAATGAGATTGCCAAGTACGTCAACTTTGATCTCATCGGCAAGCGGCTCTACTTCTGCGCGCACGATCCCACGAACCTTGTCTTCATAGCCGGATGGAGCAAACGCTTCAGTAAGATTTTGGAGGAGTTTTTTCATGGAGTCCTTCATGAGTAGTGGGACGTAAGAATCAATCAATGTGCAAAGTTCGGCCGTTTGTAAAGGTCAGGTGGCCTTCACGCGCAAATATGTGCACCTTGCCTTGTCCCATGACGCTCCATTCGCCACCGAGCCTCCCGACCAGGGCCGTGTTCTCGTCCACACCGATCATTATTTCGCCTTTTTTGAGTTGTTTTTGCAAGGCAAATACAATCGGCTTCCAGATTCCCGGAATGGCATCGAAATGAGGGACGATAAACATGGCAGGCAGAAGGCCGAATCCTGCCTGTGTCCCAGCCAGACGGAAACTTGGCATCCGTTTGGCAAGGATCATCGCGCCCGCAGAACAGCCTGCATAAACGGCGCCCCGTTCCCAGGCGCGTCGAGCGGCGCGCCAGGCGCGGCTTCCGTTCAGCGTTTGATGCAAATACCCCGGGTCACCGCCCGAAAAGTAGACCAAATCGGCCTCTTCAAGGAGCGCCTCCCATTGAACATCATCCGCGGAGGCGCGGTCGATGATGCGGAGCGCGCTCACCTCCGCGCCCAGTTTTTGGAAGTGTTCGATTCCCATGCTCGACCAGCGATTAACGCTGGCATCCCCTTCGCGCCCTGCGGCGGTTGGCAGACACACGACACGCGGTTTTCTTCCGTTCAGGTTTAAGCTGTCAAGCAGATGGCGATCCACATTATCCATCACAGCCAAATATTCGCCAGAACCAACCAGAGCAATTAATCCATTCATGGGTCACCCAATAAAGTAACGAGGTAAACAAGTAAACAGGCAGGGACACTTAGTGAATTGTAATCAGAGATGGAGTTACCCGCTTCAACGCGGCATGAAGCAAATTGATCGTATTCTTCCAATCGTCCACACGGGAGATGCTGATCGGCGAATGTGTGTAACGATGCGGGACCGAAACCGATACAGCAGGTATGCCCGCAAGCGAACGCTGGATTGCGCCTGAGTCCGTGCCACCGCCGCCGGGTTGGCGGATTTGGTAGGGAACCTTCTCGGCTTCAGCAGTCTCCTGTAGAAACCGGACAAGCCGCGGGTCATGAAGAGTCGAGCCATCCGCAATGTAAATCGCAGGACCAAGTCCGAGTTTGGTATTGTAGGTCATGTTCTCGCCACCGTCAAACACAGGCAGGTCACGGGCGGGGGTTGAGTCAATTGCAATTGCGAGGTCGGGATTGAAATAATATGCCGCGACCTTCGCGCCGCGCAGGCCGATTTCCTCCTGAACAGTAAAGGCTGCACACAGATCGATATTGGATGGCGCATGTTTCACCAACTCGATCAACGTTGCCACACCGATGCGATCATCGATGGATTTGGACAGGATGGATGGGCCTACACGACGAAACTTTGTAGCGAAACCCGCACGGTCGCCAACCTTGGCCTTGCCCGCGGGACCGACATCAACGCGCAGCACATCGATTTGAACTTTTTTTGTCCGTTCCTCAGGTGACATCAAATGCACCGGCTTTGCGCCGATCACACCGGGTATGCACTCCCTGCCAACAAAAACCTGTTTGCCGACCAGATGGCGGACATCCATCCCGCCGACTGTTTCAAAGCGATAAATGCCTTCGCCATCATCTGCAACGATCATAAAGCCGACTTCATCCATGTGTGCGTCGAGCATGACGCGCATCCGCTTCTCGCGTCGCGCACGCCCAAACTTGGTCACCAGCACATTGCCCAACGCGTCCACCTTGACTTCATCGGCGTAAGGCTTCACCTCTTCGAGAACGATCTTGCGGACTTCGGCTTCATCGCCTGACACCGCGACAACGTTACAGAGTCTTTCAAGCAGTTTGAGTTGAGCGTTTCCAAACGTGGGCATATATTATTCCCAGGCAATGCTATCCATAAAATCTGCGTCAAGCGAAGCGACAAACTCAGCCAGCAGCCGGCCGGCGCGATAAACATCCTTCACCGAGACCATTTCGACCGGTGTGTGCATGTAACGGAACGGAAATTCCACGAGAGCAGTTGGGATCCCTTCAGCAGTGGTTTGCATAGGGAACGCATCTGTGCTGGAATGAGCGGGGGTTACATCCAGAAACCAGGCGATCTCAAGTTTTTCCGCCAGCTCCTTGAGTTTTTTATGCAGGAATGGGTGCATGTTTGGCCCGAAGCAAAGCCCAACACCTTTGCCCATCTGAAACGTTTGCCAGCCGTTCGCGCCGGGTCCCTTGGCAAAAGTGCCATCCACTGCGACGGCGATCTGCGGGCGTAACTCAAACGCCGAGCTATACGCGCCAAGATAGGTTATTTCCTCCTGAACCGTTGCGGTTGCCCATACATCCCAGAGATGAGCCTTGCTCTGCAGTTCTTGCAGACAGACCGTCAATGCAGCGATGGAGGCACGGTTATCGAGTGAATGACCTGATATCACATCTCCGGCCAATACCATCGCCTCGTTCGCAAATGAGATCTGGTCCCCCACTCGCACTTTCTTTTCAACTTCACGCGGCGTCAATCCCGTATCAACCAGCAGATAATTAATCCCAACCACGCCATCACCCACAGATTCGGGCAATAAATTTGCCGGAGGCATCGCGATCACGGCCGGTAACTCTTCCCCGCTCCCCGAGGCATGGACGTTCACGGCCGCACCCGGAAGAACGCGCACATCAATGCCGCCGATGTTTGTGATGTGCAGAAAGCCATCCGTGATCTTCGATACACTCATACCGATCGCGTCCATGTGCGCGGCGATCATCACCGAAGGCCGCGGAGATGTGCCGGAGCCCTTCTTCAGTCCGTGCAACGAGCCGACGCGGCTTATGCTCACTTCGTCCACAAGCGGGCGCCATTTCTCCTCGATAATTCTGGCAACTGGAGTTTCAAAGCTGGAAAGGCCTGAAACAGAAACCAGCGATTTCAGGAAAGGCAGAACATCTGTCATATTATGGGGGGAAAGCTGTAGGGGAGGGTGTGAGTGTAATCGTTGGTGTGAGTGTAATGGTTGGCGTTAATGTATTTGTTGGGCTGGATGTCAACGAAGGAGTCAGTGAAGGAGTCAGTGAAGGAGTCAAGGTCAGCGTATGGGTCGGCGTGAATGTAAACGTGCCGGTCAATGTGGCTGTGTTCGTGGCAGTATTTGTCGGTGTAAGTGTCGGAGTAAAGGTCGATGTATTGGTGCTCGTCAAAATTGACGGGGTTGGGCTGGGGGTTGGGCTGAGGGTTGGAGTAGAAGGCGTGGCCGTCGCCGTCATCGTTTCGGTCACTGTGGGCGTTAGATCTCCCAGCCCGGGTGCGAGTGCAACTGCGATCCAGCCTATGCAGTAACACGGAATTGTAGCAAGTATGATGGCTATCAGGGCAAGGCGGCGACGTGCACGGGGATCTGAAGCTTCAAACATATCGGTTCGATTATAATCCATCATCATCCACAGGATACGCTACGCGATCCACTCGATACGCTACACCATGATTCCTCTTCACCTCCGCATTACAGGTTTTCTTTCCTATCGCGATCCGATTGAACTTGATTTCACTACGTTTGAGCTCGCATGCATATCCGGGCCAAATGGCGCGGGCAAATCATCGTTGCTCGATGCCATCACATGGGCATTGTTCGGTGAAGCGCGCGGCAAGAGCACAGAGGTCATCAACCTGCATCCCGATGTAAAAGGCGCCGAAGTGCAGCTAACATTCAAACATGAGGAAAACACATATCGCGTGCAGCGGAGTTTGCCGCGCAACAAGAGCACTGTGCTGGAATTTCAAATCCGCAACAGCGATGGCTGGAGGCCGCTCACAGAAAAGACCACGCGTGATACACAGACACGCATCGAACAAACTTTGAGGCTCGATTTTGACACATTCGTCAATGCCTCCTTCTTTTTGCAGGGCAAGGCAGATCAGTTCACACAGCAAAATGCCAGCAAACGCAAGGATGTGTTAAGCAACATCCTTGGGCTTGGAGTATGGGAGGAATATAAAAATCGCACCGCCGAAAAACGAAAATCCATCGAACGCGAAGTGGAGGAAATCGAGTGGCGTCTCGCTGAGATCAACGCTGAACTTGGCGAAGAGGAATCCCGCAAGGCAAGGCTGGCAGAATTGGAAACCACTCTCACACAATTGAGCACGGCGCGCGCCGCGCATGATACGATTTTGGAAAACATCAGGAAGAACGCGGCTTTGCTGGACAAACAACGCGAGACGATCGAAAAATTGAACGCCTCACTCGAACGTTCGCGCTCGGCTCTCGCGGGACTCGAGGGTCGTCTCGCCAACAGACAGGCGGACCGTGACTCTTACGCCGATCTCGTTAATCGCTCAAAGGAAGTTGAGTCTGCGTATAAGGCATGGCAAAAATCCCGCACGGTACTGGAAGAGTGGGATAGGGTCGCATCACAATTCCATGAGCACCAAAAAGAACGCACACCATTGCTGGAAAAAATCGCGGCTGAGAACGCGAAATTGGAGGAAGAGAAACGCTCGCTGCTGGTCGAAGAAGAGGCTGTCATTGATCAGAAATCTACCGTCAGCAATCTGGAATCTGAAATCGGAAAAGCGCAGAAGTTCCTGGCCGAAGCAGAGCTAAAAGTAAAAGAGCGCGTTGAGCTGGAAATTCAGAGAGGCGCTGCACGCGAAAGACAGGCCGAGTTGAAGGCGGAAAACGATACGCTGAAAGTGGACATGAACCAGCTCAAAGAACGCATTGACTCACTCAAAGCCGCGCAGGGAGCGACCTGTCCATTATGTGGGCAGGAACTAAGCAATGAGCATCGAAAGACGACCCTCAAACAGTTGGAGGCTGAAGGCAAAGAGAAGGGTGACCGATACCGCGCAAACCAGGATGAAGCAAAAGATCTCATTCAACAAGTTTCAGATGTTGAATCCAAAATCTCAAAATTGAGCAATGCTGAAAACGAACGTGTGCAGTATGCCAGTGAAGCCTCGCAATTGACCGAACGCATGGAAACTCTGCAAGCGCTCGTCAAAGACTGGGAATCTGCTGGCAGGAAACGACTGAAGGAAGTGGAAAAGGCTTTGGAAAGCGGCAAGTACGCGGTGGATGAACAGAAGCGACTCGCCAAACTGGACAAGGGGCTGGCAAAACTCGGGTATGACGCGGCCGCGCATGATGCCGCACGCCAGGTTGAAATCCAGGGCAGAAGCGTGGAGGAAGAATATACAAATCTCAAATCTGCGCGCGAGGTCAGCAAGCAGATCGAAAGTGAGATCGCCAACCTCAGGTCTGAAATTGAAAATCGTAACGTCGAGATCCAAAATTTGGAAGCAGATTATTACAGCGCGAAAGCCAGCCTGGAATCCTCAGAGGCTCAGGCACCAGACC
>Ga0209002_10004802_pt1 | contig 10553 bp, 16 predicted proteins | sample Rifsed16ft2_FD_184010 | JGI IMG/M metagenome (GOLD analysis project Ga0209002, IMG submission 184010) | Soil microbial communities from Rifle, Colorado, USA - sediment 16ft 2 (version 2) | ecosystem: Environmental > Terrestrial > Deep subsurface > Rock core/Sediment | place: Rifle, Colorado...
AGTTTTATAATCAGAAAACCGAGTAGAGCTGCTTTTGATCAACATGCTCGTCAAAGAGTTGGTGCAACTTTTGCAAGTCAAGGCGTACGAGACAATTCGAGACTTTTGTCAGGTTGTAGAGTTCCAAACGAAATCTGGAGAGACGAAACTAAGAGAGAGGAATTTATCTCTTCAGCGTTGTGGGTCAAAAAAGTATACTATCAGATGTTAAAGAGTGGTGATAATCAAAACTCTTTTCAAGCGGCGAGAGCAATCATGTTGATGTCATGGACACATAACTATAAATATACAACAAATTTTGAGGCACTCAAAGGTTATATGGCTAGAAGATTAGTAGCATCTGAACAGGAAGACACTGTCGCAACAGCAATAATGATTTGGGATCAGATAAACCAGAAATTTCCAATGTTGGCAAATCGTTTGAGACCAAAATGTGATTGGGCAAAAAAATGTCTATGTCATCAGGGTGATGGCGGAGATTTATTTGGTGCATTGTTTAGAGGTTGTGGTAGATTTCCAGAGACTGAAGGAATCTATGCGACATTTAACTGGGCTTGCACAGATTATCCAACTTTAGACAAGCAACTTGGTATTCATTTGCCTTCACCAACAGAATGGAAGGAATATGACACTATAGACGCCCTTGAGATGAGTGATAGAAAGCTATTTGAGGAATAATTCATTATCATATAAATAAGCTTCTAGATAGCGTTCTAGAGCGTAAGATATCATCAGTAAATGACAAATGAACTTAAAGAAAAAGGAATATTCCCAATTTGTGGTTGGGACGATGGCAAAACTATATATTTTGTATATAGAGATAAAAAACGTCAAAAACGAATATATGAGATTAAAGATTTTCAATGGTATTTCTGTATTCCTACTAGACAATATGAGAATGGCAAAGAATCACTTAATAAAGCAGTTGTAAAAGCTACTATCAAATCAGTTCCATCTGTAGATGAGAAAGGAAATAAAATCATAATAAATGGAAAACAACAGTGGGAAAAAGAAAAGATTCATCTTCCAAACCCGATTAAAACTGTAGAAAAACTAGGTGATTTCGTTAAAATATATTGTGATAAGAACACAGACGAAACAAAACGATTACTGAAATTTTTGTCAGAACCAGAATTTGATTTTGAAATCAGAGAGGCAGATCTAAGTCTGTTAAAAAGATATATGATTGATAATATGATCGATATTGAAGAAGACTTATCTGTCTTATTTTTTGATATAGAAACAAATGATGAAAATACTGGAATCGTTATTGGTCGAGATGAAATTATTTCTTGGGCTGGATGTGATGACAAAGGAAATATTTTCTTTGAAAAATCTGAAGACATTGAAACAGGCGAACAAGAATTAATAATGAAAATGTTGAAACTATTTAAAAACTATGATTTGATAGTTGGTTGGAATAGTAAACAATTTGATTTAGCATATATTCAAACTAGAATTGATAAACTTGGAATAACTGGTGAAAATCTTGGTGAAGAAAATATAAATGTTAATCAAACAGAATATTGGAAAAAAATTATCCACGTTGATTTGATGCAAAGATTAATTAAATTGTTTGGACCGATGATGACGGTAGTTAATCTTACTGGATTTAGTCTGAATGAAGTTGCTAAAGTTTTCATAGGTGAACAAAAAATCGAACGTGCTGAAAAAGTTATAGAATTATATCGAAACAATCAGAAAAAACTTGAAGAATATAATAAAAAGGATGTATTGCTTGTTAAACAAATCAATGATAAATTGAGAACACTGCCGTTGATGATAAAAGAGTGTTTTTGGACAGGTACATTTATGGATAGTTTTTATATTGGAGAACTTTTGGATAACTATATTTTGAGAGAGGCTAGTCTCAAAAACTTTCATTTAAAAACTAGACCCAAATGGGACGAAAACGACGAATCAATCAAGATCAGAGGTGGTTATGTAATGGAACCAAAAACTGGTTTATATGATAATGTTAGAACATTTGATTTTAAAAGTATGTATCCATCAATTATTGTTGGTTGGAATATTGGACAAGAATCTTTAGTTGATGGATTAATTTCGGATACTGCTCAAAGGGATTTTAAAAAATGGATAAATGGTAGAAAAATCGAAGAGGTATCATTTTTAGAATGGTATAAATTTTTAAGAGAAGAAAATAAAAAACTAAATCCAAATAATATATTTTTACAAACGGCTAATAATCAATTCTTCAAAAGAGAGCCATCAAGTATTATTGCTGGATTGGTTAAAAAATTATTACAAGAAAGAAAAGCATATAAAAAACAACAATTGGATTCTGAATATAATTCGATCGAATATAAAAATTCACAAGCATCACAAGAAGCGGTAAAAGAAATGTCAAATAGTATGTACGGTATTACAGCTGACAAACAAGCAAGATATTTTGATCCAAGAATCGCTGAAGCAATAACAATGACTGGTCAATTTATGAATCGCACAACAATGGCTATTCTTGAAAAGATGAGATATCCAGTTATATATGGTGATACAGACTCGATTTTCACGATTGTTGAAGACGATGTCGAAATGTTAGAACTTACGAAAAAATTGAATCTAGAACTGTCAAAACATCTGATTAAAACTTATAAATTTATAGATAATATTATTTTTATCGAATACGAAAAAAAGTTTAGAAAATTTATCATGTTAGATAAAAAAAGATATACTGGTCATCTTATTGAGATCGACAATAAAAAAGTTGATTCTGTATTATCAAAAGGTACTGAAAACGTTCGAAAAAGTACGATCGATTTTACTAAAAATAAAGTCAATGAATGCATAAATTTGATAGTTAAACAAGACAAAGACGTGAAATACATGAAAAAGTGGATACAAGATTTAAAAAATTTCGTTATGAATGAGAACATATCAGGTGAAGAACTTTCAATAACAATGAAGCTATCAAAACCGATTTCTAGTTACAAATCCAAACCACCTCATGTTAGATTAGCTGAAAAACTCATTGCTTCTAATGAGATATTGGAAACACATGAAGGAAAACATGTTTGGGGACAAAAAATTGAATATATTATCACTGATAGTAAAAATAAGAATGAAGCAATTTTACTTAGAGATTTTGATAACGTCTGGGATCGAAAATATTACTGGGACGTTCAAATTTACGCACCTCTAATGAGAATATTAAAAACAGTTTGGCCAGAAACAAATTGGGAGGAACACAATATTATTCTTTTTGAGAAACTACAAAAAAAGGCAGAACAAGAACAACGAAAAATAGAAAAAGAGGAAGAAAAGAAACAAAAACAGAAAGAAAAAGAAGAGAAAAAAATAAAAAAAGAAAACATAGAAGAAAAAACTAAAAAGATTGAACAGTTGACATTATTCTAATATGCGTTTAGAAACAGAAAAAGATTTGAAAGAGGAAAAAGAAATATTTAATGAAGTCTGCAAAATATTAAAAGAAAAAGGACATGATATATATTATGAATGGAAACCAAAAAATGATCAGTACTGTCATTGGGAGGCAATAATGTATGTTGATTCTAAACCATATATAGTTGATCTTACTAGAAGATTCTCTTATTTCTCAAATTTTGACGATGAATTTATTGGCAAAACTAAATATGATTATTTAATTCCTTTATATAGAGTAACTAAAGATTTCATAGAATCAAAACAAATACGACCGATTTTAATTGTAAAATATTTTGATCGATTAGTCTCTTTTGATCTTACTAAAATAACACAAACTCGGATCGAAAATAGAATAAACAACGGAACGATATTGAGATTTAAAAAAGAAAATTATAAAATATTAAAAGAATATGACTAAAAAAATAACAAAGCAGGAAATGTTCAACAAATATAAGTATGAAGTTAAAAAATGATTTTATAGAAAAAACAAGAGAACTTTTTACTTGGAATCAAGAATGTTGGATATGCAATCAAAATCATTGGGACTGTCTGCATCATATTCTAAATAGAGTTTCAAATAGTCCACTCAACGCAGCTCCGATAAATAATTTCGACTGTCATGTTGGAAATGGCAAACTTTCTCAGTTCGAAATAAGAAGAAAGCTATTGAAGAGGACTTTAAATTATTTATTAGAAAATGATTACGAACTAACGAAGAAAGATAAAGACTTTATGAAAAAATATAATAAATATTATAAATAGGCGTTTACAAAGATTGTAAGATATGGTATAATATAGAAGACAATTAATTATTAACAATCGTATCAAAATAAGGAATTAATGGTATCATTTTGATACGATTATCATAACAAAAATGAGACATTTAGTCACAATACAAACAATCAAAGAAATTCAACCTATCGAAAATGCTGACAAAATCGAACGAGTCAAAGTTAAAGAATGGTGGATCGTGACACAAAAAGACAACTTTAAAGTTGGTGATTTTTGTGTATTTTTTGAAATCGATAGTTTTTTACCATTCGAAGATAAGAGATATTCGTTTTTACAAAAAGGTAGTTCTCAGAAAAGAATGTTAGTCGATGGAGTTGAAAAAATAGGGTTTCGACTTAAAACAATAAAATTAAAAGGTCAACTATCACAAGGTCTTGTTCTACCTATTTCAGAATTTTTAACTGACATTTCTCATGACGTATTTGAACATCCAGAAAATCATATAGATGAAGATATTTCAGAATTGCTTGGAGTTATTAAGTATGAACAACCAGTTCCAGCAGAATTGTCTGGAAAAATCAAAGGTTTCTTTCCAACATTTATTCCAAAAACAGACGAGGAACGAATTCAAAATATGTCAGATGTTTTATCTGGATTTTATGTAACAGAAAAGGTTGATGGTTGTTCTTTGACTTTTTATAAGAAAGATGGAATATTTGGTGTATGTAGTAGAAATTTAGAACTTCTCGATACTGAAGGAAATACACAATGGAGAATAGCACGAGAACTTAATTTACCAGAAAGATTATCAGATAATTTTGCAATTCAAGGTGAGTTAGTGGGTGAGGGAATACAAAAAAATCCATTAAAAATTAATGGGCAAACGATATACTTTTATAATGTTTATAAGATTAATACATTTATCGATGGTGCAAGAGGAATGTTTTTGAATTTTGAAGATTTTAAAGGATTTATTGAAAGTTTAAGTTTGAAAACAGCTCCAATTATAGATGAAAATTTTGTCTTACCTAAATCTGTCGACGTGTTATTAGAATATGCAAATGGCAAAAGTCTTATTAATCCTAATGTAGCACGAGAAGGAATCGTAGTTCGTCCAAAAATAGAATCGACATATAAAGGTCGTCGTTTATCATTTAAGGCAATATCTAATGAATATTTATTAAAAGAAGAATAAAATGAAAAAACTATTGATTAGTTTAGCAGTCATAGGTGTTATCGTTTTAATGATTGGTTCGTGGGTATCTAGTTCATATAACAGTTTCGTGACTATGAGCGAAAATATTGATACCGCATGGTCACAAGTCGAAACACAATATCAGAGACGATTCGATTTAGTACCGAATCTAGTTTCTTCTACAAAAGGAGTACTAAAACAAGAACAAGCTGTATTCGGTGCGATTGCAGAAGCACGAACAAAATATGCTGGAACGAAATCTGCTTCAAACGAAAGAGTAGAAGCAATGAACCAGTATGAAGGAGCGTTAGCTAGATTGTTAGTCATCATTGAAAACTATCCTCAACTTCGATCTGTCGAAACAGTTAGAGCATTAATGGACGAACTAGCTGGAACAGAAAATCGAGTTTTAGTAGCGAGAGATAGATACAATGAACAAGTACGAACTTATAATGTAGAAATAAAACGTTTCCCGAAGAATTTATTAGCAAACGTATTTGGATACAATGCTAAAACATTCTTTGAATCTGTTGAGGAAGCGTCAGTAACACCAAATGTAGAACTATGAAAAATATATTTTTTGTTGTATTATTGACTGTTATCATAAGTTTAATCGCAGTTAGTCTATCAACTGAGTTGCCTCCAAAAGAATCATTTCAGATCCCGGAAGCAAAAGGACATGTTAATGATTATGCTGAAATCATAAATCAAGAAAAGGAAGCAATACTCGAAACAGATCTTCGTTTATATAAACCAGAAATAGTCATATTAACTGTCAAAAATCTGAATGGTTTATCGATTGAAGAATACAGTATAAAAGTCGCAGAAGCATGGAAAGTAGGAAATATTGATAAAGATGATGGTATTATTTTATTGATATCAAGTGAAGATAGAAAGGTTCGAATCGAAGTAGGTTATGGTTCTGAAGCAAAAATAAACGACGCAAAAGCAGGTCGAATATTAGATGAAAATGTCATTCCTCATTTCAAGAATGGAGATTGGGAAAGTGGCATATTAGAAGGAGTAACAAATATTAAAGAAGCATTAAAATAAAAACATGAATATTCAATTAAAAAATCAAATTGTTGAAATCAACGAATGCGAAGAATGCAATCATAAAATGGTAAATATTGATGCAGATCAACTTCAACCAGGAGACTTAAGCATATTGAAAAACGAAGGAGTTAGAATTTCAAATCCAGAAACGACTAAACCAATATGTGTTAACTGTGAAATAAAAACGTTTGGAAAAAAGTTGGCTGACTGGTTTGAATCAGATAATGACGATGATGATAGTTCATTCTTTTCCCCGACTCCAAGTTCGAGTGGTTCATTATTCGGTGGCAGTAGTGGATTTGGTGGTTTTGGTGGTGGAAGTTTTGGTGGAGGCGGCGTATCAAGAAGTTTCTAACTTAGAAATAGGTCGAAAATATATTTAACAACATTAAAAGAAAAAACACAATAATGAGATTATTCATATATACGAATGAAGAAGGAGAGCCGAGAATCACCAAAATCATTCTGCATTCCCTATTAGCATTATTTCTATTGATAACGCTAATATCTTCAGTCGGCACCGTTTCAGCTGGTGAAAGAGGAGTGTTGCTACAATTTGGTGCTATAACAGATACTACGTTTGATGAAGGTCTTTACTTCAAACTACCATTCATTCAGTCTGTAAAAATAATTGACGTTAGAGTTCAGAAAGATCAAGTCAAAGCCGGTTCTGCATCTAAAGATTTACAGATTGTCGAATCAGAAATTGCATTAAACTATCATCTTGACCCAAAAACTGTTGCGAAACTTTATCAAGAAGTAGGAATAGAATATAAAGTAAGGATAATCGATCCAGCTATTCAAGAATCTGTGAAAGCATCGACTGCAAAGTTTACAGCCGAAGAGTTAATCACTAAAAGAGAATTAGTTAGAGATGAAGTCAAACAACTCTTAAAAACAAAACTTGTTACAAATGGCATCATAGTTGATGAGTTTAATATTATCGATTTTGATTTCTCTAAAACATTTAATGATGCGATTGAGGCAAAGGTGACTGCAGAGCAATCCGCACTTGCTGCAAAAAACAAACTAGAACAAGTCAAGTTTGAAGCTCAACAAGCGATTGAAGCAGCCCAAGGAAAAGCGAAAGCTATTCAAATTGAAGGAGAGGCATTGAGACAAAGTCCACAAGTAACAGAACTTAGATGGATTGAAAAATGGAATGGCCAGGTACCTCAATACTGGGGACAAGCTACTCCATTCATTGGTATCAAATAAACATGAAAGTCAGAACGAAGAAAACGATAAAGACAGTAGAATGGGAAGAAGTAGTTGTGTGGAATTGTCAACATTGTAAACAAGAAAACGAAGAATACGGTATGTCTCCGATAGGAAATGAGAAGATTAAATGTAGACATTGTAAGCGAGTTTCTAAACTTCTCTAACGCTCTAGAACGCTATAGAAGCTCAGTATAAATATAAAGATGATAAATACTATGTATAAAATAAACATTATATTCTGTTGGTTAAAAGGATTGTGGAGAAGTTCATCTTCTTTGTTTATAACTGGATTTCTTTTTTCTGGACATGATTACGAAGTTATAGAGGAACATAAAAACTGCATAGTTACAGTAAGTAAATGTGAACAATGTGGAAAGGTCGATATCTCTTGGCAAAAAATGTCACATGAAAATGAATAAAACAGAATTTTTCGAAGGAATCGAAGAAACATATAAAGAATGTTTTGAGATTGTAAAAAAGAAGAATTTAGATTACGCAGGCGAAGATGACCAGTTTAAAAACTTTCGTTCTGCATTTGTTGTCGGTTTGGATTACAAGAAAGCGATTCTTGTAAGAATACTTGACAAATTCTCAAGGATTTCGAATTGTATAGATAGAGAAGTTGCAGTTAAAGATGAACAAATAGAAGATACGATTAAAGACGCGATTAATTATTTAGCTATCTTGAGAGAGGCAATAAAAGATGACGAAAATAATGTCTAAGAATGTTCAAACTATTTATTGTGGTGTAGACAATGGACTCAGTGGAGGCATAGCAATCATTCAGGGAAGAAAAATTTTAGAACTTTTAACAATGCCGACAGTCGTTGGAAGCAACGATCGAAATGAATACGACATATCAGCAATAATAAAGATTCTAGAAAAATATAAAAAAAATTCAGTATTGATAATAGAAAAAGCACAAGCTATGCCCAAACTCGGAACTGTTCAAGCTTTTTCGTTTGGGAAACTTTATGGAATAATGCTTGGTTTAGCGTGCGCGTTAAAAATACCACATAATATAATTCATTCTAAGACTTGGCAAAAAGAAATGTTCAGAGACATTAGTTCTGAGAATACAAAACAAGCTAGTATAATTGTTGCTAAACAACTTTATCCAGAACAATCATTTCTAGCAACAGAAAGAAGTAAAAAAATGCATGATGGAATGACAGATGCGCTCTTGTTATGTGTGTATGCACAAAGACATAATTTATAATTATAACAAAAATATGAAAAAATATCCAAAAACAATTTATGTTCAAATAGAAAATGATGGTACGAAAGACGTATTATTGAATGCAGTAGAGAAACTCGAAGAAATTCTATATGACGGCAAAGTTGCAATATATGAATTGAAAGAAATCAAAACAAAGAAAACAAAAATAACTATTGAATAAAGGTCGAGAAGTGTTTACAAACTCTTCTAGATATGGTATAATATAATATAATATAATTAAAAATTAAATACAATATGAGTGAATTAATCAAACTAAATGACAAAATAAAATTTGTCAAAAGAATTTTCAGAACACCTTATCATTTCTTTTACATGGGTGTGAAAAGTAATCTTATAGGTGTCAGATTCGAGGATAAGGTTGGACGAGGTTTTAATTTTACTGGTGCTTCAATGTTCGAAGCAGTGAATGCTGCAGAAATATACGTTAGAGCAGAACTCAAAGCTGAAAATTTAAAAGAACCAGAACTTAGAAAAAAGACTTCAGAAACATATGAAAATTAATAAAATTGTCTGTGACGTTTGTGAAAAAGAGATTGATGTCAATAATGATGCAGCACTTGCGATGTTCGAATATATTCAAGTTCAACAAAAAATTGTATTTTCTCAATCTCCTTTCGGTGGAAATAAAGGAAATCCAGAATCTGATAAGGAAGTAATTAAGATGTCTTTTGATCTTTGCAAAAAATGTGCAAATGAAACACAAAATTTTCTTCTAAAGAAAAAAGAAGAAAACATAAATAAAGGTCGCGAGAATAATAAAAATAACGAAAATAAATAAAATGAAAAAAGTCAATAGAATCAACGTCATTATTGCTAGATTTGGTTCTGATCCGGAAAAATTAGAAATCCCAGGTGGAGCAACTGTTGAAAATGCTCTTGAAGAGGCAGGTCTAATTTTATCTTCATCTGAAAAAGTCTGGGTCAATGGAGAGAAAGCTACACGAAAAGATCTTTTGGAAGATGGAGATAATATTCTGATTGTCTCACCTAAAGAAGCTGGAAAATAAAAACGAAATGGATAAATTTCGAATTTGGTATCAATTATATATTGACGTCTGTAATCAGAAATATAATAGTTGTCTTGATGGATTACAAACAAATATCGGAACAGAAAAAAATAGTTTGGAAAAACTGATTGATTTTAGAATGAATTCAGATATGAGTAGAAAATCAGAATTCGACGATAAAATAAAACAAAAAAATGATCAGATTATAGAAATCGAAGAAAAAATCGAAAAACTTTCTTCTGTTAGAGAAGAAATGGATGCAAGATTTTTGAAACTTAGTTCTGATAAAGTATATAAGAAACTTAGAAATCATCCAAAAATAGAAAAGATCGAGATAGATAACAATGAACTAAATGTCATTACTAAGAAACTTAAAGTAAAAGGACATAACATAGGTCACTTTAAGTTTACATTCGATCCGACAACTAATAGACTGTTTATTCGCAATTTAGAATATGTCGTCGAAGGCGCACTTGACCACTGGCATGTGAAATATGGAGACCCTTGTTTAGCAGACTGGAAACCAATTTTATGGAGATATATAGATACTTTCCAGATTTTCTTCTTTATCGATACTCTCATTCATTATTTATTGTTAGCACAAGGGACACATCATGCATATAAATCTTTTGACGAATGGATAAAGTTATTCAAAACAAAACCAGAAATAAAAAAGACAGAGAACAATCAATCAAGCAAT
>Ga0209002_10004804_pt1 | contig 10551 bp, 6 predicted proteins | sample Rifsed16ft2_FD_184010 | JGI IMG/M metagenome (GOLD analysis project Ga0209002, IMG submission 184010) | Soil microbial communities from Rifle, Colorado, USA - sediment 16ft 2 (version 2) | ecosystem: Environmental > Terrestrial > Deep subsurface > Rock core/Sediment | place: Rifle, Colorado...
TCTGTGGCCGGAAGGAGTCCAACAATATTCAGGGGTATATGCAGCATTGATGCAGCCCTTAATACCGCAACGGTTATTGCCCCTCCGGACATATCGTACTTCATCCTCCCCATCCCTTCGGCTGGTTTGAGAGATATGCCTCCGCTGTCGAATGTAATAGATTTTCCAACTACTACTATTGGTTTCTCTCCCCTTTTACCGCCTTTATATTCAAGAATGATAAACTTCGGCGGCTCCTGACTCCCCTTTGCAACACCCAGAAACGCACCCATACCAAGCTGTTTTATTCCTGGTGTTGAAAGGATTGTACATTTTATCCTATTACCCTTTGCCATTTTCTTTGCAGTATCAGCAAGTATTGCAGGTGTCATATCATTCGCCGGGTGATTGATAAGGTCTCGTGCAAAATTGACAGATTCAGAGATGATCCTTCCTGCACTTAGACCCTTTTCGACTTCCGCGGCCTTGATACGACTATCCTCTACAAGTCTGAATTCATCTATATATTTGGCGTTATTGTTCTCCTTTACCTTGTACTTTGAAAATTTATAAACTGCGAGGCCGGCGCCTTCTGCAATAGCACGTGCAACTTCATCTGAACTGTTACCCCCTGATTTATAACTGTATACCGATGTTGTTGTGGCAAGTGTCTTTAATCCCATATCCCTTGCACGCAAAGACACCTTACCAATTGCCTGGCGTATCTGTTCAGGTCCAATCTTTTCTTCCTTGCCAAGTCCGCATAAAAATATGTATGCTGCGGGAATTACTCCTCCACTGTTTATCACCTCAACCTGTTCTGACTTGCCTGTAAAACCCTTCCTCTTCAACACCCTGTCAATTACCCCGCCTAAAAGTCTGTTAATCTCCTGTGCGATAGGACTCAACTCCCTGCTCTTTTCACAAATTCCTACAATCAGTGCATCAACAGGTTCGCTTAAAACATCTCCCACTTTGACCTTGAATTTCATTGCTTTTATCCCTCACATGTTAATCTTTTCTTGTAATAAAGGTAGTAAACCCATCAGCAGATAGTTGGCTGGCTAACTGTTCGGCCTCCCTTATCTCCTTTTTAACACCAATCCTGACCCTGTAAAACTTCTTATTATTTGTTATATAAGGGGCTATATATACATCAGAATACTTATATCCTAACCTCTTCTGCAATCTTAATGCATTTTCTTCGATTAAGAATGCACCCACCTGAATAGTAAAATCACTTATGACCTCCCCCCATTTAAGGATTTCTATCTCTACATTTGCTAATCCCATGTTCACCATCCCGATTTCATCTGCAGCAGAATATGACATGTCTATTATCCTCCCTTCAATAAAGGGGCCCCTGTCGTTTATCTTTACAACTACTGATCGTCTATTTTCAATGTTAGTAACCCTGGCAATCGTGCCAAGGGGTATTAGTTTGTGGGCAGCAGTATTGCTGTACATATCATATATTTCTCCGCTTGATGTGGGTCTCCCATGAAACTCCCCTCCATACCAGGAGGCTACTCCGCGTTCAACATAACCTGCGGCATAGGGGCTTTTATAGGCGGGTAGTGTGCATGATGTGATTATTATTGATACTATAATTATCAGAAGAGGCCGCAACTTATAGCTCCTCTTCATCTTCCCTCTCAGCAATGGTTGCAACACCAACAACCTTATCGTTATCCTCTATGTCTATCAATTTTACACCTTGTGTGTTGCGTCCTATAATCGAGATATCTTTTGTCTTTGTCCTTATTATTTTGCCTTCCTTAGTAAGTATCATGATCTCATCCTCGTCTGACACCTGAAGGGCTGAAACCGCCTTTCCATTCCTCTGTGAACATTTTATAGTAAATATTCCCTTGCCACCGCGTCCCTGCATCCTGTATTCAGAGAGGTCTGTTCTCTTTCCAAACCCGCGTTCAGTAACAGTTAATATTGTTGAGTTGTTATGTACGATCTCCATCCCGACTACAAAGTCATCTTCATCAAGTTCTATTCCCTTTACACCTCTTCCTACCCTGCCTATAGTCCGTATCTCATCCTCATTAAAACGAATAGCCATCCCGTTATGTGTGCTTAACAGCACCTCCTGATCTCCGGTTGTAAGCCGGACTGCAGTAAGTTTATCCCCATCATCAAGTAAGATACCGATAATACCGCCAGTTCTTATATTGCTGTATGCATCCAGGGAGGTCTTTTTCATCACCCCTTTCATGGTTGCCATAATAATAAATCTATCTTCACTGAACTCGGCTACCGGCAGTACTGCAGTTACGCGCTCATCTTTAGTGAGCTGTAATAGATTCACAATGGCCTTACCCTTTGCAAGCCTGCCTGCCTCGGGTATCAGGTGTACCTTCATGCTATAGACTTTTCCGCTGTCAGTAAAGAAAATAAGATTATTATGCGTGGATGCGACAAAGAGATACTCAACAAAATCCTCCTCCTTGGTCTCCATCCCGGTCTTTCCTTTTCCACCCCTCCTCTGGCTCCTGTAAGTTGTGGCTGGAATTCTCTTGATATAACCGGTGTGAGATATGGTTATAACCATATCTTCTTCAACTATAAGGTCTTCTATGGCTATCTCCTTAGTTTCAGGAATTATCTCAGTTCGCCTGGAATCCCCATATCCATTCTTTATTTCCAGGAGTTCATCTTTGATTATCTGCATTACAAGTGCATCACTCTCCAGGACTGAGTGCAGGTATGAAATCCTTTCTATAAGCTGCTGGTATTCTTCATCGAGTTTTTCCCTCTCGAGGCCTGTCAGCCTCTGAAGTCTCATATCGAGGATGGCCTGGGCCTGTATCTCTGTTAAATTGAATCTTGATATCAGGACATTCCTTGCCTCTTCCGGTGTCCTTGAACTCTTTATAAGGTTTATAACTTCATCCAGATGTGACAGGGCTATCTTTAGCCCTTCTAATATGTGGGCCCTCTCGTCAGCCTTTCGCAGCTCATACTGGCTCCTTCTTACAACTATCTCACGCCGGTGTTCAACAAAATACCGTATCATCTCTTTGAGATTGAGCACCCTCGGCTGATTATGAACAAGGGCTAACATTATAATACCGAAACTGCTCTGCATCTGGGTATGCTTATACAGATGGTTCAATATTATTTCCCCCTGCTCACCGCGTTTTATCTCAATTACTATGCGCATGCCTTCACGGTCTGATTCATCCCTTATCTCTGAAATCCCTTCCACCTTCTTATCCCTGACAAGCCCTGCAATATCCTCTATCAACTTCGCCTTATTTACCTGATAGGGGATCTCTGTAATTATTATGCTCTCCTTCTCTGTACGCGGATGGGTCTCAATAAAGGACCTTGCCCGCATCTGTACAATACCACGCCCGGTTGTATACGCCTCATTTATACCTTTCAGGCCATGTATGAAACCCGCAGTTGGGAAATCAGGGCCTTTTATAATACCTTTAAGTTCCTCGATTGTAACCTCAGGATTGTCTATATACATAATACAGCCTTCTATTATCTCTCCGAGATTGTGCGGCGGTATGTTTGTTGCCATGCCAACTGCTATACCTGATGAACCATTTATCAGAAGGTTTGGGATCCTTGTTGGGAGAACCATCGGTTCCACCATGGAGCCGTCATAGGTCGGGGCAAAATCTACTGTTTCTTTGTCGATATCGGCAAGCATCTCGCTTGCGATCTTTTCCATTCTGATTTCGGTATACCTCATGGCAGCAGGCGGGTCACCATCAACAGAGCCGAAGTTCCCCTGTCCGTCTATGAGCTGATACCTCATGGAAAAATCCTGGGCAAGCCTTACCACAGTATCATACACAGCCACATCACCGTGGGGGTGGTATTTTCCTATCACGTCTCCCACTATCCTCGCAGACTTCTTGTATGGCCTGTTCCATGGCACCCCCATCTCATACATGGCATAGAGGATACGCCTGTGCACAGGCTTTAATCCATCTCTGATGTCAGGCAAGGCCCTTCCCACTATAACACTCATGGCATAATCGAGGTAGGAAGAGCGCATCTCCTCTTCAATGCTTACCGGTATCCTTCTCTCTCCTGCAATTGCCAAATCAACTTCCTCCAAAACTCCGGGTTCCTATGAAAATAGCCTTCATATTACACATCGAGGTTTTTCACTTCCCGTGCATGATCTTCAATAAATTTTCTCCTCGGCTCTACCTGATCTCCCATAAGAATAGTGAATATCTCATCTGCAATAACACTATCCTCAAGTGTCACCTGGAGAAGTGTCCTTGTCTCCGGATTCATAGTAGTCTCCCAGAGCTGCTCCGGGTTCATCTCGCCAAGACCTTTGTATCGTTGTATATTAAGTCCCTTCTTACTAACCTCCATTATGAAGTCGAGTAAACCGGCAGATGACTCAACCATATGTTCCTTATCCTGTGCACGAACTTTGTAAGGAGGGGCGCCAAGCCCTGTTCTTACCGGTGAAAGGGACTTAATCTCCCTGAATTCAGGGGAGGAAATAAAGTCCTCATCTATTATCATATTCTGCTGCACACCTCCCCTTCTGATATCTATTTCTAATTTGTATGCCTTGTGTTCTTCATCGCTTGTTATTTCCACATTGATTGAATCCCCTGGCCGTCTTGATGTAAACCGCTCCCTTATTCTTTCAATGATACTTTCCAGGGTATTTTTTTCTCTCAGGGTCTCTTTCTCAATATTTGCCTGTGCCAGGGTGGCAATAACATCAGGGTCATTACCTTTCTTTGATATCTGATCAATAAGTCCTTTATATGTTACGAGCTTGCTTAAAAGTTTCTCCAGCCTATCCCCTTTAATAAAGGACCTTTTTTCTGTATCCCAGAGTTCTACCTCTTCTGAGGCAATTTTAATCAGATATTTGTTCAGAGCTGCCTCGTCTTTTATATATTGTTCTGATTTTTGTCTCGATACTTTGTAGAGAGGGGGTTGGGCAATGTAAATATACTTGTTCTCTATAAGCTGCGTCATCTGTCTGTAAAAGAAGGTAAGGATGAGGGTCCTGATATGAGAGCCATCCACATCCGCATCAGTCATTATTATTACCTTGTGATACCTTGCCTTTGTTAAATCAAAATCATCTCCTCCGATCCCTGTACCAAGCGCTGTTATCAGTGTCCTGATCTCTTCGCTTGATATTATCTTATCAAAACGGGCCTTCTCAACATTCAGTATCTTTCCTCTGAGTGGCAGAATAGCCTGGTTACGCCTGTCCCTCCCCTGCTTGGCAGATCCGCCTGCAGAATCTCCCTCAACAAGGAATATCTCACACAAGGCAGGGTCTTTTTCAGAGCAGTCGGCAAGTTTACCAGGGAGGTTCCCTATATCCAATGCATTTTTGCGCCGTATCAGCTCCTTTGCCTTTCGTGCTGCCTCCCGCGCCCTTGCTGCATTTAATGCCTTCTCAACAATCTTTTTAACAATTGAGGGGTTTTCTTCAAAGAAGGTCCCGAGGCGATCATTGACTACGGCTTCAACAAGTCCCTTTATCTCACTGTTACCAAGCTTTGTCTTGGTCTGTCCCTCAAATTGCGGATTGGCAAGTTTAATGCTGATTACTGATGTCAGTCCTTCTCTTATATCATCACCTGTCAGGGTCTCACCCTTTAACAGATTGTTAGTGACAGCGTAGTTATTTATTGTCCTCGTCAGGGCAGTCTTAAATCCTATAAGGTGGGTACCCCCCTCCTTTGTGTTTATATTATTTGCATATGAGAAGAGGTTTTCTGTGTAACCGTCATTATACTGGATAGCAACCTCAAGTACAGTCCCCTCCTTTTCATCTGATATTAATACAGGAGAATGAATGGGGTTTTTGTTCTCATTTAAGTGCTCTACAAACTGGACAATACCACCTTTGTATTTAAAGAGGCTTGCCTTTAATGTGCGTTCATCTGTTACTGATATCTCAAGCCCCCGGTTAAGAAATGCAAGCTCGCGCAGACGGTGGGCAAGCGTGTCAAAACTATACTCTGTAACCTCAAATATCTCTCTGTCCGGTTTGAAGGTGATCTTTGTACCGCGTTTTTTTGTCTTGCCAACAACAGTTAATGGCGTTACAGGATTTCCCCTCTCATAACGCTGTTGATATACGCTCCCATCCCTCTTTACCTCAAGCTCCAGCCATTCCGATAAGGCATTCACTACCGATACCCCAACACCGTGAAGACCACCGGATACTTTATATGACTCATTATCAAATTTGCCACCTGAATGAAGGACTGTTAAGACAACCTCTGCAGCGGGCCTATTCTGGGTTGGGTGCATCTCTGTTGGTATTCCCCTCCCATTATCTATTACTGTAACACTATTGTCTATATGGACAATTACGTCGATGTTTTCACAGTACCCTACCATTGCCTCGTCAACGCTGTTGTCTACTACTTCATATACGAGGTGATGGAGTCCCTCTGTACCGGTATTTCCTATATACATAGAGGGTCTTTTTCTTACACCCTCCAGTCCCTCTAATACCTTTATTTTCGATGCATCATATTGTTCTTCCATAGTTTATTACTCAACCTCCTGGACCCTCATTGGCATTACTATGCAAAGGGAGTTGGGATCACTTTCCTGTTTAATCACACACGGGTTTAAACCGGACTGCAATTCAATAATGACCTCTTCATCAGTTAATGAATCAAGGGCTTCTAACAGGTATTGATAGTTCAGTCCGATTGTTATAGGCTCCCCTTTATATTTCAACTCAAATTCTTCTCTCCCTTCCCCAATCTCAGGGTCTTTTGCCCTGACCACACCACCTTCCGGTGAGAATTCTATTATTATTACCCTCGTTTTCTCCCGTGACATTACTGAAACACGCCTTACAACGCTTACAAAATCCGACCGGTTGACCCTTACCTCCTGCCCCTCTTTTTGTGGAACTACCTGCTTATAGTTCGGAAAATTCCCCTCTATAATCCTTGAGGTAATATAAACCCCGCTTCCCATAAACGATATCTGTTTCTCCCCTATTCCTATTTTTATTTCACCTTCGGCATCCATAAGACGCCTTAACTCTACTAGGGTCTTTTTGGGAAGTATTATCTGGTGTGATCCCTCTTCTTTTCCTAAAAGCCTTTTTGTATCTTCTATTATTCGTTCGCAAATCGCCATCCTGTTCCCGTCCGTACCTACCATCCTGAGCCTTATTTGCTGTTCATTATCTCTCTCTATCTCGAATAAACCGCCATTTAAAACATGACGGGCTTCTGCCTCTGCAATGGCAAACAAAGTCTTTTTGATCATCCCGATATACATGGCATTATCTATTGATGTCATCTTCTCTTCACTGACAATGGGGATAACAGGGAAATCCTCTTTATTAGAACCGGTGATCTTAAAATAGCTTTTTCTGGATATAATAGTAAGAAATTTACCCTCCTCCACAGTCAGGTCAACATTTCCTTCCGGAAGCTCTCTTACAATTTCAAAGAATTTCCTGCCAGAGACAGCGATTGCCCCCTCACCTTGAACAGTAGCGGGATATGTACACTTAATACCAATCTCAAGGTCTGTGGCTGTTAAGGAAAATTGTGTTGTTTGAGATTCCAGCAGGACGCTCGAGAATATAGGGGCAGAACGCCCCTTGTCTAATACCCCCTGAACACCCTGAAGACCTGAAAGGAGCATGCCTTTTTCAATCTGTAATTTTAAATATGGGTATTGTTTTTTCATTATCCCCCCTCCTTTATCTTTTTAATAATGTCCTCAAGCAGATAACCCATGTTTGTATCTTTGCTTTTGTTTTTTTCTATAAGATTACATGCATAAATTACTGTTGAGTGGTCCTTTCCGCCAAAATGTCTCCCTATTTCCGGAAAAGACATTTTTAGCAACTCTCTGCTCAAAAACATTCCTATCTGGCGAGGTGTAACCAGGGATTTGGTCCTCTTTTTTGATTTAAGGTCAGATATTTTTATATTAAAGTGTGTAGAGACAACCTTTTGGACCTTATCTATTGTAATTTTTTCTTCCCTGTCCCTTATAAGATCCTTGAACACCCTTTTTGCCATTTCCAGGGTCAACTCCTGGCCTGTAAGTGAGGAGAATGCACCAAGTCTGACCAGTGCCCCCTCTATTTCCCTGACATTTGTCTTTATGTTTTCAGCAAGAAAGAGGGCAACATCATCAGGGAAATGCAGGTTTGGAAACTCTCCGGCTGCCTTTTTCTTTATAATTGCTATCCTTGTTTCAAGGTCCGGTGGTTGTATATCTGCTAAAAGACCCCACTCAAATCTTGACCGAAGACGTTCATCTATATTCTGTATATCTTTTGGAAACCTGTCGCTTGTTATAACAATCTGTTTATGGGCCTCATAAAGTGTATTAAATGTGTGAAAAAACTCTTCAACTGTCCTTTCCTTTCCGGCAATAAACTGGATATCGTCTATTAAAAGGACATCTGTGTTATTTCTATATTTATTCCTTAGTTCAACTGTCTTATCATTCAATATTGCCTGTATCACCTCATTTGTAAATTGTTCTGAAGAAACATATAAAATCCTTGTGTTTGGTTTATTACTAATAATGTGGTTTCCTATAGCATGTAACAGGTGTGTCTTTCCTAAACCTACACCACTATATATAAATAGTGGATTATAGGACTTGCCTGGTGAATCTGCTACTGCCCTTGTTGAGGCATGTGCAAACTGATTACTTGGACCAACAACAAATGAGCTAAAGGTATATTTTGGATTTAACTTCTCGTCTTTTTTTCTTTTATAGGAAACACTCTGAGGGACATCTGTAACATCTTGTTTTAAATCATCACAAACTATAAAATCTATATTTAACTCATCAATACCGGTCACCTTTTTCAGGGTACCTTTTATCACATCAATAAAATGGTTTTTTAACCAGTTTCCAAGGAATGTGCTTGATACACCTATTTCAATGGTATTCCCCTTAAAAGAATGCAGTTTTGTAAACCGAAACCAGTTTTCAAAGCTCTGTCTTGTTAGTATGTTTTCTATCTCCTTGAGGCTGATCTCCCAGATATCCATTTTTAATTATAAAGAAGGCAAAAACCCTTTAATATTAGCTATTAATTTTATTATTTACAAACAACTTATCCACAGCTGTGGATAATATTAAATATGTCTTTAATTTCAATTAGTTATCTATGTTTTATATAGTCTTTTAAGCCTTTAAGCTGGTTATACTCTTGAGGAGACTCTACTATATCAGACTATACTTTTAAAGGCAATCACTTTTTATTACTAACAGGTCACATTATCAACAGGTTTATTATATAATATTTTCTTTAAAATCACAATGTTAAGGAGATATTAACAAAATAACAGCCCTTATTATTACTACTATATCTTATTTATATATATATTTTTTATAATAAAAGACTAAATCCTTAATTCAATAAAAGAAGATGTTTTAATATTATATATCCATTCTTTATATAATTTTTCGCTCTTTTCCTGAAATACCTTCTCTCTAATCAAATCTGTTAAATCCTCAAACGTTTTATATTTTAAGGACTTCTTTTCCAAAACCTTTAATATATAAAAACCGGAGGAAGTATAAATAACATCACTTATTTCTCCTTCTCTTAAGCTAAAGGCAGTAATATCAAGCTCTTTTAATAAATCACCCCTCTTAATTACTCCTAAATCATCAATGACCTGAACATCAATACTTCCATTATAACGCGTAGAAATATCCTTTAACGAGGTATTTATTTTTAAATCAGACAATATGTTATTTATTTTCTTATTAGATAAATTAATGTTTTCCGGAGAATCAGATGTTTTAATTGGGATAAAAACATATCCAACCCTTACCTCTTCAGGCAGAATAAAGAGTTCTTTATTTAATATATAATATTCTTCTAATTCTTTATCATTTATTGATATCCTGGACTTTATATCCTTGTTTAAAAGTTTAAATATTGTAAGCTGTTCTACAGCCTCTTTTTTTTCTTCTTCAGAAATAATCTCTTTGAAAGAGGGAATTTCTTCTTGTTGAACAGTTATCCCCCTCTTTTTTGCAGTCTGTAACTGTAGTTTCTTTTCAATCAAGGATGATAATTTAATATAAGAAAAATTATTTTTATCTTTTAATTCACTTTCTGTAATAAATTCATCATTAATAATAGCAACGATCCTGTCTTCTGCCATGATATCAGATATATCTAATATCAAACAAAAAGATATTACCAATAAAAATATTAATTTAATATTTAATTTATTTTTCAACTGGTTTATCATCTGACGGAGTTTTAGTACCATCATCCTTTAAAAGATCTTCATTAATAGTTATTTTTCCCTTTGATTTAAGTTCTGCCACAAGGGTATCAAATCTATCTTTTCTTTTCTTGTTTATCAGTGAATTTTCCAAATCTTTTTTTACCTCATCATAATTCTTTACCTTTCCTTCTTTTTTTTCTTTAACCTTGATTATATGAAAACCAAATCGTGTCTGGACTATATCACTTACTTCCCCAACTTTTAATTTAAACGCAACCTCTTCAAATTCAGGCACCATCATACCTTTTGAAAAAAAGCCAAGGTCACCCCCTGTTTCCTTGCTTACATGGTCAAGAGA
>Ga0209002_10004807_pt1 | contig 10550 bp, 15 predicted proteins | sample Rifsed16ft2_FD_184010 | JGI IMG/M metagenome (GOLD analysis project Ga0209002, IMG submission 184010) | Soil microbial communities from Rifle, Colorado, USA - sediment 16ft 2 (version 2) | ecosystem: Environmental > Terrestrial > Deep subsurface > Rock core/Sediment | place: Rifle, Colorado...
ACTTGTACCTGGATTTTGCATCTTGGATGCCTTCGCGAGAAAGAATATCGAGGACTCTTGGTTTGCCCCCAACAGCTTCTCCCACGATTCCCACAGTCCCAGTGGGTAAGAGCGGAAACCCGGTTAGGTTTTCAACTACAATTTTAGAATAGGCACCAGGCTTGATAATAGCCGCGCCGTTAAATGTTCTTACGATTGCCATATTCTATCTCCTTCAAAAGTTCTTAAAAATTTCATCCCATTCTCTGGGTGACGCTATCTCGACTTTGACCGCCCTTGGATAAGCAAGCATTGGCTTAATCAAGCTCTCTCTAATTTTTCGGATTTTGGCATAAACAAGAAAGGGTACTTGGTCATTTTCTTTTTTCAAACCCCGTAATTCTTTCAGATAGGCATCCTTCTGCCACTGAGGCATTTTGGAAGCCTTTATCACCTCAACCTTACTCAGTGCGGCAGGTTTTTTCTCTGATCCACTGTGATCTGCCACTGGAATCTCCTTACTCATTCGGTGTAACGGTTATCCCCGTCTCCAAGTCTATATCGGAACCCTCTTGAAAAACTGGATTCTCATCCAAGTGTAATCCAATAATCTTCTCGATAATTGGCACGTCACCCTTGTCAAATCTGGCAATCGAAAAGACCGTGAAATTAACGAATCGCGAGTACATATTCTCTGGTAAATAATCATTCATTCTTGAAAGGTCTGTCGCTCTAAAAGTCCCGAGCTGGAGCCCTCTTTCTTCAAGCTGTGGCTTAAAGGCGTTTAGGATATAAATAACCAAATAGTACAGGTATTTAGTTAAATCAGGCGTGTTTATATTATGAATCCCAATGTGGATATTGTCGATAATCGGACTGTAACCAACGTCGCGTCTGCCCTTTACCATGTCATCTGCATCGAGGACATCAAGGCTCCCCTGATGATCTGCTAACGCTGCGCGTTCTTCTATTTCGTTCCCATCGAGAAGCTGGATTGAAAGTGTGGGGAGCTGTTGGTCGATCAAAGCCCAATGTTGAACAATTCGAATCTCGTATTTTTTTATGAAATCAGCGATCTCTTTTATTTTCCCTTCCCCATATTTCCCAGCCAACCAAGGAGCTTTAAGATTCCCATACACCGACGATGGGGCTTTGGGATCGGTTTTAAACCAGTCAATCCCAGCTCTCAGTACCGTTTCTAAAATAAAATCCACTGGGAAAAGACCAGGGTAATCCTGTAGCTCTGAAGGCTGTGGGGGATAACGAAGAGTGTTCGGATTAAACATTACGGTGTGCCCAGCACAGTTCTCAATAAAGGTTCAAGTTCAGCATCAACCCATTTTTCAATTTCAGGTAACAACTTTACCCCTGGCAAACCAGGATGTATCCACTTATCTGAAGCGGAATTCTCACTCATCACTCTGAACGTCATAAGAGTTCCTTGTGTCGCACCACGATAAGTTTTTTGTATCCTCGCAAGACCACTCAAGGGGTGATGAGAAGCCTTTGAAAAAATTCTAGCGATTTGCCCTATCTTGGGGAGGTTCGGAACTCTCTTCACAATCCCTTGGAGTGGCTGTCCAGTGGCGGCTTTAATCATTCGCTGGAGACCGTATTCCCTTACGACCTTCTTGAGTTCGGTCTTCAAATTTGCCTTGGCTGCCTTGCCAGAATAATCAAGTCTGGCACCACTTGAAGTCGAATGACGAAACGGAATAGTAATATATTTTTTACCATCTTCCCCGGTCTTTGCTTTACTACCACCAAGCCAGCCGGGACGAGCGGACTTCATATCAAAAGACGGCATCCCAAACTCAAAATTATTTGGCATCCGACCGACGAGTGATATCTCGAAGGTCATGATTTCGCCCCTCTCTGATATTTTAAAACTTGTCGCCTGTCTCAACCCGCTGACATAAGTTTCTCTCGCAGTTTTAAGTCTCGCCTGGGCTCTCCTCACCCATTCTTCTCTGGCAGCGATTGCAAGATTCCCAACTGATTTTTTCAATGTGGCAGACATAGACATAGAAACATCGTCTAAGTTGAACCCCATAGATTCAATTTTTGCATTGATATTTATCATGTTGGGATATTCGAACCGGATCGTTTAGCCATATAGTCCCACCTTATCAAAGCCGACTGTGGTAGCTGCACTGGTCTTTTCACTGGCTGTTTAAATCCGAGATAATAAAATCTGTTTTCATGCATCATTTCCAAAACCCTGAATGTAGGCAATATGGGATAAACAATTGTAAAAAGAGTGTCGGTAATCGGTCGTAAAGCGGTTCTCCATTTAATATTTTTACCCTCTGTTCTGTAATGCTCGTTCAGCGTGTAAGACTTCCCGTTAGAATCGATCAGATAGTATGGCGTATCGCAATTTGTGGATGGGATGTACCTAAGCTCATCGGAATCCCCGCTCGATTTCTTTACTATCTGATTATAAACAGAAGAAAAATCCACCACTTCAATTTTGTACCAGTAATAAAGACGAACTCCCTGTCTAACGGTGATTTGAGCATCTTTCATGTCCCAAATCCCCTGCACCTCAAATTTTTTGTCCAATTTTATTGCTTGAATATAAGCCCAGTCTTCAACAATACCGCTTGGAATGTCGATCACTTCATCACCAAAACAAATGGGACAATCCAACTTATGATTCGTATCACCCAAATCAGTTCTGTTAGGACAAAGTGCCGTAGGCGTTATCCGCACCCTAGTCCCCTGATGTTCAATTAGGGTTTCAAACTCTTGGGGGATTAAATCTACTCTTCCAGGCTTTGATAAAACTTTGTCGTATGAATTTCGTGATGCGACATTTAGACCCTTGAATCTGTTTCTTGGCATATTAGGCTACACACATTTGAAGCCCTAAATAATATTGCTTCAAATGCTTCATTTGTTCTTCAATTTCTTTTTGATAAGTCAAAATTCTCGCACCATAACCAGCATTAGTGGCACTTGCAGTGGTGGATATGCTCTGAGAAAGACCATCAAGAGAAAGACTTTTAGCTGCGATACCAGCACCGGCTATCAAATCACCGGCAATATTGAGTGGTCCCATAGAAGCTCTTTTCCCAACAATCTCTTTTAAAAGAGTTGGGATCTGATCTTTTTTAAATCCAGCCTTGTATGTAACCCTAAAAAGAGCTGGGACATTCTGAAGCCCTTGGTAAAGAAGTGGTAGAAAATTTCCACCCTGACTTAGAAGAATTGATGAAAAAGTCCCCTGTGTGGGTACGAGTTGTACTTGTGCTCCAACCGATTCAATTCGATACCATGTTGGATCAAATGTGAGAACATTCGTGGCAAGTGGAAATTGAATTTGGACCAACGAAACCTCATTCACCGGATATCTGAACAACTTAATAAAATTGTACGCCACATAATCATTCAGATAATAGTCGTGGACTTCGCTCTCAATAGAACGCTCGGTCAGTTGAAGCCCACCAAGTTCCGCTTCGAGCCACTCTTGAGCTGAACGAATGTAGAAATCATACATGGTCTCTGGGAAATCATTCCCATCATCGTCTGTCAGATCGATGCCAAACAAGAAAAGATCCTTCAACTCACACACCTGAAGAATCAATTCTTTTTGGTATGGGCGTATGTTGTTGGCAATAGTCATTTACTGACGACTTTCTGGCGGCTTAATCCATTTCTTAATTACATCAAAGACCATACAAGCTGCGTCTACAGCCTTATAAAGCCAGTCCCATATTGATTTCATTTTGCCCTCCTAATAACAAAGTTCGATCGAAGATTTTCTCAACGCTTCAAACTCAGCACAACAAGAATTGTGGAATCTCAATTGAATTTCTTCAGCCTTTTCTTTCTCGATATCAAAATAGAATTTTGCTTTCCCTGGTCTCACTTTATCTACCCTTACAATCTTGTGTGCCCCGCCTTCTTTTGTTTGAAAATAGGCGGCAAGCAAATAATTGACAGTGAAGTACAAAATTATTCAACCTCAACTGCCTGGATAATCCCAGCCGCCGAAACAGCCACGGCAGATAGGGTGTCAAATCTGTCAGTAGTGACCACGGTGGGGGTATCCGCAGGTAAATAAATATCACCAGGCGCAGCGGCAGAAGCCCCAAGGCTCATCCTGAAATAACAAGCGACCGAAGAGACTACCCGATAAGCCTTATTCCGCAGTAAAGACAATGTCGCCGGTGTTGCCGAGTGAATCGGATCGATAGTCCTTAACCCGCTCGCGTGTTCCTTTACCCACATTGGACCTGAGATCACTTTTTTTGAAGACGATTTCCTAGAATGCTCTGCATATTCAGGTGTCCCCTTACCACCAAAAGATGGATTCACTTCTTTTGTGGCATCAAATTCTGTAGCCATAAAACCTCCTACACTTTTTTATTGTACTGACGCTTTGCTTTCGGCTCTTCTAGTTTCTCTGATTTCTCTTCTGGAGCTTTTTCCAATGGAGATACATCTCTAAACCCGGATTTTAAAAGAGCTGAGATAAGGGCTTCTTTGCTCCTATCAAGCTCAATACATCCTTGAGCGTCCACAAATAAAATCCCACCCGAAGTACCGAGCTTTTGACCTGCCAATTTCAAATTCTGTAATTTCATAGACCCTTCCAATCGTTAGACAATTTTGAATTAGTGTAAAGCAATGTAAAGCCTCTTCAATGAAAAAGGGGAAGAGAGGTTTGCCTCCCTCCCCCCAATTCCTTTTAGGCACTAACCGTTAGGTTAGACCGCACCAAGAGCCGGGATATTCAAAAACCCGATATTCTTGATGATCACCCATCCACGAGGACGGAATAGAATCGGCGTGTTGTAGTAAAGCTGCATCCACCGAATCGACGATGCAACAGTAGCCAGCGGGAACTTGAGCATGGGGCTCAACTCTCGCAAGCTCAGTACCGATTCATCAAGCTGACCAATGTACGCCCTGCCCAGACCAGGAAGATTTTCATTCCCATCTAGGAAGTTCGTCGAAGCACCGGCAGAGGCTATCTCTGCAATCAGGTACTTCGTGGCAGCCGCGCCATCCTCAAGACGGGTACGATAAACTCTGTAGCCCGTAGTGAGATCGTTACCTGCGACAGCGCCGCGAACAATGACGAGTTTTACTTCGTCAGAAGCTCCAAGCACCGCCACTACTGCGCTGACGTTGCCGTCTGTGTCTGCCGATTCACCGGACTTAGACACCGCAGCGACTTCATACGCATAGGTTCCGAACTCCGCAGTTTTGAAACCGCGAGAGGTTGTTTTTGCCTGAACCGTGACCGTCACGGAGACAGGAGCCGTAGGAGCGAGCGCATTATCCGCAACGCTTGGAGCGGTGCGATTCACGCGAAGGAAAACATCGGGACGGAGCTGAACAACTCCACCGCCGACCTTTACCTTGTCCACGACAAACCCGACCTGAGCATCTGCGCCAACCGGAATCTGATACCGTCCTTTGGCGAAGAACGCTTTGCCGAAATCTGAATGATTGGTGTTATTCAGATAACAGTGCGTCGGGCACATATAGTTATCGAGAAGAATTCGTGAACTCTCCTCGAACACGGATTCGGAAAGCACCTGACCACGAAGGTCAATAACGTGCTCTGCCGAAGCATCCGGCTTTCCATCTCCGGCAGTCGTCGGATCGGAATAACCGTCCACCAACTGCTTATCCAAGCCATCAAAAGCCTGGGAGATGACGCTCGAATTGCCACCAAAGAGAGCCTCTTCCATGCGCTGGAGCATCCACTTTGCACCATTCTTGGTCTCAAGTGCGACCACCGAACCGTGCGCGGGACGAACAAGCAACATCGGATGAGAGATTTCCCTCGTGGTTCCCATGAACTTTACGAACGCAGCTTTACGCTGGTACGCACTGTCCTCGGTACGAGGTAGTCCACCCTCTTCGATGAAGAATCCACCCTTGCCACCGTACTTCGATAGCAGGTTGTACTCTTCGACCGTGTTGTATGCCTTACTCTTGGGGATATCGTTAAAAAGCACGATATTTTTCTCCAAGAAACTCACAATCTTTAGCGTTGAATCAAGGGATTCTACCCTCAATGCACCGCCGCCAGACTGTGTACCTGGCGTGACTGCGTATCCAGTGGTCAGCGCTTTGTTCAGTTCTGCAACTGTCGCTGCGTCTGACGCTCCGAATCCGTCGCCATGCCCTTCAAACTGCTTAGGATCAATTAGCGGGTACATAAGTTCTCCTTTCCCTTAATTCAAAGCCTGTTTTAGTTTAGAGACGAGTTCAGGTCGGAGGTGATTGGCACTTTCGAAACCAATCACATCGAGATCCGTTGCCTCTCCCTTTTTCACCATGTCACAAAGCGCATTTGCAATTTGTGATTTGGCTACGACGGGATTGTCGGACAACGACTTAAACATCTTCTCTTCGCCCTCTTCGGCTAGTCCAGAAGCGAATTCTCGCTCTGCCGTTTTCCCTTTGACGACTGACATGTCAGCCTTGGGAGAACGAGCGGGAGCGGTTTCTAAAATTCCGATTCGCTCACAGATAGCTTTTAGAACAATACCAACCTTAGCCTGGGAGAGTTGAAGCTCTTCCACTGCCTCGGAAAGCCCACCATGATTCGCCTCTTGCGCGTTGACGGCTTTATTCACCGACACACGAAGTGCGTCCATGCAGCTTGCGGTATGATCCACGAGAGATTTCAAAAATTCAGACACATCAATCTTCGCCTGAACCTCATCCGGCAAAGTCCCAGAAAAAGTCTCAGACTTCTTCGCTTTCTTCGCCTTCATTTCAACCTCTTCGTCCTCATCATCGTCATCATCTTCATGCTCAATTTTGAGGTCGCCCTTAGCGGCAGTTTCAGATTTTGCCGCCTTCTTTTTCTTTGCCATATCCGACATCTTTTCTTTCGCCGGATTTCCTAGATCCGCACCTTCCGGTTGATCCAGATCGTCTTCGGATGCCTTGGTCACAGGCTCTTCGAGCTTGCTCTCCAAGGAATCTAAAGCCTTCATGACTTGATCCTTTGAGATTCCCATAAATTCCTCCTTACAAAGTTAGTTCAATTTTCTTCAGTGAATTGGTCAAAAGCGAAGCGTAGTTGACATCGGTAACACCGGCGTCAGCATCGAGCTTTGCGGTTAAAGACTTCATCACGTTAATCATCTCATCCATTTTTGAAAGCATCGCAGCCACTTGCTTTTCTGGAGCATCATGTTGCAATACCCTCCCGACTTCGGCAGGTAACAGTCTACCGATTTCAAGGCTTGTCATATCCGTCCTCCTTTCTGGTACAACCGATGAATAAAATATGCGGCAGCTTCCTCGTCCATATCGGGACGCCGCTCTAGTATCCAATCCATCGATTTCATCATTTCTTCAAAATCCAGTGTGAATGCTCTTTGAAGAGCATCTGCAAATTTCTTTCGTTTCTTCCTTTTCTCTTCATGAGAAAGGACTTTCAAATCAGATTCGAGCGATTCGGCTCTAACTGCGCCTCCACCCGACTGAGAACCTGGGCTAGTGCCATAGCCAGCGGTCATTGCCTTCATGGCGATTTCTGGCTCTTCAAAAGACTTGGCAAGAATCGCCCAAGTGCAATCAGTATTTACTGGGCAATTTGTTATAGCCACATTACGAATTTTTGCTTTTTCGATGGTCTTATCATTGCGTCGAATGACTTTCCCTTCAATCGAGAATCCGAGTTTTCGATTCGGAACTGTCTCTAATGCTTTTGCCAATTCCCACAAAGCATCGGATCTTTTGGTCCCCTTGAGAACATACCCCTCACAAGACCAGCCTTCAGCTTTACATCCAAACTCAGAGAGATCTTTGTGGTAAGAAACCTTCTCTGGGAAACCGACAATGGCTGAGGTTTCTTGAGAATGGTTGTCGTTGTAGTGCCCGTGGTTGAGAAAATCAGAAAAATCCAAACCCTTGGCGATCACAGATTCGCCCTGGCGATCGGTTCGCTCGGTACTCATCACTCCATTAATTCGTCTGGAATTGAAAGCGTCTTCTGGGAGATCTTTGGCTTTCTCAAAAGACACGGATGGTAGCCAAACTTTGAAATCTGATTCGCCTATGAAGAATTCGTTCATGTGCTCAAGTTGGGTAACGTAAAAGTTTTCACTTTACGCCGTCACTCCATCAAACTTGAGCCTTACGGCAGGTTTCGACCTATATTTTTATTTTGACACCTTGTTCTTGGCGACGCAAGAAGTTTCTACCTCGTAAACAAAAAGTGATTGCAACGACTTAATGAGATCCACTCCGATTGACACGTCGCTTCCACAACCCTTGCAGACGGCGAATATCCCATTGCGATCCCATTTCAAAAGTTTTACGCGCATCTTCGCCTCAGTCCCGTAGGACTTTACCAATCCAAGTCCACAATTAGGACATTCGAGAACGTGTTTTTTCATATATCAAGCCTCGAATTTTAATGATCCTCGCCTTAGCGATATCTCCCGGCGTAAGCGGAACGGTGTGTGACTTTTGAAAAATTATCCCAGGCAGGTCTTGATCAACAACCAAAGTGAAAGATTTTTTCATTCCCTTCATCTCCTCTTTGATGAAAGGCATGAGAGCCACCGGATCAATAATTTTTCTCTTGATCAACTCTTTAATGTCCATCTCACCACGATAAATGTCTGCGTGAGTAAGACCGGCTTCTGCGAGTTTTGATTTCGGGATGTCAGTCATTTTTCCGGCTCCTCGCTTTTGAACATACTTACGAAGAGACGCAATAATCATTCCTTCGCGGAAATTTGCTTCATGTCCAACGTCAGGAGAGCCTTCACTTGAAAATTGAGGTGCCACTGCCTGGTAAGAAGAAGGACCGCCCTTTTTCGCCACATAATTCCAAACCGGCATCAAATGAACCGGCATCCATGCGGGCGGGTATAATGGCTTCCCATCTGGACCTTTGACTGCCGCCTCGTGAACCTCTTGTGGCATTGCAAGTCGTGTGGTCCCAGCCCACGACGGCTTTGCTCCACCATGCTCTGCCCACGATTTAATATCTCCAAACGTAGGCATTGGTGGTGGAGCACTGGGATTCGCACTTGTGAAAGAGGCTTTTAAAAACGGTTTTAATCGTTCCATCTGTTTAGCAGCGTACCCGCGCTTCATGCGTTCGACTTCAAGATCGAGTGGCTTATTCGAAGTAATTTCTTCAGCGGTGAATCCAGTCACCTTTTCAAGACTGTCTTTTACTTTATTCCATTGAGCCGAAGTCAATTCACTCCCAGAAAGAGACTGGTAGGCGGATTTCATTTCTGAATCGGTTTTCCCAGAACTCATTGCTTGGAGTAAATGCTCTGTGGTGCTTTTCCTCCCAGGGTCAATGCTGGATTTTATTTTTTCAAAAATACCCTTAGCAGATGCCAGATATGGATTGGCTCCACGAGAAGCCGCCTCTTCCATCCTTCTAACTGGAGTTTCAGAGGCTCTGAAATCAGGATCGGCTGTCGCAAGCTCTCTTGCATGTGGAGCCACAGAAGAAGCTGGATGAGCGGCTAAAGCAGCTCGCACTCGCTCAACCGACGCTTGGGCGGCTGCGGGGGATTCTTCATCAAATGTAATCCCGTGTCCTCTCAAAGCTTCCAAGGCTCTTTTTTGTTTTTCTTTCTTTGCCTCTTCCGCTGATTGCGCAGCGGTTGGGGCTCCGCGCCTTTCTGCATCTCTGTCGCCTGGGACCGTCAATTGAGGTCGAGGTCTTGGTGCTGGCGTTGGCTCTGTAACTGCGGCAGCGGCTCCGCTAACTGGAGTTGGCAGTGGGACCGGAGCAGCTCTGGGTGTTCGCCTTCTTCGTGGTTCTTCGTCTGTCTCTGGAATATCTCCAGCGGCTCTACCAGTTGTTGCACGTCGTCTTTGTGATCGAGCCGGGGGTTGACCAGCGGCTTCTCCCGCCGTTCTTTCTTGAGCTGCGCGAACACCTGGACTTGTTCTTTCGGCTCTTCGTTCTGCTACTCGACCACCGGCTTCAGCGGCTTGTAGGTGAGAATCATACGCCGGATGGTGAACATCTGTGTGGGTAGCCTCTTTCATGTGATGCTCTTCAAAATCGTGTGGAGATTTGCCCTGTCGCTGGAGCATCTTCATCTTCTGGAGAACAGAATTCATCCTTTGCTTGTTTTTTTTGTGCTCCTCGCTCCCCTCTTCGTGTCCAGTGGTGAAACCAGCATGGCTTGCCATCTCCCCAATACTCATTGTGTGATGACCAGCGATATGACCAGCGGCTAAACGCTTTGCGTGTTCTTGTTGTCCCTTAGCTTTGTCACCCTCTTGGAGCGTCCCGTCTGGCATACGGTAAAAATATTTATAAGCCCCAGGACTTCCAGTCCTTTTGATGTATTTGAAGCCGCTCATCGTTTAACCTCTAATAAGAAAAGGCATGATTGCATTCTGTTTCGGAAATTAAAGCAGAACCTAAACCTTTACGGATAGAACGCTCTAATTTTTTGCCAGTGTGTGCCAAAACCGACTCTTCTCTGGTCTTCACTTTTTGAGATGCAGATAAATTGTCAAAAACTTTAGCCTCTACTATCTCACCTTTTCGATACTGTTTACCTTGTGATACGAAATCTTCGGCTACAACACGCTTTTTGACAAAC